>Ga0315277_10007702_pt1 | contig 13939 bp, 10 predicted proteins | sample YL17G05_15_MG_FD_203695 | JGI IMG/M metagenome (GOLD analysis project Ga0315277, IMG submission 203695) | Sediment microbial communities from Yellowstone Lake, YNP, Wyoming, USA - YL17G05_15 | ecosystem: Environmental > Aquatic > Freshwater > Lake > Sediment | place: USA: Wyoming | collected... | reverse complement strand
CTCAACTACCCGCCGTTCTCCGAGCTTGTCAACATCACCATCAGCTCGCCCGAGGCAAGCGAGGCCGCCCGCCGCGCCCATCAGGTGGCCGACCAGATCCGCGCCGGGGCGGTGGCAGGCGGGGTGGAGGTGCTCGGCCCGGCGGAGGCCCCGCTGGCGCGTCTCCGGGGACGCCACCGGTGGCATGTGCTGGTGCGGGCAAGCCCGGGGACAGCCCAAGGCGTCCTGCGCGACATGGTGCCAGGTTGGCGCGGTTGGGCCAAGGGTAGCATCACCGTAGATGTGGACCCGCTCTCGTTCATGTGATAGAGTGGGGCAGGGCGCCGCTCTGCGGCGCAGAGTCCCTAGGCCCGAAGGGCCGGGATGGCGGTCGGCACAGCCGACCTAGCCACAATCGAGCAAGTAGAGAATCGAGCAATAGACAGACAAAGGGTTGTGCTCGATTGCGGTCGATTGCTCTATTGTCTATTCTCCGCAGCCGCTTCGCGGCGCAGAGCAACCAGGCAAGCCGCATGACTGCCAAGGAACTGCAACACCTCAAGATCGTGCACTACGGACACCCCGCCCTGCGCCAGAAGGCGGCGCCGGTGGGGCGCGTCACCGCAGAGGTGAAGGCCCTCATCAAGCGGATGGCCGAGCTGTTGGAGGAGGCGCACGGCCTGGGGTTGGCGGCGAATCAGGTGGGGGACCCCCGCCGGGTCGTGGTGGTGATGAACGACAGCGAGCTTACCCCGCTCATAGACCCGGAGCTGGCCAGCGCCAATGGCAGCGAGAAAGCGGAAGAGGGCTGCCTGAGCCTACCCCGATTGTACGGAGATGTGGAGAGGCCGACCCGGGTGGTGGTCGCTGCCAGGAACCTGTCCGGCAAGCGCTTCACCCTGGAGGCGGAAGGGCTGCTGGCGCGGGCGATCTCCCATGAGCTGGACCATCTGGACGGCCGCCTCTTCGTGGACCGAGTGGACCAGTCCACACTCCACTGGCTGGTGCGGACGGGGGGAGGCGAAGAGCCCGTGACCCAGGCGACCAGCCTCGAGGACGCGCTCAAGTTCTTCCTCTTCGCCTCCGGCGCGGAGAAGCGATAGTGGCGGACCGGCTGCGCATTGTCTTCCTGGGCACCGCGCAGTTTGCCGTTCCCACCCTTCGCGCCCTGGCGCAATCTCGCCACCAGATGGCGGCCGTCGTCACCCGCCCGGACCGGCCCGCGGGACGGGGCCGGAGGCCCCGCCCTTCCCCGGTCAAGCTCGCCGCACAGGAGTTCGATCTGGCCGTCCTGCAGCCGGAGCGGGTCAGCGAGGATGCGGGGCTCGACCTTCTCAGAGAGCTGTCCCCCGACGTGCTCTTCGTCGCCGCCTTCGGAGAGATACTGACCGAGGAAGCGCTGTCTGTTCCGCGGGTGGGCGCCGCCAACCTTCACGCATCCTTGTTGCCCAAGCACCGCGGCGCGGCCCCCATCCAGCGCGCCATCCTCGCGGGCGACGAAGAGACAGGCGTCACGGTGCAATGGATGGCGCTGGCACTCGACGCTGGCGACATCCTCCTTCAGCATCCTCTCCCCATCGGGCCGGAGGAGGACTACGGGAGCTTGCACGAGCGGCTGGCCGAGCTCGGCGCGCAGGCCTCTCTGGAAGCCGTGGACCTGCTCAGCAGGGGCGCCGCGCCGCGCCGCCCTCAGCTCCCTAGGCCCGCCTTGGCGGGCCGGGATGGCGGCCCGCCCCTGGCGGGCTTAGCCACTACCGATGGGGTCAGCTATGCCCCGCCGGTGCGCCGTGAGGAGCTGGTCATTGACTGGCAACAGGCGGCGGAGCACATCGCCCGCGCAGTCCGCGCTTTCTCGCCCTCGCCGGGCGCTCGCACGACCCGCAGGGGCAAGCTGCTGAAAGTGCTGGCCGCCCGCCACCAGCCCGCCAGCGCCGCCGAAACCGCCGCCGAGGACACAGGAATGCCCGGCGTAATCGTGGAATTGACGAAAGAGGGTTTTGGGGTGAAGGCGGGGAAAGGTCGAGTGCTGGCGCTGACGGTGCAGCCGGAGGCGCGGGCGGTGATGTCCGCCGCCGACTATGTGAAAGGCTATCGCTTGTCTGTTGGGGAACGGTTGGGCTGTTGACTGGTGCTGGGAAGGCGCTCCTTGGCGCCGAATGTCTTTCCGGGAAGGAGCCCAGACGTGGGCGCAGGCGAGGCCGACAAGCTCGACGAGCAGTGCGATCGGGCGATGGACCTGAAGAACCAGGGGCGGTACGAAGAGGCCCTGGAGGAGTTCGGACGCATCCTGGCCTGCAAGCCCGATTCCCCTCAGGCCCGCCTGGGTCTGGGTCTTGTCCTCTGCTTCGTGGGCCGTTTCGAGGAATCGCTTGAGGAGTTGAAGCAAGCGGTGGCTTGTGCTCCTGAGTGGGTGGACGCTCACCTAAATCTCGCCAAGACCTATGCCATGCTGGGCATGTACGATGAGGCGAAGGTGGAGTTCAACCGCGTGCTCGAGCTCCGGCCGGAACACGCGGAGGCGAAGAAGCAGCTCAGCTACTTCGAGGGCATGGGGTAACCACGACCTAGCTTGTTGGGCAGGAGTTTAGCTCCTGCCCTACCTCTGTCCCCCCAGTTACGCTATACTCTCGTATCATGGCCGTGGTATCCATCCTCTTCCATCCCGACAAGGTCTCCGCCGTCGCATCCCCGGGCGCCACCGTCCTGGAGGCGGCGGCGGCCGCCGGACTGCTGCTCCACGCTCCCTGCGGAGGCCAGGGCCGCTGCGGGAAGTGCGCCGTCCGCTTCCTCTCCGGCGCCCAGGAGCCCGCCGCCGCCGAGCGCAAGTTCTTCACCACCGAGCAACTGCACGATGGCTGGCGCCTGGCCTGTGGCACGAAGCTCACCGGCGACGCCGAGATCCTGCTTCCTCCCGGCGCAGTGATGGTGGAGCACCGCATCATGGTCGAGGGAGTCGGGCGCGAGATCGTGGTCGAGCCCAATGTCCGCAAGCTCGCGCTCAAGCTCCCTCCCCCATCTCTCGACGACCCCCGCGCCGACCTCCGCCGCCTGCTCGACGCACTCGGAGCGCAGACGAGGCCTCCGGCCCGGCTCGACGTCTTGCAGAGCTTGCCAGGCCTCTTGCGCGGCGCAGGCTTCCAGACCACCGCAGTGCTGGCCGCGGACGAGCTGGTTGCCATCGAGCCAGGCGATACCTCCGACCGCTGCTATGGCGTGGCCGTGGATGTCGGCACCACCACGGTGGTCGCCTACCTCTGCCACCTGCCTACGGGTGAGCTCCTTGCCACTGCCTCCGACCTGAACCCTCAGGCTCAGTACGGCGAGGACGTGATCTCCCGCCTCCGCGTCGCAACCACCGAGCCCGACGGCGGGAAGCGGCTCAAAGAGGCGGCGTCGGGAGTCATCAACCAGCTCATCGCGGAGGCGGCGAAGCAGGCCGGCGTCTCTCCCGCGCACGTTTACGAGGTGGCTGTGGTCGGCAACACCTGCATGACCCATCTGCTGCTGGGCGTGCCCCCGAACGGCCTCACCGCCCTGCCCTTCGTCCCCAGCTTCCGCTCTGCCCAGAGCGTGCGGGCGGAGGACCTGGGGGTGTCCGTGCACCCGGAGGGAGAGGTCTACGTCGCCCCCAACATCGGCGGCTTCGTGGGCGCCGACACCGTGGGTGTCATCCTGGCCAGCGAACTGGACCATGCCGACGGCCTGCGCATAGCGGTTGATATCGGCACCAATGGAGAGATCGTGGTGGCGAAGGAGGGCCGCCTCTACGCCTGCTCCACCGCCGCCGGCCCCGCCTTCGAAGGGGCCAGAATCGCCCAGGGCATGAGAGCCGCCACCGGCGCCATAGACCAGGTTGAGATCGGAGAAGAGGTGACCCGGCACGTTCTCGGCGATACCCTTCCGCGCGGCCTGTGCGGCTCCGGCCTGGTGGACCTGGTGGCAGGCCTGGTGCGCCAGGGGGTGGTGGAGGAGTCCGGCAGGTTGCTCCCGGCGGAGGAGGCGACCTCTGCTCCGGAGGGGCTCAGGAGGCGTCTCCTCCGAGACGCCGGCGGCGTTGCCTTCGTGGTCGCCGCCGCGGAGGAGTCCGCCTTCGGCAAGCCCGTCTGCCTCACGGCGCGGGATGTGCGGGAGCTGCAGCTTGCCAAGGGCGCGATCTTCGCCGGCGTCACCATGCTGCTGGCGAGGCTGGGCCACTCGCCGGAGGAGGTCGAGGAGCTGCTCCTTGCCGGAGCCTTCGGGAACTACATCCGGCGGGAGAGCGCAGTGGCGATAGGCCTCCTCCCCTCCCTGCCCCTGGACCGCATCCGCCCCATCGGCAACGCCGCTGGGCTGGGAGCGAGGCTGATGCTCTCCTCCGTTTCTTTGCGCCGGCGGGCAGAGGAGATTGCGGGCCGCGTGGAGCACATAGAACTGTCCCGGCAGGAGGGATTCTACGACCGCTTCGCCGAAGCTATGGCGTTGCGGCCGTTGCCGTGAGGCCGGCAAACGGCCCGGAGCCCCGCGCTGGGGCGGCAGGGCTGGCTTAGGGAAGTCTGCCACAGACACCTTAGAGGCTAGGAGGAGTTGCGAGATGGCGGTGATTGACGACCTCAAAGAGGCGATTATCACGGGGAAGCGTGATCGCGCCAAGGAGCTCACCAAGCAGGCTCTGGACGCCGGCATGTCCGCCAAGCACGTAGTGGTCGAGGGCATCGCCCCGGCGATGGAGATCGTGGGTGAGAAGTTCCGGGCGAACGAGTTCTTCGTCCCCGAGCTGCTGATTGCTCAGCGCGCCATGAAGGAGGCGCTCAAGATGATGTCCGGCACCGAGGTGGACCACATCGGCACCGTGGTCGTCGGTACCGTCAAGGGCGATCTCCACGACATCGGCAAGAACCTGGTGGCGGCGATGCTGGAGGGCGCCGGGTTCAAGGTGGTGGACCTGGGCGTGGACGTTTCTCCCGACCAGTTCGTTCAGGCGGCGAAGCAGAACCAGGCCGGCATCATCGCCATGTCGGCCCTCTTGACCACCACGATGGGCTCGATGCGCGATACTGTCCAGGCGCTGGACGCCGCCGGCATGCGCAAGCAGGTGCGGGTGCTGATCGGTGGCGCGCCGGTCACCCAGAGCTACTGCGAGGAGATCAAGGGCGACGGCTACGCCCCCGACGCGGCCAGCGCGGTGGATAAGGCCAAGGCCCTGCTGCCGACCTGAGCCCGCGGCGTTCTCCCCGTCCGGCATGCGGAGATCCCGGCTGAGGAAGGCCACGGCAGGTCGGCGGCGTGCGGCCGAATGGGCCCGAACCACCAGTCTCGTGCTACAGGAAGCGCTGCCATGAGTGAGGTGCCCTTCAGCCAACCGGAGTTTGTGCCGCCGCAGCGTCGCAAGCGCACATCGTTGTTCAAGCGTCGTGTGACCCCAGGGATGCTGCTTCTGGTCATCCTGGGGCTGGCGTTCTTCCGCTTGTGGGTGGTGGAGACGGTGATCGTAGACGGGCCATCCATGGAGACCACACTGGTGGAGAACGACCGCGTGCTGATCCTGAAACCGCTCCCCACCAAGCGGTTCGAGGTAGTGGTGTTGACTGACCCCGAGGAGCGGATCGCAGTGATCAAGCGCGTCGTGGGCCTTCCGGGCGACATCGTGCAGATCGTGCCGAAGGCACGTGCCTGGCGTCACGAGCTGGTGCTGCAGGGCGGCCAGCTCTACATCAACGGCATCGCCTACGACGAGCCCTACGCCACCTCCGAGGCGCCCACCGTGGTGGCTCCCGTCAAGGTCCCCGAGAACTGCTACTACGTGCTCGGAGACAACCGAGACGAAAGCACAGACAGCCGCCGCTACGGCCCGGTCCGCAGGGATGCCATCGTCGGTGTCGCCGTGGCTGTCGTCTTCCCCCCCGGGCGCATCCGCGCCATCGCTGGTGATGCCCGACCGGCCGGTCCGGTCACTGCCGCTATTTCCCCCTGAGCGAAGGAGCCAACGTGCAAGCAGCCGATACCATGCGACCAGTCACCATCGCCCTCTTCCTCATTATCGCCATCAGCCTTGGCGCGTTTGGGCAGATCGCCCTCAAGTACGGAATGCGGGGCTTCGAGCTGGGCGAGCTCGGGCCGAAGATGGCGCTGCGGGTGGTGCGCGCGATCTTCACCTCTCACGTGTTCCTGGGGCTGGCTCTCTATGCCATCAGCTCATGCTTCTGGCTGGTCGTGCTCAACAAGTGGAACCTGAGCTACGCCTACCCCATGATCGCCATCAGCTATGTGGGAGTGGTGTTCCTGTCGAGGCTGTTCTTCCACGATCGCGTGACCTCCATGCAGTGGGTGGGAATCATGCTCATGTTCAGCGGCCTGGTGCTGGTGGCGCACTATGGCTCCGCGACGGACGCCACCCACTGAGCCGGCGCGGCAGATGAGGCGCCGGCTGCTCGTCCTCCTGGCAATCATCGCCGCGCCCACGTTTCTGTTCGCGCCCGCCTTCTCTCCTCAGCGGGCGCTCCTGCCGGCCGACCTGCTGGTGCAGTTCGAGCCGTGGCGCTCGCACCTGAGCGAGGCGAAGCTGCCAGAAGTCCACTGGGATGCGCTGGTCTGGGACGGCATCGCCCAGTTCTACCCCTGGCGCCGCTTCGCCGCCGAGTCCCTGCGCGGCGGCGTGATCCCCCTCTGGAATCCCTACCAGTTCTGCGGCACTCCCTTCCTCGCCAACGGCCAGTCGGCCGTGCTCTACCCGCTCAACCTTCTGTTCTGGCTGCTGCCTGTCTACTATGCCTTTGCCTGGTCGGCCTGGCTGCACCTGTCTCTGACCGGATGGTTCACCTATCGCCTCCTGAGGCGCATCGGCCTCGCCCCCATCCCCGCGTTGTGCGGCTGTGTGGTGTGGCAGCTCAACAGCTTCACCATCGCCTGGATTCACCTGCCCACCGTGCTCTGCACCACCGCCTGGCTGCCTGCCATCCTGCTCATGTCTGAGCGGGCACTCGTCAGCGGCCGCGGTGATCGGCGGGCATGGGTATGCCCGCCCTACAGCCTTGCCGCCGGCCTCGCCCTCGGCCTCTCCTGCCTGGGCGGACACCCGCAGATGTTCATGTATGTGGGGCTGATGACCGCGGCCTATGTGGTGGCGCGCGGGCTCAGCCGCGCGGTGGCGACGTCCATCGTCGGCCGGTTGACCCGGTTGGTACGGGTGGGAGCGGTGGCAGGCGCGGTGGGGCTTGGGCTGGCGGCGGCCCAACTGCTGCCGACCTTGGACTTCCTGCGGATCGCCCACCGGGCGGTGACGATCGGACCGGAGAGCTATCAAGCGTACCTGGGCCGGGCGTTCCAGCCGGTGCAGCTTGCCGGCCTGCTCCTCCCCCACCCCTTCGGGCATCCCGGGTTTGGGACGTACATCGGCCCCGAAAACTACGCGGACTACTGCCTCTACGTCGGCCTGGTTGCCCTCGGCCTCGCGGTGACAGCAGTGCTCGTGTGCCGCACCTGGCACGCCCGCTTCTTCGGGCTTGCCGCGCTGGCGTCTCTGCTCGTCGCCCTGGGCACCGCTCTCAACTGGCCTCTCTACCACTGGGTGCCGGGGATGGCGAGCGCGGGGGGGCCTTCGCGGTTCGCGGTGTTGTTCATCTTCGCGCTCGCCTTGCTGGTGGCGATGGGAGCTGACCGCGTGAGCAAGGTGCGCCTGCCCCGCCTTCTTCCCGTGGTTCAAGTCGTGCTGCTCGTGATCCTCGCCACCGACCTCCTGCTTGCGGCTCGCGGCCACCTCCACATCGTCCCCCGCGACTGGGCCTATGCCGAGGCGGCTAGTCCTGGGCCGGTGGAGGGCCGGATAATCGGCAACGCCGCGGACTGGCCCCTGCGCCAGTTCCCCAGCGCCGTCCTCCCGCCCAATGCCGCCACCGTGTACCACCTGCGGGATGTAGGCGGGTACGATTCTCTCTATCTGGCTCGGTACCGCGACTTCGCCTCCCTGATCCAGGGCGGAGACCCCAGCCCGCCCGCGAACGGAAACATGATCCTGTTTCGGCTAAGCCCCGCGTGGAGGGCGGAGATGGCGAGGCTGGCGGGTGTGAGGACATACTTGGCGCCCACCCAGGAAAAGCGGATGGCAGTTCTCCAAGATGAGGTCGCCATGCCTCGCGCCTGGGTCACGCCGTCGGCAATCTCGCTCCCAACTCACCCCGACGTGTGCGACGCGCTCCCGAAGCTAGGCGCAACGGTGGAGCAGGTCGTGATCACCGGGGCGGAAGAGCCGACGGAGGGCGGGGAAACCGCCGGGGTAACGCAGCTCCGCGACCCGACGCCAAATGCGGTGGAGGTGACGCTCTCCGGGGGCGGCGGCTATCTGTTCCTCGCCGACTCCTACGCCCCCGGCTGGCACGCCTATGCAGATGGCAAGCCGTTGCGCGTCATGCCCGCGGACGTCACTTTCCGCGCCGTCGCCGTTCCTCAGCACGCGACAAAGGTGGTATTCCGATATGAACCGGCGAGCTTCCGGGTGGGGCTGTTCGTGTCGCTGCTCGCGGTAGCACTGGTGACTGGTTGCGGCATCGCGTTATGGACGCGCAGACAACCCGAGGCATAGCGCATCGCCTGGTGAGCACCCGCGCCTATGGCGTGGTGCGAGCCCTGTTCCTATGCTGCCTGGCGCTCGGCTTCGCAGGAGTACCCAGAACCGTCGTGCACTACTGGGGCCTGCCCGACTCGACCCACCACTTCTCCTACCACCCCGACGAGATCTTCCTTCTCCTCCCCTCCTTCGGCTTCGCCCAGGGTGACTGGAACCCGCACTTCTTTGCCTATGGCACGCTTTACATCTACCTGGTCGGCATCCCCGCCGTCATCTTCGGCCAGGTGCCCGATCCCTCGCGGTTCCCCGCCGATCTCCGGCCGCTCTATGAGCTGGGTCGCACCGTCAGCCTCTGGATGGGAGTGGCAACTGTGTTCCTGCTCTACTTCTCCCTGCGCCGGGAAGGCCGGTGGCTCGCATTCCTCTCCGCCGCCTTCCTCGCCATCTGCCCTCTCCACGTCGTCAACAGCGGCTACGCCACCGTTGACGTCCCCGCCACCTTCTTCATCGTCATCGCCTTCTGGCTGGCCCTGTGGGGGGCGGACCGGCCCAACGCCAAGCGCGGCGCGCTGGTCGGGCTGGCGGTGGGCCTTGCCGCGGCGACGAAGTACAACGCGGCCCTGTTCATCGTTCCCGCGATGCTGGCGCCCTTGCTGATCCGCCCCACAACCTGGCGGTGGAACTGGCCGGCGGCAGGCGTCGGCGGCGCAGCCATCGGGTTCATGATCGGGTGCCCATTCTTCTGGACCAAGGAGTTCCTGCAAGGGGTGTTGTTCGAAGCACGGCACGCCCAGATCGGCGGCACCTTCGCCTTTGTTGGCACTGGATCAGGGTGGGCCTATCACCTCACTCACGGCCTGCCAGTCGGCCTTGGCTATCCGCTGCTGACCGCGGCCGCCTTCGGCGTGATCGCCGCGTTGCGCCTGCCCTCTCGCGCCGCTCGCCTGTCCCTGGTGTGGGTCGTCTTCTACCTGCTCGTGATCGGCTTCAGCAGGGAGCGGTTCATCCGATATCTCGTGCCGGTGACCCCTGCTCTCTGCGTACTGGCCGCTTCCTTCGTGACTTATGTCTACAGCCGCCGCCTGAAGGTCCTCCGCTTTCTCGCCTGTGTGCTGGCAGTGCTGGTGATCGGATTGACGCTCTCGTATGCCGTGGTGAGGGCTCCTGTTGTACGCCCCTCGGAGGTGGACTATGCCATCTTCGAGGCGTGGGCGACAGACCCACGCGACATCGCCTGGGGGGAGGTGTCCCACCTCGTGAACGCGCCGGGATCCCGCTTTCGGGTTGGCCTCGTCCAGGCCCCCTGGTATTTCCACCCGCCCGTTTCGCCGTACAACGCCGGAGGTTTCTCGAAGCCCTGGTTCGAGAAGTGGAACCAGGAGACCGGCAACCGCGTCATCATCACTGGCTGGGACGCCCGGAAGGTGCTCGCCGAGCGACCGGACATCTTCTTTCTGTCCGATCTGGAATCCCAGGACCTGATCCGCCTCCGCGACCCTGCCGCGCTTGGATTCATTGCCGCGCTGGACAAGCTCTACCCCAGCCGTGAGGTCTACGCTCACCCCACCCCCAGCTTCGCCGGCCTTGCACCGGGCCGGTCCCTCGCCCCTCCGGACTGGCTCTACCCAGACCCCCGCATCACCATGTACTATAAGCCCCGGCCCAAGGAGCCGTAGCGCCACCGTGGATCGCCCCACCCGCTACCTGCTGCTGATCGCCGGCCTGGCGGTCGCCCTCGCCGCCAACCTGTTCGCGCGCGGCGTGGGCGTCGGCATCCAGGCCTATCGCGCCGAATGGATCTGGCGGCCGCTCGCCAAGGGCATCCCCGTCAAACTCTTGCCGGCCGCGGGGGCGGCGGGGCTTCTGGTGGTTCTGATCTGGTGGTTGTGCAGGGAGGGCCGGTGGGAGCGAATGCCTGGGTGGGGGAGAGCGCTGTCGCTGATCGGTCTGGTCCTGGTAACCTTCGCGCTGCAGTGTGCGGTGATCAACGCCGTCGGCGAGCCATGGGTTGCCCCGGGAGCAATCATCGCCAGCCCCGTCTCCACCACTTACTTCGCCATCTCCCGTGACGTGCATTCGGTCACGGGCTACCTGGCGAGCTACCACCTGATCATGCCAGGCCTCCCCTACCACGCCGCCACCCACCCGCCCGGCCTGACGCTGTTCTTCTGGGCGGTGCGCAGGGTCTGCGAGGCGGTGACCCCCGCCTCGGCCTTGGGCTCACCGGTGGTGGCGCAGGTGCAGTGGTATGCGGAGAAGCTGGGGGTGGGCTTTCCACCGTCGGATGCGGTGGCGGCGATCGTCAGCGCCTTGCTGCTGGCGCTCGCCGGCTCGTCGAGCATCATCCCGGCATATGTGCTCGCCCGCCGGCTGGCGGGAGCGCGGGCTGGGCTCCTCGCCGCCTGTCTGATGGCGAGCATTCCCAGCCTGTTGCTGCTGCCCGCCTCCTCGGACCAGCTGGTGCTGTTCTTCGCGGTGCGGGTGGTCTGCCTGGCCTACCTGGCATGGAAGAGCGACCGGCTGTGGGTGGCCGGTTTCGCCGGGGTGGCGCTGGCGGTCGGCGCGTTCGTGAGCCTTGGCTTGCTGGCAATAGGGGCATGGTTGGCAGTGTGGGCCGTGCTCGGATGGGCCAGGTCACGAGGCCGGGGGAGTGCGACCTCGTCCGTCCCACTGCACGAGCCGCCCGGCACCACGGATGTCATCCTGAGCGGAGCGAGGGATCACGCCGTTTGGCAGGATGAAAGGCGGGGTTCTTCGGCTTCGCGCTTGGCTGCCGACGGCTCCGAAGCGCTCCGCCTCAGAATGACAGATAGGCGCGAGTCCTCTGTGCGTCCGCCTAGGTTGCTGACGCATCTGATGGTGGCCTTGCTCGGCTTTGTCTCTTTGTATGTGGTCCTGTTCCTCACCACCGGCTACCGGGCCTGGACGGTCGCCTATATCGGTCTCTTCGCGCATCGCCAGGCGACCACGGTCGAGTTCCCGCGGACGTACTGGAAATGGGTGCTGATAAACCCAGTGGAGATGGCCGTGTTCGCGGGCCTGGCTCTGGCCATCGCCGCCCTGTGGGCGGCGCCCGCCATGCGCAGCCCCGAGTCCCGGCCTCTGCGGCTGTTCCTGCTCTCCTGGCTGATCGTGCTGGTGGTGCTGGACGTCTCCGGAACCGTGCGCGCTGAAGTCGGCCGCATCTGGCTCTTCCTGATGTGGCCGCTGGCGCTCGCCGGGGGCGAGCGCCTGTCGCGCGCCCCGAGATACGCGACTGCGCTCCCGCTCCTGGTGTTGATGCAGCTCGGCCAGGCGCTTGTGATGCGCGGCTACCTGACCATGTATGATATCTTCTAAGCCATGAGCACACACCCCGCCACCGCCCCGGCTCGCTGCGTCTGGTGGCCTCCGCTGTTCATCTTCGGAGCCGCCTGTGCGTTCTGCTGGCCGGTCTTCACCGGCAAGGTGATGCTGCCGGCAGACCTATGCCTGCTGATGCTGCCCTGGAAGAGCCTGCAGAGCCAGTTCCCCGACTTCCACCGCGCCTACAACCCCATGCTCGACCCCATCCAGCAGTATCTCCCCTGGCGCATCTACGCGGTGGAGTCGCTCCGGTCCGGCCTCATCCCCCTCTGGAACCCCTACTCCTTCTGTGGCACCCCATTCCTCGCCAACCTCCAGTCCACGCTCCTCTACCCGCCGAACCTGCTCTTCCTGCTCACCGGCGCGCGCCACGGCTTCGGCGTCTCCGCCATTCTCCATCTCACCCTAGGCGGATGGTTCATGTACGGGTTCCTGCGCGACCTGCGCCTGGGACCTCCGGCGGCGCTCTTCGGCGCGCTGGTCTTCATGTTCAGCGGCTTCACCGTCACCTGGCTGGAGTATCCGACGCTCTCGCTGTGGGTGCTGATGTGGCTGCCCGCGGTGTTGCTGTGCTACCAGCGTTCGCTTGCCAGGCCGCTGTCGCCGTGGCCGGCGCTGTGCGGGCTTGCCATCGGCGCCCAGTTCCTTGGCGGGCACCTGCAGATCTCAGCATACGTGGTGATGGCGTTCCTGCTCTACGCGCTTGTGCGGATGGCGACGCCGGGGCAGACCTGGCGACAGCGGGGATCGGCCGCGCTGCTGGCGCTGCTGCCATTGGCTCTCGGGGTCGGCCTCGCCCTGGGACAGATACTGCCGACGCTCGAGCTGGCCGCTCACAGCGGCCGCGTCTCGCCCGGCGTGGAGGGCGCTTTCAGTGCCGCTTTCCCTCTCACCCACCTCGTTCTCTACCTCATCCCCAACTTCTTCGGGAACCCAGTCCACTACAACTACTGGGGCAGCTTCCAGAACCCGGCGATCAACTACTTCGAGAGCGCCTGCTATGTGGGGGTGCTGCCGCTCCTGCTGGCGGCGTGGGCGCTGCGGCGATGGCGGGAGCCCGCCCTGTGGTTCTTCGGCGGGCTATCCGTTCTCGCTCTGCTGGCGGCCGTCGGCTCGCCGGTCTACCTGGCGCTCTACCACCTGGCGCCCGGATTCAAGCAACTGGCCGGCCTGGGCCGGATCCTCTGTCTCGCCGGCTTCGGGCTGGCCGGGCTCGCGGCCCTGGGAGCCGACGACCTGCTGAGGCGGACGGAATCGGCGAAGCCCGGGCGCCCGCTGCTCGCGCTCGCCGCCCTGGCGGCGGTGTTCGTGTGCGTCTCGCTCTTCATCTTCCAGGCGCCCGCCAACAACATGGGCGCCGGCTTCCAGAGATATCTGCTGGTCCAGGTGGTGGTGTTCGCCGTCCTCGTGCTGGCGTCTTTGCTGGCGATCCAGTTGCGGACCCGCCTGACGGCGAGCGCTCGCACGTTCTCGTGGCTTGCCATCGCTCTCTTACTCGCCGACCTCTTCGGGTTCGGCATTCGCTTCAACCCCTACACCGACGCGCGGATGGCCTATCCAGAGACGGAGGCCACCCGCTGGCTCCAGGAGCACGCCGGCCATCAGCGCGTCACCTCCCTCGCCTCCGATGGCATGAACTGGATGGCCCACAACTCACCCATGATCTTCGGCCTGCGAGACGTCCACGGGTCGGACTCGCTGCGGGTGAAGCGATCCTTCGACCTGGTGTCGCCGCCGAATGGGGATCAGTCCAAGTACCCGCCGATGGACTCGGCGCTGCTGGATACCCTCGGCGTCAGGTATCTCATCACCAACCAACCGGTGTCGGACAAGTGGCGCCTGGTCCACAGCGCGGAGGCCCTGGTCTACGAGAACACCCGGGCACTGGCGCGCATCTACCGCACCCCATCGGTTGGCGGGGTCACCGATCAGGAGGCGGTCGCGTTTCTCCGCTCGCAGGGGCAGGGAGTGGTCTTCGCCGACCCCCAGACCGCCAGGGAGATCAACAGGCAGACCCCACCCCCCAGCGTTCTCGGCGACCGACCCCTTAGCATCCGCGGCGATGACCCCGGCACA
>Ga0315277_10007701_pt1 | contig 13941 bp, 15 predicted proteins | sample YL17G05_15_MG_FD_203695 | JGI IMG/M metagenome (GOLD analysis project Ga0315277, IMG submission 203695) | Sediment microbial communities from Yellowstone Lake, YNP, Wyoming, USA - YL17G05_15 | ecosystem: Environmental > Aquatic > Freshwater > Lake > Sediment | place: USA: Wyoming | collected... | reverse complement strand
ATCTTCTGTCACCCATTGTATCTTCTTTGTATTGTCAACCAATTCTTTTCCAGCATATTCACATATTAATTCAGATTTCATTTTCTTGATTATTTTAACATTATACAAATCCTTGAGCCTGAATAACTCACCTTTCTCCATGTTCTCTGCATCAGCGCCTGGTATAAAGAAAGTATCATTTGTGTCTATTTCCCTTGAGCCAAAATCCTTGTCAGGATGATAGTTTAATTTCGCCTTCAATTGTGGTGCTTTTTCCACTTTCAACTTAATAGGATTAGGTACGAAGAAATATCGTTTTGCTAATGGATCAATCAATTTTCTATTTTCAGCTTCAATTATACTCCACTCTAATGTTGATTCAGTCTTTGACATTCCAGTATTTATTGAGAATTTCCATATTGCTTCTGGTAAAAATCCTCTTCTTTTTAATGCAACAATTGTTGAAAGTCTTGGGTCATCCCATCCAAGATATTTTTCTGTCGCAATTCCTTCACGGATGAGTCTACCTGAGGAAGGAACACCTTCAAAATTAATTCGAGCATATTCTAAAACAACGGGTGATTTGATTCCAAGCTTTTCCTGTATCCATTGCTGCAGTTCTGCACGCACCTCAAATTCCTTCCCTCTAATTCTATGGGTTACGCCTTCAATCTTATCCATTATTGCTGTTGCGAAATCATAAACAGGCCAGACAGAATATTTGCCCCCTACTCTTGGATGTGTCCCAATCAAGACTCTCATTATTGTCGGATCACGCATTGCAGCATTTTTATGCTCCATACCTATTTTAGCGCGAAGCGAATATTCGCCTTCTTTGAACTTGTTGTCAAGCATTTTTTCCCAAAGTTCAAGATTTTGTTTAACACTTCTTTTTCTACAAGCGCATGATTGTTTCTTGAAACGATGGCTATGGATAGTCTCAGCAGGACAATTGCACATGTATGCATCATCATTTTTAATCAACTTCTCAGCACTTTTGTAGAAATCATCCACATGGTCAGAAACATAATCAACTTTATCCCATTTTATACCAAGCCATTCGAAGTCTTTTAAGAATTGGTCATAATACTCGTTCTTTACCTTTTCCCAATTTGTATCCTCAAATCTTATTATGAATTTTCCTTTGTTTTCTTTAGCATAATAATAATTAAGTATGCAGGCTTTTGCATGACCAATAGTAGTATACTTGCTTGGTTCTGGCGGGAATATCATTACAACTTTTCCAGGGATAGCATCAGGCAATGGGGGTAATCCTTGTTTATGCTCTTTCTTTTCCAATAGTTCTGGAGCTATTTTTTCAAGCTTGCTTGTCTGTTCTGCTATAGTCATTTTATTGACTTCTTTTAGTACAGCTGAAGCTTCCTTAGCAATTTCCTTTACTTTGTCCTTTAGACTTGGTTTTTCCCCTATAATTTTTGGGATTACTGCTCCAAGCTGGGCCTTTCCATCATGATCTACAGCATTTTTCAGCGCCCATTTTAAAATAAGATCTTTCATAATCTCCTAAAAAATGTGATAGTTTTTAAACTTATCATTCACAATTTGAACTTTATGCCATCTTGCAGGATATGCGAGTTCTTTTCGAGCACATAACCTAATTCACGGGCCAAGTCTATCGCTGAGAATATCATTGCTGGATCTCCGTGCGTAGGGATGTAATGCTTAGGTTTCATTATTTTTATGAAGTCCCTGATGTCTTCGCGAGCAGCATGTCCAGAAACATGGATATCAGTAAATATCCTTACATGCATTTCTTTCAAGCGCTTGTCAAGCTCTGCTCTGTTTGCTCTGTTAACTGCTGTTGGTATAACTGACGCTCCAAAAATAACTTGGTCTTCAGGCTTGAAGTTAAATTTGAACTGTCCAGTTGCTATCTTGTTAAGTACAGAGTGCGGTTCGCCTTGACAACCCGTACATATGACAAAATACTTTTCTCTGTTCCTCTCAACATCTTTCAGTGCCGCTGCTATCTGCCCTTTATAGGTATATATTTTCGCAGACTTCGAAATATTTACTAACTTAATTCGTTCAGCTGCAGAAACATAGTTTACCATACTTCTACCAAGAATAACTGGATGTCTCTTGAGTTCTTTTGCCATATTAACAAGCATGTTTACTCTAGCTACATGAGAAGCAAAAGTTGCAACAAATATTGCATTACTCTTGTTTTCTGTCCAGAAAAGAATATCCTTAAACATTTCCTTTGCAATTGACTCAGAAAACGTTCTTCTTTCTTCACCAACACGCGTTGAATCACAGATCATTAAGTCTATACCTTCTTTTGCTAAATGTCTAAGTCGCTCATAGTTAGTTCTATGTCCTAATGTTGGGTATTCGTCGAACTTCCAGTCGCTTGCATAAAGTATTCTTCCTTCAGAAGAATGTAAAACAGTCATAACTGTCTGTGGCGTAGAATGTGTCATATGGACAAATTCAATCTTTAATTTATCAGAAACCTTGTAATGCGAGCCCGCATTCATTCGTATTACTTTGCTCTTGAAACTTATTTTTTCATTCTTGATTATATTGTTTAAGACTTCAGCTGTGAACGGAGTCATTAATAATGGACATTTGTATTTTTCAGCTAATTTTATTGCTGCCCAAAGATGGTCAAGATGTGCATGGCTTATCACAATTACCTTCACCATGTGCCCCCATTCCTTGAAAAGTTGAGCATCATCAGGTATAACTCCTGCTAAAATCAAATCTTTTGGACAAAGTTTTGCTGGTTCTTCAATACCTCGTTCTTCAAGAAGCACCATCTTGTCCATTGATGCACCCATATCAAGAATTACAACTTCATCACCAACGCGCACCGCAGTCATGTTTTTTCCAAAGCTGCTATATCCGCCAACTGGCCAAATTTCAACCATTAATCTTCTCCTCCACTATTTTGCTGTACTTTTTTACCAATTCTTTAAGTCTTTTCTCATTTTTAGCTTCTATGTTTATATTAATTTCTGGATTTGTCTGGCTCGTTCTTATAAGAGCCCACTCGACATCATTTATCATAATTTTTATACCATCAGCATAGTCCTTTCCTTCAGGGAATTCTTCTCGTATCTTCTGCATAACTGTTTTTTTGTGCTGATGATCATTGCATTTAATATAGAATTTTTCCATTGGATTGATTTTTATTTTATCTGCTATACTACTAAAGTTTTCATTTGATTTGGACAATATTTCAGCCATTCGTAACATTGCTAAGAACCCATCAGAGAATGGATAGAACGTCTTGAAATAGAAATGCGAAGACTGTTCAAAACCATAAAGAGCTTTTTCTTTTACAACTGCTTCTTCTATAAAACTATGTCCAACCCTCGTCCAATGTATTGATCCCCCATTTTCTTCAACAATTTTACCAATCTCTGTTGGGCAATCCGCTGCAGCGATTATCTTGCCCTTTGTTTTTGACAGTATATCCTTTATGAAGATTATACTTGGTATATCCGCCATATACTCCTTTCCTTTATCATCAATGAACACTCCACGGTCACTGTCGCCATCAAAAGCAATTCCAAAGTCAGATTTGTTATCAAGAACAGCTTTTTTCAAATTCTCTAGGTTAGCACCTTTTGGCTCTGGTCTTAAACCTCCGAAATCTCCTTTAGGAATCATATTCAATGGTGTTAATTCAATATCATAATAATTCAATAATTGTTTTAGTATAAGAGCGGAGCTCCCATTGAAGCACTCAGCAGCAATTTTCATTTTCTTGTCTATAGTTATTCGTTTGTAAAGATATTCTTCATAATCAGTAATAGCATAATCAACCTCAGCAACATTTCCTGCGCCTTCTTTGAACTTATTACTATTTGCTATTTCCTTTATTTTCTGGAGTTCATTTACAAAAGAAGTCCCGTCTTTGTGGAAGAATTTTATGCCATTATACTCAGGCGGGTTATGGCTCGCAGTTATATATGCTCCAGGAAGTTTATTGTTAAAGCCAGTAAAATAAGCAACAGGATTTGGAACCATCCCAACAGAAACAACATCTAAACCAGTGCTTGTTATTCCTTTGACAAAAGCTTCGTAAACCTTTGGAGAATGCTCTCTTGTGTCATAGCCGATAACAAATTCATCACTATCAATTAATGTCCCAACTGCTTTTCCTATCAATTCACATTTATCCAATGTTAGGTCTTTTCCAAAAATTCCACGTACATCATATGCTCCAAAGATGGATTCCATATTATACACACAATTTATTTTGTCTTATAAACATTAGCGAGCTGTTCTTTGAGGTATTCTCTTACATTATCATAACCATACTTCTTTGAAACAGCTTTAAGGGTCTTGCTTACACCAGAGCCGTATTGTGCAGCTTTTTTCTTGCGTTCATAAGCTTCTTTAGGTAGACCAATATCTCCTGCAATTTTTCTTAGAATTATTTTGTTCTCTTCGCCAGATATCTTTAGTTTTGGATGTATATTCATGGTTAATCTTACCAAATCAATATCCATGAATGGCATAAAAGAGTCTAAGCTGAAATGTTTACAGATAGAAGCGTCTCTTGCAATATCCTTGTTTATACCATGGACCCGTTTTACACATTCTTCGTGAACATCTTTTAATCCTTTAATGAATGCTTTAGCATGACTATCATAACCAGCAAATAATTCATCGCTTCCAGAACCAGAAAATATGATTTTATACCCATCCTGTGATGCTTCTCTTGCAGCAACATATAATGGGATTCCAACACCGATTGTTACGGGATCATCACTTTTGGTTATCCAGGTTACAGCTTTTACTAAATCAGGGATCTCTTCTTGTTTTATTGTTATAGTTTTGATTTTAATTCCTAATTCTACAGCAACATGTTTTGCTATTACTGGATCTTGACTACCTTTCGTACCAGCTGTGTAAGCTGTGAATTCAACATCTGTCTCATTAAGTAATTTTGCAATAACACTTGAATCAAGTCCGCCGGAAAAGAAAAGTGCACATTTTTTATTCTTCTCTAGGCATCGTTTAACCGCTTCTCTTAGAGTTTTTTCTATTTCGATTGCTATTTTCTCGTCTTCAATAAGATTTTCAAATGGGAAATCAAAGTCTTCGTACATGAATTTTAAAATACAGAAATTCTTTAAATATATAATGAAAAGACCGATTGAGATATTGATTCGCGCAGAACATGACTCCTCTTTTAAGAAGTTAAGCGATTTCATAGTTGTAATACTTCATAGAGGTGCTCCTAATGATGAAAGAGAGATTGATGGCGAACGAATCAAGACTGTACAGAAGGATGGATTTTGGTATACTAATGAGCACAATGAAGAAATATTCATACCAAGCCACAGAATTATTAAACTAAAAGAAAAATCTTGAACCTTGACGTATTTTTCCCTTAAAACTTGTACTTTCAAAAACATATCTTGCTGGCTTCTTTGGAGCGTAAATTCTCCAAGGTTTGGCATAAACAGAATCAACAATTCTTTTTTTCTTGTCAAGCCAGATTATAGCCATTGGTCTGCAGAACCAAGTATGTATCGCTGCATTCCATATGCCTTCTTTTCCAACATCCATTAGTATGTCCCCAGATTTGTAGAACATTAGTCCGATTGCTTGTTCATTGGCATCAGAAATAAGTTTTGCTTTCTTGCTTATTGTTTTGTTCCCTGATTTTATTTTGACAAACATAGAACTCACGCAATCATTGATGCATATCCAACAAAGTTACTATAATCCTTCGAAATTTCTCCAGAGGTATAATACTTAAGCAAATTCATTTTCTTCAAACCAATTTTCTTTGCATACAGTATTGCAAGTGTTATTGGCACATAACCACATACTGTACTGTTTTCTTTTACTATGTGCTTTAAGAACCCAACTTCGTCAAGTTTTTCAATTGATGAGATTGCTGCCTTGTCAAGCCTTACAACTCCTTCCCTCGCCTTTGTCTTGAATGGCATATAATTGTACATAGGTCCAAAATGTGTGAAATCAGAAGAAGCCATAACTAAAATATTTTTATTGAGTTTCTTTGCAGTAACAATTATCGCGTTTGACAAATCTTCCGATTCTTGAAAAACATGAATTCCTTTCATGACAATAGGTACAATCTTGAATTCTTTGTATATTGTTTGTAAGAATGGAAGTTGCACTTCGATTGAATGTTCGACTTTATGCCCAAATTCATCATTTCTAGCAAATGCTGACGCCTTGGCTAGTTCTTCAGCGAATGCTGTATCTACTTTCACTGCACCCAATGGAGTCTGCCAGTCGCCATCTGTAAAAACAGAGACCGAAGGACCCATACCAGAATGGTTTGTTCCAACAATTACAATAACATCTGGTTTCTGGCTTTCAGCTAACCGCTTATAAATATGTGCTGCGCATGGACCTGAGTAGACATATCCTGCATGCGGAACAATAGCAACATTATATTTCTCCTTCTTCGGTTTCCCAGGTAGTTTTCCAGGCCCTAATTTTGACTTAAAACAATCCTTTATTTTCTTCTCTAGATCCTTCTGCTTCAATGGATAAAAAGAACCTGCAACTACAGCCTGTCTTAACATGACTTATACAAATATTTACGTATTTAAAAATCTTTGAATGGCACTTCTGGCTCTGCATTTTTGTCAATTATGCCTTTATTTCTTAAGTATTCACGTGCAAGAACATAATAAATTAAGGATAATGATTTGTTTCCCTTGTTGTTACATGGTACAACTAAATCTAAATCTTCAGTTATGTTGTTTGTGTCGCAGAGTCCTACAATAGGAATTCCTGCTTTCAATGCGTCTTTAACAACTTGTTTGTCAAGCCACGGATCCGAAACTAAGACAATCTGTGGTTCAAGATAATCTTCGTTTTCCGGATTTGTCAATGTTCCCGGAAAGTATCTTCCAAATATTACTTTTGCACCAGTTGCTTTTGCAAATGTCTTTATTGCTTTATGACCATTTTCACGCCTGCATACGACAAGTATTTTATCTGGTTCATACTTTGCAAGCATCTGTCCTGCTAATTTTAATCGTTCATCAATTTTGGATATATTAAGAACGCAAAGACTGTCAGATCGTACTTTATAGATATATGGCTGCATGAATCCTGTTTTGAACTTCGCACCTATATGTATTCCTGACTGTAGATACATGTCCAATGGGATTAACAATTTTTCTTCAGCCATTTTTTCACTCATTGAATATTTTAAGCAGACGGTTAATCTTTGCCACACGTTCGCCGCCAAACAGACCAATTTTCATGAACTGACATCCATAACCAACTCCGAGGTCAGCTAATATATCATCATCTGTTTCCTGCGAACGATGCGAGATAACCATGTCATATTTATATCTCTTTACTTTTTCAATAAATTGGTTCAATTTATAAAGGTATCCGACTTGGTTTGGTTTTACTATAACTGAGTTGATTGAGTTCTTTTCTTTGGCGATTGTTAGTCTTATTGGATTTGTTACAATTAAGTCATCGCCACAAATCATTGTTTTTTTTGCAGCCTTTTTGATTTCAGCAAAACCATCAAAATCATCTTCCTGTAACGGATCTTCAACATAGAGTGGTTTAAACTCTTTTATTATATCAAGTATGAAATCTATCTGTTTTTCTCTGTTTAAACTCTTACTTTTGTAAACATAATTATCTTTTTTGTAAAATGAGGAAGCAGCAACATCAATACCAAGTCGAACTTTAAATCCATATTCAGATTTTACTTTGTCTACTGCATTTTGCAAAGTTACAAGTGCAGAATGATTATCAGTTTTGATTACCCATCCGCCTTCAAGGTCTCTGCCATGTTCATCAAGTTTCTTTCCAACTTCCTTATCAACAGCGTAAGCAGCTTCCAGATTTTTTGATAAGCTATTTGACATTCCAACTGCAAGAAATTCTTGGAATTCAGGACCGCCCTTAGCATGCAGTCCACCGCCAATTACTTTGTTTAACATGAGTGGCTTCTGTTTTGAACCTAGTAATTGCCATACTTCTTTTTTTCGTTCAGCAGCCAGCGCTTTTAGTAATGCTAATGAGAGTGGTAACGTATTTGCCTTAAGATGTTCATATTTTTTCTCAAGTTTTTCTATATCAGAAATAGAGTTTATCTCAGGATTTTTTATTTTGTCTATAACTTTTATTGACCCTTCGATGCCAATAAAGTTGACTTCATGTTTGCCTTTACTTGTTCCGCTCGGGATAGAAGAAGAGAAAATACCTTTATTTGTTGCGACAGAAGCCTCAATAGCTGGGTTCCCAGCTGAATTGATTATTCTTTTCGCATAAAGATACTTTACTTTCATAAAACTTCTCTCTTTTCAGGCATTATCCTCTTTATCGACATTGGCAGAACTCCTGCTTCGTATTCTTTTTTTGCCAGGTCAATTGTGTTTATTTCTTCCTTTCTATCGATTAAGAGTGGCGCACCCATTGATATTTGCAAAGCTCTAGCACCAATTATCCTTGCCTTTTCATATTTTGTAAGATTTTCTTTTTCCATGGATATCACCTTATTCTAAATGGCTTCTTAATTCTTTAGCCTTTTCTATTGCTAATTCAATTATGTGATTAAGTTCTTCCACATTTATCGTATCAGAGCCACCTTTCTGTGCTGCATTTATTGTTCCATGCTCATCTGTTGTTATTGTCACTCTTACGTCTGCTACTTGTTCTTCTTTGACTGTTGTATCTAAAACCAATATGTCACCTATCTTTGCAAATGTAGTCGCAATTGGTTTGTGTACCATAGGTAATTTTTGGTTTGTGTGTTCGCTGTAATCTATCTTTTCGTCCTCATATTTTGGGAACCTTGCATTGTGTAATGCTGCAATCGCTGCAAGAGCAGCTGCATCAATCAAATTTCCATCATGGTTCTGTATGTATATATCTATCAGTGCAAGCCATACCTTTTCGCCTTCCTTTATACAAAATTTCTTTACATCTATTGCACCAGATTCTCTGATACCGCGATCGACAATTCTTGCTAATTCAATTGATTCTTCACCAGGCGGTCCTGTTTCAAAAAGAGGCGAAGCTAATGGTGAAAATTCTGCGCTTACAATCAAACTTCCTTCGTTTGGTTTGTCTTGATATGGTTTGCCTACTTCCATCTTAACACCACAGACAACTCTTGTGTTGCCCATTGTTACCATCGCGCTTCCTTCTGCATTTTTTGATATGCCTGTTTCAATCTGTATTGGTTTCCTGTATTCCAGGAGTGATCGGCCATCAGTTCTTATCCCTTTCTTTCCCAGTTCAATTAAGAACTGTTTCAAATTTTCGTTTGTCATTTTAATTCCCCCTTAATCATTTTAGTTCTTCTTTAAGCATTTGATTAGCCATTTCCATAGCTTTGTCTGAAAGCTCTTTTTTGATTATACCCGCATTTAATATATGGTTCAGTTTTTCTACATCAATAATTTCTCTTTTGTTGTTTTTCTCGATTACATCCACTTCAAGGTCGATATACCTTGCAAATTTTGGATAAACTTCAACTTGTGTATTTATGTTAATGTAAGTTCCCTTTGGGTATCCATCTTTGTTGAAGTATTTGTGGATCACAAACCAGCTGTTCGGCTGAAAAGTTGTTAATGCATAATCCCCTTCAGCTATTTCTATATCAAGTCCATCAAGTCTTCCGCCTTTTCTGAGTTTCCTCTTGACCATTATCTCTTTGTCTGTAGCTTTTTCTACAATTCCCTTCATAACAATGTCTTTGCCACCAGGTTTCTTATGTATAATTTCATAATACATGTTCACTTTCGGGCCATCTGCTTTCAGAGCATTGTTTAGCTTACTGACAATGTATCCATTGTTTTGTTCCTGTAGCGATTCTGCAAATTCAGTCAATAACAAGTAACCTCCTGATTTCAGGAAGTGATGTCCTATTATTGTTGGAGCAACTCCGTTTCTAAGTGTATCAAGTTTTTGTTTTGAAAGTGCTCCAAAGTCCACAAAATATACACAGCTTCCTCTTTCGAGCAATCCTGGTTTTTCAGATTTGCTGAAATCTTCCTTTAAATTCTTCTCATTACCGGCAAGTTTATTTATTTCAGATACCAATTCAGCATCACTTTTGCCTTCTGCATGAGACTTCCAAAGTATCCCCCATCCTTCTACTTTCACACTATCAGCTATTTTTTTCAAGCGATCTCGCTCCGTAAAATCCGTTATATGTTTTGATACTTTCGTGAAGCCGTCCTTTATCAGAATCATATTATCACCAAACAGTCTGAGTTTAGTTGATAACAATTTGACTGTGCGCATCATTCCTTTTACTTGAACAAGAACTTTTTCTCCCTCGCGTAGGAAGCCCCAGTAGTCATAAAGATTAAGTACCCCTTCTTCATTATTGCCAAGATCAATATAGATGTTATTATATTTTGTTTCAATTTTCTTTATTTTTCCACTATATATTGCGCCTGTTTCCATCTTTTTAACAGCAATATCAAAGAAGTAACTCTGCACCACATCTACGATTCTCTCTGCCCCAACACCGCTTATTGTAATTCCATTCATATCTGCTTTATCGTAGATTAAGACATCTGCAGAATCAGAGACAATACCATTCATGTCAAACCGTTCATTTATGATATTTGAAGGATTGACTATTTCAAAGCCATTGCTAAGTAAAAACTTAGTAAGGGCTGTTGAATAGATGCCTCTTACCTTCACTTTTACATTACTCGCTGGCGAGTTCAATATGGTCTGATGCATATTTATCCTTCAACGCTTTTTTTTGTACCTCGTATATTTTCTCACAGCCAGCTATTCCAAGTGTTATTGCTTCCTTGAATTGTTCCTTATTTATTTTACCGTCAAGCTGCATAAGAGAAATACTCTTCTTTCTTGGCATGTAGGCAATAGGAATGTCTGTTGTGTCTTCTACATCCTCATCTTCTTTTGATAAATCAACAACCGCTTGTCCATTTACAAATCCACAAGCAACTGCTGAAACCATATCTTTCATCGCTATTCCAGCATCAGCAAGAGCCATAGCTGCTGCAGATATCGCAGCACATCTTGTTCCTGCATCTGCTTGCATTATACTTACGTATATTTCGATTGCAGATTTTGGATATTCTTTTACGAATATCGCTGGCAGAAGAGATTTTTTTATTACCATGCTTATTTCTGTACTTCTTCTGTCTGGGCCAGGCCTTTTTCTTTCTGGCACTGAAAAAGAGTACATGTCATAGTAACATTTCACAATTGCCTTTTCAGGATCTTCCATATGTTTTGGATGTACTTCTTTAGGACCATACACTGCTGCTATAGCAATTGTATTTCCTATCTTGAACATTGCAGAACCATTTGCTTTTTCTACAACACCAACCTTTGCTTCGATTGGTCTTAGTTCATCATGTTTTCTTCCATCTGGTCTGCTGCTTTGTTTACTCATTGTAATCACCTTCTCGTCTTTGTGGACGTTCTTCGAAATTTCTTCTTTCACTAAAACTTCTTCGTTCGCCAAAGCTTCGTCTATCATCAAACTCTCTTCGCTCCCCAAATTCGCTTCTCTGTGGAGGCAGTTCTTCTGGGATAGGGGCTCTCTTTATCGGTTTCGCGCCACTTTCTTCGAACAATTTCTTTATTTTGTCTGTCAAGCCGGATATGTGTGCTTGCTCTTCAACCAAATTTATTGCTCTTTCTGCAAGCAATTGTCCATCAACCGGACCGTTTATCCAGATATAGCCATTTTGACCAACATTTATTTCGCAACCAGTGTAATCCTTTATCATGCCAACCATGCTTCCTTTCTTACCAATCAATCTTGGTATTTTGCTTGGCGATAATTTGAGAATTATTCCACCACGCAATTTCTTTAAACCATAGTCGCGCATAGAAAGCTGAACCATTCTTGATTTGGATGTATTCATAATTCTTGCTACGATTACGTCTCCGATGTCAAAGTATTTGCTTAAGTCTGATTTAAGTAATTCTACTTTGTCTCTGACTGCTTCTCCGACTGGTAAGTTGCTTGGTGCTGCTGCTCCAATATCTACAGTCCAACCTGCGAATCCTATATCTGTAACGGTACCAATTACTACATCCTCTCTCGAAGCTACATAACCACCTTTTAATGGTATTACTCTAATTACTCTGTTCCTTACTTCAACAATTCCAAGTTTTGAAGCAAGAATATTTTCTCCATCCCTAAAAGTTCCAGTTGATGGCAGAAAATCCATTCCATTGGCAATCTCTTCGCCTGGAATCACAATTTTTCTTTCTTCAATTAATAAATTTCCCATTGTAAATCACCCATTATTTTTCTTCATCTATCTGAACATCACCGTGTGTTGCTTTGTTCATTTTGTCTATAAATTCTGAAGACATGCCTGCAGGCATCTCTACCCTGGCATGTAACGAACCATTATTCAACCAATTTTCAGAAGTTATCTTTCCATACTTCTTCAATGTTCCATAAACAGCTGCAGCATATTGTGCAGGAATAAGAACATTATACTTCTTGGCCTCGAAACTTATAGGAAGTATCGGCCTAAGCTTTTCAATAATTTCTTTCATTTGTTCTTCTGCAGACTTGAACGGATCGAAATGTACTTTTGCTTGTTCAAGTGCATTCTCTATTCTTTGCGGAGGTATCGGATATTTTGTTCTTGGGTCAAGAGCATTTTGAGATATCAAACCAATTACTCGTTTTCTTTTTTCTTCTGTGAGTTTTCTTTTGTACTCTGTAGTTAGTGGAACTTCACCATGTAGAATTATTTCTTTTGCTATGTCTTCAATATTTGTTGTCTTGAATATTTCTTCAACATGCGAAGCGATTTCCCCTTTCTTAGAATCTTTGAAAACGTTATCAACAGCAAGAACATCGCGTATGCTAACATTTTCACCATGTTTGAGCTTTAAAGCTAGCTCACAATCGACAAGGATCTCGAACTTTTGCCCGTTCTTCATTAATTTAGCTATTACTGCATCTTCTACTTTTACCATAAAAACACCTTCCTAGTTTACTTCTGTGGCTTGAAGTATTTCTCAAGCTCTGCCTTTGAAAGTTTTTTGAATGTCTTGGTGTCTGTTGGTACTATTGCTATGTCGATTCTTTCTTTGCTAAACTTGTTTCCGAGAACTTCTTTAAGTGCGTTCAACGCGAGTTTAACGCCCTGTTCAGTAGTCATGTTTTCTTTGTAGTTCTCATCCAAATATTTGTTTACAATTGCTGAGCCTTCGCCCATGCTTGTTGCCAAATATTCAAAGTAGATTCCGCTTGGTTCTGTCATGAAAAGTCTTGGACCAGTTGTATCAATACCGCCAATCAATAAAGCTACTCCGTATGGTCTTGCACCAGCATACTGTGTGAATAATTGCTGCTGATCACTTATGTCTTTGACCAACGATAACACATCAATCTCTTCATCGTATGTTATCTTGTGGCTCTGTGCTTTCGATTGTGCTTTCTGAACCAATACTCTTCCGTCTGAGATTAAACCAGACATTGTTGCGCCTATGTGTTTGTCTATCTGAAAAACTTTCTCTATGCTTTGAGGCACCATAAGTTTCTCTAGTATTCTTTTGTCTGCAACAAGAACTACTCCGTCTTTGCAAACGATTCCTACTGTCGTTGTTCCCTGAGAAACAGTTTTCCTTGCATATTCGACCTGCAGTAAGCGCCCATCAGGCGAGAAAACTGTTATTGCACGGTCATATCCCATTATTTCATGAGGTAGAGCTTCCATTTATATACCCCCTTAGTGTTCGCTCTTTATTTTTCTTATTGTTCCAAAAACTTTTATGCTTCTTAATATTACATCATGTCCGCTTATCTTTTTGATTAATGCGAACGCGAGTTTGACCTTTGGAACGTAACTTGCATTTACTGAAAGTACGCCTTTGTTTTCGCCCCAAAACTCAGGCAAAAACGTAATTTTGGCTTCGCTTGCGCCAAATTCACCGAGAAATTTCAGTGAACTGTCCAAAATGGCCCTTTCAGCCATATTTATTTCAAATGCCTTATTTGAAATAATT
>Ga0315277_10007699_pt1 | contig 13942 bp, 13 predicted proteins | sample YL17G05_15_MG_FD_203695 | JGI IMG/M metagenome (GOLD analysis project Ga0315277, IMG submission 203695) | Sediment microbial communities from Yellowstone Lake, YNP, Wyoming, USA - YL17G05_15 | ecosystem: Environmental > Aquatic > Freshwater > Lake > Sediment | place: USA: Wyoming | collected... | reverse complement strand
ATTCTTCGTTCACGTTTAGTATTGAGGGTGTTTCTCGTGCGATGACTCACCAGCTTGTGAGGCATCGGGTGGCCTCGTACACGCAGCAGAGCCAGAGGTACGTGTCGTATGACGCGCTGGAAGAGTATGTTACCCCGAAGTCGATTGAGGAGAATCATGAGACAAAAAGGGTTTATGATGAAGCTTTGTCAAAAGTCTCTGAAGCATACCGCAAGCTTCTGGAGAAAGGCATATCCAAAGAGGACGCAAGATTTGTTCTTCCGAACGCGGCAAAAACCAACATTATGGTAACGATGAACGCCAGGGAACTCAGACACTTCTTTAACCTGCGATGCTGCTCACGCGCACAGTGGGAGATAAGGGAAGTGGCAACTGAAATGCTCAAACAAGCAAGGGAGGCTGCGCCAGCACTTTTCGGCGCCTCAGGACCAACGTGCGTGGAATATGGGTATTGCCCCGAAGGAAAAATGAAACCTGAAGAATGCAACATCGCGGAGAAAAGGGAGAAGTTCGGCAAAGTGTAACACGTGCAAGAGAATCTTGGAAACGGAAAAGAGTCCACTGTTCTGCAGGCGGCGCGTATCCTCTGCACGTGTGATAGATTTCTGTCTCTGCAAAAGCATATTGTCCTTAGGAGTGTCTGAAAGAATGACGGAGTGTGTGCACAGTTCTCAATGCGAGGCGTATCTATGACTAAGGTTCTATCCGTTTCCACAGACTTGTGGAAGCCAGGGCAAGACTATTTGCAGTCGATTGTGCAGGCAGTTGAAGGAAAACTAGACAATGGTGATTTCGTTGTAGTATCCGAGAAGGCTCTTTCGACAGTCTTGAACAACATAGTTGACGAAAGTCTGGCAAAGCCAAGCTTGGCCGCAAAAGTGGTCGCTGGACCTTGGATGCGGTTAGCATGGGGTTATTGCTTGGCTTTCCTGTGCGATTTCAATGGGAAGCTGACTCAAATCCTGCGCAAATACCCGTATGAGATGGGCAGTCGGCACAAGCAGGTAGTCTTGGAGCATTCAGGTCTGTTGGCGGCTTTAATTTTTGGCTCTGAGGGCGGAATTGACGGAAGTAATCTCCCCTATTCATATGTGAGTCTGCCTTTGAGGAATGGGGAGGAAATCGCGAAGAGCATTCGAGAACATGTTATGTCTGCTTTGGGCAAGAAAGCCTTCGTTATGATCGTGGATACTGACAAGACGTATTCAGTTGGGAGCTTTCACTTCACGCCCCGACCAACCTCTGTTAAGGGTATCCATTCTTTTGGAGGGGTTGCATCATATGTTGTCGGAAGATTCCTAAACTTGAGAAAGAGGGCAACGCCTGTAGCAGTCGCAGGCTGCAAAATCATGGCTGAACAAGCCCTGAAGATCGCTGAAGCTGCCAATCGTGCCCGGGGACATGGGGCGGGGAAGACTGTTTGGGCTATGGCCGAAAGGTTTGGTGTCGGGCTTGACTGTGTTAGCTGGGAGATGCTTGAGACAGTAAAGCATAAACCTATAGTGATCGTTAGATTTTGAACGTGAAAACGGATGGAAGCTTCAATCAGGCGTCTGAGTACGTTTTTCAAGCCTCGTTCGGTTGCTGTGGTTGGGGCAACCAAGAGAATTAACAAAGCTGGACATGTTATCTTCAAGAATTTCGTTGAGAACAAAACGCGTGGCGTCTTCAAAGGGGAGATTTACGCTGTTAACCCTACTGAAGACTCTATTCTCGGCGTCAAGTGCTATCCGACGCTCAGGAAGATACCTGGCGAAGTTGAGCTTGTTGTCATAGTTGTGCCTGCCAACGTGGTACCAGATATCATGGAGGACGCGGCGGCGAAGAAAGTCAGAACCGCCGTGATTGTCAGTTCTGGCTTCAGCGAGATCGGCAATCATGAACTTGAGGAACAAGTGGTCAAGATTGCACGAAAAGCAGGAATTCGCATCCTTGGACCGAATTGTTTGGGCGTTTACGACTCGAAGACTGGCGTAGACATGCTGTTCCTGCCCGAAACCAAGGTCTTGTCCACAGGAGACGAAGTCATCGCCACTCCAAGGCCGATTCCAGGAAACATTGCAATTGTGACTCAAAGTGGCGCGTTCGGAGTAGCAGCACTAGACTATTTGACCGGACGGCAGATCGGTGTGAGCAAGTTCGTGAGTTTCGGCAACAAATGCGATATCCAAGAGGCCGAAGTACTGCATTATCTCCTGCATGATAACGAAACGAAAGCCATTCTGATGTATGTTGAAGACATCAAGAGCGGACGAGACTTCATGAAGGTCGCAGAGAAAGTCACGCAGAAAAAGCCTATTGTCGCATTCAAATCGGGAAGAACAGCAGCAGGCGCAAGAGCCGCAGCCTCTCACACCGGAGCTCTAGCCGGTTCGGATAAGATCTATGACGCTGTTTTCAGACAGACTGGTGTCATAAGGGCAAGAGACATGGAGGAATTCTTTGACATGGGCAAAGCCTTGGCAATGCAACCTCCTGCAAAAAGCCAGAATGTGGGAATAATCACCGATGCTGGGGGCCCAGGAATAATGGCTGTTGACGAATGCGAGTCAATAGGCTTGAATGTGATGCGGTTTTCTGAAAAGACGATGCAGAAATTTGAGAAAATGAAAACTGAGGGCAAACTCCCAAAGTTTGCCTCGGGACTTAATCCAGTGGACATCACTGGGTCTGGAACGGACGCGATGTTTGAATCCGTGACAAAGATACTGTTTGAAGACCCAGAAGTCAGCGGGATAATCCTGCTTGGACTGCATCATACTCCAGCCGTGCAAGAGGAATACATTGACAACGTCGCTGGCTTCGCATGCCAGTGCGACAAGCCGATCGTTGCTTGCGACATCGGAGAAACCGAAATGGCCATACGCACAAGGTCCAGATTTGACAGACAGGGTATCCCAGCGTACTCTTCGCCTGAAGACGCTGCAAGAGCTATGAGTGCCCTAGTAAGGTACGGACATTACCTGCAAAAGAAAGGAGCATTGCAGGGATACATGGGGACTTTTCAGCAGAACAGAAAGAAGAACTACTGCGTCACAAAATGATTCCCAATTCGACCGTGTCGCCATCATTGAGCTTCAACTTTTTCCTCAGATTCTCTGAGGAGACAACCTCCAGAACGTTCTCAGGATAGTCAGGAACTTCAGGAATAACAACTGCGGCCTCCACGCCGCCGCTCAGAAGTGCTCTATACAGCTTCCCGCGGCAATAGCCAGCAGCTGGAACGATTTGTAGAGGGGACCCCTTAATCGAAAGTCTCTTCTTCAGGATACTCTCTTCGGTCAGTCTGATATTCAGTGTCCCAACGTATGGAGTGAACCCAACTTTTTGTTCAATCTGTTTCTTGACCCATGCAAGGCGGACATACTTTTGTCCCTCACCCGTTCCTGAAAAGACTTTTCCCTTTAAGCTGACAACGTTCAATTTCCTGGCTCTTCCGATATTACGCTTGCTTCTGCGTCTTAAGCCACAAAGCAACTTCTTTAATCAATGCGTTGGAGGTCATGTCGACAACTGGGACGATCATTTTCTCCTTTGTTTCGATGACAGCTTGATACTTAGGCATAAAAGAGTATCCAAGGAAGGTCCAGTAGACCCGACCGCGTTCCACAAGCAGTTTTGCTGTGGTTTCTGTGGATGCTGGAAGAGGGAAGTAGAGAAAGACGACGCCTTCAGCCCAGTAGAGACCCAATGCTTTGCCACCGGCTACTATGGAGGCGAACCTTGCTATGTCGTCAGGTGTGGCGAAGTAATCCTTTTCCATGACGATGATTTCTTTGAACGGTTCATATTTCACTACAAGTTCATTTTCACCCATTACAATCACCGCTTGTATGTAGATTGCGCTGCCTTTTAATTTTGTCATGCTTCAGGAAAAAGTTATAGAGTGGAGCAAGCGTTAAAGGGTTGCATCAGACCATTTAGAAAAAGGAGACGTCTAGAGTTTGCCTGAGATACGTGTCGCCCTCGTTGGCGTAGGTAATTCCGCGTCAGCCTTGGTTCAAGGCATCGAGTACTACAAGGATGCTAAGGAAGATCAGTTCGTGCCGGGTCTTATGCACGTGACTTTTGGTAATTATCACGTCAGAGACGTGAAGTTTGTTGCTGCTTTCGAAATAAATAGAGACAAGATTGGCAAGGATCTGAGTGAAGCCATTTTTACGGCGCCAAATTGCTGCACAAAATTCGCCAATGTGCCACGCTTAGGAGTGAAAGTTTCACCTGCGCCAATTTTCGACGGCGTAGCAGACCACATGAAGGGCCCGTTCAACGTCTACAAGGACGATGAAATGAAACCAGTTGACGTAGTCGAAGTGCTAAAAGAATCGAAAACTGACATCCTGGTAAACTACCTACCAGTTGGCAGCAAGAACGCAACGCGGTTCTATGCTCAAGCAGCTCTGGATGCAGGATGTGCCTTCATCAATTGCATGCCAGAATTCATAGGCTCAGACTCCCAATGGGGCAAAAAGTTTGAAGAAAAGGGATTACCTGTCGCCGGAGATGACATCAAGAGTCAATTGGGCGCAACGATACTGCATCGTAACATTGCTAGGCTCTGCGTGGACAGAGGCGTGATCATTGATGAGACTTATCAGCTGAACCTCGGCGGCGACACAGATTTTCTCAACATGACAGTAGAAGAGCGGCTGAAGACTAAGCGGATAAGCAAGACAGAAGCAGTCACTAGCCAAGTGCCCTACGAACTGCCCACACGAATAGGACCTTCGGACTATGTACCATTCTTGGGCAACAAGAAGATATGTTACTTGTGGTTGAAGGGCAGGAAGTTTGGTGACCGTCCATTAACCATGACTGTCAAGCTTGAAGTTGAGGACTCTCCCAACAGCGCAGGAGTTGTAATAGACATAATTCGTGCCGTGAAGATAGCACTGGATAGAAAGATCTCTGGGCAACTGCTCAGCATATCTTCATACGCCTTCAAACATCCCCCGATCCAAGTACCCGACTCGAGCGCAAAGCAGTCGGTGGAAGAATTCATACTGGGACAAAGACAACGCTAGAAACGACCCATGCAAAGAACACACGTCAACAGTTAGTTTTAAAGGTCACGATATTGAACATAAAACGAAACAAAAGGTGAGCATACATGGTGAACATAAACGGAAGTGAAGTCCACGAAGGTTTGTACTACACAAAGGAGTTTGAATGGGCAAAAGTCGAGGGTGACAAGATCCGTATAGGAATTACGGACCATGCACAGAAACAACTGCGGGAAATCGTCTACGCCGAATTGCCTACCGCTGGGACAACCCTAACGCAGAACACACCGTACGGCACGGTGGAATCAGTCAAAGCCGTATCTGACCTTGTAGCTCCTATCAGCGGAGAGATACTGGAAGTAAACCAAGAAGTACAGTCAAAACCCGAGCTGCTCAACGAAGACCCGTACGGAAAAGCATGGTTGCTTGTGGTCAAACCCTCCAATCTGCAAGGTGAACTTGTCAAGTTAATGGATTTCAACAAATCAGTGGAATGGCACAAAACCCTAAAGTAGACAAGAAGGTCGACAATTGCCTAAACGCATCGTCATCATCGGTGCACACGCAGCAGGTGTAGACGCCGCCTCAGCCGCAAGAAAAAAAGACCGCACAGCAGAAATCACGCTGATAACGGATGAGAAACACGCAGGCTACAGCCGCTGCGGACTACCATTCGTGTTAGGCGGACAGATTCCAAGCTTCGAGAGCCTCATCGTTTTTACGCAGACCTATTTTCAGATGATGAAGCTCAACCTCAAAACCGAAACTAAAGCAACCAGCATTGACACAGCCAAGAAAACCGTTGAAACAGTCGATAAACAGGGCAAGACTGAAACGATCCCGTATGACAGCCTGATCATCAGCACAGGAGCCAGCAGCTTCATCCCGCCAATTAAGGGTAAGGAAAAGCAGGGCATACTGTCGCTTCGCACTCTGGATGACGGTGAAAGGATAGACCGAGAAATAAGGAAAGGAGCAAAGACGGCAGTAATCATGGGTGCTGGGCTTATAGGCCTCGAAACTTCTGTAGCGCTCCACGAAAGAGGTCTCAAGGTGACTGTTGTAGAGATGCTGCCCCAAGTTCTTCCGCAGATGTTTGACCCTGAAATGGCAAAGAACGTTCAGGAAATGTTGGAGCAGAAAGGCATAACGATTCTCACGGAGAAGTGCGTTGAAGAGTTTCTTGGAAAAGACGAAGCGACGGGCATAATCGCCAGCGGCGAACAAATCAGTGCCGACGTGCTAGTGAGCGCTTTCGGCGTACGTGCAAACACACAACTTGCGGCAGGTGCTGGAATAGCACTTGGCGAAACCAAGGGAATCAAGACAAACGCTCGGATGGAGACGAACGTCAAAGACGTCTACGCAGTGGGTGACTGTGCGGAGACGATGGGTATCATAACTCAGAAGCCGGCGCTCCCGCAACTGGGCACAGTGGCCGTGAGAGAAGGCAAAGTTGCAGGTATCAACGCTGCAGGAAGCTACGCGTTGTTCACTGGCGGTCTGGGATCGGCTGTCACTAGACTTTTCAACACGGACTGCGGAGTAACTGGTCTCACGGAAGCCGCGGCTCAACGCTTCAAGTTTGAGACGGTTTCGGGAACTATCTCTTCCAAGACGAAAGCGGAGTACTATCCTGGCGCCCTGCCGATCAAGGTTAAGCTTGTGGTTGAAAAGGAATCACAGAGGATTATTGGATCACAGATCATTGGCGGAGAAGAAGTAACCCAACGTATCAACGCCATATCTTTGGCTATACAGAATCACATGAGCGCACGAGAACTTTCCAAAGCTGACACAGCTTACGCGCCGCCAGTGTGCGAAACGTGGGAACCGATTGTGCTGGCTGCTGAAATGGTGCTCATGAAACTCCGCTGAACAGTCCTTCTTTTTCAATGTCTTCTACAGAAAGTTAATTAGAGCAGCCTTCAGACTATTTTTCACTGTAGATGTTGGTGAATGTAGAATGACAATTAAAGTGGCGATTAACGGTTTTGGAAGAATCGGACGTCTTTTGTACCGCGCAGCCATCGAAAAGAAAGCGAAAATTGATTTTGTAGCCGTCAACGACATCACTGACGCGAAAACACTTGCACATTTGCTCAAGTATGATTCAGTGCACGGCAGATTCAACGCTGATGTGCAAGTGAAAGGCAACAACCTCGCTGTTAATGGCAAAGAACTGAAAATCCTTTCGCAAAGAGACCCGGCACAGTTGCCATGGAAAGACATGGGCGTTTATCTTGCCGTGGAATCCACAGGCTTGTTCACAGACCGCGACGGAGCTACGAAACACATCACGGCCGGAGCCAAGAAAGTCCTCATCAGTGCACCGGCTAAGAACCCTGACGCAACGATCGTCCTGGGCGTTAACCAAAATGTCTATGACCACAAGAAACACATTCTTATCTCCAACGCTTCCTGCACGACCAACTGTGTGGCGCCAGTCACGAAAGTTCTTCACGAAAGCTTCGGAGTCGAAAGAGCCTTCATGATGACTGCCCATGCTTATACAAGCGACCAGAGAGTAACAGACCTTGTGCACAAGGACCTGCGACGCGCAAGAGCCGCATCACTCAACATAATCCCGACAACGACAGGCGCGGCAGCCGCCATCGGCCTTGTGATACCTGAACTAGCAGGAAAAATGGACGGCGTCTCTCTACGGGTTCCAGTTCCAGACGTTTCCATCGTCGACCTGACAGCAGACCTCAAGAAAGAGGTAACAAAAGAAACAGTGAATGCAGCGTTCAAAAAAGCCGCAGACGGTTCACTTAAAGGCATACTTGAGTACACTGAAGAGCCAATAGTGTCAACTGATGTGCTCCATTCCCCGTACTCAGCGGTCTTCGATGCATTGTCAACGATGGTCTTGGACAAGACCTTCGTCAAAGTGTTGGCATGGTACGACAACGAGTGGGGCTTTAGCTGCAGAATGGTCGAACAGATAGAGATGATAGGCAAAAAAGAAGGTCTAATCTAAACACTGCGTCCGAACCGATCGTTCTTCCCTATTTTCTTTTTAGTCAAGGAGAGGAGTGAAAGAACATGGCAAAGTTTCTGACTTTAGATGACGTCAAAGTCAAGGACAAAACCGTGCTTGTGAGAGTGGACTTCAACTCGCCAATTGACCCGGAAACGAAGAAGGTCTTGGAAGACGCGAGAATCCGTGCTCACGGTGAGACAACGATCAAGGAGCTTGCCGACAAGGGAGCGAAAGTTGTCATCTTGGCGCATCAGGGGCGAAAGGGCGACGCTGACTTTGTTCCGTTAAAGCAGCATGCAGAAATTCTCGGCAAGATCCTCCGCAGACCCGTAAAGTACGTGGATGATCTTTATGGGGAAAAAGCCAAAGCCGCGATCAGGAGCTTGAACAGTGGCGAGATATTGGTTCTTGAGAACGTCAGGACTTTCCCGGCTGAAACTAAGGATGGAACGCCTGAGGAGCAGGCCAAGACGGAATTGGTCAAGAATCTTGCTCCGTTGGCGGATTTGTTTGTGAATGATGCTTTTGCGGCGGCACACAGGGCGCACGTGTCTATGGTGGGTTTTACGGCGGTGTTGCCAAGTGCGGCAGGAAGAATAATGGAACGGGAGCTCAAGTCGCTCGGTAGAGTGCTTGAAAAGCCTGAAAAACCGTGTGTATTCATTTTTGGCGGTGCTAAGGCGGATGACTCGCTGGAGATCAGCAAGTACGTACTCGACAAGAAGATAGCAACCTGCGTTCTCACTGGCGGGGTTGTTGCGCAGGTTTTTTTGGCGGCAAAGAATGTTAACCTTGGAAAATCCAACATGGACTTTCTTGAAAAGAAAAAGCTGATGGGATTCATTCCAGGCATAGAGGAGCTTATCAGGAAATATCCCGAGGAAATCATGATGCCGGAAGACTTGGCTGTCGATGCTAGTGGAAAAAGAAAAGAGGTCAACCTGAGCGAGTTGCCAACGAGCTATGCGATATGTGACATCGGCACCAAGACGGTTGAAGACTACGCACGAACGATCCGTGCGGCAAAGTCAATCGTGATAAGCGGACCTATGGGAATGTATGAGAACAGCCAGTTCAAGCTGGGCACAAGAAGAATACTGGAAGAGGTCGCAGACTCGAAGGCATTCAGCCTTGCAGGAGGAGGACACACTATATCCGCCTTGGAGGAATTCGGTCTGACGAAGAAAATCAGCTACGTAAGCACGGCAGGTGGCGCTCTCATAGAATTCCTCATAGGCAAGAAACTGCCCGGTGTAGCCGCGTTGGAGCAAGCTGCGGCCAGAAAGATCTAGACCAGCAGAAGAATGTACGAGTGAAGACTGGACGCCTCATTTCAGAAGACGAAGCGCCGCACGCGCGAGTTTCTGCGTGAGCTGGCGTGTTGGTTGTGAGGTGTTTGGATGTTCTTGAACTCTGAAATAGAAAATCAAAAATAAACAATTCGTGCATAATGAAAGCACGGAGGACAGAGCAGTGACAGACGTAGTTTTCGTGTTTGAGGTTCATCAGCCTCACAGAATCAAGAAGAGCTTCTTCTGGGAAGACAAGATCTTCAAACGCGTTAGCAAAGAAGAGTTATTTGATTATTATTTTGACGATGTGGCAAACCGCGAGGTTTTCGAGAGAGCTGGAAAGAAATGCTATTTTCCATCAAACAGCATACTGCTCGAGACAATCGACAAGTACAAGCATGAGAAGAAGAGAGTCAAGGTTTCATTCAGTGTCTCAGGTGTTTTTCTGGAGCAGTGCGAGAGATACAGCAGAGACCTGCTTGAAACCTTCAAGCAGCTAGCCGAAACAGACTGTGTAGAATTCCTCAGCCAAACCTACTTCCACTCCCTCGCAAGTCTTTACTCGGAAAAAGACGAATTCATCGAACAAGTCAAGCTGCACCAACAAATAATGCGCGACCTATTAGGCTACACCCCTCAAGTGTTCGAAAACACAGAGCTCCTGTACAACAACGCTGTCGCAAAAGCAGTTGAAAAGCTCGGTTACAAGGGAATCTACACCGAGGGTGTCGAAAGAATACTGCACGGAAAATCCCCAAACTACGTCTACAGCCCCAAAGACTCCAAGAAACTCAAGGTCCTCCTGCGCAACTACAAACTCACGGATGACATTGGCTTCAGGTTCTCAGCCAGATGGTGGAACGAATGGCCATTAACCGCTGACAAGTACGCGACCTGGCTCGCTTCGACACTTGGTAACTGTATCAGTATATTTCCAGACTACGAAACCTTCGGAGAACACCACTGGCCAGAGACAGGCATACACGACTTCCTCAAACACCTTCCAGGCGAGATCCTGAAATGGTGGAACCTGCACATGGCTACGCCATCTGAAGTGATAGAGAAATACTCCTCACAAGGCGAAATAGACGTCCCAGAACTAGGTGTCACAGTATCATGGGCAGACCTTGAAAGAGATGCAAGCGGCTGGCTCGGAAACACGATGCAATGGGCGTACTACACAAATCTCAGACGCCTAGAACCCCTAGTCAAAGAAACAGAGGATAAGCAATTCATGAGAATATGGCGCTACTTCCAAACAAGCGACCACCTCTACTACATGTTCACAAAAGGCGGAGCACCAGGCGAAGTACACTCATATTTCAGCCCCTTCGGGACACCCACTGACGCCTTTGTGACATCTCAGGCGGCAATTCTCGACTTTGAAAACCGAGTAAGACTTGCAGCCGTCGCCGCAGATGAACCATTCCTTTTCTACACAGGAGTCGGCGAAAAATACTACACCGGAAAAACAGCGCGGAGCCTGAAAGGATTCACAAAAAACCTACAGGAAATAAACGCCAAGTCACTCGAATTCCACAGCCGCCGAGGAGACTTCGAAAAATGGGCAGAAAAGTCACTTCGCGACAAAAAACTCGCCGCCCAACTGAAGAAAGTAGAATCCTCCAAGCTTGAGGGAGAACCATTGAGAAAAGCAATGCTCACCGTGCTAACGAAGAGGTTCGCAGAAATTCGTCTCCAAACGTTGTCCATAATCAGAGCTTTCTAGCGCAGATACACGCACATGCTTTTATAAGAAAAGCCGAGTAGAAATAGGAGCGGAACTAGCTACTGAGTGTGAAAATAATGAGCGAAGAGCTTCCTCTCTCGGAGAAGATCCTTCAAACCCTGCACAACCTGTGCGCTACAGCGCCCGACCTAGCGCGCAGGAGTGAAGAACTTTCTCAGGTTTTGCAGGTCGACTTGGGAGATCTAGAGAGAATAATGGACAATTACAAGCTGCAAGGTTTTGCAGAGAGCTTTGTCGACAACGAAGGAAAGAAACGCTATTACCTGACTGGAAGCGGGATAATCAAGGTGTGCGGGCTCTTCACGTAGTGAGAAGTCAATGCAGGTCATAATCCTCTCATGGGAGTACCCACCAAGAATCGTAGGTCAACTCGCAACTTACGTCAAGAACCTTGCAGTACGCCTTGTCAAGAACCAAACAAAGACCTTCGTCATCACATACGATGACTACCTAACGGGCGAATACGACGAACCCGAAGGCATCAAGACCGTAAAAGTCACAAACCCCGTTCGCACGCACATTGGGGTCCTGACATGGGTTCTCACCCTGAACCAGGAAGTTGAGAGAGCAGCCGCAAACATATACTACAGCACTGACAAGCAAGTCGACATCATAGACGCGCAGGACTGGCACTTCATACCTGCCGCAGTCACGTTAAAGAAAGGTCTGGGCATACCGTTCATCTACTCAGTCGAAAGCCTGGAGGACCACCGTTCACGTGGCACAAACTCCCCCTTCAACATGGCCATCAAAAGCATCGAATGGCTAGGCATGTACGAAGCAGAAAGAATCCTCGTCAAATCCGAATGGATGCGAGATGAAACAGCCAGACTGTACAAGGTTCCACTGGAAAAGGTCAAGATAATCCCGTCCAAGTCATCTAAGCTGGCAGAAGAGGTTTTGGGCAATTACAGAGCAGTTCTGGGGAAAAATGAATGAGCCGCGACCTTTCTGTCATGATGCTAAGCTGGGAGTATCCTCCAAGAATCATTGGAGGTATTTCCCCCCACATCTACTACCTGAGCAAGAGCATGGCAAGGAACGGAATCAAAGTATACGTGGTCACATGCGATTTCCCCGGAGCACCTGCGCACGAGGTTGTTGACGGAGTCGAAGTCTACCGCATAGACAGCTACAAGAACCCTTCACCAGACTTCGCAACATGGGTATACCTCATGAACATGAACATGCAGAAAGAAGCCGCCACGATCACACGGCAACTGGGAGGAAAAATCGACGTTTTCCACGCGCACGACTGGCTCGTCGCCACCGCAGGAATCGGACTCAAACACGTCTTCAGAAAACCCTTCTTCGCCACAATGCACTCAACAGAAATCGGCCGCAGAAACGGCATCCATTCCGGCTACGAAAGAATGATTCATGAAACTGAAGCATGGCTAACATACGAAGCCTGGAAAGTAATCTGCTGCAGCGACTATATGGTTCACCACGTACAATGGGCTTTTGGACTGCCGACAGACAAGCTCGTCATGATCCCCAACGGCGTCAAAGCCGAAGTCTACACGAAAAACGACAAAGACTTAGCCCAGTTCAGAAACAAATACGCATTACCTCAAGAAAAGATCGTGCTTTTCGTAGGAAGACTGGTCTACGAGAAAGGCGTGCACGTTCTCGTCAACGCCGCGCCGAAAGTCCTCGAAAAAGCCAACGCCAAATTCATCATCGTTGGAAACGGTTACATGAAAGACCAACTGTCCACCATCGTAAACAATACAGGCCTCGCCCACAAAGTAATGTTCACAGGTTTCGTTGACGATGAAACCCTGCGAAAACTCCAGAAATGCGCCGATGTCTCAGTCGTACCCTCCCTCTTCGAACCCTTCGGCATAGTAGCCCTTGAAGCTATGGCCGCGAAGAGTCCAGTCGTGGTTTCAGACACTGGCGGATTATCCGAGATCGTCGACCATGACGTTGACGGCGTGGAAGCCTACACAGGCAACCCAGATTCACTTGCTTGGGGCATAAACAGGGTTCTCACAGACGAAGCATACGCCAACACACTTCGAACAAACGCGTACCGCAAAATCCAGGAAAAGTACAATTGGGACAAGATTGCCCAGCAAACGATGACTATGTATGAGAATATCCTAAACGAATATTCACAGAGTTTCTGGGCTCAAAAGACCCAGTAGGTTCACAAAGAATATTAAGGGTAGGTTAGCTTGAGGGCTTTGTGCTCACAAGCGTCCACACATTTCATGCAGTAGATGCACTCGGGATGACTGAATTTTTCCCATGGCAGATCCAGTATGGGCACACGCGTGGGGCATGCCTGAACACATTTGCCGCAGCCGACTTTTTCACATTTGAAGGGTTCTCTTCGTAATCCTATGAAACTGAACCTGTTCATAATCGCCAGGATAGCTCCATGTGGACAGAAGTACCTGCACCAACTGCGCGGCACGTAGACCGCGAAGGCCAATACGGCGACCAGGACGGCAAATTGAACCCAAAAAAGCGGAGACAACGTTGTGAATCCTAGCAGGGCATCTTGAAGTGGCTGCTGGAAGACTGCAAAACGGAAATTGTACATCATCTGCGGTATGGCGCCGAACAGAGTTTCGGAAGGACTCAGCACAGTGAAAGGAGCTTGCGCGAATATACCTAGACCCTGTTGGTAGATGCTGCTCACTCCCATAAGTTTGGAAGTAGCAAAAGCCGTACTGATCAACAGTGTTATGGCCAAGACGGCATATTTTACGTAGACCAAATTGGAATGTGTCCTCAGCGAAACGTCGGTCTGTTTCCGCTTTGTACAACCGGCGAGGTCTTGTACGAAGCCGAAAGGACAAACCCACCCACACATTGACTTGCCAATAAGGACGCCCACCATCAGGAATGAGGCTACTGCCACCCATGGAAAAATAACGCTGGCGTTCCAACCGCTGAG
>Ga0315277_10007698_pt1 | contig 13942 bp, 7 predicted proteins | sample YL17G05_15_MG_FD_203695 | JGI IMG/M metagenome (GOLD analysis project Ga0315277, IMG submission 203695) | Sediment microbial communities from Yellowstone Lake, YNP, Wyoming, USA - YL17G05_15 | ecosystem: Environmental > Aquatic > Freshwater > Lake > Sediment | place: USA: Wyoming | collected... | reverse complement strand
GTCCCTACGGGACTCTCTGGGAGGGTGGCGATCTCGTTCCCAGGAATCAATTCCTGGGCTATTTTCAACCATCCCTATGGGATTGAAGAATGGCGGTTTGTAAGAACAAATGGTTGAAAACCATCAGGCGGGCTCTTCAAAAAGCCCCACTAAAGTGGGAACTACAAACCAGGCACTCTCATACCTTTCCGGGTGACGCCGCAGGCGTCATGAAAGACTACAAAGCAGCAACGGCGTCAGGATCAATCGGATGACGAGGATTTGCTCGAGCCGGCGGTGTCAGGTTTCTCTTTCTTCTTCGCCGGTTTTTCGGCTGTTTCGGACTTCTTCTCGCCCGTGCTCTCTTTGTCGGCTGCCGAACCGGCGCGTTTGTAATCGGTGACGTAGAAGCCCGACCCTTTGAAAATCAGTCCCACGCCGGCGCTGACCAGTCGTTTCACAGTTCCTTTGGCATTGCACTCCCTGCACTTGGTCAATGGCGGGGCGGTGATTTTCTGGAATGCTTCAAACACGACTCCACATTTGTTGCATTCATATTCATACGTGGGCATGGTGCTCAACTTACCTCCGTTCAAGCGGGGAAGCCGGGAACCAATAGATGTAAATGGACCACTCCTCGCGGCGGCGGCGGAAATAGCGCCCGATGTCTCTTCCGTCAGCGATTTTCTTTGCGATTTCGCCGACCCGAACAATTGCATAAATAGGCGGCCTGTTTGGGCGTGTCAACAAGTCGTTGAGATTGGCTCCCCAGCGCACAAGGCGAACCGGCGTGCCGCCAAGGCGACTTCTTTGGAACTCTCTCGGCGGTATTGGCCAGTAGAAAGCGACAAGGATTTCTACGGGCGAGATGATCTCCGGTGGCAGTGTCAATCCTCCGACCGATTCGGAAATCCAGATTCCCGTCTCGCCCCGCGAGTATCTTCGACACTCGTTCAGAGACTCACCGACGCCGGACTGCCACGCCTCGGCATTATCTAAAGGATACAACTTGAAATAGTAGAAAGACGCATTGCCGGCCAGCGCCAGTTCGCCGAAGCATAGGAGACCGGCTACCGAAATCCTCGTTGCTTTGTCGGGCAGCCGTCGAATGAACTCGACAAGACCCACCGCAATGGCCAAAGCAAACGCCGGCGCGCCCGCCAGAGAACGCAGTGCGTGGGGAATGCCGACGTTGGTCATGCTCGATGCGACGGGCGCGATGGCGATCCAGCCAATGATGATAGCTGCGGCGGCTCGGCTGAGCTCGCCGCAGGCCGCCCTGCGCCGTCGGGCGAGAAAGTAGATGCCCAAAAGAAGAAAGGGCAGTTCGAGCGGATAGATTTCGCCCGTTTTTCCTATCGAATGGCGCGGTTCGCGGTCGCCCCGAAAAGCCAGATAGATCGGGTCGAAATGCTTTGCATAGTTGATGAGGAACTGCCCGACCACCTGCGCGGGCAACATGCCGGGTTGGGCAATCGAGATGCGGCGAAAGCGAGCGAGCGCTTCGTCGGGCTGGCGCATGACGAACCAAAGCGTCGGCGCAACAAGAATGGCGAGAACAATTGCCGAAGCGACTGCCCATCGCTTGTGTTTGCGCAACTCGCGCCGCGCGACAAGAATCAGCAGCAGCAAAAAGAGCGGGGCAAGAACGCGGCCCACGTCGTAAGCATAGGCGGCCAGCGCAATCGCCGCGGCGGCGATGGGAAGTCCGGCGCGCCAGCCTTGGCGAAATCGAACTGTTCCCCAGGCCGCAACTGTGAACAAAAGCGGCATGAAGATGCCCTGTTGCGCCCAGCGACTGAAGCACACGTGCCAGGGCGATATGGCGAGAACGGCGGCGGCGACCAGCGCCGTGGGAACATCGAACAGTGCGCGAGCGAGCAGGTAGAGGAAAACGACGGTCGCGATGCCGGCCAGCGCCGCCGTCAACCGAACCACCCACACTTTGAGACCGAGCACTCCGACGAAAGGCGCCGTGGCATACTGGTAGATTGCCGACGTGTGTGTGCCAAAAACATTGATAAATAAGGGCAAGCGGCGGCCCTCATAATCGCAGCCGGTCTTCCAAAGACACCAGGCATTGTAGCCCTTTTCGGCCTCATCGCGAAACAACGGCGGCGGAACACGATCCAGGGCGATGACGCGAATCAGAATCGCAGCCGCAAGAATCAACAGCAAAATGATGAACGAGGAATGAAGAACGAAGAACGAGGAACGGGAAACAACGGATGGGACGTCGGATTGTGTCGGCACGGGGTTTGAATTTGAGGTCATGCTGGAATCTCCAAGGCCACTGTCGCCTCAATCCTCATCGCGCGAGGTGCGCGACCTTCGCGTCGTCCAGCGTCCGCTGCGAGGATCGAAATAGTAGTGACGGCGGGCATAGGGGCGCAAAAGTTTTTGCGATGCCCGAATGCCGGTGGCAAGAATGAAACCGCACCCCGCCAGGAACCCGCCGATGTGCGCCCACCAGGCAACGCCACCTGCCGCAATATGGCTTCCGCCCAACGAGGCCGTACCGCTGAGAAACTGGATCAGGAACCAGTAGAAAAGAAAGAGGAAAGCGGGAATGGGCACCACGTCCACGAAAAAGAGAATCCAGATCAATGTCATCACGCGTGCGCGCGGATACAGCAACATGTAGGCGCCCATCACGCCGGCGACCGCGCCGCTCGCGCCGATCGTCACGACCGGCGACAGCGGACTCGACAATGCATGAACGATGCTGGAGATCGCTCCGCAGGTCAGGTAAAACAGCAGGAAGCCGAGGTGGCCCAGACAGTCCTCAACATTGTCGCCGAAAATCCACAGGAACCACATATTCCCCACGACGTGGATCACGCCTCCATGGAGAAACATGCAGGTGAACATGGGCAAGAGACCTTCGGACAGTGTGTATTCAACAGGAACGCGCCACCCAAACTGGTAGGCATAGTACTTGGCGACGAGTACGGGCCGGAAAATCTTCGCGGGGATGAAACCGTAGCGGAACAGAAACAGTTCGAATTCGCGCTGCGGCATGACCATGCAGAACAGAAAAACCGCCAGATTCAAAGCGATGAGGGCAACCGTGACGATCGGCATCCGACGCGCGATGATGTTGTCGCGGAGAGGCAACATGGTTTTGTTGACCGATCCCTCTTTCCGCCAAAATCTCGCTCATGCCCGAGCGACTCATTTCGGGGTTCAAGTTTCAAGTTTCAGGTTTCAGGTTTCAAGTCCTAGGTCATGCATTTGCGGCGGGTGGAAACAGCGCCGCCGGACCGTCCCTGACCTTGATCGCCGGCCCCCGATCCCCAATCCCTAATCTCTGATCCCTGCTCTCCTTCTTCGAGCCGTGAGATTGTCATTGATCGTCACGGCGATGGCCGTTAGCTATGGACGGCGATGATTTCGATAGGCTATTGTCTCTCGGACGTTTCGACAGATGTTCGAGAAAAACGTGAGCCATCTGACCACCCCACACAGCGACGGTAGCAAACGATGACGGGCAATCCACGACGCGATCGGCTGTTGATTATCTACCTCTGTTTCTTTGTTTCGGGTTTCGCCGGATTGGTGTATGAGATTCTCTGGAACAAGTATCTGGCGCTCTTCATTGGGAGCACGGGCCGCGCTCACGTCATGACGCTGGCTGTTTTCATGGGCGGCCTGGCGTTGGGAAGCGCGGTGTTCGGTCGCCGCGCCGACCGAGTGCGAAACCCTCTGCTGCTTTATATTGTGCTCGAGATGGGCGTCGGTTTGTGCGGCCTCGCCTACCCGTTTCTGTTCGAGCCCTATCGCAAAGGGTTCATTGCCGTCGTGCGTGCATTGGGTCTGACGTCAGGGGCGCTCATGACGGCTAAGCTGGTTTTCTGCGCTCTGACGATTCTTGTGCCAACCTTTCTGATGGGCGGGACATTGCCGGTGTTGGGGCGCTATCTGGTGAATCGCCTCGAAGATCTGGGGCCGCGCGTGGCAACGCTCTATTATATCAACACATTCGGGGCTTTCGTAGGATGTCTCCAGGCCGGCTTCATCATGATCTCCACGTATGGACTGCGGTGGGCGATGATGATCGCCGCAGGTCTGAATTTCGCCGTGTGCATTTTGGCTTCGCTCCTGATGCAGAAGAAATATCGTGAAGTGGGGCAGATGGAGGACCTGTCGGGTGTAAAGTCGGGACAGGCTGCCAGCCTATCCTACCAGGCCGATTCCTTGCTTTATTCGCGCGCGATGCGGACCGCCGTCCTCGTCACGATTGGCATTTCGGGTTTTGCGGCGATGGTCTATGAAATCGCCTGGATACGCCTTCTGACGCTGGTTCTTGGCGCCTCGACCTATTCGTTTTCGCTGATGGTGGCCACGTTCATTTTCGGCATCGGGTTGGGCAGTTTTCTCCTCTCATTCAAACGGCGCGAAAGCGGTTATGACGTGATCTATGGCTGGGCCGAACTTGGCTTGGGGCTGTGCGTGCTGGCAATGCTGCCCTTGATCGAACGTGTGCCTTTCTGGTTTAATCAGCTTTCCACCCTTTTTACGCGAGCCTCGTTCGCTTTCGGTCCTTACATGTTTGTCCAAATGCTTATCTGTTTCCTCCTGATGCTGGCGCCGACGGTCCTGCTGGGGATGACGTTGCCGGCGGCAAGCCGCGTGGCGACCGAGCACGTCGGCCGCGTGGGCAGTCGGGTGGGCACCGTTTATGCCCTGAACACGGTCGGGACGCTTCTGGGAGCGGCCACAGGCGGACTGCTTCTGTTACCGCACATCGGTCTCAAGCACACACTGGAAGTGGGAATCGTCCTGAACCTCCTGTCGGGCCTGGCGGTCATTTGGTTGCTGTCCGGACAGCGTGCACGTGCAGTGCGCGGCCCGGCGAGCTTCGCGTGCGCGGGACTGTTCTTTCTGTATCTGATCGCCGTGCCGCAATGGGACAAGAACATTCTTTCGTCGGGCGTCTATCGCCAGCGAGACCGTTTCGTGTCGTATCAAGCGATGCTCAACACGCTGGCCAAACGCGAAAACCTGCTTTACTACAAAGACGGCGTGGATGCGAGCATCGCGGTCGTGCACCGCGCGGAGAACCGCAGCCTGTTGATCAACGGGAAGGCCGACGCATCGGACACGGGCGACCTCGGCACCGAGATTCTGATCTCTCATTATCCGTTGATGAGTCGCCCCAACTCGAAACAGGTCCTGGTCATCGGCATGGGCAGCGGGGTCTCGATCGGCTCGGCTTTGCAATATCCGGTCGAGCACGTGGACGCCGTCGAGATTTCCAAGGAAGTCTTCGAGGCGGCGACGACCTACTTTACCGAAGCCAATTTCCACTTTGCCGACGACCCGCGAGTTACGATTCATATCGAGGACGCCAAGACCTTCCTCCAGATCACCCCGACCGTGTATGATGTGATTATCAGCGAACCGACCAACCCCTGGATCGCGGGCGTGGCCGGCCTGTTCTCGAAAGAGTTTTTCGAGACCTGTAGCCAGCATCTCGCCCCCGACGGGATGATCCTCCAGTGGATTCACGTCTATGAGATCCAGGACGCGGCCCTGATGAGCGTGCTGCGAACCTTCACCGACGCCTTTCCCTATTTCGTCATCTGGAACATGAACCGATTGGACATTGCTCTGCTCGGGTCCCGACAGCCCTTTCAGCCCCATTTCGACTGGATAGAGAGCCAAATAGCACGGCCCGAAGTGGCGCGCGACTTGAAACGGCTGGGCATCGAACACCCGCTGGCGCTTTTGGCCACCCAGATGTTTACCAACACAACCCGGCCGACCGACATTTTCAGCAGCGCCGTGGTCAACAGCGATCTCCGTCCCTACCTCGAGTATGAAGCACCGAAGGGATTCTTTGCCGGTTCGCCGGCCAAAGGAGTCAAGTCGCTCGACATGCGCGCGTGGCCGCGCCAAACCCGGCAACTGTGGATTGATCAATATCGGCCCGCTCGCGTGCCGACGAGCGAGCAGTTCGCGGTCTTCTATCGCTCGACGGGCGCGACCGGGTCGCTCTTCGACGACAAGTTGCGCGATTGGTCCAGCCGTTGGCGCGAAGCGTATCCCAACGATCCCCGGGCCGTCCAGGCGTGGATCGAATCGCGATCCGAAGGACCCCAGTGGCACCGGGAACAATTGAATGAGGCGATCCGTCGCTTCCCGAAGGATGCCGGCTTGGCCGACTTGCGTGCTCGTGTCCTCTACGAGCTGTTGCAGCGTAGCGAGCCCGATGCGGCCGTGTTGAGAAAAGAGGCGCGCGAGGCCACGAGCCACGCGCTTGCGCTTCACCCGCAGAGCCAGTGGCCTCATGAGCGGTTGCTTCTCACGATTGCGTATCAGGAAAACCAGATGGACGAAGTTCTGCGCCTGGGTCCCAAGGTTTTTCCCCACCTCGCCGAAATCCGGGACGAGGAAGGCAAAGAAACCGCGTTTACCCTCTTGCAGATGGTGTGCGAGGCCGCGGTGGCGCGCGGACGCCGCGACGTGGCCGAACATTGCCTGAGTGAGATGCGCGTGATCATGCCACGCGACTTGCGGCTGTTTCGCCTCCAGGGCCTGGTTGCGCACATGGCCGGTCAGGCCAACGCGCCGGCGTCCGGGAACCGCAACGAGTGATTGAAGAAAAGGCCAAAGAACCTGGAGATGACAAGCCCGTTGCTCGAGAATCTGAATCCCCCACAACGCAAGGCCGTGACGACCACGGAAGGGCCCTTGCTCATTATTGCGGGGGCGGGCAGCGGCAAGACGCGCGTCATCACCTATCGCGTGGCCTACCTGGTGCGCGAATGCGGCGTTTCGCCCGGCCAGATTCTGGCGGTGACGTTCACCAACAAGGCCGCCGACGAGATGCGCGAGCGGGTCCAGCGTCTTCTGAGCGGCGACCGCTCGATGCCTTTCGCCATTTCGACCTTTCACGCCTGGTGCGCGCATGTGTTGCGCCAGGAAGCCGAAAAGGTTGACATCGCCCGGAACTTCACGATTTGCGACGAGAGCGACCAGATGTCCATCCTCAAAGAAGTCTTCCGCGCCATGGGGCTCGATCCCAAGAGTGGAGCCATCCTCCCGGGCCAGGCCCGGTGGGTCATTGACCAGGCCAAGATGCGACTCGAAGGACCCGACGAGGTTCGCAAGGGAGCGGGTGACCGCGTACGCGCCGAATTGTATAGCGACATCTATGCGGCTTACCAGCAAATGCTGCACCGCAACAACGCGCTCGATTTCGGCGATTTGCTTGCCGAGGTCGTGCGGCTTTTCGAAAACGACCACGCCACACGGGAGGCCTATCAGGAACGCTATCGCTTCCTGATGGTGGATGAATATCAGGACACGAATCACGTGCAATATCGGCTGGTGGCGGCGCTGGCTTCGAAGTATCACAACATCTGCGTCGTCGGCGATGAAGACCAAAGCATCTACAGTTGGCGCGGCGCCGATCTCGGCAATTTGCTCGATTTTCAAAAGCAGTTCCCCGACGCCGAATTGATCCGGCTCGAACAGAACTATCGCTCGACCCAAAACATTCTCACCGCGGCGTCCCACGTCATCGCCCGCAACCGCGAGCGCTTGGGCAAGACGCTGTGGACCGACCGCGGCGACGGTCCGCCCCTTCTGGCTTTCGAGGCCTCCAGCGACCGCGACGAAGCCGGCCAGGTCGTGCAATTGATCCAATGGTTTCATCACCAGTGTTTCATCCCCTACAACGAGATTGCCATTTTCTACCGCACCAATGCGTTGAGCCGGTTGTTTGAAGAGCGCCTGCGGGGCGCCGACATCGCCTATCGCGTCGTGGGAGGCGTGCGGTTCTATGACCGGAAAGAAGTCAAGGACGTGCTGGCCTACCTTCGCGTGATCAGCAACCCCTATGATTCGATGGCGCTGGCGCGGATCATCAACACGCCGCGCCGGGGCATCGGGGAGAAGACGGTCTCCGCCATCATCGCGCGCGCCTTGCGCGACAACCGAACCTTTTTCGAAACGATCGAGGCGATGCGCGCGGCGAACGAACTGGGCAAGGCGGCCGACCGCAAGATCGCCGACTTTGTCGCGCAACTGAAAAGATGGGCCGAACGCGCCCGCACCGCGTCCATTGTGGACTTGCTCGATGTGGTGCTCAACGAAACCCGATACGTCGAATCGCTGGGCGATCCCGCCTCGCTCGAAGTGATCTCGCGGCGCGAGAACATTGATGAACTCCGCAACGCCATCGCGCAATTCGAGAAGGATCGGCCCGGTGCAACGTTGAGCGATTTCCTCGAATATGCCAGCTTGCGCACCAGCGTGGATGAATACGACGCGGAAGAAGACAGCGTTTCGCTCATGACGGTCCATTGCGCCAAGGGCCTGGAGTTTCGCGTGGTGTTCATGGTCGCTTTGGAAGGAGACATTTTCCCCCATTTTCTCTCCGTCCAGGAGCGCGGGCTTGAAGAGGAACGGCGCTTGTTCTACGTGGGCGTCACGCGGGCCAAAGACGTTCTGTGTCTGAGCGGCGCAGGCAGCCGATACACACACGGCCAGCCGCGGTGGAACACGCCGTCGCTTTTCGTCAAGGAGGTTCCCCAGGAGCTGCTGCGCTGGCCAACGCCGGATGTTCTGGCCGATGTTCGCGCGCAGCTGGCCGGCCAAGCCACGTCCGCCCCATCGCCGCGTTTGCCGGAAAGCCGACGGCGCGAGCGAGCCCGTCTGGAGGCGGCTTTGCCCAGCAGCCAAAGCCGCCGCCAGTGGCAACCGGGCCAGCCGCTGGTTCACCCAACACTGGGCCGAGGAACGATCATTGAAGTTCGCGGGAGACTAAAGAACGAAGTGCTGGTCGTTGAATTCGAGGACGGCCGGCGCATGGAATTCCTGGCGCGCTTTGCCCGCCTCAAGCGAGGTCTGTCATGACGCTGCCACGGTTGCTGGTCGTTGACGATGATGCGGATGTCTGCGAGTTTGTGCGCCTCGCATTGGCCGATCACTACGACGTGGTGACCGAGACGAACGGCCGTCGAGCGCTCGAGCGTTTGAACGAGATCAAACCGGAAATCGCCGTCATTGACCTCGTCATTCCGGGCGTGGACGGCTTGACCCTTTGCGAGCAGATCAAATCGGAGCGGCCGCAGACACTGATTGTGATTATCACAGCCGTGACGGTCGGTTCCGATCTGCCCGACACGTTTTGGCGCACCGGGACGCACGCCGATGCTTTCCTGAGCAAGCCCTTCGATCCGCAACTCTTGGTGGCAACGATTCATGAGCTGCGAGTCAAACGGGTCGAAGCGAAGCGCCAAGCCGAGAAACCCACTTTCGGCCCTTTGCCTCCGATTGCCCGCGACAAGCCAGAGAAATAGGAGATTGCCATCTCCTGAACGCGGGCCGACCGTCGGCGCGTCGCAAGCCGCTTGTTTCGCGTGATCTGTCGCATAAGGAACCCATACAGGCTGGAAGGGCAGATCATGAAAGGCACGGCGTCCCCTCTCTTTTTTTGCAATCCTGCTTGACGCTGCGTATTCTCATGAAGTAATTATGATATGATACATCGAAACGGCACATTTTCCATCTTAGACTATTGGAGACACTCTTATGAGAATCAGGCGCGCGTTTTTTGCTCGCAGAATTTCCAAGGTCGCCCTTCTGCGATTCATCTTGTGTTTGAGTATCTCGATCTTCCTCTGTCGGGCGGCAATGGCCATAGCGCCCACCGAAAAAAGCCCAAAATCCATTATCACCTACACGGAGCCGGGACGTTCCTTTGCACTTCACCCGACATTCGACGTGAAGGATGAAAGCGGAAAGATGAAGGCGGGAATGAGGCTCCTGGAATGGGATCGGTTTCAGCGACTCCATGGCGCGCAGTGGACGATGCAGTGGAATCCGCTGACGGGCGCGGCGGCGCGCATCAGCGGCTTCCGAATTTCCACAGGACTCGGGCCGAATTCTCCGGACAAGGCAATCGAATCGTGGGCGCGCGGTTTTATTAACGAGAATAAGGATCTGCTGGGCGTCGGCGCCGAGGCTCTGACGGTCGTGGACCTGCGGCGGGGCGATGGCCGCTCTTTCCTGACCTTCCAGCAAGTCCACGACGGCCTGCCGGTCTATGGCGCCGTTCTCAAGATGCAGGTGAACCAGAACGGCGATTTGGTCAAAATCTCCTCCAATTGCTTTCCGGCGATCACCTACAAGCCGGAGGCCGGAATATCGGTGGAGGAAGCCACGCAACTGGCCGCCGCTCTAATTACCGGGTGGACGAAGGATGAAGGCGGAAAAGGGAGACAGCAAGAACGCCCACAAGGGGCCGAGCTACTAACGGCGGAGAAAGTGATTTTTCCGATGCCGGCCGCTTCGAGCGATCCTTTTCGCCTCTGCTATCTTTTGAAAATTCATCTCAACGAACCGCTGGGAAACTGGGTCGTGGTGCTGGACGCCACGCGGGGAATCGAATACGTTCGGTATAACGACTATCGGTTTGGAACCGTGTCGGGAACGGTCACCGGCCGAATCCTGCCGATGTACTACAATGACACTCCCGTGACAAAGCCGCTTCACGGCGAAGACATCCATGTCTTCGCACCGACGCCGGTTTATAGTTGGAACATGGATACATTCCCCGGCTGGACGGTGCAGGGATTGTGGGCCTGGGGCACTCCCAACGGCCAGGGCGGCGACCAAAACGACCAGGGGCCAACGTCCGGCCACACCGGCTCGACCGTTTATGGTTACAATCTGACCGGAGGATATGAAAACAGTCTGACCTCGGCTCGGTATCTTACAACGCCAGCGATCAACTGTTCGGCTCTTACGGGGACGCACCTCATCTTCTGGCAGTGGTTGGGGATTGATGCCGGAGATTATGACAAGGTCCGCCTCGAGGTCTCGAACAATGGGAGCAGCTGGATAGAGATTTGGCACAATCTGAGTTCCGCAACTAAACAGAGCTACAATTGGGAGCAGGTTGTTTACGATATCTCTTCGGTGGCCGACGGGCGGGCGACCGTTTATATCCGTTGGGGACTGGGACCCACCAGCGGCGTGAATACGTATTGTGGCTGGTATGTTGATGACGTCGAGATTTGCGCCAACGGCGGAACGAGCACCGTTTCGCCCACGGGCGCCTATGCGGTGAATTACACGGGCACGGGCAACGAGTCCGTCTATGCGGACATGAGTGGCCCGTATGCGGACGTCTATTACGAGGACGGCAAGCGTCTGTCCTACAGCAAGACCGTCGCAACAGGGACGAACGATTGGCTCTGGCAGATTCCGCCCCTGACCCCCGTTCTTTCCTGGGACTTAAGCACCAATCCCGGTTGGGCGGTCCAGGGACAGTGGGCCTATGGCCAGCCGCTCGGTCTTCAAGGCGATCCATCAAGCGGCCACACCGGTTCCAACGTTTATGGCTACAATCTTGCGGGCGCTTACCCGAACAACATCACCACGACGCAGTATCTGACCACGACAGCCTTCAATTGCTCGACGTTTCGCGGAACCCACGTGCGATTCTGGCGCTGGCTGGGCGTCGAATACTGGGACAATGCCACCATCCAGGTTTCCAACGACGGCAATCGTTGGCGCACGGTGTATGTCAATATGGACTATCCGGCAACGAGGGATACGGCCTGGACCCAGGTGACCTGCGACATTTCGGGCGTGGCCGATGGTCACCCCACTGTCTATCTCCGCTGGGGTCTGGATTCCGATGGATCCATCACCTATTGCGGGTGGAATATTGACGATATCGAAATCCTGGCCGACACCAGCGGATCGGACATCCGGCCGGGCGTCTATGACTTTGACGAGGTCAACGTCTTCTACCATACCAACGTAGCCCACACGCACATCAAGACCATTGATCCGGCTTTCACGGGTATGGACTACAAGGTTCCGGCGATCGTGCGGATTGGAACCAATTATGCCAACGCTTTCTGGGACGGCGAGGGAATCAATTTCGGGGAGGGCGACAGTTCCTTTCTCCGAAATCTCGCTCTGTTTTGCGACGTCGTCTATCACGAATATCAGCACGGCGTCACCCACCATATTTACCCAGGCAGCATGCTTCCTTATACCGGCGAGTCTGGAGCATTGGACGAGGGTTGGGCGGATTTCTTTGGCTGCGACATCACCAGTGACTCGATGACTGGCGATGGCGACCTCGTCATCGGAGAACCGTGGATGCGAAATCTCGATAACACCCTTCGGGTGCCCGACGACTGGGCTGGCGAAGTGCACGACGATGGGCGGATTGTCGGGGGAGCCATGTGGGACCTGCGCGAAGCGCTGGGATCGTCGCTGACCATGCACTTGATCCATTTCGCCCGCTTCGCCCTCGCCGAAAGATTTTTCGACTACTACGAAGACGTTCTGCTCACCGATGACAACAACGGCAACCTCAGCGATGGAACCCCCCACATGGACGCCATTGCGCGGGCATTCGGCAAGCACGGGATCGGCGGGTTGCTGCTGCAGAATATCCGGCAAGAGGCTACCTTGGGCATATTCCCTAACGGCAAACTCGACGCGGGGGAAACCGGCGACTTCCTGCTCACCCTCAAGGCGTACTTCTTGCCCCGCAACGTCCAGGCGACTCTGACCACAACGGAACCCCTGGTCAGCATTCTCAGCGGCTCGGCCAACTACGGCGATTTTGGATATGCCCAGGAGAAGACCAACCCGGCCGGCTCGCTGCGCCTCAGCATTGATTCGGCGACACCCGAAGACAAGATTCTCGATCTGACGCTTGGCCTCACAGCCGATGGCGGATACTCAACCAGCCGAACCCTCACGCTGATCAACGCCCCCGACCAGATTCTCTACGATGAGGGGAAGCCGACGAGCTATTTCGGCTATGGCACACCGGGAGGCGGTTTTGCCGTGCGCTTCACACCGCCCCGCTATCCGGTGACCATTAACTCGGTGCGGCTGTTTCCCTACCGGACTTCGGATTCCATCCAGGTTGACCTGCACGCCTGGGATGATGACGGACCCGGAGGAACGCCCGGAACAGAGTTGATATTTGCGACCCCGATCACGCTTTCCAACGGCGGATCGTGGAAGGAATTCCCTGTGTACACCACGGTGCTTGGAGTTGCCTATGAATGGAATATGAGTACCGATCCGGGCTGGTATCGGCAGGGCGGCTGGGCTTTCGGGCAGCCAACCGGCGGCGGCTCAGCGGGTCGCCGCGACCCGACCTCGGGGGCCACCGGACCCTTCGTCTATGGCTACAATCTGTCGGGTGATTATCCCAACAATATGAGCCAGGCCGAATACTTACAAACGACCGCTTTCAGCTGCGCGGGTCTCCGCGGCGTCCGTCTGCAATTCCAGCGATGGCTCGGCGTCGAGGATTCCGCATTCGACCACGCAACAGTCGAGGTCTCGAATAATGGCGTGACCTGGACGCGCATATGGGAAAACGGCGACTCCTCCATGGCCGATCAGAGGTGGACCTTGGTGACCTATGACATTTCGGCCGTGGCCGACATGCAGCCGACCGTCTATGTCCGCTGGGGAATGGGACCCACGGATAGCTCTATCACCTACTGCGGCTGGAATATTGACGACGTCAAGATTCTCTTCACCGTTTCCGTCAGGCCGGGAATCATGGTCACCAGCGGCGACATCTATCTGGGATGGACGGAGAAAACGGACACCTACTATACTGGATATAGCAGGAGGAATTCCGACCGGCGTTCATGGGTCATGGACCTGAACCGCGGCTGGCTCCAGCTCGATGCGGAGGGCTATGTCATGGACCTGATGGTTCGCGCGCGTTACAGGATGGAAGGCCCGCTGGCGGCGAGACCGTCTTGGAGACTGTATCGGTAACGACGTTGCCGAACCACCGATGGGACTTTGGAATTCCAACGCTCCGTTGGGATTTTTGTCCTGATAGAACGGCATGAAGTCCGGACTCCCAAAAGGGACGAAAAGTCCGTAGTAGTCGCGGCGGCGGCGTTTCTAACGCGCCGGACGGCGCTACTGCGAACCGGAGGTCGGGCTTGAC
>Ga0315277_10007697_pt1 | contig 13943 bp, 22 predicted proteins | sample YL17G05_15_MG_FD_203695 | JGI IMG/M metagenome (GOLD analysis project Ga0315277, IMG submission 203695) | Sediment microbial communities from Yellowstone Lake, YNP, Wyoming, USA - YL17G05_15 | ecosystem: Environmental > Aquatic > Freshwater > Lake > Sediment | place: USA: Wyoming | collected... | reverse complement strand
GGGGGGGGCGGGGGGTGGGGGGGGGGGGGCGGGGGGGGGGGGGGGGGGGGGGGGGGGGGGGGGCCCCGGGGTGGGGGTGGGGGTGGGGGGCGCGGTGGGGGTCGGGGGCGCGGTCGTGGTCGGGGGCGCGGTCGTGGTCGTTATGAAAAGCGGTGAGATCAGGCGGCTATCGAAAGCAAAGATGTTTGACCCTCTTTTTGACGCCATTATTTCGGTCAGGAAACTCGCCACCGAGGCGCTGGATCTCAGGCGCAGACTGGCGCGGGCTTTGAAAACAATACGCTGGTTCGAGGGCAAGGGCGGTCCGAGCTGGACATCAATTGACGAAAAGAGCGAGCTGCGCAAGAGGAGAGGGGAGTGAGTGTAACTAAAAAACTTTCGGATATTGACGGCCTTTATGGAAGGATTGTTAATGAGAATATATCACTTCAGATTGGCCTTGTTTACTGCCAGAAGTGCGGCCGAGTGATCCAAGTTGACTCAGCCGAGTGCCTTCGTAAAGGCTGGCCAAAATGCTGTGGCGAAACGATGTCACTCAAAATGTCAGAAATAAGGAAGAATAAAAAGTGATCCCCCGATTCCTACGCAGGCTACTGTGGTGCAGCAGGGGGAGGCATCGGTGGAGGTTCGCGCATCCTGACCATGGATCCGTGACTCTGTTCGAGCCATTCTACTGGTGCGAGTGGTGTCCGATTCATTTGACGATTAAGGAGTACCGGGGAAGATGACGCAAGAAGAGATAGCACAGAAGCTAGAGGGCTTTGCTCGGCGTCTGTCGATGATTATGACTTCGACCACTAGGGCTCACAATTTCGAGAAGGAAATGTTGGTCCGCGATATTAAGAGGCTCGCCGAGATGCTGCGGTGGACCCCATGACCGCCAAGAAGCCGGACTTTGAAGCCAAGGCGTGGCGACCGATGGGTGACATGGCTGACTGGCACCTGGAGCAGATTCCCGTTGCACCTTACCGCCATCAGGTAAAGAATAAGAGTTTACCTCGAAAGGAGAAACCTATGGCAAAAAAACCCGCTAAGAAAAAGTCGAAGAAGTAATTTCTTCGCGATCACAAGTGAATCTATAGACGCCAGTGCGATATGTCTCAACGTGCTGGCGTTTTTACGAAAGGAACCCATGACTTCACAAGATTGGACAGATGAGAATCAGGAGATAAAGGCACTCAGGGAGAAGCTAAAGCAGGAACAGGCTCAAAATATGAGCCTAATCCTTAGGAACGCTTACCTGGAAGACAAACTCAGGGATATTCAGACAGACGTACAGCACTATGTACAGCAGGTTACTGACGAATTATCAGGAATCAACCCAGCGCATTACTCAAACCAGATTACATCAGATGAGACCATTTAAAATCGTAATTGCGCACTTAGCGATAATCCCTCTCGCGCTAGCATTGTCATTTACTGGCATACTCATTGCCGCATTTGTAGGGATTATCAAAAAAGGTTACTAGATCAGCCCGACCGAGCATGAGTCAACATGATGGACCTGCCGATAGGTAAGCACTCCTCCGCCACTATAATCATTAACCTCTACATCGAACTCAAGCGGGGTAGTTCCGGTATCGTAATGGATATTAAACATGCGGTAATAGATCCATGAACCGCTTTTAAGGGCCAAAAACGGGTTGCGGTCGTACTGCTGATTAAACTCATATGTCCGACGCATGTATAGATTGTATGCCTTGTCAGAAGATCCTACTGACATATTCATCTGAAATCCAAAAACGTCTGACGTGTTCTCAAAGAAGGAGATCCGAAACTCGAATGCCGGATCTGAGCTGGAATGGCACTTCCATTCCGTATTTCCTGCGACAAGAATATGATCCCCATTGTACGGAATCGCATAGACTCGGTAATCTAATCCCTGGACACCAGAGGCGATTGTCACGGTCTGAGCGGACTGATCGCAGGCGGACAGCATCAAAAGAATCACTGGAATCAATGCAATAGAGTTACGCATAGATCCATTATAGGCCTATGGATGGAAATAGTAAGTGTGTCATGACTGACCCATGTCAACCGATAGGGATCACGGATGGTGGCACATTGTCCCATATCTCAAAATGGCAGTAATCATTTAGGCCTTTAAAATCCCCCCCCCACCGGATAGCTAGGGACTCCTTCTTGTTCTCATCATTCAATTTAGACATGAATGACGGAGAGAACCGAGCACAATAGTCCTCGTCTATCTGGAAAAGATCCAGGGCCCTACTCTCTGGAGTCCCATCGGATCTCACAAAGTTGTGCTTACTTTTTGGCCATTTTACCAGACTCTTATGCTCTGAATATGCCCTATCCTGGTCCTCTTTTGATCTCCATGCGTAGCTTATGTGGAGATTGATGTAGCTAGACTTTTTTGCGAGGTACCATCTGACAAGGTAAGGATGCGAAGACAATACGCGGTAACTGCACAGAGGGCACTCGATCCCATCTTTGTGGGTTGTGTTCATTTACTTTTGATCGGTTCCTTTTTTTGGGGAGTAAAGTAGACCTTTTGGATATCCTTAATGGATGTCTTATCTTTTGCCGCTTGCTCGAGTACCCGAATCGCTTCGTCTACTTTAACGTTGTAGCACCATGCGGCGAATTCAGCGAACTCAGGCTGAGGAGCCATCCACCAGTTTTTGAGCTGACTCGGACCTGGGCTAATAGCACGGCCAGCACGGTCATACCCGTCACATCCACCGAAGCCATCACCGATGCAATTCGTTATAACTGGGGGCCTTGTGGTTCTACATGCGATAAGACTAAAGAGGCTTAGCGCGACTAATAGCGTTCTGCCACTTTTTGGCGACATCAAGGCGTTGCTCCTTTGTTTCGGCCTTCATACCAGCCGCAAGTGCGTCTAGGATTGCCCCTTGGTTAGCTTCATTTTGACGGCTAACCCACCATAGGACGATAGCTGAGCACCCTTGTTCTACATATTTCCCTATGGCGGGGATAGCAGCCACAGCCTGTAATGCAGCAAGTAATATAGCAGTCCAGGCCATTTACTTTTTCTGAAGCGGAGCGAACTCTACAAGCGCAGAGAGAATAGACCCAAGAAGTGGAATACCCTTGATCTTGTCCCATGCCTCATCATCTGCCTTTGTGGGAGTCATGACGACCACACATTGACCAACCACTAAAAGAGCTCCAAGGATCTGAAGCACAATTAGTACCGCTGGAACCGCTCCAACCAACATACCTAACAAAGCATGAATATCCATATTCAATCCTCCTCTAGTCGGCCTATTCGGCCTTCATGGGTTTCAACACGTTCACACATAACAGCTAGTTTCAAGTTCAATTCCTGAACTATCTTTTGTAGATCTTTAAAATCATTGCTGACTTGTTTAAAGGTAAAGGCAATATAGGTGCCGATCAAGCCGAATAAAGCTTGGAATATAATCTCTATAAGTTTTTCAGTCTCCATGTGTCACCCATGACTCATTGCACGGTAATGCGTTTTGATGGTAAAATCTAAGTATGAGCCCAGCAAAAATTAGCCTTTTAGTTCTAGCCGTTCTTTTAGGTCCAGAATATATAGCCGGAAACATCTGGTCAGCGGTGGGATTCATCATCAACGAATCGCTCCCAGATAAGGACTGGGCTAACGTCTGGTGCCCGATCGCAATTACCTGCTACCTCGGATGTTATATCCCAATTAAAATGGTCCACTATATTAGTTCTTTTTTCCGAAACCTGACCGCGCGGCTTGCCCCAATTTTGCAACGGCATCGTTATTTTCGGGCATAGGTTCGTCGTATGCGCTTGGGCGCGACTGCTTACGCCGCTCGAGTGCTTCAGACATTACCTTAGGAGTTACCTCAGCCTTGGCTTGCTCAGGCTTGATTGACTTCGTTTTAAAAGCACTCCTAGCAATATCTCCAAATGTCTTCACCGCGTCACTGTCACCCATCATTACCGTCCTCCGTTAATGGTCTGCCAATGCTGTCAACATCTGGTAGGCCTAGTCGCTTTCTCATGTTTTCAAGCATATGCTTACGTTTTTCGTGTAGCTTTTCCCTTATTGGGCTATCCAGGTAGTCGTTTTGAAGTAGACCCTTCTCAGGGTCAGTTAATTTATCGTCCATCTTGCCCACCGCCCTGATTCAGCATCTCTGCCGCCGGTCCAAGGTTCATCTCAGGATTCTCTACCGCCTGGACGTGATGTATCGCTGCCTTGAACGCAGCCCTACCCTGCACACTCTTAAGACGACTAGACGCCCTGATGTATTGCTCCCTAGTTAAGGGTCCGGACCAGCCTACGAATGCCTTCAAAGCTTCTTCCGGAATTTGTTTATTCTCAATAGCATATTTTAGATTATCTGGACTTTCTGACAACGCTATGAATGGATCTCTTTGAAATCCTGAACTCATAGCCTGCCCTACTCCCATCCCGGTTATTGCAGGAGTAGCCGCTTGCTTTATCTGCCCAGGTAATGACTTAACCAAATCCGGGGTTGATCCGCTGATAGATGATGCCAGATTAATACCGGTCTTAACAGCCATGGGGCTAGTAGCCGCGGCACCTAGAGCCGCTCCCTCTGTAGTATGACCCTGGGACATACCCAGACCGGCTCCAGTAAGTAGACCCGCAGCCATGCGGGTAGCGCTCTTACCGGTTGAATCAATCGGAATCCATCCAGGACTTGCGAACTGCCTAGCAGCGGATAAAAGCTGCGCATTCCCAGCCATGTCCTGGCCGGTCAAAGACCCAAGCTTTTTGAGCATCTCTAGATTGCGGAGATTCCCACCGGATCCGGCAGCCATCAGAGCGGCTTCGGGTTTACCAGGGGTAATCAAGTTTTTATTAATAGAGTCCTGTAGCTGATGAAGTTCTGATAGGGCTGAATTCGCGGTTCTTACCTCAGAATTTCCAATCATGTCAGATGCAACGCTGACCATCTCCCTGGCTTGCTTTGCTGCATCCTTTGCCGCACGCTCATAGTTTGAGCTGTTCGTAAAAACCTGCCCCACCTTACGGTAGGCTGTATCCGCTTCTTCTTGTAGCCATGTCTTGATCTCATGCATCGTCTTTGGATCTACTTTTCCATCAACGGATTCCGCCATAAGCTTATCTGATAGCTCATTAATGGCGTCATACTCTCCCTTCTGAAGCCTGGGATTCATTTGACCCTGCACTTTTGCGAGTTCATTAATGAGTGGCTCTACCGGTAGGATCTTATCCGCTGGAAATGAACCTAGTTCCTTAGAAATCCTATCGTTTAGTCCCTTCTTGTACGATTGAATACCTTGGTCAATCTGATTCCGAACATCGTCAGACATTTCCACAAGATTTCCGCCAGATCTTTTAATCAGGTCATTTACTTCCGCAGTTCTTTTTGCGTAGGTCTCTATATCCTGCCTTGGAATACCTGAACCCTCTGAAAGTAGCTTTTTACCGAAGTTACCGATTCCAGCCAAAGCTTTGGAAACAATAGGAGTAGCTCCACCTATAGCGGCACCCATCTTAGCAGCCATAAGACGCGGACCAGCTTGTAACGGTTGTACCTCACCCTCTTTATCACCAGGGTTAACAAGACCAGCTGCGATCCCACCTTGAGCAGCTGACTTCGCAACCCTAGATAGTAGTCCAGATCCGTTTTGGATTCCTAGGCCTGGTATTTTACCGATTAACCCGCCGATCTTAGCCCCCCCGCCGATTGTCCCGGCGAGCTCACCGAAACCATAAGCATACGGATGATCATTCTTTACGGATTCCTGCTGTTTAAGGAATTGATCCCTTGTATTGACGTAGTTGTCATCCGGTTGGTCGATCTTAAAACCACCAGCGACAAGCTTTTTATCTACGTTTTTCGACTCCTCAATGTATTTTCCAGTAATTTTTTGCTGTAGTTCATCAATCCCGCCCATGGCTTGACCGATTCCAGCCGCTAGATGCGGAGCATAACCCATCAATGCACCGGATCCGGCACCTTGAGCCGCGGATTGAAGCGCGGAACTAGACGGACCAGCATCATTTGAACCCAAAGCGTCAAACTCTTGTGGGGATATGATCCGCTTCTCGCCCTTCTTATCTCCTAATGCGTCAAACTCTTGTGGGGATATGATCCTCTTTTTTTCTTGTCCCATTTATTGCTCCTGAAAATACCCATTAGGTAATTTAATCCAGGTATTTCCACCGTTCACAATAACCTGACCTGGTTTGATAGTAGAAGCAGGAGGGGCAGCCTGTGCTGAACTAGGAGCGGAAATAGGTGGTACTGATATTAACTGATTAACAGTAGACAAAGAGCCATCAGGAGACAGTCGGCCAGTAGCTTTTCCAATGCCTGACATTGCGGACTGTCTTAGTCTTGACTTTGCCTCAGATAATTCTGGAGAACTGCCCGGAGTGTCTGAATAAAGGCTAACATTTCTTGCAAACTCGGTAGGAGTTACATTTGCACCCGACTCGAAATACCCTTGCTTCGCTGCACGCGCCTCCGATGCCTTATTATAGATCTGCTGTTTAGGGGATTGAAACATCGAAGGAAGTATCCCTGTAAATTTAGTTCTGATAGCCGTAGGGTCATAGCCTTTTTTGACCTGTTCATTCATCAGATCTTCGGCAGTCTTCATCTGTTCTTGGAATGCCGCAGCCTTCGCTTGGGATTCCGTCAAAGGTTTTTCACCAGACTTACCTGATTCAGAATACAGCTTAGCTATTTCAGCCATTGTTTTTGGACCGAGCAATTTAGTTTGTTCCTGTAAAAAGCCAGTTTGAGCGCCTAGATGCCCGGACTCAGCACTCAAATGACCCATCTGAGCCTTTTCTAGCTTCTGCTTCCTCAGGTCTTCTTGTTCTTTTTGTTTACGCGCCAGAGCCTTTTCTATCCCAGATTCAGCCCCCTGAACCCCAGCCGCAAGCCCCGTTAGCCAACCGTCCATATAATTATCCTCTTACTTTCCAAAAACCGATTTAAGACCGGCCAACCCACCGGAGAACATGCTACCTTCTGACTTACCCGATCCACCAGCTGGAGGAGATTGTCCCCCCCCCATTCCTCCAAGGGCCATCCCACCCATAGATGCTAGTCCGCCCACAATCGCCCCGATTGCGTTATTGGTATCAACATTGGAATCAGAAGCAGCCTTCAGCATGTAGTCTGCCTGTTGTCTATCAAGCTGGTACTTTGCTTGCTTTATATTGTAGATCTGACCGATCTTTTGACCCCTGATATCTACGTTTTGCATCGTAGACTTACGGCGGAGCTGATTAGTAGAGATATCAGTCTTTCTTTTCATTCTTCTGGAAAGCGCTTCGTTCATCTGTTCGGGCTTAGCCTGGTCGCTTTGCAGGAATGGCTTTTGCGATTCTTCTACACCAGCCATCTGTTCTTGGGTTTGCTGTTCCGGAGTCTTATCAACGGACTCGGAAGTAGCCTTTTCGGATGCACCGTAGTCATCGCCTAGTTTTGTCTCAGCAACCTGCGGTCGTGCGCCCTTAAAGAGTCCGCCGATTAATCCTCCGCCGATACTACCTAATGCGCTTCCGATTATGCCCATAATTTATCCCTAGAAAGGTAGAATAGCTCCGCCGATTTTACCAAGAGCTGACCCGATTTGACCAGCTGGGTTAGTTTTCCACTCCTCAAGCCTACGCTGATATGCGGCTTGTTCCTGACTCATGTTTTGTCCATAGCTTGTAAGCGCCGACTTCATTCCTCCAGCATTTAGATCAAATTGCTTTGATTCCGCACCCTGAGAGGCTTCCTGCGTTGCCTGACTGAGTCCTTGCGCTGCTCCAGCCGATGCGGCCTGTTCTCCACCCTGACGCATTCCAGAGTACAGCATACCTCTGGATGAAGCGGACTTCCTAACCTGAGATTGACCAGATGCAGCGCCCTGCCTGGCTTGTTCTCCAGATAGATTGATCATGTCCTGCTTTTGCTGGTCTACAAGCTTCCGTTGTTCCGCAGTTCTCCTACGGTTTTCATCCTCAGAAGCTTTTCTGGCTTGTTCAGCCTGCGCGCTTACGGTGTCAGCGTCTTCTTGTTCTCTCGATTTGCCCACAGACCCCCCAGTGATTCCACTTTGGAATCAAATAAATGATACTTTGTTTGGCGCGGCATTAGGCCTATAGCGCAATTGATCTTAAACGCTGACAGACTGTCTAGGCTACCGTTGTCTGGAATCATAGAAAAGACCCTCTTGATCCCCATCTCAAATGCTTCTGAGATCATGGCCTTGATTAGCCGCACAGAAAGCCCGCGATGCTCCTTATCAACTGCGAAATAGTCTACGTAACTCATCTCTTTACTTTGAGATACCATGGCCCAAATAAATCCCACCACTTTACCGTCTGGCCTAATGGCTACTAGGCAAAGGTCCTTTATCATTTTAGATGAGATGCGCTCCAACCCTGAGTCATCCATGAGACTATTGATCGCTTTGACGTGATCCATACCCGGTCTCATTATATTGATCATGCGATCACCATCACCTTAGCGGTACCTGATGCACTCGCTTTTAATGAGATGAACTCAGTAGTCCACTCGGTTGATCCATCGTACACTACAAGAGCCGCGCTACGCGTTAAGATCACATAACCTAACGGAGCGACCTTAAGACCGTGCGGAACAATAACCTCAGAATTAGCGGTTGAGAAAACTACAGAACTTATAGATGATTGAAGATTATCGCTGAATCCTATTCCGCCATTTAAAATGGACTCCAGCTGGTCTACTATAATTGAATAGTAGCGTGAAATATCTTCAACAGTCCTTAGGTTAGACAGTGTTGTAAATGACTTAAACTTAGACACTTCGAAGATACCTAGATTCGAATGCGTATCCGTTGATCTTGATCGGACCGCTTGCGCTGTAATACGATACACATGCTTGAATGCTTTTCGCTGGGATTCCAAAATCTACACGCGTTTGGAATGAATCCGTAGATACATATCGAGTCAATGGGGCAGAGGTTCCGTAGTTAGAGACGAAATTACAAGCAATTGTGCCCCCGGCCTGAGATCCATTTTGATCCACGTCAACGTAAAATCTCCTCCAGAGCCTTGTACCGGTGCGAGCCCCTTCAACGTGATAGATCGTGTCGAAAAGAGCTGTAAAACCTCTCCCTTCATCTGTGTATAGAGAAGCTCCGAAGCAACAGACTTGCCCCGTATATCCACCGTAAAAAACGGTTTTTTCAGTCGTAGAGCCCTTAGCCATGAAAACGGTTGACGCATTTACTCCCTCATATGTTGTGAACGCATTAGACAAGTAATCGTAGACTATAATTGTATTTAAGTAGCTTGCACCATTAGCAGGAATTCCAAACCAAACCTCATTGTATTTTCTGTAATGGATAGCCCAAGCGTTATCCCTAGCAACAGATAGATTCATCCCGCTAAATAATGGCTCCACTTTGTTAGACATAACTGAGGTGTTCGCTCCGTCATGCCTAACGATTCCCTTTGAATCCAAAAATAAAAGAATGTTCTCATAGACCACCGACGCCCTATGCGACAGGCAACCATATTGATCTGATAGCTCAACCTGGGTAAAGTTGTCGGGATTGTCACCAGACAGTCTATGAAAGCTTCTCTCTTTGAATACAACCAGCGACCCCTGATAGGGAACGTGGCCAGTTACCCTATCACCATCATTAGTTCTAAACTCAGTAAAAAATGTAGGATCTACACCCTCAGGCTCCCCTACATCTGACCAGTAGACCGTTGACAGCATAGTCGAGAATCCGGACATAAACATTTGATTATTGTAAAGAGATAGAGATCTTGGAACCATTGTAAACCATAGATATGGTGGTTCATTCCTAGTACCTAGTGCGGCCCCAAGATCTATGTAACTTGTGGTAAATCCTACCGTTGTACTTCCGAACACAGCGGCCCCACCAGGTAAAGACCTATAAAGTGAGATAGCTGAGACTCCATACCCGATTACATTACTCATCCCAGAGTATGTTATGGCGGCAGTACTTCCGCCTGGTACCGAAACATAGACTAGGTTACTCACTGGTCCGTAGTAACCGCGGTCGTTTAGGTATCCATAAGCTACCGCATAAGTACCTCCAGCAAGAGTTCCACCAACCGAAGGAAAAGCAGTAAGACCTGTTGGATCAGGGAGACTATAGTTAGCCGTGCCTGAGCCATCAAATTTAAAAAAGTCATTCCCGTTAGCCCCAAAAAGTCTATCAACTACAGTCTGGAAACTAAAAAGTGAACTGTCACTCAATCCTGATCTGATGGCCACATACCCAGAACCGCTAACAGTATAAGCGTTAGTATTAGCTGAAACGACGACGTAGCTTGATCCAGATAGTCGTTCAAATTCAATCCCCCCAGTAATCCTACCAGATACAGTTGCCCCAGAGTAAAGGGTCGATCCAGGCCTAGAGGTCAAAGCCCCAGGTGATACGAAATTTAAATTAACAAGCCGTCTGAACTCAGTGGGTCCGCCCATATATGTGGATACTTTAGAATTGTATCCGCCCATCAGTTCGTAGACTTCTTTTTTAAAATTTTCTTCGTCAGACATTAGAATAGATAATTCCCTGCGATTGAATCCAGATCTGTCTGAATTATTGTCCTTGGGAAGTCTACATTACGCTCCTGAGCATCACTTAGGATCATTGACTCATAGTCTTTTGACTTTGACTCCAGTAGAGCAGCGCTACGACCGTCTTTGATAAACCCATCCATGGTAGCTATAATGGCGATGTATTCATGGTAGCTATCCGGAGCGTCAGCAATATCGGTATCGTTGACCATGTCCGTTACTTCGTAGCTGTAGTAAAGTCTCAGCGTATAAATCTGGTCTGGGATAGGCCAGAGAACAATGCGATTCTTTTTTAGGTAATAAAATTCTGGCTGAGCTGGTCCCAAAGAAGCAAAGTCAGACTGTTGCAGTGTAAATGGACGCAGAACAGACCGTTGTTCTGAATTACCGGATCCGCTTACTACCATTTCAAGACGATGCAGCTTTTTGAAATCCTCTGGAAGGATGTAATCCTGTTGCCCAATGACCGTAGATGTCTGGGCTGGCTTCAGATAATAATTTTGATGGCAGCGAATCAACTTCTTTTGAAGTGTCTTCTGCGCGTTATTGATAAAACCATCCGCTATGGCTGTGGTAAAATACCCGGCCCCAGAGTCATTGAGCCAGGTTAGAACAAGTGTTCTGATCTCTGCTAAGGTCATCTAACCTCTCCATGGTTAACGCCATTTGCAGTTCCGAAGGTCCCGGATTATTGCGTTTATCCTATGCAATCTTCTACACTACTAGCTGACGCTACATCACTCCATGCCGTGACAATAACTGAATCAGTGTCAGTCCATATTGCGTCACAAGGCCAGATAAATCCAAAGGAATTCAACCCCAATCCAGCAATAGCCTTTTGATCGCCGATGAACCCGCGGCTTTCTAAGGCTTGGCCTACGACTCTAGCATCTACTGGGTTAGACATTCTGCATCTATCTTAAACCCTTAAATAAGGGGTTTCAAGTTTTGAGACCAGCAATTAACGGTAGATCCCTCAGCCATTCAAGAGCCACGGCATCCCATGACATAGAATCAATTTGATCCGTAGTCAGGCAAGGTTTTTTAGACGACTCCATGACGGATAGAACCGCTGAAACATACTTTTTGAAGTCATCCGGAGTAATACAGTCGGAATCAACGACCGTAGCCTCACCAAGTTCTGTAAACTCCGAAAGCGTATCTACAACCCCGCCCACAGCCCTAAAGATTGGGTGTATACCACAGCAGGCCAGCTCCTTGGCCTGTATACAACTGGTCTCGATCCAGTCCGATGGCTGGACGTGGTAACTTGCTTCTTTATAATGACGCATGAGTTCATTTTGTTCAACGGCTCCATGATATACAACCCATTCCTTCCTGGCATCCATCATAGATTTTAGATGCTCCCTGAGATCCTTACGCCCATAATTGTCCAGATGCTCGATCCCATAGAATACATGCAGCTTGATTTCAGGATGGACCTTTCTGACCTCATCCAGAACAAGCATGGCGCGATCTAGTCCTCTGTCTGGGGATGAACCAAAAACGAATTTATCCGGGTTCTTAGTCCACGGGCCCCCGAGGAACCTAGAGGGTTTGATCCCATTTCGGGTAACGTATATTTTATTCTCAGGAACTCCCTGGGTAGCCATTAGGAATCTCATATGGAAAGGAGTCAATGCCATGATGGCTTGATAGTTATGATGATCCTCTGCCCCTGGCGTCATGAGGTCGTGGCTCCAGACGAATGTCGGAGCGTCTGTAACCTTGATATTATGCCTCCATGCGATATGCAGGTAAGGCTTATTTTCGGCCATGTAGTGCGCTAGCTGGCTTGTGGGAAGGTATTCAACGCCTCCGAATGTCTCGGGCTTCTCCCTCATATTGAACACGCGAACCTTTTTATCAGAGAACCTACTAAGAGCATCGGCCATCTCTATCAAAGCGGTCTCACTGCCTCCCATCGCCTTAGTCTTGTACTTACCTGGGTCAAACTCATACGCATTAGCCGGAGCAGTTGAGATAACAATCTCATCACAACACTTAGCATTCTTGTAAGCGAACTGGAGAGACTGAAGCTTTTTGATCTCCTGAAGTAGAGTATCCGCCTCAGCGGAATTAAAATGAATGACGGCCCGCCTAGCTTCTTCCGATGCCTTTTCGAACTGACCTAAATTTGCAAAAACCCTGGCGAGCTGATTTGTCGGGTACTCACCGTAAGATGCTAAATTTACGAAGATGGGCCCAGCGTATGGGCCACTCTGTCCAGCAGGCTGGCAGGCCCTAGCGGAGTTATAGAATGGAATGGCATCTGCAAGTCGTCCTAGTTTGACATACCCGTCTGATACAGTGCAGTGAAACTCCGCACGCTGAGGCGCAAACTGAATACCTGTCAGCGCTACGTCAATCGCCCTCTCCCACTGATCGGTAGCACCATACGCATAGGCTAGGTACTGAGTGGCTAGAATCCTATCATGTGGCTCTAATTCTTTACGACTTACTGCCTTAAGGAGCTCGTTAATAGCCCGCTTAGGATCTCCTGACTCAAATAGTTCCTTTCCGTAGTAGTAGATCATTCTGGCATCCAGTGAGTCCAAATTCGTAGCAAACAGGTCTAGATTCCTGCGCGCGTCCTTCTTTAGATCCTCAGCGGTCCTCATGTGGCGGATAGCCCAAGGAGTAGAGTAGTTAACGCTTACTGACCCGATCGAGGAAACCGGGATCACTCCCTCATGTACGAAGTACTTCCACCGAAGCCCCTTAGACGCCCTGAATACGCGCTCCCTGACGAAGCTACATACTGACTTCCCGGTGGCATCGCTGGCATAGTGATATGTGGCTACATGGTAGTCATATAGTCCCATCACGTTATCCCGGAACAGTTTGAATCCTTCCGGATTCTCTAATACGTCATCAAGATCACACCATACGATATAGTCAAAACTGGATGGGATCTGGTCAAAATTGAAGTTACGGGCAGCCGAGAAGTCATTGACCCATTCAAAATGGGACACAATGGCCCCGCATTTCTTTGCAATCTCTACTGTGTTATCAGTGGATCCTGTATCTGTGAAATAGATCGCGTCTACGCAGCCATCCCATGACTTGAGCATTCGCTCAACATTTTCTGATTCATTTTTTGCGATACAGGCAAGCGCAATGGTGGGACGTTTTGACATATTGTTTCGGAACCCCTTTGAGTACCAAAATGGTGTCCAAGGTCCCTACTGTCAAGACTTAGTTGCGCTAGTGGTGGTGTTGGTAAGCGTTTTTTGAAACAAGAGCGCGCTAGACCCACGGGAATAAACTGCCCAGGTACCCGTTGACTTAGTAAATACCGCCGCACCCTCAAAATTCTCGACCAGGCGCTTAAGATATCCAATAGCGCTCTGAGGATCTAGTGAGGTAGATCCGAATGAATCTGAAAGCGTTCCCATCTTCTCATCCACGCTCTGAATC
>Ga0315277_10007695_pt1 | contig 13945 bp, 13 predicted proteins | sample YL17G05_15_MG_FD_203695 | JGI IMG/M metagenome (GOLD analysis project Ga0315277, IMG submission 203695) | Sediment microbial communities from Yellowstone Lake, YNP, Wyoming, USA - YL17G05_15 | ecosystem: Environmental > Aquatic > Freshwater > Lake > Sediment | place: USA: Wyoming | collected... | reverse complement strand
TAAATACTTTAAAAAGATTTCTCTGGGCGAGTTTGAGGATATTGCTAAGCAGAATATAATGAACAATGATCCAGGAGATAGCGAGAACTTTAGTACAGTCTTGTCTAAATTTGATCACCCCCTAGCAAATGTAATATTGGACCCCCATATTTATAAGAATTCGGGCGTGAATTACAGTCGCTTTTATCTTGGCAGTTATATGGCAGACATAAAGGTTGACCATAAACCGGCTCCAATGCCGTTCTCTAAAGGCGCCATTGCTGAAAACAAACCTTTGTATATAGTCTGCAGGGATTTCACGAAAAGCAAAGAACTCAATTTAATGAAGAAGCTGATAGCAGCTAAACAGCAAACCAAACCTCTGCATTAAGCAGTTCACCCTCATTTTTAATAAGAAATTAGCAACTCCTGCAGTGCCGGAATCAGCTTCTTCTTCTCAAACAAGAGTTCGGAATGCTCCAATGTGGGCTACCACTGGAATTCCGAACGAGGCACAGCTCCTCACGGGCCTGGTTTTTGTCACAGTCCTTTCGTTAGTTTTTCGTAGAGCTCGGGCCTCCCCTCCTTGATAAGGTGCATATTCTTATTTACCAGGCACGGCGGAATGCCGATTTTATCCTGGAAAAGACTGTAGATATAGTCGATGTCTTCACTGTTACACACCATGCTCAGCGAGTAAGCCAGGTTGAAGGTTTTGAAATGGTCCTGACGGTTGAAGGCAAAAGCCTGCTGCCACCACCTGGTGTATTCTGAATATCCCCGCTTGCCGTCCAGCTCTTTTGCGGTAGCTTTGGCTGCCTGATAGCCACAGGCCATAGCGCCCTGTATCCAGGTTGAGTCAGGCGCTCCGGCATCACCGATTATTACCACGTTACCAGCTAGGGGCTTTCTTATCGGCTGGCGCATGACGTTGGTGCAAGCTATCTTCTCCACCACCCGGGCGTGTCGGAACCAGGGCGCAACCAGGGGAAGTCTCATGAACTTTTCAACGTATTCGTGAGGCGGAGTGGCACTCATGGAGCCAGCTTCCAGCTGGTAGGTGTCTCCCGCCCAGAGGCCTATGGGAATAGTCCCGAAGGGAGCGACGCTGGGGATGGTGAATGATATCCAGGAATTATTATCGGGCAGGTCCTCCAGACCTTCTATGATGTAGTGGCTTATCTTGAGTGGTTTTCCCACCGGTGGCCGTGCCTGATTTAAACCCAGGCTTTCGACGATTTTTGACTGGATACCGTCAGCGGCAATAGCTTTGCTTGCCTGCAGGCTTTGTTCCCCCTGTCTCCCGCGCAGGTGCACCGTTACGCCGTCCCGGGTATTCTCTGCTCTCAGACCTATTGTTTCTGACCATATTTCTACCCCGGCTTTTTGGGCAGCGGACAGAAGACCGGTCAGCAAGACTTCCTTGTTGTAATAGAAACCCCATATCTTCTTCTCCCTGGGATTGTAGCGGTGTACCTGGTATCCGGAAGGAGAGACCTGTATCCAGTCATAATAAGGTTTCACCGGGCCATCATAGTCGACAGAAAAGCCTGGCCCGTCGAAGTTCAGCCGCACCCGGTCACCTCTTACCTCCAGTGAGACCGGCTCAACATACCCGTTAATATGGGCTTCGCCCTGCTCCGATTTATCGCTGGCAGTCAATTTGTTAATGAAGAATATCTCGCTGCAAGCCCGCGTAATCCTGGTAATATCCTTTTTGCGCTCAATCAGAAGTACCTTAAGGCCATCCTCGGCGGCTGTCTTGGCTGCCATGAGCCCCGCCGGCCCCCCACCGACAATAATCAGGTCGTACTTCATAGTTTCTCCTTATTAGTTAGCTTTCTTTCCAGACATCGGTCAGGTTCAGTCCCAGCCGGTCAATACCCTTGGCTTTTAGTTTCTGATAAAGGTCAGGACGGCCCTCCTTGACCAGTTCCAGGTTACGCGCAATTATGATTTGAGAGACACCCACCCTCCCCTGGAAAAGGGTGTAAAGATAGTCCACTTCTTCATCAGTGCACAAGCTGTTCATGAACATATACCTGGCGGTTGTCTTCATGAAAGTGGGGTCGTTAAACTCGAAGGCGTTTTGCCACCATTTGATGTACTCGGCGTAGCCGGCTTGTCCATTAAGCTCCTTTTCGATAGCCTTGACCGCCAGATAGCCGCAACCAACCGCACCCTGGATTAGGGTCTCGTAGGCGGCACCGGCATCACCAATAATGACCACGTTACCAGCTACGGGTTCTTTTACGGGGGCCCGTATCTGGGTAGTGCATGCAGTCTCCTTATATAGCCTGGCATTGCGGAACCAGGGAGCGTAGGTAGGGTGCTTCATGAATTTCTCGATAACTGTTTTGGGTTCAAGGTTGCCGGATAACGGTCCAGCCAGCACCATCATCCGGTCACCGGCTAGCATGTACATCCCGATATCCGTCTGACGGTTGACGCTTGGGATACAAAAGGTTATCCAGCAATTTCGGGGATGGCCCTCCACACCTTCCATCATGTAGCCCACTATCTTCATCGGTGGCGCGAGGGGCGGTCTTTCCTTATTTACGCCGAGACTATCTACGATACGTGAATTGTTCCCATCGGCGGCAATAGCATTCCTTGCCTCCAGAGTCGTTTCCCCTGAGTTTCCCCTGACCGTGACTTTGACCCCCTGTTTGGTATTCTCAGCTCTTAAGCCAATAGTCTGCGGCCAGACCTCCGCTCCAGCTTTCTCAGCAGCGGACAGGAGGCCAGCCAAAAAAGTATCCTTATGATAGCAAAAACCATAAGGCTCCTCGTTTCCCATCTCGTATTTGCCTATCCGATAACCGGAGGGAGAATAGTGAAAGTTGTTGTAATAAGGTAACAGAGGACCTTTATACTCGATAGCAAAGCCTTGAGGGTAAATAAAGCGGTTAGTGACCGGGCCAATCTCCACCTTAACCGGGTCACGGTAACAGTATATCCCTGATTCAGTGGCGCCTTTATATTTTCCAGCCAGGAAAAAAGTCTGCCCGCAGCTTCGATTGACCTCACTAATATCCTTTTTCCGCTCGATAAGCAGGACTTTCAAGCCGTCTTCGGCGGCTGTCTTGGCTGCCGTCAGACCTCCCGGACCGCCACCAACCACAATTAAGTCGTACTTTTTAGACATCAATACCTCCTCTCAAATAGCGAACGGCTATCGGGACTTAATGTAACCTTGTTTCACGGGTTTTGTCAATAACTCTTGAGATTATTGCGGGTGTGGACAAGTTTGACATTAAGGCAGAAATTATCTATATTGATTGTGAACGCAATGCAGCCAATATCGTATCAGGGAGGTAGTTTATGAAAAAGTCGACCGGAACAATACTGCGGGTTGATTTGAGCAAGGGCACGGTAGAGAAGCAGCCAATAACAGAAGAGATGCGCCTGAAGTACGTAGGGGGCAGGGGAATCAATGTAAGGGTCCTTTTTGACGAGGTTGGCCCCAAAGTTGAGCCCCTTTCTCCGGAAAACAGAATAATCTTCAGTGCTGGACCCTTCTCCGGCAGTAACGCCCCGTCTGTTGCCAGGTTCAACATTACCTCCAAGTCACCTCTGACAGGTATTTTCGGAGACTCTAACGCCGGGGGCAATTTCGGTCCCGCCCTGAAGAAAGCCGGCATCGACAACCTGGTCATCAAGGGGAAGGCCAGTGAGCCCGTCTATCTATGGATTGATGATGACAAGGTAGAGGTGCGACCCGCCCGCCATTTATGGGGTAAGAATATCAGGGAAGCGGAAGCCAGCATCAGGGAGGAGCTCGGCGATAAAAGAGTCCGGGTGGCAGCTATCGGGCAAGCCGGTGAGCATCTGGTCAAGATAGCTAGTGTAGTCCATGAAGAAAGGTCAGCGTCCCGGACGGGCATGGGGGCAGTTATGGGGTCAAAGAACCTTAAAGCGATAGCGGTTAGAGGCACCAAAGAGGTGGAACTCGCTGACCCCGATAACTTCAATAAACTGGCTAAAGAGCTTCAGCAGCGCATATCCAAGTCTCCGGCCTATGCGCGCCAGAGGGATTACAAGAAACACTGCGCGTCAGCCGGCACCTATCTTACCAATAAGGTAGGCTTTTTGTCCGTGAATAACTTTCAGAAGGCTGGAGAATTTGAGGGAGCAGACAAGTTTGACCCGGAGAAAGTTGCGGGCGAGTATTGTATCGCCGGCGTGCCGTGTCACAAATGCCCTATTGCCTGTGGCCGGAAGTGGGAAGTCAAGGAAGGTCCCTTTGCCGGCGAGTGGGGAAACAAAATTGAAGAAGGTGTTTTCACTCCGCTGGGTCCGGTCTGCGGGAACGACAATCTTCCTTCAATCTTCAAAATGAACAACATGGGTAACCAGCTTGGTATTGATACCGTCGAGTTCGGGCAGGGCATGGCGGTGGTTATGGAGTGGTTTGAGAAGGGAATAGTGTCCAAAAAAGACCTCGATGGCATCTCCATGACCTGGGGAAATTATGAAGCTATGATGAAGATGATGGAAAAAGTGGCCTATCGCCAGGGAGTGGGGGATATTTTTGCTGAAGGTATTGTGCGTGCGGCGCCGAAGTTTGGCAGGGAAGCTGTGAAGTACGTAAGCCACTCAAAAGGGCTGACCATGGCCGGGATAGACCCCCGCATGCTAATCGGAATGTCACTGGGGTTTGCCACATCAACCCGAGGAGCTTGCCATCTTCTGGCTATGGTCCCGGTGGAATTTCCAGCGATGCCGGTGATGACACCTGAGCAGGCGGAGGCTAAATTCGGTTCCAGGGAAGTAACGGTACCTACTTCATACCAGAAAGCGGCGCCATTGATTTACTACCAGCACCTGTATCTTATTCCGGACTTCTTCGAAGTTTGCCGCTTCCTCTTCAGGATGGGCGGAGGCAGTGATGCCTTCTCCTATGATAATCTCTTTGACCTTTACGCGTATGCTACCGGAATCAGGCTCGATGAGAAGGAGATGGCTACCATTTCCGAAAGACAGTTCAATATGGAAAGGGCGTTCTCTAGCCGTGAAGGTATCAGGAGAAAGGACGACCGTCTCATTGGCAAATGGGCAGAGGAGCCTGTCCCCAACGGTCCTTTCAAGGGGGAGAAGATAGACCCGGTTAAATGGGAAGTCATGCTTGACGATTATTACCGCTTGCGGGGCTGGGACAAGAATGGAGTGCCCACCAGGAAGAAGCTAAAGGAACTCGGGCTGGATGATGTGGCTATTTCGCTTGAGAAGTATGGTGCGTATCCCAAATAACTAGAAACCTGCGGACCTGGGACAATAGTGAGGGGAGCCCAACGGCTCCTCTCTTGCTTATTGCCCCGCTGTTTGCGAAAATGGTGCGTTTACAGGCTGTTGCTGAGCTTGACTTCCTATTTGAAAAAGGTATAATTTTAGACAGGCCTACTTTCGCAGTGGGCAGCGGACTTTCCCCGATAGCTCAACGGTAGAGCGGGCGGCTGTTAACCGCTAGGTTGTTGGTTCGAATCCAGCTCGGGGAGCCAATGTTTATCAATACACGGAACTTCCTCAATCTGCAACCGAAAAATCATTGGTCAAGAAAGACTTTTTTCAAAAACGACGCTCGTGCATAAAAAGCCCTTGTTGTGCTTCCATGCCCGGCACCTTTTGTCCTGGGCTGAATAAACACGCCCATTCTCCCTGTCAACGCCGAAAATCCCAGGTCGATAATCGTGTTTCTTACTAAGTCATAGTCCTCTTTTACCTGATTATAGATTTCCAGATTGTCGAGGTCGAATGTTTTTACGGCATAGAGTAACGATGATGTTTCTTCCTGATTCTCCCAAATTCTAGCAACTATCACCAATTTTTTAAGCTTGGTTAGAAGATGGCTATCCTCAAACTCCGTTCTGATAATGTTATAAGGATCAATCATAGTTATTGCCATAGTTTCTTTAATGGTGAGTTCTCCGCTTCGGAGATACTTCAAAGAAATGGTTTTTAATTCCCAAGAGCCAAAGTTTGGTGATTGGGAGGAATTGATAGGAAGACCTAAGTGGCGCTCTATGACGTGTCCAGCCCAACCCTTGTTCTTTTTCCCGGTTTTAAAAACCGTGACTTTATATTTGTCAGCCAGGTTACGAAGGTTAGTGCCGACAATTTCCGAAATTCTCCCTATTGCTTCTTGTCGTTCCACTATATTTCGTTATTTGTATTAGGATAGAGAAAACGGATTAGTCACTTGATGATATTCTCAATGGGAGCAAAGAAGAATTATTGAACGTTTCTTCTAAACGTTTCTTAGATAACTCCAAATATTCAGCCTCAAAATCAATGCCAACATATTTTCTATTTAGAGTTACTGCCGCAACTCCTGTGGTTGAACTCCCACAGAAAGGATCAACGACGAGTTCGCCTTCTTGTGTAGAGGCGAGAATGATCCTTCTTAACAATTCTATTGGTTTTTGGGTTGGATGTTTGCCAAACCTCTTTTCAACAGCAGGGGGAGAAGATATTTCCCAAACGTTATCTAATGACTGAGTTTTTTCATCTTCAGCAAACTGCCAGAGATTTCTCATCTGTCGATCTTTATTGAATTGCTTCATCAGTGTGTAGTTAAAATAGTGTTTACTTTTTTCATCCTTTGCTGCCCATATAACTATCTCTGTGGAGTGGGTGAAGTAACGGCAAGATAGATTCGGCGGAGCGTTACGTTTGTACCAAACTATATCATTAAGTATTTTATATCCAAGCTCCTGCATTGCAAACCCGACTGAGTATATAATGTGGGTCGTACCAGAAACCCAAATGGTGCCATTTGGTTTTAAGACTCGCTTACAGGCTTTGAGCCATTCGAGATTGAATTTATGATTTTCTATTACACCTCTCGATTTATCCCATTCGCCCTTATCAACAGAAACCATCCGGCCGGCTTGACAGGTGATACCCCCGTTAGAAAGAAAATAGGGGGGGTCCGCAAAAATCATATCAACAGAATTTTCTCTTGCGTGGTTCAGAGTTTCGATACAATCGCCTTTTAAGAGCCTGACTGAGTGTTCCTGATCATCGTAATATAACGTGAAAGGCTTTTGCTTGTCATAAGTTGTCCTCTCTTCAGAAATGTAAAAATCAAGTGGATTTTGAGATGGGATATATTTTGTTTGTGTTACCCCATTCCCCTTATCTTTCTTCCTTGCCTTTATCACTGGTCTCGTAGCCATTAGAAGCCTTTGTTAGTCAATCCTACTTTCACTTAATATACCCCATCTCCTTGTTTCAATCAAGAATAGAATATAAGCCTATTTCAATATGTAGCAGAAATTGGCATCTCAAACACCGCCCTAGAAGTTCTGTGTATCGACCCATTCTGGGAGCCGGGTAAAGGGTCAACCCTCTTCTTCAGTCTGCCGGTGGCGGAGCGCATCCTCATTTATCTTACCACGTTCTTCACGAAGAAGCCCAGAAGTCTGGCTGAAAATGAGATGACAAAAACCATGAGAATTTGACCTCCCAATAGGAATACACATGCCCTATGATACTCATCCTGTCCAAAGCCCACGTTCACGGAAAAGACTAAACCCCACTTGCCCCGGTTAATCATATGCATGTTTGAATCGTGACAGCATGGTACTAAAGTCACATTACTTTAGAGTCACTATAGGATATGACCATTGGGTGATTTACGCCGTATTCGGCATAATCTAGTATATAGCACAGTCGCATCAAATTAGGGTAAATGTCGAAATTGCGGAGAAGGAATCAAATAAAGCAATGCAAACAGGTATCACCGTGAAAGATATCGCCAGTTACTGCTTGGTAAGCCGCAGCACAGTGCGCAGATGGGCCAAAGATGGCCGGTTGTCGGCAATGAAGCTACCGAGCGGGCATTTCCGCATTACAGTCGAGGATTTCAGAGACTTTCTTAAGCGGTATCACATGCCAATCAGGGAAGAGCTCTTAGAATCCGAATATAAAGGAAAGGAGGTGATTTAGGAATGGCAGTAACGACATCGATGGCGTCTTCAGGACTGGCTGAGGTACTCGACCGGATCCTGGACAAGGGTATCGTCATTGACGCCTGGGTCAGGGTCTCCTTGCTTGGTCTTGAGATCCTCACCGTTGAGGCCAGAGTAGTGATCGCCGGCGTCGAGACTTACCTGAAGTATGCCGAGGCCGTTGGTCTGACGGCTGCAGCAGCGTAAGTTCATTTGGGGGAGTTTGCCAAGGTACCCCCAACCAGGTACCGGGCGTGCTTTGCCGAACGTCCTTCCCACCAGCCAGTGGACCTTCAGCTATCGTTTGGAAACTCTTATCTATTTCATCGATTGAAAGAACTTGAGGACGGCATGTATGAAGGAAGTTTTGGACCTTATCAACTCGTATGAACACAGGGTCGTGGCGGTCGAGAGTCTGGTGCTCAGCGCCTATGAGACAACTGGAGATTCTGGCGACGGCTTATCGCAAGCTTATAAGACGGGACAGAAGCTCAAGGCTGATTTACGCGAAACTCTCGTCCGCAACAGTTCTTTGAGACGCAAGGACTTCGATAATCTGACATCGAAGATTTTCGGCGATATCGAGGTAAAGAAAGCTGAAATTGAAGAAGAGCGAAGATTGGTCCGGGAAAGACTCAAGACGTACCTGGGGCGGCAAAAGGGGCTGGTCACCTCTTTGAAAGAACAACTGACCAGACCCGATATGGAAAGCTCCGGCCGGGACAATCTCGAAGCGATACTAACTGAGATCAAGACAACCCAAGAGGATGAAGGGGAGCAAGCCTTTGCTCTGCTACGGGATTTCCAGTTCCGCCTGAAAACTTACTGCCAGGAGCTGGATGAGCTAAACAATAAGCTGGAGAGGACTCTCGAGAGGGGTGAACTCTTAAAACTAGAGGACTTAAGACAACTCCACGCATCCTGGGCTGACGAGCGGAGAAAGGTTGAGAGAAAACTCAGAAAGGAAGATGTGCAGAGGCTGTTAGCACACTTTAACCGGGAGCGCCAGGTAGGCATTCATTAGTGGTATCAAGTAATATCACCGGTAACGCGATGATTTCAAATTCATAAAGGGGGTCAAAAATGGGAATAACTGCCAGCATGAAAGAACTGACTCAGGATATCTTGTCTTCCTCCGAGGAAAGAGCAAACAAGCTCATTGATTTGAAGGATGAGACAAGAACCTTGAGGCAAGGAGCCTCGGATATGGTGAAGGATTTCTCAGCCTCACGCCGCAGGGCAAGCCACCAGCTAAGGCAGGAGCTGGCTCGAAGTAATGCCGATCGCCAGAAACAGGTCATCGAGAGCCGGAATGATGCTCAACGTATGATTAAAGGTTTCCGGTCTTCACGAAAGGCCGGGGGAAATCAACTCAGGAAGGACCTGGCTCAGACAGTGAAGACTCTTGCTCAAAACGAGATAAAGCGCAAGCGGCAGGTTGACGACTTGCTTGAGAACTTTCAAAACTCACGCGAGGAGACCAGTGCTCGATTGAGAAATAACTTAGCGCAGAGCAAGATACAGATGAAATCAGAGGTCAAGGGAACGCTGGCGGATGCTGAGGCGCTGGTCAAAGATTACCGGTCCTCCCGTCGGACGATGGGAGTCCAGTTGAAAGACAGTCTGGGGAAGATAAAGGAAGGTCTGGCCAGGGATAGGAACGACAGGAAAACTGGGGTCGAAGGAATGCGGGCTGATTTTCGCAAGGCTCAGTCAGAGGTGAGAGGCGACTTAAAAAAGGCATCGGATGCCTGGAAAGACATGGATTCCGCCATTCGCACGGAGGGGGCCGCCAGCAAAACAATGCCACAAGCAAGAGCAAAGATGCCAGCCGAGGTAGCCCCTGACCTGAAGGAGAAGCTGCTCTCGGTCGTGAACCAGCATATGGGGGGCATAGCTCTGTCAGAGGCGGCTGAGACGCTTGGTCTGGCGACTATTGTTCTGGGCAAGGCAGCGAAAGCTTTGCTGGAGCAAGGCAAGGTCCGCAAGGAAGGGAAACTCTATTTTCCGGTGACCCTGTAGGAGGAATAACGTGGAGAGTGAGGCACTGCGAAATATTAGAACCCTGCGACAGGTTAAAAGCAGCCTTGATGTGGCCAGACATCAGAGGACAAAGACGACTAATCGCTTGTCTAAGAAGAGAGAAGAGATTGAGCGACTGGAGGGGCTGACTAACGGCCAAACGTTACAGGTCCTGGCAAAGGAGAAAGCGCGTTCTGCCGCGTATGCTGCCTCGGTGGAAAAGTCGCGGCAGAAACTGCTTAAGTCCAGAGAGAAGCTGGCGACTCTAGTCAACCGGAACCGGGCCCTGACCCACCTCAGGCATGAACTTCAGCAAGCCCGCTGGCAAAACAGAGAACCAGATCAGTCAGTAGCTCCACTAATAGAAAGGAAGACTTCAAGCCACGGGGGCCTTCGCGAGATAGAATTTAAGTACTGAAAGACTTGCCTCGCCATAAGGTGGCCTGAATGGAGAAAATACCATGCGTCAAGAATCTGACATTCTAGTGCTCCGTGAAGGGGACAACTTTGTCGAAACGCCCTATGTCAGGGAGTTGACCGACCGTGCTCACAGTTACATTAGAGCCGGCTTTCCCTTGAACCTGAGCGGTCCTGCCGGTGTGGGTAAGACAACCCTGGCTCTTCACATCGCGACCCAAATGGGGCGTCCCGCAGTCCTCATGTGTGGCGACTACGAGTACGGCACGTCTGACCTCGTGGGTGGGCTTTATGGCTACCATAAGAAGTATATGAGGGACAACTTTATCCGTTCCGTACTGAAGACTGATGAGACCATGACCCAGCACTGGATAGACAACCGCCTGACCACCGCCTGCCAGTATGGGTTCACACTGATATATGACGAGTTTACCCGCTCGCGGCCGGAGGCAAACAACGTGCTGCTCTCTGTTCTGGAGGAAAGAATCCTCCTTTTGCCCGGCGCTCGGGACGGGGACAGTTACCTGAAAGTCCATCCCGACTTCCATGCGATTTTCACCTCTAATCCCGAAGAATATGCCGGGGTGCAGAAAAGTCAGGATGCCCTTCGAGACCGCATGGTGACCATCGAGGTGGGCAATTTTGATGAGGAAACCGAAGTCGCCATTACCCGGAGCAAGTCGAGCCTCTCTACGGGGGACTGTCGCCACATCGTCACTCTGGTGAGAAAGGTGAGGGAGGCTAAATCGAATAAGCTCACCCCCACTGTTCGAGCCTGCATAATGATAGGCAAGGTACTGAATCTGGTGGGTGAGGTGGCTGTGGGGGGCAACCACACTTTTCGGCAAATCTGCTTCGATATATTACTGCCGGAAGTCCCCGGTCACGAAAGGGAAATGGTCAAGCGATTAATTGACGACATGAATGCCGAGCCGTTGTTAACAGGAGGGAAGCATGGCTAAAGAGCAAAGGAAGAGGCAAAAAACAGAGCCCGAAAATGAAGAAGTTGAGATCGATTTCGGTATAGGGAAAATCAGTTTTGGGGGGTTGTTCAAAGGGCTAGGTAATATTATCGACCTGGCTTCTAAGCTGAGTGAAGAAGAGGTCGAGAAGACCGGGAAAATCAAAGGGCTACCGAAAGACGTTAAAGGTGTCTACGGGTTCACGATAAGAACCCTGGTTGGAGGAAAGCCGGTTATAGAGACCTTCGGCAACGTCAGGGACACGGCGAAGGGCCCAGTGGTAGAAGAGGTTAGAGAGCCACTTGTCGATGTTTTTGATGAGAAAGAGTACATTTTAGTGATTGCCGAACTGCCGGGCGTCTCCAGAGACGAAATCAAAATTGAAGTATCCGGTGATATTCTCAATCTCACCGCTTCTGATAAAGATAGAAAGTACGCCAAGGAAATCCTGCTGCCCAGCAAAGTAAAATCAGACCCGGTTAAGACCTCGTACCGGAATGGAATGCTGGAAATCAGATTGGAAAAGGAAAAACTATAATACTGGAGGAAGCGATTGGCAACTGAAGTGAAACTGCTGACTTTGCGCGTTGCCGAGGCTAAAGCAAAAGATGTTGGCCGGGGAATAGTCCGAATAGACCCTCAGGATCTGGAGAGGATAGGCGCTGAAACGGGCGATATCGTTGAGATTGAAGGGAAGCGAAAGACAGTAGCCAAAGCCATGCCGGCGTATCCTGAGGACCGGCGCAAGTCCCTGATCCAGATGGATGGTCTCTTGCGCGGTAACGCCCAGGTCTCACTGGACGAAAAGATAAATGTAAAGAAGACCGATTCTTCGCCGGCTGAGAAGATAGTCTTGAGCCCTCTGACTCTGGTCAAGTCTGCCAGCCGGGACGGGGATGCCAGGTACATCGGCACTTTGCTAGACGGGTTGCCCTTGACCGAGGGGGACACGGTAAGGGCGATTCTCTTTGGCACCCGAAGTCAGGATTTTATTGTTACCAGCACTATTCCCAAAGGAGCGGTGGTGATTCGCTCCAATACCAGAATTGAGATCAAGGAAAAGGGTGAAGCCGGGCCCAGAGGTTCCAAGGTATCCTACGAAGATATTGGTGGTTTGCAGAAGGAATTGCAGCGGATCAGAGAGATGATCGAGCTCCCCCTCAAATATCCACAGGTCTTCGAGCGTCTGGGGATAGACCCCCCGAAAGGAGTATTGCTTCATGGCCCGCCGGGATGTGGTAAGACTCTAATCGCCCGCGCCGTGGCTAACGAGACGGCTGCCTATTTTACTCATATCACCGGGCCTGAGGTCATGGGAAAGTTCTATGGGGAAAGCGAAGCCCGTCTGAGAAGCGTTTTTGAAGAGGCTAAAGCCCATGCGCCGGCAATCCTCTTCATTGATGAGATTGATGCTATTGCCCCCAAGAGAGAGGAGATGGGGGGAGAAAAGCAGGTGGAAAGAAGGGTGGTAGCACAGCTTCTGGCGTTAATGGATGGCTTGGAGTCGCGAGGCGAGGTGATTGTCATCGGGGCGACCAATATACCCAATTCGCTTGACCCGGCTTTGAGACGTCCGGGAAGATTCGATAGAGAAATTGCCATAAGCATACCCGACCAGAGAGGACGCCTGGAGGTTCTCCACATTCACACCCGCGGCATGCCTCTAGCTCAGGACGTAGATTTGGAGAAACTGGCTCAGGTTACTCACGGCTTTGTCGGAGCCGACCTTGAAGCCCTGTGCCGCGAAGCTGCCATGAATGCACTGCGAAGAATGATGCCGAGCATCGACTTCCGGCTGGATAAAATCCCTTATGACTCCCTCCTGAAGCTTGAGGTCACCATGAATGCCTTCAGAGAGGCGTTGAAGGAAGTGGAGCCTTCAGCTATCAGAGAGGTCTTTGTCGAGGTTCCTAATGTGAAGTGGGAAGATATTGGCGGCCTGGAAGAGGTTAAGCAGAAGTTGACTGAGGCGGTAGTATGGCCATTGAAGTACGCCAGCCTTTTCGAGCAGACAAAGACAAAGCCACCAAAGGGCATCCTCCTTTCCGGACCGCCGGGGACGGGAAAGACCCTGATGGCAAAGGCGCTCGCCAATGAGAGCGAGGTTAATTTCATTTCAGTTAAGGGTCCTGAGCTAATGTCAAAATATGTTGGTGAGTCCGAGAGAGGGGTAAGAGAGGTATTTCGTAAGGCAAAACAGGCCAGCCCCTGCATAATATTCTTCGATGAGTTCGACTCCTTAGTCCCGCAACGCGGGCTGAGCGGTGATTCTCAGGTCACAGAGAGAGTGATTAGCCAGTTTCTATCGGAGCTAGACGGGCTAGAGGAGCTCAAAGGAGTGCTGGTTCTGGCCGCAACGAACAGGAGAGATCTAATTGATTCTGCCATAGTACGCCCGGGAAGATTCGATTTTGTTTTGGAATTTCCGCTTCCTGACGAAGGGTTTCGGCAGGAAATCTTTAAAGTTCATACCCGCGGTAAACCTCTGGCTAAGGACGTTGACCTCGAGTTACTAGCCCAAAAAACGGAAAACATGTCTGGAGCCGATATAGCCGTCATCTGCCAGGAGGCTTCGATGATAGCAATCAGAGAATATATCAACACGGGACTCAG
>Ga0315277_10007694_pt1 | contig 13945 bp, 10 predicted proteins | sample YL17G05_15_MG_FD_203695 | JGI IMG/M metagenome (GOLD analysis project Ga0315277, IMG submission 203695) | Sediment microbial communities from Yellowstone Lake, YNP, Wyoming, USA - YL17G05_15 | ecosystem: Environmental > Aquatic > Freshwater > Lake > Sediment | place: USA: Wyoming | collected... | reverse complement strand
GCCGGTGGTGTTCTCGACCGGCACGATGCCGTAGTCCGCCAGGCCGCGCGACACGCCGTCGAACACGCTCGCAATGTCGCGCACCGCCGCCAGGTCCACGCTCCGTCCGAACTTCTCCAGCGCCGCCAGGTGGCTGAAACTCCCCTCCGGGCCCAGGTACATCACCTTCGCCGGCATCTCCAGCGCCAGGCTCCCGCTCATCAACTCCTTCCAGATCGCCCGGAGCGTCGCCTCCTGGAGCGGCCCCGCGCTCGCCGACGCCACTCGCTCCAGAACCTCCCGCTCCCGCTCCGGCGCGTACGCCGCGTTCTGACCCGCCTTGCGCTTGAGCCGCCCGATTTCGACCGCCAACCTCGCCCGCTCGTTCATCAACTCAACGAGCCGAAGGTCGATGGCGTCTATCTGCTTCCGAATATCGTCCAGGCTCATTCCGAACCCCGCTTCCCGGCCCGGGGGTCTGCTCGGCGCATACTTTCCACCCCGGAAACGCCCCAATTTAGCCCCCTTTGCCCTCACCGTCAACCTAAAAAGGCATGCCCCCCGGCGGCCTCCGCTTCCCGCCGGATTTCTGGTGACTTGCCGACCCGCCCCTGCTAGCATAATTTGTTTGTACGGTGCGCCCGGCCGTTGCCCCCGGGCGCGGCGACCCGCCGGGGTGGCGGGCTGAAACCAGGGCAATCGAACGGAGATGGGCCATGATGCGACGATATGGGGTGCTGATGGGTTGCATGGTGGCGGCGATTCTGCTCCTCGCGGGCGCAGTTCGCGCCGCCGAGGAAGTCGCAGCCGAGGGCAAAGCCGAGGCCAAGGAAGAGGCCAAGGTCGAACTTCCTGCCGCGGCAGCCGATGCCGTCAAGGCCGCCTTCCCCAAGGCCAAGATTGAGGAAGTCGAGTTGGAGAAGGAGTGCGGCCTGGACATTTACGAGGTCGAACTCAAACTGGAAGACGAATCCGAAGTGGAGGTCGAGGTCGCTCCCGACGGCACCATCGTCGAAATTGAGACCAAGATCGCCCAGAAGGACGCGCCGCCGGCCGTCGTCGAGGCGTTCCGCACCGCCGCCCCCGACGCCAAGATTGAGGAAGTTCAGAAGAAGGAAATCCGCGCTGAAATCAAAAAGGCCGAGGCCGACAAGCCCGCCCAACTCGTCAAACTCGACAAGGCCAAAATCGTCTATGAGGCCGAACTGAAGATGGGCGACAAGGAAGGCGAAATCACCGTCGCCGCCGACGGCAAAGTCGTCAAGCCCCTCAAGTGGGAAGAAAAAGAAAAGGGCGAGAAAGAAGAAAAAGGCGAACACGAGGAAAAGGGCGAGCACGAGAAAAAAGGCGAGTGACTGTGCCGCTTGCGCCTTAGCCCTGCCGCTTGCGCCTTAGCCCTGCCGCTTGCGGCTTAGCCGTCCTTATTCGTCCACGGCGCCGCCGCCCTCCTGGGCGCGGCGCCGTTGCCTTTCGCCGTTCAATTCGCATTGGCGTCCCCCGCTCCCCTTCCGGCTTCGTCCCGGCGCGCCGGGACTACGCCGAGACAAGTCGGGTCGCGGCTAACCATTTACGATGTGCGGTTTTGCCGTTTCTTTCCGGGTTCCGCGTTTGAACGCCCTCTCCCCCGCACCGCCCTGTATAATGTCTTCCCATGCCCGAACCCGTGTTCGACCTCGCTGTCGTCGGCGCCGGACCCGCCGGCCTCCTGGCCGCCATCGCCGCCGCCGAATCCCGGCGCGCCCCTGGCACGGGTACGGCTCGTGCCGTGGCCGGCGGGATCGTCCTCCTCGAACGACTTCCGCGCCCCGGCGTCAAACTCCTCGCGACCGGCGGCGGCCGATGCAACCTCACCAATACGCTCCCCCCCGACGAGTTCCCCGCCCGCTTCGGACGCCACGGTCGGTTCATCCTGCCCGCGCTCGCCGCCTTCGGTCCCGACGCCCTCCGCCGATTTTTGGGCTCCCTCGGCGTCCCCACCGCCGCCCCCGACGGGCTCCACGTCTTTCCCGTCACCGACTCCGCCGCCGATGTCCAGCGCGCCCTCGTCCGCCGCGCCCGCGAACTCGGCGTCCGCCTGCGCCTCGCCGTCGCCGCCCGCGCCCTCTGGATCGAAGGCGGCGCCCTCCGCGGCCTCGAAACCTCCCGCGGTCGCATCGCCGCAAATGCCGTCATCCTCGCGACCGGCGGCAAAGGCTACCCCGCCCTGGGTGCCGCCGGCGCCGGCTACGCCCTCGCACGCGAGGCCGGACATACAATCGTCGAACCCACCCCGGCCCTCGTCCCCCTCGTCACGCGCGAAACCTGGCCGCGCGAACTCGCCGGACTTGCTCTCTCGCCCGCGCGCGCCCGCATCGACCTTCCCGGCCGCCCGCCCGCCTTCGCTCCCGGCGCGCCGGGACTACGGTGTGGCCCGCGCGCCGGCATCACCGGCGATCTCCTCTTCACCCACACCGGCCTCTCAGGCCCCGCCATCCTCGACCTGTCGGGCGACGTAGCCGTCCTTCTCAGCGACCGCGCCGAGGTGCCCCTGCGCCTCGACCTCGCCCCGCGCACCACGCGCGCCGAATGGCTCGCCCGCCTCGACTCCTGGCCCCTTTCCGAGGGGCGAAAGGCACTCCGCACACTCCTCGCCGCCCACTTTCCGCGCGCCCTCGCCGACCTCCTCTGCCGACTCGCCGGCCTCGCCCCCGCCACGCGACCGGCTCAGGTTTCCCGGCCGGCTCGCCGCGCCCTCGCCGACCTTCTTACCGCGCTTCCGCTCACGGTCACGGCCACCGAAGGCTGGAACCGCGCGATGGTGACGCGCGGCGGCGTGGCCTTGAAAGAGGTGGACCCGCAGACCCTGGCCAGCCGACTGCTCCCCGGCCTTGCCTTCGCCGGCGAAATCCTCGACCTCGACGGCCCCTCCGGCGGATTCAACCTCCAGTGGGCCTTCTCCTCCGGCCGGCTCGCCGGCTCATCCTGTTGACCCGCGCCCCGTGCCGGGTGGCATGCCCATCCCGGCGCGCCGGGACCGTCGCGTGGGCATGCGTTTTTTCCTCGCGAGTCAGAAACGCGCTCGCCTTCCGGCTTCGTCCCGATAAATCGGGACTACGCCGGGACAGGTCGGCTCGCGGCTAACCATGGCGCGATGTCGTCCCGACCTGCCTGCCCGGAGTGAAGCTCAGCGGAAGGCGGGCCGCGATCCGCAATCCGCAATCGTCCCCCCCGCGTTCCCCACCGGCTCCGCGGATTTCCTTTCCGCGTCCGCCCCCGCCGGTCGTACAATCTTCCCGGTCGGCCCGCGCGGGCCCCTCGATTGGTCCCTTGCGCACGAAAGGAGTTCCCATGTTCCGCCGAAAATCCGGCTGGATCCTGCTGCTGGTCCTCGCGATTGCCTGCCCGGCCCTCTCGTGGGCTGCGGCCACATCGACCGCGCCCAGAACGCGGCCTGTGCCGCCCCCGAAGTCGGCCACGACCGAGAAGGGCGACTCCACTCCCGTCAACGTCGCCGGCTACCCCGGCGTCATCCAACTCGCCTGCATCGGCGACAGCATCACCGCCGGCGCCGGGGCGGGGAATGACACGAAGTACACGGCCCGTCTCTCGGCCGCCCTCGGCGCAAAATGGGAGGTCCACAACTTCGGCGTCAGCGGCGCCACCATGCTCAAGAAGGGCAACAAGCCCTACGACAAACTCGCCGAGTTCACCAAGGCCCTCGACCTCAAGCCCGATGTCGTCACGATCATGCTCGGCACGAACGACTCGAAACCCGACAACTGGAAAAACAAGGACGAGTTCGCCCCCGACTACAAGGACATGATCGCCCGGTTCCAGAAGGCCAACCCCAAGGTTCGCATCTACTGCTGCCTGCCGATCCCCGCCTACCCCGGCAAATGGGGGATCAACGACGCCACCATCAAGGGCGAGATCGTTCCCCTCGTCCGAAAGGTCGCCAAGGACACCCAATCCGACGTCGTCGACCTTTACACCCCCATGATCGGCAAGGGCGAATTCGTCCCCGACACGGTCCACCCGAACGGCGACGGCCATGCCGTCATGGCCAAGGCCATCTTCAAGGCCCTCACAGGCAAGGACATGCCCGAGACCGCCAAGGACTCCGGCAAATAACTTCGCCCGGCATTCAAAATGCCGTCAATAAACGCCCCGCGCGTCGTTCACCGTGCCCGCCGCGCACACACTTTACAAAACTTACGTCGGACCGCTTAGTCGGCTTTTTCGCCGACGGCCGCGGGAGTCGCGGCGGCAGGCTCAGCCAGCGGCCGGCTCGTAATCAGGCCGATGCCTCGGCCCCCGGTCGGCCCCGGTTTGCCGGGCACGGCGTTGTAGAACATGTAGAACGTGTCGTTCTTCGGGTTGTACACGAGCGAGATCTTGTGGGCATACTGCTTGTCCAGGCCGCTCGGGTTGCCGCCGGCCTTGTAGAGGGGTTCCGGGTGGGCGGTCCATTGGAGGAGGTCCCTCGAGAAGGCGGCCATGATGTGGGCCCCGCCCCGCCCCACGCCGAAGTAGAACATCACCCAGTGGTCGCCGTCGCGGAAGACCTTGCCGTCGGAGCAGAACTGCTCGTCGTACCCCCCGGGGCGGTTGCGCAGGACGGGATTGCCCGGGTAGCGGGTCCAGTTCAGGAGGTCCGTCGAGGTGGCCAGACCGATCTGCTCAACGCCGCCGTTGGCCGCATTGTAGAAGTTGTAGTACCGCCCCTTGTGCTCGACGAGCCACGGCTGGTAGATGCAGTCCTTCTCCCATTCGCCGCGGTCCGGCTCGTGGACCGAGAGGATGTACTCCGGTTTGGCGCGCTTCCAGGTCAGGCCGTCCTCGCTCGATGCCACGCCCTCGTAGCCGGGCCTCAGTTCATAGCCGCCCTGGCGCGGGTAGGCGCCGTAGAGCGTCCAGTACTTGCCCTGGTGCTTCTTGAGGACGCGGGGCGCCTTCAGGTCGTAGGACTCGTACAGGTAGGCCCCCACGACGCAGCCGCCATGGTCGAACTCCCCCTCCGGGCCGTAGCCCATCGCCAGGCCTTTCGGCTTCCAGTGGACGAGGTCTTCGCTCTCGGCCACGAAGGACTGGTAACCTTTGCCGTCGAATCCGATGAAACTCATCCACCACTTCGCGTCGCCGGGCAACTGGTAGACGGTAGGCACGTCGGTGCCCTGGATGCCCGCGAAGCCCTCAATCTTCGGATCGGCCGGGACGACGTGGTCAGGCCAGTAGTGCCAGTGGCGGAACTTGGCCGACCACCGGTCCAGCGTGTCGGGATCGATCCCGGCGTCCGTCGGGGCAGCCGCCGCCTGATCCCGGGGCGCCATCCTGCTCGGCGGCGTCTTCTTCAACTGTTCCTCCAGCGCGTTGTCGAGGCCGTCCATCGGATGGCCTTCCCACGCGACCGTGCCCGACGGGTCCACAATGAACGCGTGGGGGATCCCCGTGACGCCGTAGGCGCCGCTCGTCTTGCTCCCGCCGCCGACGGCGTAGTCCATCTTCATTTCCCTGGCGAAGGGTTCGACGGTCTTTCGGTCCTCGTCCGTCAGGCCGATGAAGACGACCCCTTTGCCGGCGATCTTGTGATTCATTTCGATCAGATGCGGAATCGACGCGCGACACGGCGGACACCACGTCGCCCAGAATTCCACGACCACAATCTTGCCACGAAGTCCTGCGAGCGTGAGCGCCTGGGAGTTCAGCCAGTACGCCGCCTGAATCTCCGGCGCTTCCTTGCCGACCATGGCCGCCCGCGCAGCCGTCCCGCATGTGCCTGCGACCAACCCCAACACCATCGCCACGACCGCCGCATGCTTCACGATTGGTCCTCCTTTCCCCCTCCTTCTCTCACAGCACCGCGTCCAAGTTCTCAAGGCCGAGCGTTTCCTGGACGGCGAACGGTTCGCCGTAGGCCCGGTGGATCATGTGGCCCCAGTACCGGCAGGCGTCGCGGACGTAGCCGACGACCGCGCCCGCTTCCTCGCCGCGCCCGTCGAAGAACTGGCTCCGGTAACATTCGACCGCCCGGATCTTCGTCTCGAACTCCTCCGAGACGTCCACCACGAACGCCACGTCGCCGTGGCTCCTGAGGTGCGTGCAATAATAATAGAGGAGGCGCGGCGGATAGTACGGTTCGCCGGCCATGCCCGTCTTCGTCAGTTTCGCGTGGAACCGCGCCTCGACCGCCAGACGCGTCGCCGCCAGGTGGTCCGGATGCGCGTCGCGCCAGTATGGCACGAAGACGACGCGCGGCCGGAGCCGACGATAGACCTCCGCCACCTGGACCCGCGCCGCCAGCGTCGCCTCGAGTTCCCGGTTCACCAGACCCAGGTTCTCGCGGTGCGCCAGGCCGAGGATTTTCGTCGCCGCCTGGGTCTCGGCCCGGCGTTTCTCGGGGTCCCCGAAAGGCGTCGGCTCGCCGCTCGTCAGGTCCACGATGCCGACGCGCCGGCCGGTCCGCACGAGCCGGACGATAGTCCCGCCCATCCCGAGTTCCGCATCGTCCGGATGCGGCGCGACGACCAGGTAGTCCAGATGCGCTTCGCTTGCCATGGAGCGAATTCCGGCCGAGTTCCGGGGACACCCATAACCGGGCGGGTCAAGGGCGTCCCGAACCCGCCCTTGTTGCCGCTGGGCCCCTAGGGGGGAGTCATTTCCTTGATTACCCGTTGTTCGTCTTGTCGTCCAGGCTTTTATCCTGACGTGCGCCCGCGAGACGCCCATTCGCACCGTGTCCGCTGAGGCGGCGGACCGTGCAGGAAACTTTTCGTGTCTCGTCCGGCCCGATCACAATACTGATTTTTGCGTTGACCGGTTTCGGCGGGGGGTGCCTTGACCGGTCGCGGCCAAGTGTGAGGCCTCGCGGGAAAACCAGGGGGTGTCATGTCCTGGTCTTGTCGCGGCCGTTAGGTTATGATGCCGGGCGCGGTGAGGGTTTCTGCGATTGAGGGGCGCCCTTGTGAGAAGACCTGGTGCGGCGTCCGTGTTCGCCATACCGTTTGGTCTGGCGGTCCTGGTTCCTTGGGCATTGGTGGCGGCCGGTCTGGGCGAGGAGACGCCTGCCGGGCCGCCATCCATCACGTATGGCGATCCTCGGCAGGTGGCGACGCTGGCCAACTCCCAGATCAATGAAAGCAGCGGTCTGGCCTGTGGCCGACGGAACCGCGGGGTCTTCTGGACGCACAACGATTCCGGCGACTCGGCCCGCGTTTTTGCATTTACCATCCGAGGCGAACACGTTGCCACCTACACGATCGTTGGGGCTCAGGCCGTTGACTGGGAAGACATGGCCTCCTTCGAGGCGCATGGCCAAGGGTACCTGCTTTTGGGCGATGTCGGGGACAATGAGCGCCGGCGGCAGAAATACACCCTCTACGCAGTGGTCGAACCCCCGGTCGGCACCCCGGAGCAACCGGCGGCCGGCCAGGTCCGCGTCGGTCGGCAGATGGATTTCACCTATGAGGACGGACCGCATAACTGTGAGGCGGTGGCCATCGATCCGACCGACGGGATGATTTACCTTGTGAGCAAGGAGGACGGCGGGTCGTGCAAGGTTTATGCTTTGCCGTGGCAGCAACCGGAGTCTCGGACTGCGGTCGTTGCCAAGGCCGTGGCCGCCTTGGCAATCCCGGCCGCGACCGCGATGGACATCTCGCCGGATGGATTGCGGGCGGTCATCCTGACGTATGGGCATGCCTACGAGTATGCAAGGCGGGATGGGCAGAAGTGGTCCGAGGCCTTCGCTCGGCCGCCGCGCGTTCTCCGGATGCCCCAACGAAGGCAGGGAGAGACGATCTGCTACGGTCCGGACGGCAAGACGTTGTATCTGACCAGCGAGTTCACCCCGACGCCGCTGTTCGAGGTTCCCGTTGCAGAATCGAAGTAGTCCCGCCTTTTCAGTTCTCAGAGGTGGTTTCGCCGCTGGCCTACGACCGCAAGACGGCCCCGAGGCGCGATTGGAGGGCGTCGAGGATCCGGGCCTGCATCGCGGCCGCGTCGTCGTGAGTCAGGGTTCCCGACGCCCGCCGCAGAACCAGCCGCAGGGCCACGCTCTTCTTGCCCGCGGGCACCTGTTTGCCGCGGTACACGTCCAGCGCCTGGAGGGATTCGACTTCGGCGACGCCGGCCGACGCGACGGCCTTTTCGACGTCCGCCCAGCGGACGGCCTCGTCCACGACGATGGCCAGGTCCCGCGCGATGGCAGGGAACTGGGGCAGGGGCCGATACGCGGGTTCCAGGACGGCGGCTTCGATGAGCCGGCCGAAATGGACCTCCGCGACGGTCGGGGGTTCGTCGAGTTCGAAGGCGGCGGCCGACTCCTTCGTTGCGGAGCCGACCATGCCGATCGGCTCGTCGTCCAGAAGGATCTCGGCGGCCTGGTCTGCCGCGAGGTCGGCATAGCGGTCGGTCGGGACGAAACGGACGCGGTCGGCCACGCGGAGGCGCTCGAAGAGCGTTTCGAGGACGCCCTTGACGTTCTCGAATTCCGGCGCGCCGGAACCGGAGGCGAGAGCGAGCATGGCGTCCTCGTGAGGCAGGTCGCCGCCCGGGGCGGGGCTTGTCCGCCGAAGCCCATCGGGCGACTTGTCCGTCGAAGTCCCGGCGCGCCGGGACGAAGGCGGAATGAACCGCCTGGCGATCTCGAAGAGCCTGGCGGCCGGTTCGCCGGCGTTCTGGTTCACGCGGAGCGAATCCAGGAGGCCCGGCAGGACGGACTGGCGCAGGGCGAGGCCCGCTCCGCGAAGGGCGAGGGGTTCGGCCTCGACATCCTGGCGTCGAAAGCGGACGGCTCGGTCGGCGCTCGTGAAGGAGAAGGTGACGGCCTCGAAATAGCCCGCGGCCGTCAGGACCTCGCCGGCGGCCTGTCGGACGCATTCGGCCGGCGTCGGGCCGGCGTAGGCGACGGAGATTTCGCGCGATTCGGGAATCTTCTCGTACCCGTGGTGGCGGGCGACCTCCTCCACGAGGTCGATCTCGCGCTGGAGGTCGGGCCGGCGGGAGGGGATGCGGACGCGGATGCGTTCGGCCGTCGCCTCGAGGACCTCCAGGTCCAGCCGGCGGAGGTATTCCGCGGCAGCGTCGGCGGGGATCACCAGGCCGAGAACCGTTTCGATGCGGGCGATGCGGAGCGTGAGTTCCCGCGGCTCGGGCAGGGGCCGGCCGGCCGCGACGACGCCGCGGGCGACCTTGCCGCCCGCGACCTTCTGGATGAGTTGGCACGCCCGCCGGCTCGCCCAGTCCGTGCCGCACGCGTCCACCCCCCGCTCGAAGCGGAAACTGGATTCGCTCGCCAGGCCGAGGGTGCGGCTGGTGGCGCGGATGTTCATGGGATCAAAAACAGCGGCTTCGAGGAGGATGTCGCGGCTGGAGTCGGAGATTTCGGTCTCGGCGCCGCCCATGACGCCGGCGAGAGCGACGGGTCGGCGGGCGTCGGCGATGACGAGGCGCTCGGGCGAGAGGGCGCGCTCCGAATGGTCGATGGCGACGAACCGTTCGCCCGCGCGTGCGCGGCGGACGACGATTCGGCCCTCAGCCAGTCGGGCGAAATCGAAGGCGTGCAGCGGCTGGCCGGTTTCCATCATCACGTAGTTCGTCACGTCCACGATGTTCGAGACGGGGCGGATGCCGACCGCTTCGAGGCGCTGCCGGAGCCAGTCGGGGCTGGGGCCGATCTTGACGCCCTCGATGAGGCGGGCGGTGTAGAGGGGGCAGAGGTCCGGGGCCTCGATTGCGACGCGGACCTTCTTTTCGCAAGGGGTTGCGGACTCCGCATAGGCGGCGTTGGGGAGGCGGAGTTCGGCGTTCAGGGCGGCGGCGAGTTCCCGGGCGATGCCGATGTGGCCGAGGCAATCGGGCCGGTTGGCGGTGACCTCGACCACGAGGCGTGCGTCGCCGCCGGGCAGGACCTCGATGGCGTCGACGTTGAGGCCGATACGGGTGAGGCGGTCGGCGACCTCGCGGGGTGAGAGGTCCGTGGGGACGTATTCGCGGAGCCAGTTGTAACTTGCGTTCACGGCTGTTCCTTCGCCTTTCGTCCCCTCTCCCTTGATGGGAGAGGGGCACGCCTCGCGGCCGCCAGGCCTCGCGGCCTGTCGAGCCCGCGGGCGACGCGGGCAGGGGTGAGGGTGACGAGAAACGAATATCCAACAAGGAACATTCAACCGCAGAATGGCCAAGTGAAAAACGGCACGATGCCGCGTCGGGCTTGCCGTTCACTTTTTCCTTCTGCGGTTGGGTGTTGGATATTCATTATTCGTCGTTTCCTTTTCCCCCTCACCCTACCCTCTCCCACGGGGGGAGAGGGAGAACAAAGGCTGAACGGAAGGCGCGATTATAGACCGCCGCGGGGCGGGGTCAAGCGAAAGGCAGGTGCCGTTTAGCCGCCGCGATTGCGCGGCGTTTTGCCGTTTAACGCCCGCAGATGAGTCCCAGCCCATAGCCCTGCGTAGCCCTGAGGCTGTCGGGCGGCGGAGCAGGGGCGGGACGAATCTGCGGGAACTACGCGACCTGCCGCCCGTGGTCCGCGGTCAGGGTTTTCAGGTTGCAGGAAATTCCTTATGGGAAGTTGCTTGACAAAACTAGGAATGTAGGGTATAAGGTTGGAGATAGAGGGATTGTGTATCCGGGGCTGGCTCCGCGTGAACGCGGGCCGGCCTTTTTTCATGGAATAGCCGTGCCCGGCCGAGGGGGCCGGGCCGTGAAGGGGAAGTAACAGAGGGAGGTTGCGGGGGCGGGGGAAAACGGTTTCCTGCCTTTGGGGGCCATTTCCTTTCGTCGCCGCTCGTGGGACGTATTTTTCACCGCAGAGGCGCGGAGACCGCGGAGAACAACCCCAATGGGGGGAACGGCAAGCAGCAAGGTATTTAGCATCTTGATGGTTTTTTCTCTGCGATCTCTGCGTCTCTGCGGTGAGATGGCGTTGTAGAAGCGGTCGTGCGCACAGGGGTGCGCGCGGAACTCTGATTCAGCGAACCGGGGGAGGTCGGGCCGAAAGGCGGTCCGGTCTCCCCCATTCCTTTGGGGCAGCATGGCATGAAAGGAGATTGGCGATGATTAGCGCAAGAGGCGTGATGAGGATGGCGGTTGTGGCGGCGATGGTGGTGCTGGCGGCCGGGGTGGCGCAGGCCGAGGATTGGTCGCCCCTCTGGACCACGGCCACCCTGTCGCAGGCACGCGGTTACCTTGCGGCCACCTCCGCGGACGGCAAGGTCTTCTTCGGCGGTGGGTATCGCAGCGGCGGTTACAGCAAAGTGGTGGACATCTTCGATGCGGCCACACTCGCCCGCACCACGACCAGCCTGTCGCAGGCGCGCCAATATCTATCGGCAACCTCCGTCGGCAACATGGTCTTCTTCGGCGGCGGGTGGCCCGGCAGTGGCAGTGTGTACAGCGACGTGGTGGACATCTTCGATGCGGCCACGCTTACCCGCACCACCACCAGTCTGTCGCAGGCCCGCGATTTGTTAGCAGCCACCTCCGCGGGCGGCAAGGCCTTCTTCGGCGGCGGGTTCTTCGGCGGCGGCGGCACCTACTTCAGCAACGTTGTGGACATCTACGACACGACCACAGGCACGTGGTCATCCGCCCAGTTGTCGCAGGCCCGCGGTCAACTTGCTGCAACCTCTGCGGGCGGCATGGTCTTCTTCGCCGGCGGGAACACCGGCCCCGCTTACAGCGACGTGGTGGACATCTTTGATGCGGCAACGCTGACCCGCACCACCACCAGCCTGTCGCAGGCCCGCCGTAACCTTGCGGCTACCTCCGCGGGCGGCAAGGTTTTCTTCGGCGGAGGGTGGAGCAACAGCGGCAATCACTACAGCGACGTGGTGGACATCTTCGATGCGGCCACACTCACCCGCACCACGACCAGCCTGTCGCAGGCGCGCGATATCCTTGCGGTCACCTCCGTGGGCAACAAGGTTTTCTTCGCCGGCGGGGAGTATATTAGCGGTGCCAGCAACGTGGTGGACATCTACGACACGGCCACCGGCACGTGGTCCACCGCCCAACTGTCCCAGGCACGCTATCACATCGCTGCCGTCTCCACGGGCACCAGGGCCTTCTTCGCCGGCGGGTACTCCGGCGCCGGCTACAGCAAAGTGGTGGACATCTACACGCTCCAGACCTACGGCACGATAACCAGCACGCAGGATTGGACGCTGGTCGATAACACGTCCGTGGCCGGCCGAATGCAACTAAACGGCGGGAGCCTCAACCTGGACGGCTACGACCTGGTCGTCGGTTCGATGGCCGGAGTCGCCCCGATAAACCTCGGCGTTCATACCCTGACGGCCGGCGGCGACGACACCTCCTCAACCTACTCCGGCGGCCTCTCCGGCCACGGCGGCCTCACCAAGACCGGCGCCGGCACGCTGACCTTGAGCGGCACCAGTTCCTACGACGGCACGACGCGGGTGTCGGGGGGCGCGCTGAACGTCACCGGCTCCATCGCCGCATCGAGCGCCCTTATAGACGGCGGCACGCTTCAGGGCACCGGCCGCGTGGGCGCCATCACGGGCACGAGCGGCCACCTGCATCCGGGCGGCAGCCCCGGCATCCTGGCCAGCGGCAGCCTCACGATGTCGCCGGGCTTTTCCTTCGATGTGAGCCTCGACGGTCCCGCCGCCGGCTCGGGTTACTCGCAACTCGACGTGACCGGCGCCGTGGACCTGGGCGGGGCCACGCTGGGCGCCACCCTGGGTTATGCCCCGGCCTGGTACAGCGGCGGCGGCCCGCCGGACCTCCTCTACATCATCAAGAACGACGGCGCCGACCCCGTGACCGGCCAGTTCGCCGGGCTGGCGCAGATGAGCGAGTTCGACCTCCTTTACAACGGGACTGCGTACAAGGCGAAAATCAGTTACCAGGGCGACTACGACGCCGGCACGCTGGCCGGCGGCAACGACGTGGTCGTGGCGTTGCCGGAACCGGCGACACTCTCTCTTCTAGCGGCGGGGGTTGGGGCGATTTGGCTGAAACGGAGGCGGAAGGCGTAGCCCGCCGAAGGCGGGGAGTTCCGGTGAGAGTTCCGGTGAGAGTTCCGGTGAGAGTTCCGAGAGTTCCGGTGACATAGAACTTAATTGGCTTAGGAAAAAAGGGGGCATTCTACTTTTTCAGAGGAATTTCCGGCGACAGGCTTGAACGCCTCCCCGCCGTGCCGCCCGCCGCCTTTTCGTCATTCGGATTTCGGCCTTCGTCATTCATTCCTCATTCGGGTTTCGGATTTCGTCATTCTCTCCCGCCCCAGAAAACGGTATAATCCCTCTTGAAAGGAGGATCAACCGATGGCCTTCGATCGCATTACTTGTGATCCGGACCGGCTCAACGGGCAACCCTGTATCCGGAACTTGCGGATCACGGTACGCCGGGTGGTGGAAGCCGTGGCCTTGTACCCCGACCGCGACGAACTCCGGCGCCAGTATCCGGAACTCCAGGACGAGGACATTCGCCAGGCGCTGGAGTACGCCGCCGCAATGCTCGACGACAAGTCCCTTCCACTGGCGCCGACGCGATGAAACTGCTTCTGGACCAAGGGTTGCCACGGTCGGCCGCCGGACGCCTACGCGACGCGGGCGTGGACGTCCTTCACGCGGGCGACTGTGGGCTGGGCAGCGCATCCGACAAAGAAATCCTGGCGGCAGCCGAGCGGGAAGAGCGGGCCGTGGTCACCCTGGACGCCGACTTCCATGCGCTGCTCGCGCTGGGCGGCGCCTCGGGCCCTTCCGTAATCCGGATACGGATCGAAGGTCTTCAGGCCGATGGGCTGGTGCATTTGGTGCGGACGGTTCTGGATCGCTTTGGAGAGGATCTGGTGGCAGGGGCCATGGTATCCGTGACGGAGGGCCGGATTCGGTTGCGTCATCTCCCCATTGGCAGCCGTGGAGACCGAAGCAGCGCCCGCCCCTGACCGGTGGGGTTCCGACGGCACGCGGCGGACATCCGCCGGGCTGTCACTTGGAACCCGCCTTCGCCCGCTAAGGAATTC
>Ga0315277_10007693_pt1 | contig 13946 bp, 2 predicted proteins | sample YL17G05_15_MG_FD_203695 | JGI IMG/M metagenome (GOLD analysis project Ga0315277, IMG submission 203695) | Sediment microbial communities from Yellowstone Lake, YNP, Wyoming, USA - YL17G05_15 | ecosystem: Environmental > Aquatic > Freshwater > Lake > Sediment | place: USA: Wyoming | collected... | reverse complement strand
AGCGTAGATATCACTGAAAATACAATTGCTACAATCAAAAGTACAACAATTATTTTTTGTGTTTTTTCCATCTCTCTTTTTTAAATTTAATTATTTATAATAGAAAAAGATGTTTATAAACATTTCGTTTTAAACTTTATTACTAAGCTCTTATGACTTTTCCTGCACCTATTTTTTTCTCTTTCCTGTTCTTCATGAATCTTGAGAAGAATATAAACCAGGCAAGGTTTGCTATCAGGAGAATAATAACCAACACAATTAAGATAGTCGTTATATTCACTCCTTTTCCTCCTTTTGGCCTAATGGCATAACCCACTCCTGTAATATCCAGGCTGTTCTCGCTGACTTTTAAAACTAGATTTTTATCAGTTGATTTCTCTCCGTATATTACCATCAGCTTGCCGTCATATACTCCTTCCTCTACCCCTACAGTATCCCAGTACGCAAGCAGCTCTTTCTTCGTTAAGGCGGGAATATCTTCTGCAGCAGACTTGACATCTGCCATTACCTGATTTTCATTGTTATAAACCAGCAGGTTGGCAAATACAGATTTCAGCTCTTTGTTCCATTTGTTCTCTACAAGTATCTGTAATTTTGCTATCTCTCCTAATTGGAAGTTGTTAACAAGAATGCTTTCAATTGTCAGTGCCTGCGTTCCTACTGAGAATGGCTTTTCAATTGTTTTGCTTTCTCCGTCATAAAATACAGTTACTTTAGCTAGATACTCTCCTCGCGGAACATTAACTTCCCACTTTCCAGTCAATTCAGTTCTTTTTCCAGCTTCTAAAGGATAGTAGTCTGTTTCTACTGTGGCTATTTTTTGATTTAGCGGGGTGTATATTTCAATTGAGGCTCTGACCTCTCCGATTCCCAGCTTCCCCCTGTTGATTACAGGAACTATAAATGTGGCTGTCGAATTCTCTTCTGCATCTAAAACATTCAAATCAGCTTCGATACACTTCCCGGGGCATGGAACTTGTACATGTAGCTGAGAAACAACCGCTACAGTTGCTCCAACATAAGTTCCTCCTTCTCCTGCCTTGGGAATTTCCAGGGCGACAATTTCAGCAGTATGCAATCCAGGATCTTTTGCGATCCTGTCAGGGAGCTTAACTTTATATACAAAGTGCTTGGACTCTTCGCTTGGCATAAATTCAACTAAGCTGTCAAATAAGGTTACTGAATCATTTAGGTCCCCTTGTACCATCAATAATACTTGCATGTTCTTGTGCTCGTTATTAAGCACAGAGAACGCAACTTCTCGCTCTAGTCCTTGCTCGTAGTCTATAGTAGTCCTGCCAGGAGTTATCCCTAAGGACTTTGCTCCTGGCAGGACTAAAAGAACTAGTAATAAAATTCCAGCAATAAACATCAGTTTGTTTTTCATATTTGCCTCCCTACATACTCTCCCGCCCCTATATCTTCCTCTTCGCTAGGCTCAAGTATAATATGCCCAACCATCATCCCGTCGCTGTTTTTTGAAACATTTAGTTTTACATTACCAATATTGGCTAGCCTTGTCCCATTTTCCTCAACATCTACTTTCATCCCGACTTCTGAGTTGATTGTAAACTCTTTTTTCAATCCCTCTATATAGCCATTGCTCGCTTTCCAGTAATAAGTTCCAGGCTTCAGGCTGAAGGAGATATTCTTCCTATCTTCAAAATCCAGATAGCGAGGATTAGAAAAATCAGGGTTCTCTGAAAGAATAATGACATTGGCATTTATTGAGCTAAACTTCACAACTGTTCCGCTGACCTCTACTCCTGTTCTTGGATAAAGGAAGTATACAAGAAGAGAAACCCCAAGTAAGAATATTATTTGCAGGGCTATTATTTTAAAATGCCTTTTTCTCTTTTTTTCGTTTATATTTTCCATTTTTTAAGCTGTCTTCGGCTCTCCTAAGCTCGATGTTAAAGTTACCGTAGAAGTTTTATTTCCAGGGGGCTCGTCTGAGGGGACCTCTACATGAACATCTATTGAAGTATTTGAGCATCCGCTTTGGTATCCTGAAGTGAAATTCATCCTGTTTATAGCATGCGTTGTTATAGCAGGAGAATTTGCCCAGGTGGTTTGTGTCTGAGAAGTTACAAAGCATCCCGCGCTCGTGTTTCTTATTACATACTTATAGAATGCTGAAGGATTAGACTCGGTTGAGAATATGTCAGTGAAATTAATCGAGACATTTATCTCAGAATTTCCATCATTAGAGAGGACAAGGGGTGCAGGGTTATTGTCGCTAGTATTTTCCTGGTCAGATATATTCAGCTCTCCAAGATTTACAAAATTAACCAGCATTGATGTTTCAATTAATGACTGAACGGATAAGTTTCTTTCAGTTGCCCATGCAGACCAGTTAACTCCGTCCCATGCTCTTACAGTCCAGTTGTAATTCTGCCCATTGTCGCTTAGGCACTTCAGGTAGTCAGTAGGAGTGTAACTTGTAGCACTGCCAAGAGTTTCTTTAGCGACATACTCGCTTCCTGCTGTAACAATGCTTCCAGCTTGCCAGCAGGTTATGTTTATTTCATACTGCAGGGCATCTGGTCCATCTCCATCGCTTCCGCTCCATGTAAAATTAGGAGTTCTGTCAGTTGTTATGTTTCCGTTTGCAGGAGAGATAAGAGTTACAACGGGTGCATCGTTTTCAGACGACAATAGAATATTCAGCCATTTATTCAAAGTAGAGCTAAAGTTAACTGTAGTTGAATTTGCTGCGTATCCGGCTAAAGTTGTATTTATTGTGTGCGCAGTGTAGAAAGTAGTAGATGTCGAGCCTGCGCTCGTGTTTGTTCTTGTAGATTCAAGAAGCGTTTTTCTTGCTATGTTCCCAGAAGCATTAGTTAATTCGCTGAATTTATAAGTTTCTGCTGCGTCCCATGCAGTTACATTTGCATTTTCCAGTAGAGCGAATGTACTACTATCGCTTACATTAACATCCAAATACCAATATATGCTCAAGGTTAAATTAGCTCCTGATGTCCAGTTAGTTCTTACAGCAGAGCCGTTTTCCAGTGTCACATTAGTTAAATTTATTTCTCCTGGTTTGCCAAACTTATTAAAATAAATCTCTGGGACCAGTGTAGAATTAAGTATGCTGTCTGACATCTCAAAGCTCGAGTTTACATCATTAAAATAAAGAGCATAAGAAGTTGTGCCGTTAGTCTTCACATTCATTCCTGAAAAAGTATTATTTGTACTGTTTGTAGAGAAATAAATCCCATACCCAGTAGCTGTCCCCCTTCCAATAACTGTATTATTAAAGAATCTATTGTCATCTGCAGCTGCAGCTAATAAGATCCCAGCGCCGGTTCCTGCCCCTTTTGTCGTGATTGTATTATTTATTATATTGTTTCTTTTCGAGCTGGTAGATAAATAGATACCATAGCCACTTGCTGTTCCATTCGTTATAATTACATTACTTGATACTGTATTATCACTTGCGCTTGAATACAGGTACATTCCATACCCAGTAGCTGCCCCGCTCGTTGTCATCGTATTGCCTGTTATTGTATTATAATCTTCATTTGTGTCTAAATAAATCCCATACCCAGTAGCTGCCCCCCTGGTTGTAATATTATTGCCAGATATTGTATTGTATTTGGCACGGTTATATAAATAAATCCCGTACCCCGTATTTGTGCCATTAGTTAAAATTGTATTATTCATTATTGAATAATTGGAAGCTGTATTCAAATAAATTCCATAAGCAGTAGCAGCACCAGAAGTTGAAATATTATTATTAGATATCTCACTAACATTGGAGTAGTATGAAAAAATTCCATGACCATAAGTGCCATAAGTTGTGATATTATTGAATGTAAGGTTATTTTCATGTGAATTTAAATATAAGAAAATTCCAAACCCCTTGGTTGTAACCATCTTGTTATACGAAATTGTAGAAGTATTCGTATAAAATAAACCTAAGCAATCATCTGAAAAATTAGAGTTTGTTACAGTTATATTCCTGCTCCACCCAAATATAACCTGTCCATAATCTGTAAAATCAACATTATTGAATACTTTATTCTCTATGTTATAAGTGTAATTAACTGGCTTTCCTTCTGCATAATTGTCCTTTCCTATTGTATGGTTATAGTGCTGGGAAGAGGTTCCCAAGACCAGATAGCTGGCTAACTGGGTGGTGTTTACCCAATTTCCTGTTAGATTATTGTACACAGTTGAGGATAAAGCAATTCCATAGCCACTAGTTGAAGAAGTTACTGTATTATTGCGTACAGTGCTTTCATTTCCTCTATCATAAAAATATATTCCATAACCGCTAGTTACTTCTACAGTATTATTTACTATATCATTTAATTTCGAAGTGGTCATATATATTCCATTGCCGCTGCTTGCAGCTTTGACTGTATTATCGGAGATTACATTCAAGTTGGAGTTAGTAGTTAAATAAATAAGGTCAGCAGTAGTGCCAGAAGAGGTGAGATTATTACCGATAACACTGTTATTTGTGGCATTAGTAGTTAATACAATTCCATAGGTTCCTGAGTCTATTGTCCTTATGGTGTTGTTTTGTATTAAACCCTTGCTTGCATTATAAAAATAAATTCCATGTTGGGTAGTGCCAGTTATTACGCTCTGATTTATTATGCAGTTTTTAATTGTTGGATAATTATACATATTTGAATAAACCCCATAAACGCCAGTTCCTCCCCCGCTTCCATAAACTATTTTATGCCCCTGGCAGTCTAAAGTTACATTATTAGCTGTAATATTCATGCAAGTTACTGATCTAGAAACATCTTGTGTTAATCTGTACTCTGTGTTCGCAGTGTCTAAATCCCGGCATGCTGAAATATCTGTCCAGGAAGGGATTATGCTTATATTTCTCTCCTGAGAGACATTGGTATTATCTCCATCAGAGCAGTTTATCCACCACCAATAATCCCCATTTGCTAAAGAGTCATTAGCAGTTATTGTAGTCGAGGTTGCATTTAAAGTTGTAGCGTTTCTTCCATAACTAATGTTTGAGAAAGTTGAATTTCTAAGCCATAAAGTACAATCGAGCATTTGCCTGTTGTCAGATACATTGAACACGAAAGAAGGACTTCTTGAAGTTGTGTTTTTTGTGTTGTTTGCAGGATATTCAAGATAAATCGAAGGAGTTAATGTACCTACGGACTCTGTATCATTCATCCAATCGCTATAAGAAGTTCCATCATATGCTCTGCAAGTAAATGTCCAGTTATCATACTGCTTGGTGAACTGCTCGTCTATTAAGCTTACATAATGGCTTATATTATTTGCAAAAAACGAGGAATAAGCGCTAGAGTCCTGTGTCAAATTAGGGCTTGAAACATTATGGGACTCGTTGCTCCCATCTCCTAATGCCCCATAAGCTCCCTGCCCCCAGCACAAAACTCTTGAGTCATTTGCCCTGAGCCCGCATGTATGAGCACTTCCCATTGATCCTGTTACAAAGATACTTAAATAAGCAGAGCTATCTTCTGTTAAATTTGGAATTGCTACATCATGGCCTGTAGCGTCTCCATCTCCTAATGCCCCATAAGCTCCCTGCCCCCAGCACAAAACTCTCGAATCATTTGCTCTAATCCCGCATGTATGAGCGTTCTTTGCTGCAACACTTAAATAAGCGCTCTCATCTTTTGTTAAATTTGGAATTGCTACCTCATGAGACGCAGTATCCCCATCCCCTAAGATTCCGTCACTTCCATATCCCCAGCACAAAACTCTCGAATCATTTGCCCTTATCCCGCAATTATAAGAACCTCCTCCACTAATACTTAAATAAGCAGAGCTATCTTGCGTCAAATTTGGAATTGCTACATTATGAGAATCGTGGTCCCCGTCCGCCAACCTCCCATATTCTCCCCATCCCCAGCACAAAACTCTCGAATCATTTGCCCTTATTCCGCATGTAGCACTGCCCCCAGCTTCAACACTTAAATAAGCTGAACTATCTTCTGTTAAATTTGGAACTCCAACCTCATGAGACGCAGTATCCCCATCCCCTAACTGCCCATTACTTCCATATCCCCAGCACAAAACTCTTGAGTCATTTGCTCTAATCCCGCATGTATGATAGCCGCCTCCACTAATACTTAAATAAGCTGAACTATCTTCTGTTAAATTTGGAACTCCAACCTCATGGCTAGAAGTGTCTCCATCCCCTAATGCCCCATAATCCCCCTCCCCCCAGCACAAAACTCTTGAGTCATTTGCTCTAATCCCGCATGTATGAGATGCCCCAGCCTCAACACTCAAATAAGCCGAACTGTCCACTGTTAAATTTGGAGTTGGTACATAATGAACTGCAGAGTTATTGTCTCCCAACTGCCCCTCATTTCCAAATCCCCAGCACAAAACTCTTGAGTCATTTGCCCTTATCCCGCACGTATGATAAGCCCCTAAACTTATGCTTCCTTCTTTAAACGCAGTCCCATTTACCCATTGAACAGAATTATTATACCAGATATATTCAAATTTCTGTATTTCAGCGTCATCATCCACATCGCTTGCATTGCAGTATCCTCTTAAATGTTCAGAGGAACTAGGGGAGTCTGGAAGTATGTCCACAGTTTTCATTGTTGGGGCGGCATTTGTAGTAATAGTAACTGTTCTCAATTCAGTATAATTAACATTCCCCCCATAATCCTGCACATATGCCTTGAACGTATGTGAGCCATCTGCCTGCCCTGTAAAATTAATTCCAGTATGTCTTGAGCTTTGATTTGCATACAGCGCCCTTACCTCTTCAGCACTCAAGCTTCTGTTGAAAATAATTACATCATCTATGGTGCCGTTGAAATCGTAATTAGAAGCAATTACGTCTGCAGGCATTCCAATCCTTAAAGAATATCCAGTACTATCCATGCCTTGAATAACATTATCTAAGTCTTCCTGGACGCCATCCACATAAAGCCTCTGCTGTGTCTGATTCCAGGTAAATACAACATGCTTCCATTTATCCTTAAAGTCTGCTTCAGTTGTTGTAGCTGTGGAATAAGAACTAGCGGTTGCATTGCAGGTATAACATCTTAATCCTCCACTGCCAGTTTGGAAATAACAAGTATATCCATTTCTATCGGACTGCCAGGCGTTTTTTGAAAATAGTGTAAAGAAAGTTGCCCCAGTAGTCAGTTCTTTTGAGTAAATCCATAGACCTATTGTTCCTGCTGACGAATTTAGCCTTAAACTAGCTGAATCTGTTATGTTAATGTAATCCTTGTTCCCATCAAACTCAAATGCTTTCCCCAACTTCCCAGCATCAGTTTGAGTTGCATCTCCATAAGCAGTTCCATTATTTCTTCCAGTATAATCAACAACATCTCCAGAAGAATTAATATCATCCATCCTCCACCATCCAACTAAAGAATTATCAAAATCAATAAATGTAGATATGTTTGTTCCGACTCCTGCGCTTCCATTTGTTGTTACATTGACATAAATGGCAGTTGCCGCCTGTGTTGAAGCATTTGAAGGAGTAGGGTTAGTAAAATTAATCAAAGGATAAGTTAAATCAACAATCAGCGTCATGTTTCCTTCTGTCACTTCTGTGCTTACAAAATTATTTGCCCAGTCATAAACTTCAAAGAACCAATTGTAAACTCCTTCAATCATGACTACGGGAATTCCAACTATTGTCCTGAAAACTCCCTGCGTATAAGTCCAAGTTGTGCTGTTATACAATCCAGTTTGGTTATATAACCATAAAGTTATATTTCTTATCCCAGATGGAGAACTAACATTTGCAGTGAAATTAATCGTTGCATTTCCAGTTACAGTTTGGTTTGGAGGGCTTACTATTGTTGCATTTGGTGTGCATTGTGTAAGATATATAACTGCCTTAGGGTCAAATATAGCATCTTCAAAATCCGAAGAGCAATCAGTATAGTTTATCGTTATTGTTCCGTTTCTTGTGCTTGCAAGAGAGGTGTTCAAGGCAGAAGCATTATAAACTCCTGACAAAGTTATTAAATTTCCAGTTATGTTTATTTTCTGGCCCCAGTCACTTGCTCCTGCTGAGCCATTATATCCAACAACACTTATGTTCATTGAGCTGATTATTGAGGTTGTTGCATTGATGTAGACTGTGCCGCCTGAACCATCATTGGTATAAGCAGTTGCTAGACCTCCCCGATTCTCTATTGTTCCAGAAAATTCAATTTTATCCACAGATGTTAATGCAATTCTTCCTCCACCTCCACCTCCATTATCTCCCGTGCCTCCGGTTGTGTTCAAGAGCCCTGTTCCAATTATATTTTTTCCATCTAGCCATATTGAGCCTCCAGAACCAGACCTGCCTCCAGAAGAATAAGCACTTCTCATATAAATAGAGCCTAATAAATTAATATACTCTGTGTTTGTCTGTAATTTAATTCCAGAGCCCCCTGCGGTATTAGCGCCTCCGCTTCCTAAGCTTCTTGGCTGGGTTTCATTACCATAAGGTGCTCCGCCAGATAGCCCCCTTCCTCCATATGAGCCAGCATAAGAGGCATAACCCGGGCCCTTTGTAGCAGGAAATCCAAGAGCATCTCCGTCTAATGTTGAACTAGCAGAAACAGTTATGTTCCCAGAAGCATTAATCCAAACACCTCTTCCATCTGCTGTTGAATTGTAGCAGGTTGAATTGCTTGAAACAGAGTAGAAACAATCTCCATAAACAGTCATATTATAGTTATTTGTATTGAAATTTCCTAGAACATTTATAACCTCTCCATCTCCAAAATTTCCCCCAAGCAAGCCAGTATTTGCAGTTAAATTCCAATTTCCTTGCCAGGTGTTGTTTGTGAATGTCAATGTGCCTGGCTTGCCAACAACCTCTCCACTTCCACTGTCTACACTTATAGTGCCGCTTAGTTCTAAACTGTTGCCATACTCCAGCCTTATTCTTCCTCCTCCGCCCGCCCTTGAAGTCCCACTTGTGCCTACATTTCCCCCGCTGGCATTTAAAATTCCTGTTCCAGAAATATTATTTGCCTTTAGCCAGATGCTTCCCCCTGCTCCGCCTCTTGTAGAAGAGCTTGTTGAAGACCCACCTTTCATATCAACTGCTCCATTTATCTGGATTAAACTATTTGCATGCAATTTAATTCCAGAGCCCCCTGCTGTACTACTGCCACCACTGCCAAGCGAAGTAGGTGCAGAAAAATTTCCATACGGATTTTTACTGTTACCTCCGCCTTTTCCCCCATAGCTCCCCCCTATACTGGCAGTATATCCAGGCCCAAACCCAACTTTAAATCCAAGTCCGATACCATTTAAGTTTCCAGAGCTTCCAACAATTATATTGCCTGAAACTGACCTCCACTCCTGCCCATGCGCGTCATCTGTTAAGTTGTGCATTCCTGGATTTACCATCCAAGTTTCAGTAGTAACATTGTATCCATCTCCATAAATATACATTGTTCCTCCGGATATGTTAATGTTATTGGTTACATTCCACTCTTGTGTCCCCTTCCAGTCTCCCCAAGCTCCAGCAGCAAACAACGGAGCAAAATATATTTTTCCAGTGTATCCAGATTCAACAGTGAAAGAATTCAAATCTTGCGGCATTGTATTATTTGTTATGTTGCATTCTCCAGTTCCTGTTCCATTAAAAACAACTTTATCATTTGCAATAGGCACTCTTTTTAAGGTCCAGCAACCTGTATCTGTAAATAATTTGGCAGCTGAGCAGTTCCAGACATTTGTGGGGCGGGCTGTGCCAGTTAGTTTTATATTCAGCCATTTATTTAACGTCGAGCTAAAATTTACAGTAGTTGAATTAGTGGTATAGTCTACCAAAGAAGTGTTAATAATATGCTGAGTATAATAAGTTTTTAAGGTGTTATTTTCATTTCTATATTCAAGAAGTGTTTTTCTTGCAATGTTTCCAGAAGAATTAGTCAATTCGCTGAATTTATAAGTTTCTGCTGCATCCCATGTTGTTACATTTGCATTTTCAAGCAATGCATTTGTTCCAGAGTCGCTTACATTAACATCCAAATACCAATACATGTTTAATGTACCGTTGCCTCCTGCTGTCCAATTAATAGTTATTGGCGTGCCTCCATCTGCCTTTGTTACATTTGTGAAATTCCACTCTCCGTCTGTAACAGCATTTCTTACATAAACTTCAGGTACTAAAGAAGAATTTAAAAGAGAGTCGGTTATTGTAAAATTAGGGTTTTTATCATAAATATAAATAGCATATCCATTGGTGTTATTTGTTTTTATATTCATTCTTGAAAATGAATTATTGTTTGAGGCGTCTTGTAAATAGATTCCATGCCCTTGGCCGCCTGTAATTGTGATTGTATTGTCCAAAAGAGTATTATGTTCAGAGCCTGCATATACATAAAAACCACGGCTATAATTTCCATAAGCTGTGACTGTATTATTTGTAAGATTATTTGAACGTGAGATCAAATTTAAATCAATTCCGTAGCTAGAATTTCCATAAGCTGTGACTGTATTGGATCTTAAATTATTATTTGAGCTTTGATGCAGCATAATCCCCTCTCCATTGCTGCCATTAATTAAGATAGCATTATCCCTTACTGCATTATAGTTGGATGTTGAATATAAATAAATTCCATACGTAGAACTTCCATTAGTCGAAATTCTGTTATTTGTAAAATTATTAAATGAGCATGTATCTGAATAGATTCCATAGCTAAAGGTTCCATTCGTTGTAATTGTATTATCTGTAACATTATTTGAATTTGAAGATACATATAGAGCAATGGCAATACCGAAACTTCCATAAGTTGTTATGGTATTGGATTTAAGAATACTCAAGTTTGAATTTGTAGAGAAATCAATCCCCTGACTAGAGGTCCCAAAAGTTGTAATATTATTGTTAGCTATTAGACCATTGCTTGCATTATTAAAATAAACAGCATGTTTACTGTTTGTTGTAGCTACTCCTTCTAAAATTGTGCAATTTTTAATTGTTGCATAATTATGATTTGAAACATTTACACCATATCCAGCCACACTTCCATCACTTGAATAATTTATCTCGTACGCCTGGCAATCTAGAGTTACATTATTTGCTAAAACACTGAAGCAAGTGCCTGTTGATGTTATACTCTGATTCAAAGTATAAGTTGCATTTTCTTTGCTTAATATCCCGCAAGCAGAAAGCGTGCCATTGAAACCCAATTCCACATCAAGCCACGTGTTCCAAGTTAAGCTTAAATTAACAATAGAAGAGTTAGTTCTATATCCAGTTAAAGAAGTGTTAACAGTATGTGGAGTATAATAAGTTTTTAAGGTGTTATTTTCATTTCTATACTCGAGAAGAGTTTGCCTTGTTCGTCCATTTGCTCCTGTTAATTCGCTGAATAGGTAAGTTCCGTCTTTGTTCCATCCAGTTACATTTGCATTTTCCAAACTTTCTGATGTAGAATTATCACTCACATTAACATCCAAATACCAATACATGTTTAAGGTCACATTAGATCCTGATGTCCAGTTTATACTTACAACTGAGCCATTTTCCTGTGTTACATTAGTTAAATTTATTTCTCCTGGTTTGCCAAACTTAATAAAATGAACTTCTGGAACAAGAGTAGAATTAAGTATGCTGTCTGACATCTCAAAGCTGGCGTTTATATCGTTAAAATAAAGGGCATAAGAAGTTGTGCCGTTAGTTATTACATTCATCCCTGAAAAAGTATTATTTGTAGTGTTTGTAGAGAAATAAATACCATGTCCAGTAGCTATGCCCCTTCCAATAATTGTATTATTGAAGAACCTATTGTCATCTGCAGCAGCAGATAAAAGAATCCCATAGCCGCTACCTGCCCCCTTAGTAGTGATTGTATTATTTATTAGAACATTTCTTTTCGAGTTTGTAGATAAAACAATACCATAGCCCGTTGCTGTTCCGTTCGTTATGATTATATTATTTGATACTGTATTATCGTTTGCAGTTGAATATAGGTACATTCCATATCCAGTAGCTGCCCCGCTCGTTGTAATCGTATTGCCTGTTATTGTATTATAATTTTCATCTGTATATACATAAATCCCATATCCAGTAGCTGCCCCCCTGGTTGTAATATTATTACCAGATATTAAGTTGTCTTTAGCACGGTTATATAAATAAATCCCGTACCCCGTATTTGTGCCATTAGTTAGAATTGTATTATTTGCTATAGAGTAATTGGAAGCTGTACTTAAATAAATTCCATAAGCAGTAGCATCACCAGAAGTTGAAATATTATTATTAGATATCTCACTAACATTGGAGTAGTATGAAAAAATTCCATGATTATTAGTGCCATAAGTTGTGATATTATTGAATGTAAGGTTATTTTCATGCGAATTCAAATATAAGAAAATCCCATATCCCTTGGTTGTAACCATCTTATTATATGAAATTGTAGAAGTATTTGTAGAAAATAAATTTAAGCAATCATCTGAAAAATTAGAGTTTGTTACAGTTATATTTCTGCTCCACCCAAAAATAACCTGCCCATAATCTGTAAACTTAACATTATTAAATACTTTATTCTCTAGGTCATAAGTGTAATTAACTGGCTTTCCTTCTGCATAATTGTCCTTTCCTATTGTATGGTTATAATGCTGAGAAGAGGTTCCAGAAACCATATAGCCAACTGCCTGGGTGGTGTTTACCCAATTGCCTGTTAAATTATTGTACATAGCTGAAGATAACCAAATACCATAGCCACTAGTTGAAGAAGTTATTGTATTATTACGTATAGTGCTTTCATTTGCTCTGTCATAAAAATATATCCCATAACCGGTAGCTACTTCTTCAGTATTATTTACTATATCATTTAATTTCGAAGTGGTCATATATATTCCATTGCCGCTGCTTGCAGCTTTGATTGTATTACCAGCTATTTCATTCGAGTTGGAATTAGTAGTTAAATAAATAAGGTCAGCAGTAGCGCCGGAAGAAGTGACATTATTGCCTATAATACTGTTATTTGTGGAATTAGTGGTTAATACAATTCCATAGGTTCCTGAGTCTATTGTCCTTATGGTGTTGTTTTGTATTAAACCCTTGCTGGCATTATAAAAATAAATTCCATGTTGGGTAGTGCCAGTTGTTACGCTCTGATTTATTATGCAGTTTTTAATTTTTGGATAATTATACCCTGCAACATAAACCCCATAAACGCCAGTTCCTGCCCCGCTTCCATAAACTATTTTATGCCCCTGGCAGTCTAAAGTTACATTATTAGCAGTGACATTCATGCAAGTTACTGATCTAGAAACATCTTGTGTTAATCTGTATCCTGTGTTTGCGCTTGATAAATCCTGGCATAAAGAAACATCTATCCAATCGGTTATGCTTATGCTTCTCAAATCAGTCCTATTCTCATTTCCAAAAGCATCTTTTGCAGAAGCAGAATAAGTATAAGTCCCATCTGCTAATCCGGTTGTTGCATTCTGGCTCTGGTTAACATACAAATACCACAAAGTCATATTGAATTTCTGCAAGTTAGAAATATATAATTGATAGATTTCATCAGCACTCAAGCTTCTATTGTAGATTATTACGTTATCTATAGAGCCATTAAAGTAACTGCCCGTTGCTCTTGAACCTATAAATGTATTATTATTATTTACTGCAACAGCATCTATTGAGGTATCTGAGTCTATTAAGATAGAATCATAATAAATATGTGCCGTTGTCCCGCTGAATGTGACCACAGCAAAATGCCAGTTTGTGTCAAAAGTTTGGGTTGCTGATCTGGCAAAATCACTGCCCGAACTTACTAATTCGAAACTAGTAGGATCATTTTGTATGTAGAAGTCCCATCCATTAGGATCGTTCCAGTTACCATATGTCTTTTTATTTACAAGGCCGAAATCACTGCCAAAGGTCGTTGTAGCCAATTTGAACCACAATGCTATACTGCCAGTTGTAGCATCTAAGCTGTTGCTATCGGTTATATTTATATGGTCTCCATCTCCATCAAACATCCATGCTCCTCCATATT
>Ga0315277_10007692_pt1 | contig 13947 bp, 7 predicted proteins | sample YL17G05_15_MG_FD_203695 | JGI IMG/M metagenome (GOLD analysis project Ga0315277, IMG submission 203695) | Sediment microbial communities from Yellowstone Lake, YNP, Wyoming, USA - YL17G05_15 | ecosystem: Environmental > Aquatic > Freshwater > Lake > Sediment | place: USA: Wyoming | collected... | reverse complement strand
ACGTTCATTGTACCAGATTCATACGCTTATAATTAGGCCGTTTCTTGGGCGCGAATTGTTCAAGAAAGTCTCCTTCTATTTCCGCCGGACGCATAAATCCGTGCGGCTCAACGGGCTTGACTTGTCTTACGGGCAGCCTCTTCCTTCTTGAGCTGGATATTGAAAGTGGCAAGGTCAGGCAGGTGTTCGCGGAGACTGCGTTTGGCCGCCCCGCTGATCCGCTTGCGAGAAGTGATGCTCAGGTATCCGAGCCGGTCGTGGCCCTGGAGGTAAGTCAGGCCCTCATCGGTGATGTTGCCGTCGTCGATTGTGAGATGGTCGAGCTTGGTCATTTTGGCCAGATGTTGCAGGCCCTCATCCGTCAGCTCTGGGCCGCCGATTCCCAGCCGCTCCATTTCGGTCAGGCCCGCGATGTAGGCCAGCCCCCTGTCGCTGAAACGGCGGGGCGACATCTGGAGCCACTCGAGTTTCTTGAGGTTCGCCATGCAGGCCAGGTCCGCGTCGGTAAAAAATGACGACCTGCCGATCCACAGGCTGAGTTTGCGAAGGTTCGATAGACCGCTCAGGTCGAGGGCGCCCCGACTGGGCTTGATGTTATTAACGTGCAGATTCGTCAGGTTCGGAAGGGCCGACAGTCGGCTCAAGCCCGAAACCGTCATCTCCGTATAGCCTAAGTTCAGCATATCGAGGGATTTCAATGCGGCCAGCTTATCGCAGCCCGCGTCCGTAATCGGACAGCCGAATATGCTCAGGTCCCGCAGCTTCGTAAGCCCGGCGATATGCGACAAACCTTCATCGGTGACACCGATGCTGCCGATGGAGAGCGCTTCGAGATTCTTCAGCCCGGCCAGCATAGCGAGGCCCCGGTCGGTATAGAATGTTTTGTCCTGGTTTGGGCCGGCGTGGTACGGCCGGGCGATGTGAAGCTCTTTTAGATTGGATAGTTGCCCCAAATATGACAGAACCTCGTCGTTCAGAATTCTGCCGGGCACCCAGAGACTATCTATCGTTTTGATTTCCGCCAGTTGCGCGACGCCTCTGACGGTCGCCTTGGAGTTGGCGATGTCCAGCTTCTTGAGGTTGGCAAGCTTCTTGAGACGGGCAATCCCGCTATCGGTGACATTTTCGTTCCAGTGCAGGCTGAGATTTTCCAGGCAGGGCATTTCGCTGATGTGCACAAGGGCCGCGTCCGTCAACTGCGTCAGGTGGCCCAGATGGAGAATCTTCAGCGATGGGATGTTCTTCAGGTGGGCCATCCCGGAATCCGTCCAACCTTTGCCTTGGAGCATCAAATATCTAAGTCGGGGCAGGTTCGCCAAGTGAGCAAGCGCCGCGTCGCTCATTCGCTCTGCCCCCAGGTCGAGCTCTTCAAGGTTGGCCAGCTTCGCAAGATTCGCCAGACCGGCATTGGTCAGGGTGTTCTGGCTAACGTAAAGACCCTTCAAAGACGCCATCTGGCTGATCACTTCCATCGTTTGATCAGTCACCCGCTTGGAGAGCGCAAATCGCTGCAAATCCGTCAGGGCCGTCAGCGATTTGATCCCTTCGGCGGAGATGCTCGTCATTTCAAGTCCGAGGACTTTAAGACCCGTCAGGTGCGCGATATACGGCACGCACCTGTCGTCCGGAAGCGTGCCGCCCTGATATGGCCCGTAGATTGTGAGCATGTGCAGGTCGTCCGGCCTGAGGCTAAGCAGCGGCGATAGGTTCTTCCAGGCATCCTGAGCAACGTAGAGGGCGAGTCGTTTGCCCGCCGGCACGGTAACGTCGCCCCGCGCCTGGCCGAGGTATTCCCATTCCGAGTCGCCCGCCTCCGTCCAATGGAAGAAGCTCTTAATGTCCCTTTTCGCGGTTTCGTCCTGAATCATCAACTTGCCCAAAGTGCGGTCGGCAGGGAAATGAACCACTCGCTCAGCGGATAGAGAATTCGCAGCGGCAGGCTGCTGCCCGGCGTATTTGCGAACGACGTCCCAAATCCCAGGCCGCGCCGCATCCGCCGCGCCGTCCGACACCGACGAAAACAACATCAAACAGATTATCAATATTGAAGACATTTTCGCCGTCATACGGTCCAAAGTCATCTCAGCGGCTCCTTCGCGGGGATGTGCGATCCCCGGCGGGCGCCGTTCGCGGCGCCGCCCCGGGATTCTCGAAATTGCGGTAAAGGGTCAGGTGCGGCATCTTTCTGCGAAAATCATTCACCGCCCTTGTACTGAAATTACCACCCTTCATTATATCCAGAACGCTCAGTATCCTAAGCCTCTCAAGATGCTCCAGCCCGGCATCAGTGAATTTCCCCGTCAGAGAAAGATTCGTCAGTCCCTTCATATTCGCGATGTCGGCCAAGCCGTCGTCCGTGACTTTGTCGCTGCCGACCGAAAGACGCCAGACCTCGTTCAATCCCGCCAGGTTGCCTAGCGCGCTATTGGTGATGCCCTTGTGCGGCGTCATTTGGAGGTCTGCCAGTTGTGTCAGCTTGCTGAGGCAATTGAAATCTTCGTCGCGAAACTCGCTGCTGCGGTCAAGTCCAAGATGCAGCGTCTGAAGATTTACCAGTCCGCCAATGTCCAGTGCCGTCCCGTCGGGTTTTGGCGCGCGGATAAGCAGCTCGCGCAGATTCACAAGCGAGTTAATCTGATTCAAACCGGATAGCGTGATCTCCGTGTTGCGGATCGTCATCTTCTCCAAAGATTTCAGCCCCGCGAGCATCGCCAGACCGTTGTTGGTCATCCGGCAGTTGTAGATGTGAAGCTCCTTTAGATTCTTGAGCTTGGCGATATGCGAAATGCCGGCATCGGTAATCCGCTCAGACCACACCTCCAGTTTCTCAAGGTCTTTCAGCCCGGCCAAGTGAGCGGTGCCGGCGTCGGTAATCTCGCCGCCCAACTGAAGCGACTTGAGCCTCGTCAGCCCCGCTAATCTTGCCGTGCCCGCGTCGGTCAGAACGGAAGGCAGGCTGAGTGACTCCAGGCTCTTCATCTCGCTTATGTCTATCGTGCCGGCATCGGTCACCTTCGAGTCGCCGCCGCTCACGTCAAGCGCCTTCAGCCTCGGCAGCCTCTTGAGGTCGGCCAGACAGCGATCCGTCAGCGGCAGCCTTCCCAGCCGCAGCACCTCCAACTGGGTGCACTCGGCCAGGTAAGCCGCCCCGGCATCCGTGACGGGCAGCATGTACCAGACGTATAGCTCTCTGAGCGATGGTATGTCCTTTATATACTGGAGGGCCGAGTCGCCGAATTTGTACCGGCCTTTTTCATCCACGTCTTTGACCTGCAAATATCGCAGATTCGGCAGTTGCCCAAGATGTTTCAGCCCCGGCCCGCGAATGTGCTCCACCCAGAGAAACAGCTCTTTGAGGTTCTTCAAAGGCGCCAAATGCCGAAGCCCCTCGTCCGAAACCGGCGACCCTAAAACCAGCGTCTCCAACGAGGATAGCTCCGCAATATAGGGCAGCGCCCCGTCGTCGAGCGACATTGAGGAAATCTCGAGGTAGTTGAGGTTCTTTAGGCCGAGAAGGTGCTGTATGCCCCCCTGTGTGATGTCGGCGTTGGCGATGGCGAGCTGTTTCAGACCGGTCAGGCCGGCAAGCGGAGCAAGGTGATTGTCGCCCAATTTAAGCCCGCCGGAGTACGACCCGTTTAGGTTCACCGAGTAGAGGTCGTCCGGCTTCAGACTTGAAAGACTTGGGAGATTCCGCAAGGTCTTCTCGCCGACAAAGAGCACCAGTCGCCTGCCCGCCGGTACAATGACGTCGCCCTTCGCCGCGCCAAGCACTCGGTAGTCGAAATCGGTGTTGACGATGCTCGGATGCCCCTTGGATGCCTCGATGGTCTTGAGCAGGCCCAAGTCCTTGTCCGGGGGAAAGTGAACCACGCGCTCGGCCTGCTGCGGAGCCGCTGAGGTCGTCTGCACCTGATACCTGCGTATCAAATCCAATATCCCCGCACCCCTCTGCCCCGCCGGCGGCGACGATGCCATTGCTCCATAACTCAATGCCAGAATAAGGACGACAGCAACAACCGGCGAAATGCCTCTCACACTGCGCTTCGCCAGTCTCGCGGATATACTGTCATTTCGACCGAGCGAAGCGAGCGGAGAAATCTGTTCAGACACGCGAATTGCATTTCTCCTATAGTCGTAGAATTTATGAAACGCGCCACTAATGCTATTCAAAATGGTCATTCTATCTTCTCCTTCGTGGTACGTTGCCGGCTGAATTGCCCTGCACCGCGGGATTGGACGGCCTTGCCGCCGCCCCGCTCCCCGCATCACGCATAGTCGCCGGGACAGTCACGGAGACGCCCGGTATCTTCTCCTTCAACCGATCCGCCCCGGTCTTGGTGACTCGGCAGTTGTCCAGCCTAAGCTCGTGCAGCGAACAGAGCGCTTCCAAGTGAGCCAGGCCTTTGTCGGTAATCTTTTCGCAGTGATTCAGCCAGATATTCTCTAAATGGGCCAGCCGCGACAAATGACCGATTCCCTCGTCGCTTATCGGCATCCGTGAGGCATCCTCAACGACGATGCTGAGCGTCTTGAGTGCCGTCAGCGAACCAAGCTGGTTCAAGGTCTCATCGGTGATTTGAATGCCGGCATCATAAAGCCGCAGCTTTTCAAGAGACCGTATCCCGGCTATGTGCGAAATCGCCACGTCGTCCAGGTCGAGAAAATACAACGCCAGCTCCCGCAAGGAAGGGCACTGCTTCAGAACGACCAAACCCTCGCCCGTTACCGGCGCATTGTCTATGGCGAAGTATTCGAGCGATTTGAGTCTCGCCAGATTCGCAAGCCCGGCATCGGTTACCATGCAGCGGTTTATGCTCAGCGAATTCAGCGCCGGGCACTGGCACAACCTGCCAAAACCGGCATCTGTGAGATTCGGGCACATCACGTCAACTTCTTCGAGCGACTTCATCTGCGCCACAACGGCTATCCCGCCATCAGTCAGATGGGTGCTCCATAGATTCAGTTTCTTCAGCGAGTTCAGTTCGGCCAAATGTTGCAGTCCTATGTCGGTCAAAGACTGGGAGGGCAGACGCACCTCTTCGAGCGCCGTCAGGGTCTTTAGATGGGCAATCCCGGCGTCGGTGATTTTGCCGGTGTTCGGATTGCTGAATAAATCGAGCTTTCTGAGCTTCTTCATATTCCGCAAGTGCGCCAGCCCGGCGTCGCCGATAATGCTGTCTTCAAAGTTGATCTCCTCAAGCTCCATCAGCCCGGCGACATGCGACAGATTCTCATCGAGCCTCGGATCCCTCACGCCGGCCAGGCTCAGATACCGCAGCGATTTCAGATTGGCAATGTATTTCAGGCCGTCGGATGCGTTGTGCCCTGCAATGCCAAGCTGAGTCAGCCACGGCAGCTCGCCCACCTTTGCCAGTTTGGCCTCCGTTAGCTCCTGTCCTGAGATGTTCAGATATTCCAGGGCCGTCAGGCCCTTCAGATAGTCGAGCGACTCGGCTGGCACGGTCGCCGACAACTGCAATGCCCTAAGCTCTCTGAAACCGGCGAGGTGCTTGAGGCCGTCACCTGTGAACCAGCCTTTACCGAGGAACAACACCTTCAGGCCCGTCAGTCCCCGGGCCGCTGAGAGCATACGGTCATCGGCCTTCTCGCATTGGTAAAAATTGAGAATCTGAACATCGTTCTGGCCAAGTGCGGCAAGCGCCCGGTGAGCCCTCGGACCACTGTCCCATACGTCAAGCCGCAATATCTTGCCCGAAGGCACATTCACGTCGCCGCGGGCCTCGGCAAGCATCCGGTTGGGCCAGCCCAAAGCGTAGTGGTACAATGGCCTCTTATCGAACTGCGGCTCGACGATATACGCCCGCCCGATAGAGTAATCCGCCGGCAAGTGAACAACTCGCGCTTCCGCCCAGGCCCTCGTGCTCGCTGCCTGCTGCCCCGCGAATTTGCCGGGCAACTCACCAGCTCCGCCCTGCGGACCGGCAATGGCCGATAGGCCCAGCAACGTTGTTACTACCGTTAGATACACGCTCATTTCATATCGCCTTCTCAAACGCTCCTCTTCGCCTTGCCATACGTAATGCCTCAGTTACGGGTGGTGGCACGGGCTTCCAGCCCGTGCATTAGTTTAATTACACGGCCAAGATGGCCGTGCCACGATTACAGCCCACCCATAACTGACCCATTACTGCCATACCTACGAAAGTCTTGTCATACCCGCGAAAACCTTGTCATACCTGCGAAAGCAGGTATCCAGTTGGCCCCGCCATCCCGGTGGGAAGTCTGGCGGGCAAGTCGATTCCCGCTAATTCACCTGCTTTGCCCGGGCCGCGGCGTCTGCCGGTTCGCTTGCGGCTCAGCGCGCTGCGAAGGCCGGCCGCGCACCGCGTTGTCGGTGTTGACTCTTATAGAATCCAGGCCCGGCAGCGTTTTGTGCAACCGCTGCACTGCCGCCGAGCTGAAAACGTGGTCGGAGCTGATTTCAAGCATATTTAGCTGCGTCAGGCCTTCAATGTAGCTTAGGGCCTTGTCGGTGAAGTCTCCGCCGCTGCCCCAGGCCGATTTGCCTGTGTCCCAGATCCCATCCGAGACGGTCACAAGCTCAAGTCTCTTCATATTCCCTATTTGCTTGAAAGCCTCATCCGTCAATCCGGCGCCGCCCATACTGAGTTTCTTTAATCTCACAAGGCCGACCAGAGAAGCCACGCCGTTGTCGGTGAAATCGGCAGGCCCTATCTGCAAACCCCAGAGCTGTTTCAGTCCCCCGAGGCAAACCAGGTCGGCATCGGTGAACCTGTCACCTGACTTGCGCTCAAACGAGAGAATAATGTCTTCCAGATTCGTCAGGCCGGACAGTTCCAGCACGGCTCCGCCGCGCCGCAGGTCATACACGTGCGCCCTCGTCAGGTTGGAAAGCGAGTTTAGCCGATTCAGCCCCGATATGGTTATGTCGGCGTGCGCAATGTACAAATCTTTCAGGGATTTCAATTCCGTCAAACTTGCCAATCCCTTATCCGTCACGTTGTCACAGCCGAAAAGATTCAGACTTCTCAAGTTGGCTAATCTGCCCACGCGGTCCATCCCCGCGTCGGTGACGCCGGGGCTGCCGATACTTAGCTCCTCAAGGCCGCCGCACTTGGCAAGGGCCTCCAGACCTTTGTCCGTGTAGTACTCCTTGTTCATCTTCGGATCGACAAAGTGCGCCCTCGATATGCTAAGCGCCTTGAGATTAGGCAACTCTGCTAAGTAGGCTAGGCCCACATCAGTGATACCCTTCTGCTCCTGCGGAAGGTCGAGCTGTTCGAGCGTCTTGATCTGCGATAGATAGGCCAGCCCTTTATCGGTGACTTGTGCGCTGCCGAGGTTGAGCTTCTTCAACGAACGCATCTTTGCCAGGTGCGCTGCGCCGGCGTCGGTAATACTCCTCGTCCCGTGCAGGCAGAGGATTTCCAGGTTGGGCATCTGCGATATATCCTCCAGGCCCGCATCCGTAATCCGGCACAGGTCCTCGTGGAAGCTGAGAATCCTCAGCGACGTCATCTCCTTCACGTGAACCATACCCTTGTCGGTGAAGCGGCTGCCGTAGAGGCAAAGATATTTGAGTCTCGGCAAATCTCGCAGATACGCCAGGCCCGCGTCGCCCATCCGCTCGCCCTTGAGGTACAGCTCCTCTATAGACTTCAGCTTGCTCAGATACTGCAGGCCGGCATCAGTCACCCGGCTGTCTTTGCCCTCGAAGTACAGGCCTTTCAGCGACGGCAGCTCGGCAACGTAAGCCAGTCCCGTGTCGGTAAGACTTTCGGGCACATGCAGGTATTCGAGCGACCCGAGCGCCTTTATGGACTCCATCTCCATGTGGCTCACACCCCGGATCGCCAAGGCGAGGGACTTCAAGCCGGTCAGATGAGCGATATGCTTCATCCACCCTTCCGGCAGCATCATAGACCCTGCAAGCGAGACTTCAAAGCCGAGACCGTACAGGTCGTCGGGCCTCAGTTGCGACAGTGCAGCCAAGTCGCGGGAACCGGCTTTGCTGACCGTCAGACTCAGCCGCTTACCCGCAGGAACCTGAACGTCACCCTGCGCCTCGCAAAGATACTCCCGCTCACCCTCTCCCGTCCCGGTCCAGTGGAACCAATATGTAAGCTCTCTGACCGTATCGGCATCTTGCGTGTAGAGCTTCCCCAGCGGCCTGTCGGCAGGAAAATGGACTATGCGCGCCCCGCCGGCGGTCTCTTCGGCGGCAGTTCTCCACACCCTCGCCACGCTCGCCACAGGCTCTGCCGGATAGACCAACGCCGCAGAAACAACTATCAAAACCGTAATGAGCAATGTTCGTTCTGTGTGTCCCACCGATAGCTCCCTTCATAGTGCCGCATTTCGTGAGTTCTATTACTGTCACGTCATTTCGACCGAGCGAAACGAGTGGAGAAATCTGTCAAAAAATAGTCACAATCTTCTTGTCTCATAGTCGCGCCATTTACGAAATGTTGCAGTAGCGCGATTGTTTCAGATACTCTTATCACCTAAGCTCAGGCCCCCATCCGAATCTTGATGCTTAGCTTACTCTTGCTCAGGGCTGTTGGGATCGGGAGCCGGCGCATACGCTGTGCCGTAGAAGGCCCCGCCCATTCCGCCATAGCCCGTCGGCGGCTGATTAACGTCCTCCTGCGACGTGTCTTCCTCGCCCGGCGCAAAGCTTCCCATTGCCATTCCGCCCATCATACCGCCGTACACCCCGTCGGCAGGTTCGACGTCGCCCTCGTCGCCAAGTGACGCGTCGTCGGCGGGCATGGCCGGGCCTGCTGAGGCCGCATCTTCAGCGAATATCTGCTCCCACATCTGCCGGTCCAACTGAGACCAATCGGTTTGCTCCCTCGTTGGGGCTCTGCGGGTAATCGAAGCCGGGGCCACAGAGTTTGTCGAGGTCCGAGACGGACTTGAGGTATATCGCTGCGCGGCAACCGGATTTGTAGGCTGCCTTGGCGCAGATGGTTCGGTAACGTGGTTGTACGTGACAACCGAGCCGACGCCCACAGCCGTTACCGCGGCGGCGGTTATGACCTTCGCTTTTACACCGGCGAGGACTCCGGCTGCCACCTTCGCCCCTGTACCCGACGCGGTCGCGCCTGCGCCCGCAGCCGACCCGGCCGCCCCCGCGTTTGCAGCGGAAGCGGCTGCTGAGCTGGCGGTCGTTGCTGCTGCGGCCTCGCTGCCGATTAGGGCGATCTTTCCAAGCTCCTGCAGGACAGCCGCCGGCGCCGCCTGGGCGGCGTTCTCGCCGAGCAGGCCGACCAGCGCCGCCGCCGAGACTATTATTCCTCTGTTGCGAAGCTTGCTGCGCAATTGCGCCACGCCGGCATCAATTCTGCGTGAGACGGTGGGCTGCGAGATGTCTGAGCCGGCTGCAATATCGCTCGTGGTCCTGCCCTCGAAGAATCGCTGGATCAGAATCCCTCGCGTCTGCTCATCGAGCGCATCAAGCCCCTCATCGACGTACCGCGACAGGTCCTGCCATTTTGTAACCTCGCGGGGCGTCTCGGCGGCGTACCGGGCCTCCCGGCTCTTCCGGGAGGAATCCCGCCGAACCGCGTCGATGGCCTTTCGCGTGGCGACCCTGTGCAGCCAGCTTGGCACCGAGTCGCTGACGGTCTGAGCGTTGCGCAATAACTGAAGAAAGGTCTCCTGGACGGCGTCGGCTGCCCTATCCTTATCGGCCAGAACACGCAGGCAGGCGCCGTAAACAAGGCCCGCATGTCGCCGGACGATCTCCGAAAATGCCTCCGGGTCGCCCGTCGCGGCAAACCGGCGTAACAGAATGGTTTCGTTTTCCGACATTGTTCTATCTCCTTACCATTATACAATTACCTTTCAACTGACCTGCAAATAAGTCGCAGCGCCCCCGGAGATTATTCAAGAAACCCCGAACAGCGACCCCGATTTCCCGCAAAAAATCCGCGGTGCAGACGTAGGGATGGCCCCTCGCCTGCGCTCATGCCCGAGCAAAGCTCGAATTTTGGGCCAAAAACGGGAATCGGGAGGTTCCGGCTTCGCACAAGGCTACGCCGGGGCAACCCGACGACGGATGAGGGCAGACAAAGGCATAAGGATGCAGGATTGGAGAAAAAGCGACAAGGCGAGCTCAAAAAATCTATTCAAATGGTGAGGGGCATTCAATATAGAAAAAATGTAGGTTTTTTATTTGACAAAGGGCGCAACAGGTGGTACTATAGTAACGTAAAGCTAGTCGGTGTGTGATGAAACAGGCAGTAGTGAGCGATGACGCGCAAGGCCGAAAGCACACCAGGTTTGGGAAGGAAGTAGTTTTTTGACGAGGAAAAGCGAGCATTAATCGGATGGCAAGTGGGAGCAAGGAGGTATGCGATGGCTATCGACATTCAGGATTATATACGGGCCAGCAAGCCGCGAAACGTTTTAGACGTGGTACCGCGAGGGATACTTGTCAATTCTATCGCGGGGTACAGCCATTTGATCTTTTCGGGGACGGCGGTATTCTACAAGACCTGCAAGAGGTATCCCTCGAAGGATGAAGATATAGATAACATCAGTGCCGGAGAAAAGGCATCTGAATGGTATCACCGATTCTGCAAGTGTTACAGAGAGGATTGCGGGCGAGATAGGGCGTGTCAGGCCTTCGACCGGATCATTGTGCGCAAATACTGCGACGATCCGAACAGGGGGCCGATGCTGTACCGGTGTCACCGGCAGATGTGGGATATGACGTACCCGTTACGAGTGGGGGCGAACTTCTTGGGGGTGCTTTTTGCGGGACAGATCATTGTTGATGGAAACGACATCGACTGGCGCGAGGTTCTATCGGGGGTAAAAGAATACGTCGATTGGGGGTCTTTTGACGAGAAGCATGGGAGTCAGCAACAAGACATTCTGGATGGCCTAGGCGGCGGAGAAGCCACAGAGGACCAACTGGCAACAATCAAGACAATCATCGAGGGGACAAATGACAAGGGATCTGGTAGGACAATTGCTGTGGAGAAATTAGTCAAAAGATTCAATGATTTCCTGGAGTTCGGCAAGGTGACGGTGGGTCTTTTAGAAGAGTTCTACAACCTGAAGGTGCACGCTGCCGGACAGGGGCTTCTGCGCCAAATGGCGACGGAGCTGACAAGGGCCGCTTCAGATGCGGAGTGGTGGCAAGTTCTCACCGAATTAATACAGAAGTTTGGCGAAGCAACAGGGGTGAGGGGTATTGACGTTTATGCAAGGGTGCAGACATCATACGTCCGCCAGATTGCCTATTCACAGAGGGTTTCGCGAGAGGACGGAAAGAAGATTCCCGTTAGTCTGTGTATAGAGTTGCCGGTGGAGAAGCTTGTTCATGCGGAGGACGAAAGGCTGAGGAAACATATTGGTGTTAGCGGAAAGGCTTATCTATATAGATATGACCTTGCCGTACCTGAGGGGCAGAATACTTCGACGATCATCGTAGTTCGTGGAGAGATAACTGTCAAGGAACTAGAAGACTTCGTCGAGGAGTTCTGTGCTATGGTCGGGCTGCGAGCGGACGTCAGCATCATTCAGCATCAGATTGAGGAAGACAGGATGGAGTACAAGAAGCGGGTATGGCGGATATCGCACGCTGTCAAAACTCCGTTACAGACATGTCTGAATGAGGCACGTCGGGCCTTGAAAGTCCTGCATTCTATGTCTTTGTCAGACGGGAGCAACAGCCATCTGCGAGCGGAGAGTATGAACCACATCAAGGTAATCCGGGAGAACATCACACGGACGAGGGCGGAGATGTTAGGGCTGCACGCGAGGGTGGACCTTCCGCGAAAGAGGATAGACCTTCGCGAGGTTTTGCGAGACCTGGCTAAGGAAATGGATCCGCTCGCAGCAGGAAAAGACTGTCGGATCGAACTTGATGCTGGGACAGCGCCGATTGTGTGCAAGATACAGAGGGACGAAGTGAGAATGGCCATCAGGAACCTTATAGATAATGCCGTCAAATTCAGCTTTCACAAACATGAGATAAGGATTTCCGCGAGGGAGACAGCCAGCCAAACTGTGGTGATAGGGATCAGCAATTACGGGGTGGGAATACCAGAGGATAAGAAGGAGGCTATAAAGGAGTTAGGCGAGCGGGGAGGGGTGGTTGACAGGGAGAGACCAGCCGAAAAGAGGGCTGGGACAGGGCTGGGGCTTTCGATTGCGATGGACATCATCCGGAGGCACGACGGTTGGATAAATATTGAAAGCAATCCGGCAGGCACGTACTGGGCGCCGGAATATATGCGCTACATCACAAAGGTAGAGGTTACGCTTCCTCTCTACGTGGATGCGCGTTAGAAAGGAGAATAAATGAAAGAAGCAAAGAGGATTCTGTACATCGAGAATGACAAGGCTCTTGTAAAGAGCTTCAGAGAGGTTGTCAAGGACAACGCGAAAGATGTTGAGCATGAACGCATCGAACTAACCGTGACTTACCACATGGAGCAAGCTAAAAAGACTATCGAGAAGGAAAGGAGTTTTGACGGGTATATTATCGACCTTATGTTACCGCGAAATCAAGAGGACCTAGATGAACTCGAGAAAATTGAAGAGGAACGGATGGGTCTTCTTAATGACTTGATCAAGGCTACAAATTTTGACTCACAGAACCTTAGCAACAGGATCATCGACCTGAGAAGGCAAATTGACGATGTCGATGAGGAGGTCAGCAGGCTGGTTGATGAAAAGGGCGGGCTTGAACTCGTCAAATTGATAGCTAAGAGGCACTGCGGGAAGGAACTGCCAGACGCATTGGACGTACCGGTTATCTTCTGGACCGCGAGAGTGGCACCAGAAGTGAAAGATGAGTCCAAAGAGTATGTGGAAGGGAAGTACTTCAGATGGATGGAGAAGCCTACAGATGAGGAAGAGGTATTCGGCGAACTAGTGAAACTGATCGCACTTGATGGGGGGGCATAAGATGGGTGAGGGGAAAGGACGTAAAGAAGACGTATTAAGAAGCCTCCAGAACTCGTATTTCAGACTTTTGGATAAGACGGATGCTCCGAGGTATTGGTGCATACACCAGTTTTGCCGCGTGTTTGCGCGGTTTGTGAATGCTGATCAGATAGTCGTTTTGCAGGAGTGTGAAGACGGTTGGGAGATAATATGTAGTATTCGAGAGTCCGAAGGGAATCGGAATACCGCGAAGGAAGAAGAAATTAACAAGAAGGTACGTGAGAACCTGCCTGCATGTCTGGAACGAATCACGTGGCTTCCGGGGGAGATGGACAAGAAGCGATTCGATCTTGAAAAGAAGGACGATGGATGCGTTATCCCAGTCTGGAGAGACGTGGGATATACGATAAGACGGTACCTCGTTGTGCTAGCGAGGCCTCGGCTTATTGCTAGGCAGGAAAGTATTGAAATGGGAAGACCGAAGGGGCCTTTAACCATCGGCAAGCAGTTTTACCGCGCCATCTATTACTGGCTGACAAAGGGATTCTATGAGCACAAGATACAGTCTCATATATGCTGGGAGGCTGTGAGAGGTCGAGTTGGGCTTCGGGCGCTTAACGCGAGTATTTCGGACCCCGATGGGGGGCTGATTAGGAAACCATTCGGGTGGCCAACAGATTTTGGGGTGATTAGCGAACTTTTCGAGGCGTGCTGGTTTGCGTACCTAGCGATTGCACGTGACAGAGAGTCTGTAGGGGCTCCCGAGATTAAGGGAAGGGAGGCGTTCTGGGAACGCGGGAGTGGTCTGAGGGCAGGAGAAGGAGACCGAGGGTTCTGGGAGGAGTATATGGAACCGTGCATACGAGGGAAGCTCTGTTATCCTGACCATTTGTGTCGCAATCCCATGTGTCGGAAGGAAGATAAAGAGAAAAGCAAGTTGCTTTCCAAAATGTGCGCGTATGTGAAGTGGCCGTTGTTGTTTGGGGACGGGAGGTATGATTACCTCAAGGCCCCTGCAGGAGACAAGAGACACGAACAAGCGTGGCTTGGGAGGAA
>Ga0315277_10007691_pt1 | contig 13950 bp, 16 predicted proteins | sample YL17G05_15_MG_FD_203695 | JGI IMG/M metagenome (GOLD analysis project Ga0315277, IMG submission 203695) | Sediment microbial communities from Yellowstone Lake, YNP, Wyoming, USA - YL17G05_15 | ecosystem: Environmental > Aquatic > Freshwater > Lake > Sediment | place: USA: Wyoming | collected... | reverse complement strand
TGACCGGTTTCCTTATATCAATCGTCCGTCGGGCTATTCGATAGCGCCCGCGCTGGTAAGAAACCTGAGGAGTTAGCAGTGAGCGAACGAGTGCCAACCAAGGTGGACATGGAGAAGATTGTCTCTTTGAGCCGGCGACGCGGTTTTGTTTTTCCCAGCAGCGAGATTTATGGCGGGCTATCCAGTTGCTGGGATTACGGACCGCTGGGGATAGAGCTGAAGAGGAATATCAAAGAAGCCTGGTGGCGAGCAATGGTCCAGGAGCGTGATGATATTGTGGGTCTGGATACCAGTATTCTTATGCACCCGCAGGTCTGGGCGGCAAGCGGACACCTTGAGGGGTTCGCTGACCCACTTGTGGAATGTCAGAATTGCCACCAGAGGTTCCGTCCAGACCAGGTATTGGTTAGCCCGGTATATGCCGGGGACGGCCGGTTTGCTGGCTACGTAAGCGGGCTGAATTCGGAGGAGTTAAAAAAGAAATCTGAGGAATTACTGAGTAAGCATCCGGTAGGCGCGGGGACCGGCAGGATGAGTGGAGCCGACCCTTCGGAAGCTAAGACTCTTCAAACCTTAGCCGACGACAGGGATAAAATACCGTGCCCGTTTTGCGGCGCAGTAGGCCGGTTCACCGAGCCCCGTATGTTTAACCTGATGTTCAAGACCTTTATGGGGCCGGTCGAGGAAGAAGCCAGCGTAGTTTATCTGCGCCCCGAGACAGCACAGGGTATTTTTGTTAACTTCCAGAATGCGCTTAATACTACTAGAAAAAGGCTGCCCCTGGGCATTGCCCAGATAGGCAAGTCCTTCCGCAATGAGATTACCACCGGCAACTTCATATTCAGAAGTCGCGAATTTGAGCAGATGGAGATGGAATTCTTTGTCAAGCCGGGAACCGATGAGAAATGGTTTGATTACTGGCTCCAGGAGCGTTTTAACTGGTACCTGAAATTAGGCATAAAAAAAGAAAACCTCCGGCTGCGCCGGCACACTGCGGATGAGCTAGCCCACTATGCACGGTCGTGCTATGACGTTGAATACCTGTTCCCTATGGGTTGGTCGGAGCTGGAGGGTATCGCCAACCGTGGTGATTTTGACCTTGTTCAACATGCCAAATACAGTGGCAAGGGACTGGATTACTTTGATGAAGAGACCAAGGAGCGCTTTGTCCCTTATGTCATCGAGCCATCGGCTGGCGTTGACCGCTCGGCACTGGCTTTCCTGTGCGATGCCTATGCTGAGGAACCGGATAAGGAGGAAATCAGGGTGATTCTTCACCTCCATCCCAGTCTGGCGCCCATCAAAGTGGCGGTACTGCCTTTGAGCCGGAAAGAGAATGTGGTTAAACTGGCTAAAGACGTATATGCTAACCTGCGCCGGTGCTGGATGGTGGGCTATGACGATGCCCAGAGTATCGGCCGTCGTTATCGGCGTCAGGATGAGATTGGTACACCCTTCTGCGTTACTACCGACTTTCAATCGCTTGAGGATGAGCAGGCCACCATTAGAGAACGGGACAGCATGAACCAGATTCGGCTGCCCATTGCGGAGCTAGCAAGAACACTTCAGGCCAAGCTGAATGGGGAATCGCTTTTCGTTCTGCCGCCGGGTGGCAAAGTATGGAAGGTTGAAAGGGAGGGTGGCACAGGAGGTGGGGTTGAAGATTCTTCACTTCGCTGACCTGCACCTCGGCGTAGAAAACTACGGGCGCATTGACCCCGCCACCGGACTGTCTACCCGTCTCATTGATTTCCTGTCGGCTCTTGACCAGGTTGTGGATTACGCTCTGGAGAACAAAATAGACCTGGTCCTCTTCTGCGGTGATGCTTATAAAAGCCGTGAGCCGGGCCAGACTCAGCAACGGGAGTTTGCCAAGCGCATTAGACGCCTCTCCGCCAACAATATTCCCGTATTCCTTCTTGTCGGCAACCATGACCTGCCCAACGCCATGGGTCGGGCGACAACTACCGAAATCTTTGATACTCTGGCAATAGAAAATGTCTATGTCTCCAGTCGCCCTGATATCTACCGTATACCGACCAATAACGGTGCTATTCAGGTAGTCTCTTTACCCTGGCTGAGGCGCAGCGCGCTGCTGAGCAGAGAAGAAACAAAAGGTTTTAATTTTGAGCAGATTAACCAGAGATTGCAGCAGGTACTGACCAATATTATTGCTGCCAGTGTACTTAAACTTGACCCCGGGTTGCCTTCAGTGCTGGCCGCTCATGTCTGGGTCTCGGGGGCGCGGGTAGGTTCGGAGAGATTGCTAACTATCGGGCAGGAGCACGTGTTACTGGTGAGCAATGTTGCCAACCCTGCCTTTGACTATATCGCCCTGGGACATATTCACAAGCGTCAAATTCTGCTGGATAGTCCTCCTGTAGTCTATGCCGGTAGCCTGGAGCGCCTGGATTTCGGTGAGGAAGGGGACGAAAAGGGGTTCTATGTAGTGGAGATTGAGCCTGGCAAAGAAGCCGGTAAGAGATGCGTCTCTTTTGACTTTCACGCTCTAACCGGGCGCCGCTTTCTGACCATTAATGTCGATATTGACTCACGGGAGACTGACCCGACATCAGCCATACTCAAAGCGATTGCTGAGCAGACGGAGTACGTTGACGGTGCTATAATTAGACTGAACATCAGCTTGTCGGCGGAGCATGAAGGCTATCTCAGGTATAACGAAGTTCGGAGCGCCTTAGCCGGAGCTCACTACTTCACCATCGCTAAAGATGTGAGGCGTGAGACGCGCCACAGACTGGGGCGGTGGAGCGCCGAAGAGATAGCCCCTATTGAAGCCCTTAAGGCTTATCTGGAATCAAAGAAGGTACCTCAGGAACGTGCCAGAGTGCTCCTGGAATATGGTGAGAAGCTGATGAGAGGTGTAGAGCGGTGAGTGCGGACGAGAAAATTGATGTTAAAACAACGGACGATGGCCACAAAGAACTAATCCTAAAAGAATACCCCCATTCTACTCGCTGGATTAAAGGACAACTGATACTGGGTGTTGGCAACCTAGTTTTGACGAACCAGCGCCTGGTCTTCTTACACGGGGTCGACCTCACGCCGAGGCAAATTGCTTACGTAAAGAAATTATCGGAAGCGGGCAATGCCAACAAAGTGTTAGACTATGCCCTTACTCTTCACAAAAAGAGTTTTGAGGTTCCGCTAACAGCGGTTACTTCGGTGAAGATGGCCAAGTATTGTATTCTGCCCTTCCCCCGGCCATATCTTAAAATCTCCTATAGGGGTCGGGGAAAGGACAAAGAGAAGGCTCTGGGCTTTATGTTTACCATACCGCTGCTAAGGGGTTTCTTTCAGTTGGAGTTCACAACAGTATTTGGATGGTCACGCATGATAAAAAAAGCATGGAATGCGGTACGGCCTGATTTTGAGAGGTGATTCGATGACGGTTAGAAAATCATCGAAAACAGAACCCCAGATTCTGGAGATGCCGCCACAAAAGATGGCGGTGGTCCGGGGCAAGGGCGCTCCGGACAAAGTCTTCCCCGGGCTTATGCCGGCCCTCTACGGCTCGGTCTACACCTTAAAGTTTGACCTTAAGAAAAGGGGACTGCCTACCTTCAAAGTCAGTCCGCCCCGTACCCGCTATCCAGATGCGCATCTTCTTCCCATGCCGGAATGGACTATAGTTACCGGGGTACCGGTGCCGGATGATACTACTTCGCTACCCCAGAAAGTCCCCGGCACTGAGGTCAAGCTTGAGACCTGGGACTACGGCACTGTAGCCCAGATTCTCCACCTCGGACCTTACGACCAGGAGACGGCCACTGTTGAGCGGCTGCACGGGTTCATCGAAGAACAGGGCTACGAAATAGCTGGTGTTCACGAAGAAGAATACCTGAACCGTCCCGATGCAAAAGTGCTCAAGACCCTCATCCGCTACCCGGTGAGGAAGAAGTAGGTCAGGACCTGTTTAAGACTCACTCCGATAAAGCCCCGGGTCACTTCCCTCGTGACTCAAGCTTCGGCCGGAAATGTTGCCGCCGCCACTGGTCAAGGTAGCGGGTCGCATCCTCATCACTGACGTCGTGCCAGTAGCGATAAAAGTCGGCAATATGGAATCTGGTCATGTCTGCCGTAGCGCAGGTTATCACCCTGTCGGCGACTTCTCTTACCTGTTTCACTGCCATTAGCGGCGCTACCGGCACTGCCACCACCACCTCTTTGGGATGGCGACCCCGCACCGATTTTACGGCTGTTACCATAGTAATGCCTGAAGCCATTCCGTCATCAATAATAATTAGCGTCCGGTTACTCAACGTAATCGGTAGCCGGTCCGATTTATAAAGCAGGCTGCGCTGCTTAATTTCAGCTCTCACCTTGCCCGCTTCATAGTTTATCTGCTCTCGGGTTAGACCGGTCCTTTTCACTGCCGCATCGTTGAGAATCATGGTTCCATCTTCGGCAATGGCACCGAAGCCTCCCTCGGGAGTGAGGGGTATAGGTATCTTGCGGCATATAATCGTATCGAAGTCGGCTTTAATGGCGCTTGCCACTTCCAGCGCCACTGGCACGCCCCCGTTAGGTATCGCCAGTATCACCGCCGAGTGCTCGCTGTAGCCACGCAGCTCAGCGGCTAGCTGTTTGCCGGCATCGTGCCGGTGTTCGAAAAGAACTTTGGGTATCTTGAGATACGTAGCTGTCCTCCTTATTAATTAGCGTTGTTTGATTAACCTGAACTCATTCACGTCCACCAGGCCCAGGTCGGTGAGTCTGATTTCGGGGATTACCGGTAAAGCCAGAAAGGAAAGTGTTGAGAAGGGTGAAGGCAGAGTGTTACCCAGGTTCCTGGCAAGTTGCTCCAGCTTCTCCAGTTTTCTCACTACTACCTCCAATGGTTCGTCTGACAGCAGTCCGGCGACAGGCAAAGCCAGACTGGCTAATACCCTGCCTCCAGCGACCACTGTCAAGCCGCCCTGTAAGCGCTCAATTTCCTTAATTGCGGTAAATATATCCTCATCGCTGGTCCCGACAACCACAATATTGTGGGAATCGTGGGCAATAGACGAGGCTAAAGCTCCCTGCTTCAGTCCAAACCCGGTAACCAGCCCCACCCCAACGTTCCCGGTTGCCTTATGTCTTTCGACAACCGCCAGCTTGAGAATGTCCCGCTCAGTATCAGGTACGATGACTTTGTCTATGATTCTAACACTTTTCATGGTTTTGCGGGTAATTATCTGGCCCGGGATAGCCTCGATAACGGGTTCGGATTCCCCAGAAGCGAAAAGTTTTAAGGCTTCTATATTGAATGGCTTGATATTCACCGTGTTGGTCAGTCCCCGGACGGCTGCTCTGTTTTGAAACAAGGGCTTTCCCTCTTTGGCTACCAATCGACCATGGTAAAAGACCATGCCTATCTCCAGCTCGGACAAATCACCGGTTACGATTATGTTAGCCAGATAGCCCGGTGCGATTGCTCCCATGCTATTCAGGCCGAAATACTCGGCGCTATTGATAGTAGCCATCTGGATGGCCCGCACCGGGTCAAGGCCTCTGCCAATTGCCTTCCGCACTACGGCATCAATGTCGCCATCCCTCAAGAGGTCGCTGCAACTGCGGTCGTCAACTACGAATAAACATCTTTTGTATGTCTTATCGGTAACCAGTGGTAGCAGGGCATCGAGGTTCTTTTCGGAAGAGCCCTCTCTTATCATTACGCGCATGCCTTGCTTCAACTTGTCCCCCGCTTCGTCAATAGAAACAGATTCGTGGTCGGAATAGATGCCAGCCGAAATATAGGCACTTAGCTTTGCTTCTCTAAGACCCGGGGCATGGCCATCAATGACCTTTCCCCGGGCAAGTTCGATTTTGCTCAGGATGTCTGGGTCACCGCCAAGCACGCCGGGGAAATTCATCACCTCTCCCAGTCCCAGGCAGTCCCGCCACCTGAGGACCCGGCGAATATCTCCAGGTCCAAGACTCGCCCCAGAAGTCTCAAGCGGGGTAGCCGGCACGCAGGAAGGGGCCATCAGAAAGACCTTCAGGGGTAAGCGACGGGCACGGTCTAAGACGTACCTCATACCATCCAGGCCACAGACATTGGCTATCTCATGGAGGTCAGTTACCACCACCGAAGTGCCGTGAGGCACCACTGCCCGCGCGTATTGGGCAACATCAAGCATAGAGCTTTCCAGATGGGTATGCCCGTTTATGAGGGCGGGAGCCAGGTATTTACCACGTAAATCCAGCACCTGCCTGGCCTGTTGATAATTACCGACTCCGGCAATCCTGTCGCCATAAATAGCCACATTACCGTGTTCAATTTCACCGGTAAACACGTTAACGATTCTGGCATTGGCGAGAACCAGTTCAGCTGGGAGCTCTCCTTTAGCCACAGAAATCAGCTTAGCAGTGTCAGCTGGCATGACCTTCTCTTCGACAATACTTGTGGGGAATTTTCAATGCTAAGCTTACTACATCAGCGATTTTTGGGCAACTGGTGATTGGCGGTTTAAGAAGGCATGGAAAAACAAGGTCCTGGCTCTTAACTCAACGACGCCTGAATGATATAACTGCTAGGCGTCATCGAAAGGTAAAGCTCATAGTCTGGTACCAGTGATTGTAACGCGGGCTAGGGCTCGGGCATGTGCAACCGCATCAGGACACAGGGAAGCCTTCTGAGTTATGACCAGAGTAATACGGGGTACGGGAGTCTGGCTGCTGCTTGGTGGATATCAGGGGTCTATTGCCTGGCGCATTCCGCTTTGGTTATGGTCTTCAGGACGGCCAGTATCCCGATAACAGTGAATTGCACAGCGGTTGGCTCTGCTGCCAGCACCCGGGCGACATATGGATGCAATTTTCCAAGGTCAGGCTCCAGTTCGTGCCCCATTGTTGTAGTAGCGGGGTGAGTGGACAAATAGCCGGCCATTATGAGCAGCTCGTCCTCGCTAAAACCGAGGTGCTTGGCAATTCTGTGCAGGACACGGGCTGAGGGGAACCGCTTGCCCTGCTCAATGCGTCCCAGGTATGAAGCGGAAACGCCGGCGACCTCGCCTAACTCCTTTAGTGTCAGCCGTGTCATTGCCCGTCTTTGCTTGAGTAGCTCACCCAGGTTATTTCCGTTCCCATTTGAACCGTTACCATTATTCGAAGCCATTCTAAACCTCCTCAACCGGTATAGTAAAATCTACATCTTCTTCAAGGAAATGCCTGCGCGGTGGAAATCATATTTACGCAGACTTCTGCCATTCAAGGTATATTAGGCATTCGGAGCAGTAACCCTCCTGACAGGTAATTTGCTTGAACGGGCATGGTAACCCCTTGTTGTTCTTCGATATGCCGAATACTCTTTGTTCTCTAATGCACACCGCATCATTACATTGACCGATAACTTCTCTGACCATTGCAGTTCCTTCCCGCAAGCGTCCTCACCACCTTCTGGGTTCCTGGAGTCTAAATAATACCTGCCATTCTACATATCCCCCCGTGTCAAAAAGCAAAATATCCGCTTGTGAGCGTATTAACTTTCCCGGCAAAACAGGGAGCGCATCACAGCCTAATATTGGAATCTTCTACTAATGGTATTCTGCTGGAAATTGACCAGTTGGATGATTTGAGATAATGCAGAGGTAGTTGCATATTACTTTTAGGCGGCAAATCAGCTAGAAAGGATATTAAGAATATTGCTAATTCGCTGGTCAAAGAATCGGTGTTCTTAGCCTAAATGCAAAAGTAATATTGGGTAGTATACTGAGGAACATACTAATCTAGAAGAAGTAAATGTTTGGTCACAAGTCTCTATTTTAGTCTACTGAACATATGCATGGCAGGTTGCGGAACTTCTCATCCAAGTCCAAGCCATAGCCGACCAGGAACTTGTCCGGCACGCTGAAGCCCAGATAGTCGATAGTAACCGGAGCTCGCCGTCTAGCTGGTTTATCGGTCAGGGCGCAAAGTTTTAATGAGGCGGGCATTTTCTTTCGCAGATAATCCAGGAGGAAACTTGTTGTCAGACCCGTATCCACAATATCCTCTACCACCAGAACATCTCTACCTCTAATGGGACACTTGAGACCCTGCACCACCCTAATCTCACCCGAACTCTTACTGTCACCTCCATAGCTGGATAGTCGGACGAATTCTATTTCCACTGGAAAATCCAGTGACCTGCTGAGGTCAGCCATGAAAATAAAGGAGCCCTTAAGAATACCTATCAAGATGGGGTGCTTGTCTTTGTAATCTTGCCTGATATTATAAGCTAGCGTCTTGACCCTGGCTTCTATCTCCTCTTTGGTAAAAATGATGCGTAGTTTTGGTTGCGACCCCATTGCTATTTACAATTATAACCTTTTATCATTAACTCTGTCCACTTTTAGAAGATACCGCAATCTTTAAACCGGCGGTCTATTGTTGCTCCCCGGTATCACGATTATGTGAGGAGTCCCGGTTATGGGATGTGGCCCCACCCTGACCGACGCTGAAAAAGCATCTCTTATGGTGTCCTCGGTTAATACCTGAGCTGGAGTGCCATCAGCCAGAACTTTGCCCTCTTTAAGTAAGACCATGCGGTCGAAGTAGAGCGCCGCCAGGTTAAGGTCATGCATAGCCGCAACAATGGTTAGTCCTTGTTCCACATGAAGCCTTTTCACCAGCTCCATAATTTCCACCTGATTGGTAATATCCAGATGCACTGTTGGCTCGTCAAGGAGTAGCAACCGGGGCTCCTGGGCCAGTGCCGTCGCCAACATGACTTTTTGCCGCTCGCCACCGCTCAGTTCATCAAAGCGCCTCTCTTTCAATTCGCTGATACCGACTAGCTCCATAGCGTCATACACAGACTGCCTATCAGTTTCACTTTCATTGGTAAAGGCCCTGAGGAATGGGATTCGTCCTAACATTACTATCTCACCAACGGTAAAAGCATAAGGAATGTAAAATTGCTGGGGTACCACGGCCAGGCTGCGGGCTATAGATTTGCGGTCCAACCGGTTTAAGTTAGAGCCATCAAGTCTGATTTCCCCTTGTTTGGGTTTCAGTATGCCGCTGATTAGCTTAATCAGCGTGGTCTTGCCTGAGCCATTGGGACCCAGCAAGCTTATCATCTCGCCGGCCCTGATGGAAAGACTAATATTATGCAGGACCAGCCCGTTGAAATATGAAAAGTAGACGCGATTAATCTGCAAGCTAATCATACGAAAGCATACTCCCGTTTGGTCCGTCTCAGCAGGTAAATAAAGAACGGAGCCCCAATGATGGCGGTGATAACTCCCACCGGAATTTCTGCAGGAGCCAGCAGAGTGCGGGCTAGAAGGTCAGCCATGACCACGAAGGCACCGCCGGCGAGGGCTGAAGCTGGTAAGAGGACGCGGTGGTCCGGCCCCAGGCTCAAGCGCACTGCATGTGGCACCACCAGTCCGACAAAGCCAATCAGCCCGCTAATGGAGACTGCGGCGGCGGTGAGCATTGAACCCAAAGCCAGGATGAGCATCTTATCGTGCTCAACGTTAATACCCAGATGGGCGGCACCTTCTTCCCCCAAAGAAAAGGCGTTCAAATGGAAGGCAAAAAATTGAGCGCCGATGATACCGCCGATGACCAGAGGGGCAATGACCGCTATCTGCTGCCAGCTAGTTACTGATATGTTACCCATAAGATAAGAGTAGACTGACTGGAGATTCAATCCGATTCGACCACTCATTGACATTAGAAATGCCATAATTGCGCCTAACAGGGAACTGACTACGAATCCAGCCAGCAGCATATTTACAATGGGTGTCTTGTCGCCCACACGCGCTATTCTATAGACCATGATAACCGTTGCCAGAGCTCCAAGGAATGCGGCTATAGGCAGGAGACCGAAGCCCAGGAAATTCAGGCTTATTGGCAGCATCATAGCTACGGTAGCTCCCAATGCGGCTCCAGCCGAAGTGCCAATGATATAGGGGTCGGCCATAGGGTTACGCAACAGTCCCTGAAAGAGTGCCCCGGCTGTAGCCAGAGCGGCCCCAACAAAAGCGCTGCCAATTACCCGGGGCAACCTGATCTGGAAGATAATTGTTTCATCCGTACTCGTCCAGCTAGCCGGAGAATTGAGAAAAGCCAGCTTACTTAGCGTCATTTTGAAGATGCTGGGTAAAGAGATGCTAACCGCACCAAAAGCGCTGGCCAGGAACAAGGAAAAAACAAAAAAGATACCCAGCAAGAGGAGTATTAAAACCAGACGGTTACCGTGTCTCCATTTTGAAGGCATCTTCCCTCACTTTAGATATAAAAATCCCCTCGTCTGCAGACCAAGGGGATTTATAAAAACTTAGCCTTTCCCCCTTCTCCGCGGAGGTGATAAAAGATGTGGGGCTGGCGTTCTGACTTATGAGCAGCAGGTGCTCAGTTACAGCAGGCGGGACTGTGCCGGACTTTCACCGGGCTTGCCTTCCATTGAAGCCGTCGCTTGCGCTCAGGCACCCCAATCTATTCAATTACACCTAGCTTATCAGACCAATAGGGAAAAGTCAATGTTATAGTCTACTGTTGAGCTACTAGTTCCAGCGCCGAACAATAGGCGTCATAGGTCCGGGCATCATATAGCACAAAAACTACCTCTTTAATCGAAGTAGTCCCTTCTCCAAGGAATGATACCACGGTTTTCAATGCTACCCTAGCTGCCTCGGCTATCGGATAACCAAAGGCTCCGGTGCTTATTGAAGGAAAGGAGATGCTAACCAGGTTATTTTTAGAGGCTAATTTCAGGCTCTCCCGGTAGGCACTGGTCAATAACTCAGGTTCGTTCTTAGTGCCTCCGTACCAGATTGGACCGACAGTATGAATCACATACTTTGCCTTCAGATTTCCTCCGGTGGTGATGACCGCCTTGCCGGTGGGTAAGCGTCCCTGTTTAGCCACGATTTGCTTGCATTCCTCCAGGATGGTGGGTCCCCCAGCCCGGTGAATAGCGCCGTCTACGCCGCCGCCTCCCATCAGCCCTGAGTTAGCGGCATTAACTATGGCATCTGTTGATTGCCCGGTAATATCACCCTGGATTATAGACAACTTAGCCTGGTTAATGATAACCTCTTTGAGTTGCTTATCCATGTCTTCACCTCCCTGGAAATATAACCGGTGCGGTTGCTGGACTATGAAGAGCGAGGAGAGGTTATCTTCAGCGATTGCTACTTTTCCTCGTAGGAGCCGAAAATAAAATCGAGGTCATCCTGTAGAGCAGAGAGCTTTTCTTGAGGAAATAGTTTCTCATCGACATCAAAGATAACCTTAGTTCCATCTTTGATTGAACCTACCAGATGGACTCTAAGGCACTCCCTCATCGCCTGGCCTTGCTGGTCCTGAGTCTTGAAGGTCAGGGTGCCGCGGGAAGTAAAAGATGACGAATCGCTGGGTGAGGAATACGTAGCCAGCTTTGCCTCGTCCACAATCACGCCCTGCTTCAGAACGAAGTCTTTTATCTCCTGGTACAACAACTCGGGATTGACTGCTATGTATGTCTTCCTGATTTGCATTGTTATCGATCCTTCATTTTAGGTGAATTGCTTTCTCACTAAATATAATAATAAAAACGGCGCCATTTGTCACCTGTCTATTAAACGGAGTACGGGCTGACATTACATCGGTTGGTCTGACTATTGCCGTGCAATAACGGGCTGTGGTATACTTCTCTGCAGATGGAGGGTTAATTTGCCGGATAACATTACTATTAAGCAACTTTTGGAAGCTGGTGCTCACTTTGGACATCAGACGAGTCGTTGGCATCCTCGCATGAAGAGCTACATCTTCACCAAGCGTAACGGAATTCATATCATTGACCTGGAGCAGACCGCTGCCCTGTTAGACAAGGCATGTAAGTTTGTGAAGCAAGTCATAACTGACGGTGGTACTATTCTTTTTGTTGGCACCAAGAAGCAGGCACAGCAGGCTATAGAAGAAGAGGCACGCCGCTGCGGTATGTTCTATGTCAATCAGCGCTGGTTGGGAGGAGTGCTGACTAATTTTGCCACAATCCAGGCCCGTATAGACTATCTGGTGCGCCTGGAAGACCAGCGGGCGCGGGGTGAATTCAAGCGCTTGCCTAAGAAGGAAGCTCTAAAGCTTGATGAGGAAATTGCACGCCTCAATAAGCAGGTGGGTGGATTCAAAGAGATGACCAGCATACCGTCGCTCCTGTTCATTATTGACCCGGCAAAGGAAAGAATTGCTCTGGCTGAAGCCAAACGTGTAGGAGTACCGGTGGTGGCCGTAGTGGATACTAACTGTAATCCTGACGAAATAGACTATCCTATCCCAGCCAACGATGATGCTATCCGAGCTGTTAAGCTGATATGCAGCAAAATCGCTGACGCAGTTATTGAAGGAAAAACTGGCCTCGCTATGGCACCAGCCGGGGAACTCGCGGAGGGAGCCGGGGTAGCCGAGACCGCTGAACCTCTTATTTACACTCCTGATGATGAATAAAGGGGGGAGAGTTTGAAGATTCCAACTTCTGTAATTAAAGAACTTAGAGAGCAGACCGGGGCTGGGGTTATGGACTGTAGGAGCGCTCTTATTGAGGCGGACGGTGATACCGGGAAAGCACTCAAAATCCTGGAACAGCGAAATATGGTGCGGGCGCAGAAGAAAGCGGGACGGACTACTGCTCAAGGAATCATTGAAGCCTACATTCATACGGGCGGGCGCATTGGCGCCATGGTAGAAGTGAACTGTGAGACTGACTTCGTCGCTCGGACTGACGAGTTCAAAGAGATGGCTCATAATCTGGCAATGCAGATAGCGGCTCAAGACCCGCAATTTGTCTCGAGAGACGAAGTGCCTGAAACAGCCAGTACAGTACCTGACGTAGCTTGTTTGCTTCTCCAGCCCTATATCAAAGACCCGACCAAGACTATTGGGGATATTATCACTGAAACTATTGCCAAAGTGGGGGAGAACATTAAAGTAAGCAGATTTGCTAGGTTCGAACTGGGAGGATAGATGGAGGGAGCTGCTAGCAAATATAAGCGCGTTCTACTCAAGCTGAGCGGCGAGTCTTTCAAAGGCAAAAGTGAGTGTGGCATTGACAATGCCGTTTTAACTAAGGTAGCCAGGCAGATCAAGCGGGTGGTGGAAATGGGGGTGGGCGTCGGCATAGTTGTCGGTGGCGGTAATATCTGGCGTGGAGCCGAGGCGGCACAAAGCGGAATGGACCGGGTTACCGCTGACTACGCCGGGATGCTGGCTACAGTAATTAACGCCCTTGCTCTCCAGGATGCTCTGGAAAGAGAAGGGGTGATTACCAGGACCCAAACGGCTATAGTAGTACAACAGGTAGCCGAGCCCTTTATCAGGCGCCGTGCCATACGCCACCTGGAAAAAGGCAGAGTCGTTATCTTCGCCGGGGGCACCGGAAATCCGTACATGACCACAGACACTGCCGCTGCATTACGGGCCATAGAGATTGAGGCTGAGGTCTTGCTCATGACCAAGAACAATGTTGACGGCATTTACAGCGCTGATCCATTCAAAGACCCTTCCGCTAAGAAGTTTGACAGGCTCACTTACCTCGAAGCTTTGAATATGCGTCTGGAGGTGATGGACGCTACCGCTCTTTCCCTGTGTCTGGAAAACAAATTGCCTATAATTGTTTTTGACCTCCAGACTCCAAGGAGTATAGAGCGGGCTATACTCGGTGAAGCTATTGGTACCCTGGTGTCCAGCAATTGAATTATGATTAGTAATATTTTATTGAATATTGAAACTAAGATGGAAAAGTCGGCCGATGGCTTGAAGATGGAGCTGGGCACCATCCGCACCGGGCGCGCCGCTCCCACCTTAATCGAACATTTGAAGGTGGAATATGCTGGTGTTCCTACCCCTTTGAATCAACTGGCCAGCATTTCTGCACCTGAGGTCAGGCTCCTTGTTGTCCAACCGTGGGACCGCAGTTGTATACATGACATAGAGAAGGCTATCCTTAAGTCGGAACTGGGACTGAATCCGATGAAC
>Ga0315277_10007690_pt1 | contig 13950 bp, 13 predicted proteins | sample YL17G05_15_MG_FD_203695 | JGI IMG/M metagenome (GOLD analysis project Ga0315277, IMG submission 203695) | Sediment microbial communities from Yellowstone Lake, YNP, Wyoming, USA - YL17G05_15 | ecosystem: Environmental > Aquatic > Freshwater > Lake > Sediment | place: USA: Wyoming | collected... | reverse complement strand
CTTCCGTTCAAAATTGCCACTTACAGCGCGCTCCCCGTCGAGCCGTTGAGCAACACGACGTTTCCGAGAGTTGGAAATTGCTGTACCCCAATCGAGACGTCGCTACGTTCCCCGTTTAGCAACAAAGCCCCGAGGGTGTCCCCAATCTTCCGAACGCCGGTCGTGTCGCGAATTACGTTGAACACGTCCGACCAGGCGATCTCATTGATTGGGTCGCCATTCTCGTCCTGCATGTAGTAGCCAAAGTTTACGGTCGTGTTCGGGCTCCCGTCGTACGTCTCGATCGCAAAAAATGACGTCAAATTCGCAAGAATTCGAGCAGAAACGACACTCGCTGTCTGACCCGCCGACAAAAACACGGTCGCCTGCACGTCGACTGGCAGATATTCAGGATCCTCCACGCTCACAAGGAACGTCAACGTGTTTGGATAGGTCTCTGTAACCGACGTGAGCACAGCATCCTTGAGTAGCTGCGTCGGGAGACCACCCCCAGTTGGGATCACATGGAGCATGCCCTGGTTTTCTAGAATCCCAGGGCGCTCATTCGAGGTGAGCATCAAGGCACGGCTGACCCCCGACACGCGCCGGGCGTTGATCTCGTAATCCTCACGACTGACCGTCCTCGTCAGCGTGCGCAAACTCTCAGGCCCGTAAATCCGAATCTGCTCGAGTCCATCCCGATTGAACCCGTTGCTCGCTGCGGCCGGATTCGTAACGGACATCACCACAGCATTCCCAAACTCGTCTTTGTATGGAACGTCCACCCTTACTATGGAGTTGCTCTCCACGTTCCCGTTCACGCCCCCACCTGTCTTGTAAAGCACCGAAATGTTTCCGACAGGAATGCTACCGGAAATCCCGTTTCCAAATCGAATTGTAGCTCTGTCGTTCTCGTCAACTGTCACGGTAAAGTGGGCGCTCGTGGACAGCGAATCAAGAAAGTTGTCAACCTGGGTGTACACTCCGTCTGCAGATACCCTCGCTGAGCTGTCGAGATACGGGTAATCGTTCAGAATATATTCCTGATTCGGCAGCCCAGTCGATACGAAAACCTGTAGGCTGAACGCGCTATTCTCGACAGTGATGGTCGCTACGGGCGGATTGGTTCCAGCCGGAATCGTCGTCGCTACTAAGGTCTGAAAAATAACTGGCGTCGTAATCTGTTCCGTGCGAAATGTCGACCGGGCCGGAATGAGAACGTCACCGACTGGCACGGCTGCAAGGGTGACGGTCAGATTTGCCGTCGCCGCAGCCGATCCCCTCGGCAAGTACCCAATAAGCTTTGTTAGGGCCAGCATATTCTTCCGAAGTTGCGCGGTGCTGATTCTCGATTCGCGGGCTTGGTTGTCCTGGTAGAACAACAGCACGTCCCCAACGAACGCGAACAACTCAAGAAGAAGGTTGCCAAAATTCGCGACGTTGAAATCGGTCCACTCGGGGAACGCTGACCGCGCCAGGTTTATGAGACGCACACGAAGACTATCGAAATCTTTCTCGGAATACGTGAGGTTGGACCCGAGCAATGACGTCATGGGGGGTATCCTATCCCAAAGACCTTCAATTAGCCAAGTGGGATCGTTGCCTCAATACCCGGCATCAACACAGCGTTGCTGGCACTGTTCCTCGAGATGATGTCAAATTGAGCGCGGACGCCAATTGCTACCTCTCCCAAGCCCTCAACGTCCTCCGCGATGATTTCCACGTTTGTCACCTGAACCCTAGGCTCCCAGCGTGTAAGCGCCTCAACGACCCCGATCCTAGCCAATTCCCTCGTGGTGTCGTCGTTCGCTCGATGGCGTACCATGTACAACGACGAGCCAAACTCATCCCTCCAGGGAAGCTCCCCTTGGAATCGTCCGGCCGCCGAACGCGTACCAAGCACCTGCCCCGCGCACGAGGCAACCAAGCGCACCCCATTGGCCGACGCAAAATCAAGCTTGCGGTCCCTGCGGAATGGACGAGTAAGGCCGCTCCCAAGAAAATCTCCGCCTCCAATGAGTGCCGGCCCCTCGCTCACCTGCGGCAAAACGGGGACGCCAACCGTCGGAGGAGTTGGTTCCGCAGGAATTGGTGGAGTGCTCCATGTCGAATCCATGCTCATATACGTTTCTCCTATAATCCTTCAATATTTCCAGCGGAATCAACTGCCCAAACGCGTACTCGAATTTGTGTCCCAGTGGGCCACCCATGGCGCCTTCGCACCACGTATTCAAAACCATTCTCAATAGCAGTTCTTGACGATCCCAATCGGTACATGGATGTAAATGATAGCCCATCATGCACCAACTCCTGAACACCAGTTGTCATAATCTCCACAGCCACAAGCACACGACGTAAATTGCTGGTCAAATCTACGGCAGAAAAAATAATAGGGTCAGCTACTCGTAGCGTATCCAATTCTCCTGGATAAATATAGACGACAACTGGACTAATTACGTCCGCGGATGCAAGCGGAGCTACCCACTCGATATTCTCAGCCACTAACTCCGAGGGACCGTAGTCAGGAGGAAGATCCAGGAAGCTCAAAGCCAGCGTTGGATACTCTACAGCCGCCTCAGACATCGGAGGAGGTAGATCCAAGAAACTCAAAGCCAGCGTGTCCCAGGTTGTAGCCATCAGGGTTGTACTCCTCGCCCGTGCCAGGCGATACAGAGTCCAGATTTCGCGTGAAACCATTCTTTGTTCGTCCCAAAATGGCTCCATGTCGGCAGGTTAGCGCGGCAATGTCCAAAATCGTGGATCGTAGATTCTATTGAGGCGAATTCCCCAAGTACACCATTGTAATCTACAAAGGCAAAGACCGGGCGAACTGATTCTTTCCCACTCCAAGGATTCGCCTTCGCATTCGTCATGTACTCTGTGACAGAAGTACTCAATCCGTAACCAGCGGACCCCACACAAGCCCGTGCTGCAAGTCCCCGTTTTCCAAAACCGCACCCTCTGGCAGCCCAACCCGAATTCACATCCGTGAAAACCAAAGAATCAACCGGGTAGTTTAGGTCAGCATTAGTATCGTTGAGATGTTGTTGCATGTGCACAAAAGTGTCGGTTTGTGGAATGTAGTTATCGCCCAAAAACCCTATAAGGTAGGCTGAGTGATAGGCGCTTGTTGGCAACCTATGAAGCCCAAGAAAGTAGGTTTCTCCGTCAGTCACGCAGTAATAACGAGAGTACGCGTCTGCTCCATAAGTCCCAAACATACCCTGGGCAGACCATCCAGTTGGCCCAGTGTCCAACTCCAAACTTCGAGCTGTTGATCGTTTCTGTTTGTAAAACTGGAATGTATCCACGTTGAGGTCGCATCTATCAGGAGATGAAGCCCATTGCCCCGGACAATGTAGTATTCCTGGATTGGGAGGATAGTAACCCCACCGAGCCCGGTACTTGAATCTCCACTTAGAACTGTGCGGTGATTCCAGACAATACCCCGCCATGCTGGAGCTTCCAGTGGCGAGCCTTGGCTGAACATCCAGGTTGTTCAGTACTCGAAATGTGAGATCTACAGCAGCTGTAAGAAAGTTTGTGGCGTCATCTCGAATATCAAGAATCGCCTTTGCCCCATCCCTTCCTACTATCCTGTAAATTCCGCTGTTTCCTTCTGTAGCCCTATCAACAAAGCAAACGAATCCATTCGTGATGTCAGAGTCCGTAAAGGAGTAGCTAGCCGAAACAAACTTGTTGTTGCCAGCCTCTACAACACCGTCAATGCCTGACCCGCGAATCTTGCTTTCAAACCAACTTCGCGTAGTGTAGACGGACCCAACATAAACTTGTCCAGATCCAACTGTGCCAACCTCATCAACAAGTTTGAATTTGCACGCCGTAACTACCGTGTGCGAAGTCCAACTCCAACGGCTTCGCGTCCATACGCCTGCGTTGTTGGCTACAGAACCAAGGAGGGCCCACGATCCATTCCCTCTATCGACATAACAGCTTAGTGCGTGTCCAGTATTGTTCCAAACCCACATAGAAAACGAATAGACCTGCGAAGCTTCCATATTCGTGAATACAGCACTCTGAATACCATCACCGACTGCGGCCGCCGTAAAGGTCAAGCTTCGATAGCCTTCGTGAATCTGCTCGGTACTCTTTGACCTTGTAGCCGTACCTACAACACTCCAGTTTGTTACGTTGTCGGCGTCCATAGAGCCGTCTACAACATGGTTGCTAGTAGCATTGACGGTGTCGCATTCCGCCACAAGATCCCAGTCTAATACACGGAGGAAATGAAATAGAAACCAAGCTCCAGATTGCGCGCCATCATAGCCCACAATCGGATACATAGGAACATCAGTAATCCAATGCCGCATCTTCTCCTCCTACAAAACCGTCAATGGGGCGTACTTATCACAACCAAGAAACCCTGCGTGAGGGAGTACTATGTCACCACCAGAAGCCCGTATCGTTGGTGGCGTGTCTAAGCATCGCCAAGATTCCCACTTTTTGTGAGAAAGCCTCCAAGGAAGCCGCCCCCTTCGATAGCCACCTAATGCCGCGTCATCCATCACAACTACGGGGTATGCAACAGGGAGTTTGAAATAGTTTGTCCGCCCCATTGGTATTGCGTTGAATTGCCCACAAAACAGCCCGTAACCTTCGTCCTCCGTATTCGCAGATCCGGCCTTTCGCCTCTCAACGTAGGCCAACACTTGAGTATTCGTATAACCGAGCATGGCCAACTGAGAACAAAAATTGCGTGTCAGTACGGTGTTCCACGATGTTGCGTGAAGATTGTAACACTCAGTAATGAATCTCGGGTACAAGTCCGTGGCGTCAACATCCGTCAATGACCCTCCAGCCATGCCGTACCAGTAACCATTATTCGCCCCGGCTGAAGTGAATGGTGTATGCCACAACATGAACAGCTCACCGTCGATGTCAGCATTGAGCCTCAACGCACGGAGACTCGCTGTATGGTCCTGATTGAACGCTGCTGTGTAAAGCTTCGTGGTCGTGTAATCACCCTTGGGAAGACAATCAAAGGTGATACGGTTTGCCGTTGACGAGCACGTTATCCTAACCTGGAAAGGTGGGCTTCCAACAGGAGCCTCCATGACTGTCCAGGCTCCAGCAGTCAACAAAGACGTCTGGCCTGTTAGGTGAATCCTACCCGTGAGGCCCGAGGCCGTGACCCAAGGCTTCGCAAGATTCCAGTCATCTAGCCACAGCGTCGTGGAGTCTATGACAGACCGAATATTTGCGATAACGCAGTTTGCGTCATTCGTTGGGTCGATAAGTGTTAGCGTCCTCCCCGCGTGAGCCGATACGTTTCCTCCTGCCGTCCTCACAATACCAGGGCTGGCGGGGTTGACATACATGTCCGTATAGGAGGTAATCAAGTTTCCAAGCCAGGCAGCGTCCGCGTTATTCGCTCTCTCTGTCCATCGAGCACACAGTAGAGCCTCACGCCAAAACCACGGAATTATCCGATACAAACAACTATCCGATCCATATATCGGAGTCGCACAATTTCGTATGTGAATCATGAATTACCTCACGATGACCCTGGGGTTGTTTCGGTATTTCCTCCAGTATCAACAGCCCATACGCGCATACTGACACGCGTCCCAAGTGGCCAACCAGCATTCCTTCGCACAGTGTACTCAAACCCCTGTGTAATTTCAACTCGGGAGGACAGATTGGAATAATTCTGAGCAAACGCTACACCGTCATGCACTATTTCATGCACGCCTGTTGCATGAAGAATCGCAGCCACAACTATTTGATTCAGGTTCCCCGTCGGATCAATAACGGTAAAGATGATTGGATCCTCGGAGAGAAGCGTAGCCATGGCCTCTGGAGACAGATACTCAACTAGGGGGCCTTCTGCGTCCGGAATCGTGAATAAGTCTGTCCACTCGATTGCCTCTGGTAGCAGCTCGCCGGCCCCCCAGTTTGGTGGCGGAAGGTCTAGAAAGACAGTAGCCACCGAAATACAATCGGCGCTCGCCTGAGCTATCGAAGGTGGCATGTCAAGAAATGCAACGTTTACCGCGTCCCACGAAGTCGCCATCAGATAACGACCCCCCTTCCGTGCCAAGCGTAACAAAGACCCTGAAAAGCATGGAACCATTCCTTATTGGTTCCAAACGGGGACCACAACGCAAGGTTCGTTCGACAATGGCCAAAATTCTGATTCGTGGATTCTATCAAAGAAAACTGACCCAGGAGACCTGCCCAATCCACGAATGCCATGAATGGTCGAATGGATTCTTTCCCACTCCATGGATTCGCTTTCGCGTTTGTCATGCCTTCCGTTGTGACAGTACCCGTCCCCATACCAGCCGACGCCAAACACGTTTGGGCGGCTAGCCCATATTTCCCGAAGGCACAGCCCCAGTACGTCCACGCGTATGTTAGATTGTTGAAGTACAACGACACGACCTGAGCCGTACCATCTTTTTGCTGCAAATGAACAAACGTATCAGAGAAGGGTCTTCTAGCATCACCAAGAAAGCCCATGAAAAATGCTGTGTGTACTTGAGTCGCTCCTGCGTAGCGAAATGTACCAAGCGTAAATGTTTCCCCATCAGTCAACAGACTGAAACGTATCGGATGCACAGGAGAAGAAATCAGAAGGCCCACGCAGCCGTAATAGTCCGCCGCGGCAGGGCGATAAACTTCACTCTTGTCAAGAGCAATATAGCGAGACGTTGACCGCTGGTCATCCGTGTAGAACTGGAAAGTATCTGTATTTAGGGCGCAGTTTTCAGGCGATGAAGCCCACCTATCGAGCCCATAATCAGCCCCATAGATGTAGATACTAGCAAGCCGATGCTTCCAACGCCACTTTGAACTGTGTGGGGACTCGAGACAGAAGCCCGACCCTGAACCTCCAACACTTGTAGGCCCGGCTACTGGAATGTCTGTGGGATCTAGAATACGGAACGCGAGCCCCGTGGCCGCAGTCAAAAATGATGTACCATCATCGCGTATATCAAGAATAGCTTTCGTTCCAGTGCGCGAAAGTACCTTGTAAATCCCGCTGTTCCCTACGTGCGTCAAATCGACAAGACAAACAAAGCGTTCAGTCGTAATGTCAGCATCCGTGAATGAGTAGCTAGCTGTTGAAAATGTATTGTTCCCTGTCTCAATAACACCATCCGTACCGCTACCACGAATCCTCGCTTCGTACCAACTTCTACAAGTTGACGCAGAATCCACGTACACCTGTTCGGCTGAAACTGTTCCATCCTCCGAAACGATCTTGAATTTGCAGGCAGTCACCGTAGAGTGTGATGTGTAGCTGAACTGATATTTTGTCCAGACGCCACCGTTGTCCGGTACAGCCCCAGCGAGCACGTAGCTGCCATTCCCGTTGTCTATGTACACCTTGAGCTGGTGCCCGCAGTTGTTCCAAACCCAAATAGTGAATACGTACGCCTTGGAAGCTTCCATAGAAACGAAAGAAGCACTCTGAACGCCATCGCCCGTCGCGGAAGTTGTAAAAGTCAGGCTTCGATAACCGGAATACTTCTGAGCATCACTCTTTGCTCGAGTCGCGGTCCCTACGGTCGACCAGTTAGCAATACCTGCATCATCCATGCAGCCGTCAGTTATGTGACTACAAACTGTAATGCTCGCCGTATCGCACTCCGCCTCAAGTTTCCATCCCAAAAGTCGTAGAAAGTGGAATAGAAACCAGGCACTGCCAGAGTGTTTACTCACAGAGGACAAAGGGAGGTCTGTTATCCAGTGATTCATTGTGCTCTCCTACGTCAACGTCGTGATTGGGGGATACTTGTCAATACCAAAGGAACCCGCGCTAGGAAGCAAAACAGCCCCTGGAGATGTCCTGCGTGTATTCAAGACGTTCATGAATCGCCAATCTTGCCAGTTCACGTTTATCAGTCTGAATGGTAGCTTCCCTCGGCGGTAGCCACCAGCCAAAACGTCGGGCATCACAACCCAGGGATAGATTGTTGGGACTTTGATAGCATCACACGTCATCCACCCATACGGAACAGAGATACCCCCTGAAATCAAGTCATAAGCCCCGGCAGCAGACTCATCCGAAAAGGCTTTTGGACGTTCCAGAACAGGGCTAATCTGTGTATCCGCGTAGCTGAGCATGTTTATCACGTTGAAGAATCCGTTTGTGGTCATAGGATTCCAAGAATTGACGTAGGCGCACAAACAACTTGTAAGAAAACGTGGATAGAGATCCGTTGGGGCTATTGTCGATACATCTAGGGTTCCCCCCGCTATGCCGTACCACGCTCCCTGGTCTACACCCGTATTGACGTAATTATTGTTCCACACCATGAACAAATCCCCGGCAATATCCGCGTTGATACGAACAACACGAGTTTGTGAAGCGTAGTCATGATTGAAAACAGCCGTATACGTCTTAGCCCCTGCGTAGTCTCCTTTAGGTAGACAGTCAATCACGAACCGATTGGCAGTTACTCCAGAGACGGTAAGTCGAAGCTGATATTGATTCCCGGAACCGGGGGCTTGAAGAACTGTCCAGGCACCATAGGCCAGCATCGCCGACTGTCCGCCTATGTGAATCCTTCCAGTGAGACTTGAGGCGGCTACCCAAGGGCTCGTAACACAATAATCATCAAGAATGAGGGTATCCGTTCCAGCGACAGCTCGAATGTTCGCCATAATACAGTTTGCGTCGTTGTTCGGATCTCTGAGAGAGATTATACGCCCGACATGCGCAGAGACATTTCCAGCGGCTGTCTTGATTAGACTCGGGCTAGCTGGGTCAACGTAGAAATCAGTGAGCGTCGTGATTACGTTGCTCGCCCAAGCCGCGTCTCCGTTGTTTGCCACTTCAGTCCAGCCCGCAAGAAGAAAAATCTCTCGGTAGAGCCAAGCCGTAAACTTCGCGCCGAAGTCTGTAGCGCCATAGAAAGGAGTCACACAGTTTCTTATGTGAATCATTAGGTGACCTCCCTAAAAAATCATCAGTGGTGGATAAATATCACATCCTGTGATTCCTGCACTGTCCACGAGCAACTTTCCAGGAGCTGTACGATGCTCTCCCTGAGCGTCAGCGATCAACCAGTCTCCCCACTGTTCGTGAACAGTACGCCAAGGGAATCGCCCTCTTCGATAACCACCACTTGGTACGTCACCGATCACAACAAATGGATACTGCCGGGCTGTACGCCCCTGAGAATTGAACCACCTGTCCACATGCCAAATCCCAGAAGTGTACGTGAGATCACTCATGTACTTAGGCCCTTCGATGTAAGCGGCCACAGGCTTAGAAAGGTGGTCGAGCATGTACACTTGCCACTGGAACCAATCCCACCCAGGTGTCGTTCCACCCCATGACGTGTTTACGTTAGATGCTATGAAGTAGGGATACACGTCTTCCACAGGCGTGTCTGTAAGCCTTCCGCCACACCAAATGTAAGGACCATTTATTGCTGTACTTGTGTAGCCGTTCCAATCGAACAGCATGAAATTCTCTCCATCAATGTCGGCATTGATAAGAGAGCGCCTCTCTGTCGTCCCGTAGGCCCATGTAAAGCCCCCAGTAATATTCTTGAGTGTTGCGTAGTCACCATTCGGGTATGCATAGATCCACGGTCTATTCGCAGTTGTTCCAACTTCCAATCGAATCTGAAATCTATCCGATTCCGTCCCAGGAGCAGCAAGAACAGTCCACGCACCAGCCGTCAACAAATTCGTCTGCCCGAAAACATGAACCTTCCCAACGAGCCCAGTCGCGGAAATCATCGGCCTCGCAATGCTCGACATGTCAATGAAGAGTGTCTTCGTGTCGTAGCCGATAATGTTCGCGATGAAGCAATTGGAATCATTCAACGGATCCATCAATGTCAATGCGGAATTCACAGGCGGTGTGGAAAAACCAGCCGCTCGGAAAACCTTCCCTTGTTGGCTGGCATCCACATACAGGTCAGAATACGAAGACGAATAATTTGAAGCCCAGGCTGCATCCGCATTATTCGCCACTTCCGTCCACCGGCCCGCAAGTAGCGCCTCCCGATGAAACCACGTCGAAAACTTGTAGTGAGCACTGTCGCTCCCATATATTGGCGTCTTGACATTTCGTATGTAAATCATAACGGAATGAGTCCCTTCATTTCACGAAAGGCAGCAATCAATTTACGAATTTCAGTTGACGCCTTCGAGAGATCCTCATCAATGGCTCCAACCTGGGGCACCTGAGGACATCCAGGAATCAAAGAAGCGAACGCATTGAGCAGGTCGACCAGCGAACTCATTGGCTCGGACGCATTCCGAATATTCTGAATCTGCGCGGCCTGCATTTCCGAGCAGCATTCCGCCCCCTGCTGCAAAAAGGTTAGGCCATGCGTCTGGGCCACCGCAACCGCACGTACGATGCGTGCCTCCTGCCGGCCTAGCGCATCGATCGCCGACGCGATTCCCTCAAGGTAGCCCAGCAGCACTTCGACCATATCGCAGAGCATGGCGGGTATACAGAGCAGCGGCAGAAAGCTCGCGAGCTTCCCGAGCTTCTCAAACACCTCTTCGGCTTCCTTTGCCAGCTTGAATGGATTCGTGATCAACGCCTTCACAAGCTCGCCGACGGCAAGTAGACATCCCACGATATCAAACAAGGGCTGGAGCGCGGCGATGGCAGCGGTTGATTGCGCCATGATTTGTTGAGCTAGATTCAACTTTGGCGCGTTGAGCCCTGGAAGCTGAACGGCGATGACCGCACCACCAGGAAATCGTATCCGCAGCCCACGGCTATTCGTGGACAACTCCGGACAGAGTTGCCCTTCAGGCAAATAGTTGAACGGAGATATTGGGGCTAGAGGTCCTGTGGTCAAATAGGCTCTCCGCTGGGCAACACAGGTCGCCCGTTGATAACGACGTTCAATCCTTCGATGTTTATCGTACCAACAGAATTGATCGACAAACTTGCGGTGCTCAGGATTACCATCTGTCGGGTCAACCCGTTGTATTCGATTCCATCACCTGAAACTTTGTCCTGCAACACCATTGCTGGGGTATCCGCGGAATCGTCCAAAACAATCAGCCATCGCTCGGTCTCGATGACTTTGACCTTCGGTGCTTCCGCTGGCGTTTTCCCAGTGATTCTCGCATTGAGTTGGCTTACCTGACCCGGAGCACTCCAATTTCCAGGCAGATAATTCACCTCGTCGACGTCGCCCTGATGACACCAGACCGCAACCTCAGCCCCGACGTCCGGCACAAAGAAAATCCCCCGCTCCGGGGACCCTCCCCCGACCGCCATCGGAAGCGCCCACGAGCTTTGTGGCTCGAGCATCCCAGGAACCCGTACCCGTACTCTACCATTTCGGAGCGGGTCGGCGTTGTCCGTCACTACCCCTCGGTACAGAGCCGTGAAGCGTGGGTCGCCTGCGTCGTCAAATTCATCTGGCATCTCGTCGCCCTCCTACTCCGGATCGGCAAAATCGCTCTGAGTTACATCCGGCCACGGCTCAAACGCTGTCGAAGACGGCGTGACGCAATTACCTCGAGGCACAGATTGGGTTGGAACTGACTCTCGACCGGTTGTTGGCCGAAACGCCGTGACCGCGTCCTCATCTTGCTGCGCCGTCGGTGTCAACGTTTGAGGCGGAGGAGCCGGACGGGTCACGTTCGCTGGGTTTCTGCGGGTTTCTGCCAACGGAGAACCATCTGCGTTGGTGTCAAGACACGGATCCATCGCCGGCGTCGTGTTCGTGGTCCCCGTGTTTGGAATCCCAGGCTCCAACAGCTCGAGGCCGACCGCAGAGCGACTCGTCGTCGAATGGCCGCCCGAACCGTCGCTAATGCAATCCAACGAAATTGTGTAGCCTCCGGAATCAATTTTGTGAACAACCTCTTTCACGTAGTATTTGATCCCAAGCCGTCGACCCACCCCCTCAAGTTGGATTACGGTCTTCGCATACATCTCAGGGTCGCCAACAGCCTCCAACTTCATTTTGACTGCGGTTTCCTGATTTCTGCGCTGCAACGCCAAAGCTTCCCGACGAGCCTGCTCCGCTGAATTGCTCGAGGTTGGCTTCGTCACGGATTGCTGCGTCATTGAGTTCAGATTTGGATTTCCGATCACGGATTGGTTTGTAGTCTCAAATGGCAACAGCGGATCCATCACACGCCACTGGCCATTCTCCATGACTTCATACACAGGCGCCTGTGTAGGTGCATTGGCCTGCGCTGCAGGAGAAGGATTTACAAGCTCTGCCATCGCATCCGCCGCAGCAGCATTCATCGCTGCGGGATCTGCCCCGCCAACGTCAGCCGTAGGCGTCAAGCTTGGAACGCTGTTCGGCTCGCCTGCGGTGGCCTCCCCCGAGGTGTCGCACCCGTCTCTCGCATTTCGACCTTTGACGCGTACCCCTCCTGGCTTCACCGTCAAATCGTTCTCAATGCTGATGTTGATTATCTCTCCCCTCCGGTCTGTGAAGTAACGAAAAACTCTGCAAGGTCGTTGTCCAGTGCGTCTCCGATGAAAGTGAAACCCGTCAAAATCAACATAAAATTGAAACCCTTCCGCGGCCGCCAGTCGTCGAATGAATTGCGCATCGGTGAGGCGTGCCTGTGTAATGTGAGGATGGATTACTTGCGTATCTTCGATGTCGAGTGTCTCCCATCCATTTGCCTCTGCAATGAACCGGACTACATCAGACCTCTTTGCGTTCTCGAATATTTGATTGTTCGTAACCCTGTTCATTAGGAGAGAAAGGGCCTTTGCCTCGATCTGCAACTCGGTAAAACCAGTGACCTTTGTGATCACCAACTGGCGAGCAGCCGCCATACGTCCAGCGTACCCCCACGACACGTTCAGGCGGTTGCCTTTCTTCCAGACAGGATCGTCGAAATTCTTCAGGTTGTAGTTGTCAACACGCAGCTTGAGCGAATCAGCCTTTCGCTCGCTATCCGTGTACTCGAAGGACAACACCCGAACAATATCCTCTTGCGCGGCACCCGCTGAGTAGTCCTCCATCGTGGTGGCTACCGGTATGCTCCGGCCACCCTCGTCAAGAACTGTTACCCAAAAATATGGGTACGCACGCAAACCAAGATTGCTCGGGAGTGTCAACCGAACTTCCTCCTCGAGAAGTTGAAGATTTCCTCTTCAAGCACTCGTCGGGACGGAATGACCATCACAGAACCTACCGTCAACTCAATCGTGGGATCGTGAATGCGCTGCGGCTGAAAATCAGCAATGACCCACCACAATCCAGCCGCACGAGGGTAAGGTCGGAAATACTTTCCAGCAAGCGAAAACAACGAATCCCCAGATTGAACAACATGAAATCTGTTGTCCGCCCGTTGCTGGAACGAAAACGGAATTCGATCCGTCAGCCACAATGTCTTCTCGCCACGGCTTCGTAGCTGTATTCCGAAAGTGAATGAATGCCTAGAATATTGCCGAGGAGGCATGTCTACCTCACCATCGTTTCATGAGGACGCGTTGACGCTGGCGGACTGTAGCGTTGCTGCGTATTTGCTCGCACGTCCGCGCTCAAAAGCCGGAAGTCTCGAATTTCCTCAAAGTTCACAGAGGCCTTGGCGATATAAGATCGCCCCTGATAGTTGAACTGCGTATGTGTGAACTTCACACCAGATACCACACACGTGCAGGAAATCATCTGCGGCCACACAAACAACACCCTCGGAGGACCGCTTCCTTCAATTGAATCCACCTCGCCCTGAGGGTAACAAAGCGAAAAAAGAAACAACCGGTCTCGTCTCAGATTCCCAGCAGCCATCGGCGCAGACCCATTCCACCAAAATTCAGCCGGAAGTAGCAGGTTATTTGTGTTGTTGTACTGGAGAACCTGATGGCTGAGGCCTGGAACCGTCAAACGATTCCAGGAAACCTGCACCTCCTCATCAAGAATTTCAGGATTGTGCGCAACATAGATTGTCTCAGCCGTCGCAACATTCGTCAGAGACATTCGTGTCGGGCTATGCACGACCGACGGAGGTATCGTTACACGAACTGGAGCAACTCTTTCGCGG
>Ga0315277_10007689_pt1 | contig 13952 bp, 9 predicted proteins | sample YL17G05_15_MG_FD_203695 | JGI IMG/M metagenome (GOLD analysis project Ga0315277, IMG submission 203695) | Sediment microbial communities from Yellowstone Lake, YNP, Wyoming, USA - YL17G05_15 | ecosystem: Environmental > Aquatic > Freshwater > Lake > Sediment | place: USA: Wyoming | collected... | reverse complement strand
ACCAATGGCATCCGGCGCTGTGCAAGCTTGCTGGCATCACTCCAGACAAACTGTGCGAAGTTCGCGGAAGCAGCGCGATTGTCGGAACGCTCATGCCCCACGCCGCAGAAGAGATGGGCTTGCTTCCTAACATGCCTGTCATAAATGGAGCCGGCGATCTGGCGACGGCTGGCGTGGGTTCCGGTGCTTTGGATGACGGGGAGCTCCACATCAGTCTCGGGACGAGCAACTGGGTTGCCGGGCATGTCACACAACGAAGGATCGACGTTGCCCACTACGCCGGCTGTATCGGAAGCGCGTATCCAGAGAAGTACTTTCTAGCTATGGCGCATCAAGAGACTGCCGGCATCTGTCTCGAATGGTTGAAGAATAATGTTCTCTACCACGAAGAGCAGTTGAAAGCGGAGACTGGTGTATCGAGCGTCTATCAGCTTCTCGACCGTTTGGCGGAACGGGTAGAGCCAGGCGCAGGCGGAGTGATGTTCACTCCGTGGATGTTTGGAGAGCGGTGCCCGATTGATGATAGTTTTGTGCGAGCAGGATTGTACAACCTCAGTCTGCAGCATTCGCGGGAGCACTTGATCCGGGCCGTTTTGGAGGGAATCGCATTCAATACCCGTTGGGCCATGGAAACCCTCGAGAATCTCTACTCGCCGGTCGCGGAGCTGAACATGATTGGCGGCGGTGCAAAAAGTCGGCTCTGGTGTCAAATCATGGCAGATGTCACGAATCGTATAATCCACCAGGTGGCCGATCCTCAGTTGGCAGGAGCGAAGGGAATAGCATTGGTTGCTAGCATGGCGCTCGGGTACGTCCCCTCATTCAACGACATCAGGAAGTACATCCGGATCAATGACGTGTACAGGCCAAATCCGGCGTATCGTCAACTCTACGACCGATTGTTCCGCGAATACAAGAATATCTACAAGCATAACAAAACCTGGTACCGACGCATGAATCGAGAACAATGACTCAGGGTGAGGTTGCAGAGAACTTGAGAGAGTTTTGCTCCCACGATGTGACCTATGAAGATCGCCTGGTCACCGTTGCCGAAGGGGTTGTCCTCCGTGTTGTGAGATTCACACCGTCGGAAGACGTGGGCAATCCCACGGTCCTTTTTGTCGCGGGGTGGATAACGCAAATGATCGCGTGGAAGTTTGTCCTCAAGGAAATGACAAAGGATTTCCGGGTCGTTTACGTTGAGACAAGGGAGAAAATCTCGTCGCAAGTACGAGGAGCCGCAGACTACAGCGTTTCAGCTATCGGAAAGGATCTGGTGAGTCTCATCGACCGGCTCGATTTTGCTTCCGGGCCCTACGTTATGTTCGGCAGTTCGCTCGGTGCGACAGCCATTGTCGATTGCTACGCGGCTCTCAAAAGGAAACCTCTGGCGTTGGTCCTCGTCGGACCCAACGCCGTCTTTCGAGTGCCAAAGGCCTGGTTGATCGTCGTAGCTCTTTTCTATCCGCCTTTCTACGCTCTCATCAAGCCCGCGGTCAAATGGTACCTGAAGACCTTCCGGCTGGATGTCAGGTCGGACAAAGACCAGTATCAGAAGTACTGCCGGGCGCTTGATGCTGCTGATCCCTGGAAGCTGAAGAGGGCCGTTCTCGCTGTGTCGAAGTATGAGATATGGGACCGGTTGCCGTTCCTAACGTGCCCGACCCTGTTGATCGGAGCGTCCAAGGACGTCATGCACGAACCGGAGAATTTGAAGAAGATCGCTGCTGGAATTAGGAACGCCGTGACAGTTGATCTGGAGACAAACAAAGTGGCGCACAGCGAGAGCGTTGTACAGGAGATACGGGCATTCCTGTCAAGAAATTGGACAGGACGCTCTCAGGAGAGCCGTCGCTAGATATTCAACGAGCCAGAAGTTGATGATCAAAGAGTGGAAAGGAATCCTCATGGCGACTGCTAGATCAGCGACTCTTCCTTCCATCCCAGTTTGACCAGGTCGATGTTCTTCGGGTTCGCGATGCCTACTCCATGTTTTTCTTCCGCGGCGGCAATGTGCCTCACCGGAGGGCGCATAGGAGTCGGTTCCTTGAAGTAGATTGCCCGCTGTGCCTCGATGATCTTCAGTCCTACCGCATCAACCGCGACCGGGTCAGTGCTCACAAGCATCCCTTTGTACAGCCAGGTGTACTCCTTGTCAAAGTGATGGGGTCCCATGCAATGGAATTGTGGCGTCAGCATGAGAAGAATGTTCAAACGCGTTTTTCCTGCTATGGCCGGAAGTTTCCAGATTGCTCCGAGATCGACGCACGAGTCGGGATGATAATCAGGAGGACTGGGAGTGAACATGATGTAGTTCTTGAGACATCCGCCCACGCCCGACCAGTTGTGTGCTCGCATCGGTCGCACGTTGATCACGGCTGTCGCTCTGGCGAAGACGGGATTTGACAGAACGCCGCGGTCGTCGATACTCATGTTCTTCTCCTCGACGCCAACAGCCATAATCCTTCTCTTCATCTCCTCTTCGAGTTCGAGAGGTGTCCGAAGGTACCGCCAGACATTCGTCTTTATTCCGACCACGTCTCCAGGTTTCACGACTTTCTTCCATGCTTCTTCGGCACTCTTCACATCGAAGAGACTCACCATGGCATCATCAAGCATCTGCGCAATGATTGCTTTGTCGACCTTCCAGTCATTATCCACAACATTCTGATGACGGATGAGAATCACTTTTGCTTTCTTCCCGCTGCTCTGACCAGCGAACAATGGCATTGCCACTGTTCCAACGACTGCTGCTGCGGTTGTCGTTCGCAAGAAGTCTCTGCGAGTCATGGTGGAATCGCTCATCGTAATCTCCTTTGAACAGTATCAAGAAGTTTCTGTGCTTCTGACTGAGTTGGCGCATCAAATACCGCAGTAAGGAAATTCCGCTCTTTTCTGCAGGCACTCCATTTCCCGCTTTCTGTCTGAACAATCCCGCTTCCATGAGCTTCGGGCATGTAGTGTGTTGAGAAATCCTCGTACGCTGCCTGAGCGTTGCCGCTCCTGTCGTACTGAACGAGCATCAAGTAGCTCCTGTTGCTCTTCATGCGAACCAGCACAGCATCCGTTTTGTCGCCGAGGTGGAAGAGATTCTTGTCCGCGACGTAGAAGTGGATATTCAGAATCTCGTTCCGGAAGAAATACCGGAGTGACTCAGGAGAAAATTCTCCGATTGGGAGATATTGGAGGATGCCGGGGATGGCACCTTCTTCCTTGATGGCTTCTGAAATCATCGCTCCCATTTCGAGGACAGCTCTTTTTGCGTCGTCATTCTCCCGGTCGATCATGACACACACAAAGTGTCGGCCCTTCCAGAAGGTGAGGAGGCCGCTCTTGTATTCCCCGTTCTGTCCGATCTCGACAGCGGGTCCTCGGCCTTGCATGTTGGTGAAGGCCCCATATGCGTTCCGCGGAAGCCCCATATCGAAGATTTCTACAAGGATCTCTTCCTGGTTGGGATGTACGTAGCGCTGGACGAGCAACCGCTGAAAACCGTATGCGAGATAGACCTCCCCTGCACCGTCCATGTATTTGAAAATCTCGCGTCCCGTGTAGACCCTTGAGGGTTCCGCGAAATTCCATTCGTGGACTGATGTCGGAAGAAGCTTCTGCAGTACGGCTTGTGTCAATGTGTCTGATGGAGTCATCATGAGAGGGAGGAGGAGCAGAATTGAACCCATGGTCACCTGCGGATTGTCTCAGGGAAAATAAGACATTCCCTTCAGAATGGCAAAACGCCTCTGCGGTGAGGGGGAGTTGGTGTTCTGGACCTCAATTTTGCTTGAGGGCGTAGATCTTCATTTGGATCGTTCCTGCTTCTTCGGTCCTGGTTTCAGGGCGAACGTGTCCCGTACGTATCGGATGGCGTCAGCGATAGTGGACGAGACGTGGTTGCAGCGGAGCGATTGGGGAGTCTGCTGGCGGACGCCGTTGCCCCCTACGAGAAATACTGCGCGCTGCGAGCGGGCAAGTTTCCCGATCGACCGGATCGCCTGTGCACCTCGCGGCCGCGTCAGTACGGAAAGACAGATCACATCCGGCCGGTGTGCTTTCATGTGTGATGCAAGCGCTTGCATGGGTGTATTGGCGCCGATATTCTGCACGCTCCATCCTTCTGCTTCGAAGGCGTAGGCGAGTAGGCGCGCACCGAGGCTGTGGAGTTCTGATTCGGGACAGGCGCAGACCATTGATAGGCCGTTCGAGGGCTTCCTGTGAAGATCCGGTCCGAGGCGTATCAGAGCTTCCTCAATGGCCTGAGTCGCAAGATGTTCCTGGTTGACGTCGACCTTTTTCTCTTGCCAGAGTTTCCCTAACGCTTCCATCGCCGGCTGAATGACCTCGTCCGCGATGGTCGGGAGCGGGAAGTGATGCTTGTAGAGATAGGCGAGCAATTCGTATGTCCCGTTGCGATCTGCCTGCAGAAGTTCCTTGAGGAGAATCTCGGCAAGGAGCCGGTGGTTCCGGGTTGTGATGCCGACCGCGAGCCGTTTCTGCTGACTCTTCGTAAGCGGAGGCGGTAGTACCCCAGTGAGAGGGTAGCGATGTTCTTCGGCGAACCGGATGACTTCGGTCATCCGGAATTTCCGGTGACCGCCCATGGTCTTGACGCACGCGAGAGTCCCGTCATCAGCCCAGCGCTTGATGGTCGACTCAGCCAGGTTCAGGAGGACAGCGACCTCTGTCGTTGAAAGGAGGGAATTCATACTATGCCGTATTAGGTGAATTGCACGATTTGGACGATTTAACATAGCAAGCGGGACCGGCACAAGCAAGCGCGGATATTGGAGCGAAGCGGTCTTTATGATTGAGCTTCCCCCGGAAAAGGACAACGCCCCTGCAAAGAGGGGCGTGGGTGTTTGTTAACGGTTTTCAAACCGGAAATCAGAACAAGTTCTTCGACAGATTATCTGTCGAAGTGGATCCATGTCCGACAGTTGAACTGTCGGACAACAGGGCAGGGGGTTCGGCTCTACACCCCGTAGGGCACCCAGATGTTCTTCACCTGGGTTGACTTCAGGAGCAGCTTCTCGCACTCCAATCGACTCCAGTCCATCGGCTGCCCGTTGGAAACCCATGTCTGTTTCATGTTGCTGACGGAGACTTCTTCGACGACTTTGCTGCTCTCCGCGCTGCCGAAGGACCAGATCGCATCGACGTCCTCATGCTCACCAAGGACTTTGGCGAGGGCATCCGGGTTTTGTGCCGTCAGTACATTGATGACACCGCCAGGAACGTCGGAGTGCTGGATGACCTGCACCAAGTCCATTGCTGTCATCGCGTGCTTGCCGGAAACCACAACAACGGTATTTGCCATCGCGACCGCCGGTGCCACGATCGAGATCAAACCAAGGAGTGGCGACTCATCAGGAGCGCGCATCCCAACGACTCCGACCGGCTCGCGCAGACCTACAACCAACCTTCTGCCGAGAACAGGCTGGACGGTGCCTCCGAACTTATCAGCATACGCCGCGAAGTCAAAGAGCCGACTGATGCTCTGTTCAACTTCTTTTCGTGCCGCTTCAGCAGTGCAGCCCGTCTGCGCTGCGATTCCGGCAGCAAACCGTTCCTCCTCGTTCCCAAGATTCTCCGCCCAGAAATAGAGAATCTGAGCCCGCAGATGCGCCGCTGATTCGAACCACGAAGGAAACGCTCCCCGAGCAGCTTCGACTGCGTTCCGAACATCTTTCCTGTTTGCTTCTCCAACTACTGCCAACAGTTCACCGCCAGGTGATTTGATGTGGAAACTGCCTGCCTGATCAGGCCTCGCAAGCTTGCCGCCAATCAGAAACCGGAAAGTTCTGTCGATTTGGTTTGGGCCGAAGGCCCATCCGCCTCCGGCGGAAATTGGTGACCCCGTAAACGGGGCAGGTTGGTGACTGGTTAACTGGTCCTGAGTGGGCGCTTTGCGAGAGTCGAAGGATTGGTGACTGGTTGCGGCGTGATCCGCCTCTACCAGGACACTGTACATCCCCTCGCGGCCGCCTTCACGACCGTACCCGCTCTCTTTGTATCCTCCGAAACCGGCCGCGGCATCGAACAGATTCGTCGAATTGATCCAGACAGTGCCTGCTCTGACCTTTCGGGCAACGTCCATCGCCGTGTCAATGTCCTGTGACCAGATAGACGCAGCCAATCCATAGCGCGTGTTGTTCGCTAACTGGATTGCTTCGGCGGGGGTGCGGAAGGTCAGCGTCACGAGTACCGGACCAAAGATTTCTTCCTGGGCAATCGTGTGAGACGGCTCGACATTGGTGAACAATGTGGGAGGAAGGAAGAATCCACCCTTCGGGCAAACCACTTTATCGGGCTGCCACATCACAGCGCCCTCTCTTCTTCCGACTTCCATCATCTCAGAGATCTTCTTGAGCTGTTCGGCGTTGTTGATTGCCCCCATGTCCATCGTTTTATCGAGGGGATTTCCGACGCGCAGTTTGCTCATCCGCCGCTTGAGGCGTTTGATGAACTCGTCGTGAATTCCTTCCTGGACGAGAAGTCGTGAGCCAGCGCAGCAGACCTGACCTTCATTGAACCAAATTCCATTCACAACACCTTCAATCGCAGAGTCGAGATCCGCACTCTCGAAAACGATGAATGGGGATTTGCCGCCCAGCTCCATAGTCAGGTGTTTGCGCGAGCCGGCTGTCCCTTTCCTGATAATCCGTCCAACTTCTGTCGATCCCGTGAATGTGACTTTCCATGGAACCGGATGTTCGTAGAGCATCGTCCCGGTCTTTGAATCACCTGTCAGCACATTGACCACTCCGGGCGGAAGCTTGACCTCGTTCATCAGAATATCGGCTAGCAGAAGGGCGGTCAACGGAGTTGATTTCGACGGCTTGATGACAACGGTGTTTCCCGCCGCCATAGCAGGGGCGATCTTCCATGCAAGCATGAGGAAAGGGAAGTTCCACGGAACGATCTGTGCGATGACTCCGCCGGGGCGATATCCCCGGAATTCACTCTTGAGCGTCTGTGCCCATCCAGCGTGATAGTAAAAATGCCTGATTACGACGGGGACGTCGATGTCGCGTGTTTCGCGGATCGGCTTCCCATTGTCGAGTGACTCAAGAACGGCAAACACGCGGGCATGCTTTGCCACAGCACGGGCGATAGCGTAAAGATACCTGGCACGCTCATGGCCGCTCAGAACGCTCCATTTTGGAAATGCCTCTTTGGCAGCATTCATCGCGGCATCCACGTCATCTTTGGTGCCGAGGGCGATTTCTGCCAGCACCTCATCACTTTTCGCCGGATTGATCGTCTTGAAGTAACCGCCATTTTTTGGCAGCTGCCAGGCGCCACTGATGTAGTGGCCGAACTTCGACCCATGGCTTTTCAGCCATTCCCGGGTCTTGTTCTCCTGTTCCGGCGCTGGTCCATAATCCAGGTTGTCGATGAGCGCGGAGAGTCTGTCTTTATCCATTGTGTGTTCTCACGTTTTCGTGTACAAAGCAATCCTTGAATAAATCCGAAGCACGAAAATCGAAATCCGAAACAAATACTAAAACCGAAATCAGAAACAACAAACGAGGATGCAGGATTCGAATTTATCTTTTTCGGATTTGTTTGAGATTTCGTATTTAGGATTTCGGATTTGTCCTCTAGGCCATAGGATGGTATTGAGCATTTGAATATCGGCCGAACACAAGATGCCTCAGCTGCCGTTCGATATCGTTCAGCAATGCGCTCGCGCCGATGCGGAAAAGTGCAGGCTTGGTCCAATCGGGACCCAATTCCTCGAGCATCAACGTCAGCCACAGCATCGAATCCTTCGCCGACCGGATACCGCCGGCTGGTTTGAAGCCGACCCGCCGATTGCCCAGTATTCCGAGATCCATAAATCTCCGTATCTGTCGAACCATGACGAGACCGGTCGGCAGCGTCGCGTTGATCGGCTCAAATCCGGTCGATGTCTTAATGGTATCAGATCCTGCCATGATTGCCACCGCTGACGCAGCTGCGACGTTCGCCAGCGTTTCCAGGTTTCCGACACCGAGTATGGTTTTGAGTTTGGCTCTCGTTCCGCATACTGCGCGGTATGCAACGATTTCATCGTACAGCGATTTCCATTTTCCGGTGAGTACTTTTTCGCGGCTGATGACCACATCAATTTCCTTGGCCCCCGCTTTGATGGCAAGGTCGATTTCCTTCAGCTTGATGCTCATGTATGTCTGACCTGCCGGGAATCCGGTGGCGACTGATGCCACGGGAATTTGTCCGCCCAGAAACTGAACGGCTGGTTTGACCTGGGCAGGATAAACGCAGACGGCCGCAACGGTCAATGGTTCAGTTCCAATCCCGAGGTGGTTCTTGATCTCTTGTTCGAGGGGTGAGAGGGCTTTCGCACAAAGTCGCTGCACCCTGCCCGGAGTATCATCACCGGCCAGCGTTGTAAGATCGATACAGCGAATGGCAGCCAGGTAGGCGGCAACCTGGGCTTCAACCTTGAACGTGCGGCGTGTGCCGAGTTCTACGGCCCGCGCTTCCACGGCACTCCGATTGACGCGCAGGGATTGAACAAGTCCGATGTCAAAGGGGACAGGGGAATTCACCGAGAGTCTGCCCTTGGTTGCGATCGCACGAGAGCCGGGTGAACGTTTCGGAAGCGAACGACTGCGCGCTCTGACGATTGACGCGGCTGGTCTGGTGGATGTCCGTTTCTTCTTCATGGAGCCACTCTGAAGCTGTTGAGATTCCAAGTTGACGTAGTAATGATAATGGTACCGAAATAGCGGGAGATTATCAATCGGCGGTGAGAGAAAATGGTGTAACTTTACGGCCCGACAACTTTCATCACGCAGTTTCCGCAATCGAATTCGAGCCTGTACCTTGTGGTGCCATCGTAGAGGAAGAGTTCGTCGTTTTGGCTTCCCTTGCCGCGGCAGAGATCGAATTGATACTTCAGGCAGTACCGCGTCGTCATCAAAGCCTGGCCGGCGATGCTGTCTTGCAGCTCGAATCCTTTCTCGATACGCGTCACGCCGTGACGACGGTAGAACCGGTCCGCCAACGCATTGACCACATTGGCGGAGAAATCCAATGAAGATTGCGGAAAAGGTATTTCGTTCGGCTCGATCTTAGCAGTGTGCCGCGGATATGCTCTCTGTCTCACGGCATCGAGCGCGGCAACGGCGTTTCTCCGGAGCTGGTTCAAGACCTTGACGGGTATGAACCACGGACTGGAGAGTTCGGCCATGAAATCCGTTGATTGGTAGATGGTGCTTCCAAGTTTTGTCAGCTGCATCTCAAGAGTGCTTTGTGCTCCAGACGGATGGTCTGCCGGCCCCCTTGCATGCGCGATCTGCTGCATCGCTCCGTTTCCATCTTCGTCGATGAGCCGGAGCTGAAAACCACCTGATGTTTCGGTGAAGAAGAGCCTGACGCCGATTTTGCGCGTTGCACGGTCGGACTTGAGGAACTGCAGGAATGAATGGTCGTGATTGCGATAGACGACAGTGCCCGGAGAAAGGCCTGACAGGGAATTCAGGGTGATCTCGTCTCCATCGATCCGATTGATGTTCGTCCCCGTCAGCTGGTCCTGATCATCGAAGTAGCAGATCCCATCGCCGCTTCGCAGAGTTTCTTTGGTGTGGAGAGTGAATGAGCTTTTGCTGATACTCCTCACGGTCCCGATTGCCTTGCCGAGCGACTTCGGCGTATGCATGGAGGCGATCCCTGGCCGCCGGCCATGGAGAAAATAGTCCGTGTAACCGCGGTTAAACGTGCGCTCCGGATCAGTGGTAAACGTTGGAGTCGTTTTCCCAGATGAAGCCCTGCCAAATTGAGGCCGTTGCTCGAGCAGCGCGTCGAGCATCGTGCGGTAAAAAGAGGTGATATTTCTTACGTATGCCGCATCCTTCAATCGGCCTTCGATCTTGAACGAGGTCACGCCGGCATCCACCAATTCAGGAAGGTATTCGGAGAGATTGAGATCCTTAAGGGACAGGACGTGCTGGTTGTTGGCGAGGACATTGCCGCGGCTGTCCGTAAGAGTATAAGGAAGGCGGCACATTTGAGCGCACTCACCGCGGTTCGCGCTCCGGCCTTTTGCGGCCTGGCTGAAATAACAACGGCCGCTGAAACTTACACACAAAGCGCCGTGGACGAAGAACTCGAGTTCCAGCGATGTCGCCTTGCGAATGTCGCGCACCTGGCCGATCGACAGTTCACGGGCCAGGATAACCCGTTGAATTCCAACCTGTTCAAGGAACCGGATTCTTTCAATGTCATAATTGTGTGCTTGTGTGCTGGCGAACAGAGGAATGGGAGGGAGGCCAAGTTCCAGAAGGCCCATATCCTGAATGATCAGCGCATCAGCTCCGGCATCGTACACTCGCTGGATCAGTGAGCGTGCTTCTTCCAGCTCGCTGTCGTAGAGAATCGTATTGAGCGTGATGTAGACGCGCGCCCAGTACTTGTGGGCATACGAAATCAGTTGGCCGATGTCCCTCAGCGAATTCCCTGCAGCTGCGCGCGCTCCGAATTTCGGCGCGCCGATATAAACAGCATCTGCGCCATGGTTGATGGCAGCAATGCCGCATTCAACGTCGTGCGCCGGAGAGAGAAGCTCAAGGGGAATTCGTCTTGATGTCAAGTGTGCCTCTCCCTATCGTGCGCTACACCGAACACACGCACGGCACTTCCCTCTACCCTGAACATGAATCGCCAGCGTTTCACAGCGATGACAGATGTTCCGTCAGACATCTCCTTTATTCGACGGTAGGCATGCGGATGTGGATCGCGCGCGAGAATCTCTTTCAGGTAGCCGAGAATCTCCAGGCGATCTTCTGCCTCGACCTGGTTGATTGACATCTTCACTTCGGGCCCCAGAAAGACCTTGTAAGCGCGCGGGCCGTGCTCATTCGACTTGCTAATCCAACCTGAACGAGCTTTCGGAAATGACTCAGCGTGAGGTATGTAGGGTTTGATGTCAAGCACCGGTGTGCCGTCGAGCATATCGGGATTTTCGACTCGGATGGTGCGCCCCTTGATGCCGATCAGCTTGCAGAGTGAAAGTCCAAGAGGGTTTGGACGGTGGGGTGATCGCGTAGAGAATAGTCCGCGCTTCTTTCTTGCTCCGTGGGGGGGAAGCACCACTGGTTTCCAGTTCTTATTGTTGTGAAACCAGAAGATCACCCAGATATAGTCGAATCCCGAAAGATCTGCCAGCGCCTGCTCGAAGTTCTGACCCGGCAGGAGCTTGATCGTCCCGACGGTTTTCCTTGAAGCGGTGGCCGGCTGCCGTGGAGCGGCGTACTTCGACTTGAACTGCGTCGAAATGAAGCCGATAGGCTGGAGCGTGAGGATTGACTCTGTCATGACTTCAAGATAGCAGAAAGTCAGGAGAAGTTCCTGCACTTTCCCTCGCCGGAAGAAGATGTTCCAGTGCCGTCTCCAAAAAGAAATCCTGTGTTTTCAAATGCAATAGTTTCCAACGTACAGCGGTATGCACTCACCCGACGTTGCGTGTTCGAGCATTTGTGTCGCGATCATTCCACCGATCAACAATTCATGCTCTCGTACCGCTTTCTTCTATCACCACTAGATATCCTTCTGTTTCCGTCTATTGCCTTTCACGATCTACTCCACTATCATTGTCGAGAACGGCTTGATCCGTTCACCCCTTGGGACACAAAATGCAAGTGAGTCTTTGTCTGAGAGCTGTAACAACACTCAGGAAGTGGCCGGAGGATGAACCTCAAAAGGACATGATTTCTTTTGAGAATTGGCACCAGTCAGATTCGGCTCCATGACAATTCTATTCATTCATATCATTTCAACGATCCTTCTCCCTCTCTATTTCTTCTTTCATTACTATTTCGTAGCAAGGATTTCATCAGGCCTTGGTTTCAGAAACAGGGGCAGGTGGGTCCTGGGAAGTCTCTTCTTCGCACTTGCACTGCTTTCGACCCCTGCGTTCTTGGAGACATCGCACTCGTTTCTTGAAACCTCAGGAACACCGTACCACTACGCAGCATTTGGCTGGCTGGGCATTGCCGGGATTGGCGCGTGTGTCTTTCTATGTGCTGACGGTGTCAGGCTCTTCTTGAAGTTGTTTGGATCGATTTTGCCCTCACCTGCACTACGGGTTTCCTCCTGGACCAGTACGCTCGCTGGAAAGGTCGGTACGACGGGGGTGCTGGTGTCGTGGCTTGCCATCTCAGCATATGGTATCTTCGAGGCGGTCAGACCGCCCTCCGTTGAGCGGATCAGTATTGAAATCCCCGGCCTAACGAGGAATCTGACGATCGTTCAATTGAGCGACATGCACCTGGGTCCGGTATTCGGTGCCGAGAGACTCGGCACGGTCATGACAACGGTACGCCAGATCAGACCCGATCTTATAGTGCTGTCAGGAGATATCATCGATGGGGATATCTCGGCCAGGTATGCCGAGGAGTATCTCGATTCGCTGTCGACTCTCAGAAGCCGGCACGGTACGATTGCTGTCATCGGAAACCACGAAGAGTATTTCGGAGTCAATCGAATTTCCGAGCTCTATAAGACAGACAGCATTCAGCTCATGCGGGACACGCTCGTAACGCTCGGTGACGAGATTGAGGTTGCAGGGGTTGATGACTACGGCGCGGCGCGAGACTTGTCAAACAGAAGGAAACTGAATAACGTGATCGCTGGACGCGCGAGCGGTCTTCCTCTGATCCTTCTTGGCCACGATCCGACCTTCTTCGAAGACGAAGCGGAGCGGGGAGTAGTGTTGCAGCTTTCCGGCCACACGCACGGCGGGCAATTCGTGCCGCTCAATATCCTCGCGAGATTGAAATTCAAGCATATCTCCGGACTCTCGATGCACAAGAGAAGTTATCTGTACGTCAGTAACGGGATCGGAACCCGGGGACCGCTTATGCGGCTTCTGGCGAGATCGGAAATCTCTGTGATCCAGTTACGGGGACCGCGCAAGGGGCCTTGAAACTCACGCAAGGAATTCTCAATAGTATTTGCCGAAGGAGGATTCAATGAAACCAAATTTTCTTCGAAGTACGATTGTGCTTGTCTCGATGCTCCTGGCAAGTGCGATCTGCATTGCCCAAAAAACCTATCTACGTCAGTCAGCACAGGACGCTTATGAGAAACACTCGTACGCAGAAGGTGCTGGGCTCTTCTTGCTGGCGGCCCAGATTGACCCGGACCGTGCAGCTGGACACATCTACAATGCTGCCTGCTGCTATGCGCTGTCCGGACTGAAAGATCTCGCGTACTCTTCTCTGGAAATTGCAGTGACGAAAGGGTGGCGGAATCGACAGCACACAGAAAGCGACGAAGACTTTGTCAGTCTCCGCAGCGAATCGCGATGGCATGATATCCTCGAGACGATTTCTCCCTCAGCAGGCTATCCGCGGGTGCACAGGGATGACATCATCAACGATCTGAACAATCTGGCCGCCGTGGCCTTCCAATACCGAATCCGTCCGGGAAGCATGGGAGGCGGAGAAGGTTCGTACTCTGGATTCAAAATTCCGCCCAAGATGTTGACGAATTCGAACGCTTCTTATGAAACGGTGATCGTCCAGGCAAACCTTGTTCGATTCCGGGCGATGTCGGCGAAGGGACTTGGGACAGTTGAAGCTTCAATCGATCAGGACGGTAAGCTGAGTGATTGGATGTATGACGGGAAGTTCGCCGATCCGCCGAAGGAGAAGACAGGCACTTCAGTGATTGTATCAAATCGGGATGCTCTCATCAACCAGATGAACGACATCGCGGCAATCTGCTATCAGTACCGGATCCGACCGAAAATCATGGGGGGCGGGCAAGGGGCCTACACAGGTGTGAAGTTGCCTGAAAAACTGGCGACTTCTGATGAAGGAACTTTTGCCATCACTGATGTCGAGGCCGATGTGCTGAAAATTCAGGCGGTATCGAAAAAGGTGAAAGGGTCCATTACAACAACCCTCGATCGGGACGGCCGAATGGGCTCCTGGACCTACTACGGT
>Ga0315277_10007687_pt1 | contig 13953 bp, 8 predicted proteins | sample YL17G05_15_MG_FD_203695 | JGI IMG/M metagenome (GOLD analysis project Ga0315277, IMG submission 203695) | Sediment microbial communities from Yellowstone Lake, YNP, Wyoming, USA - YL17G05_15 | ecosystem: Environmental > Aquatic > Freshwater > Lake > Sediment | place: USA: Wyoming | collected... | reverse complement strand
CCATCGCTGGGTTTCGGATGTTACTCCGGTGCTTGACCACACCCGATAAGGCTGATCCTTGAAATATGCTTTGAATGGGTTTGTATTGCCGGGGATTGAGCCTCCGAGATTGTCAAATAGCTTCGTGTATCCATCGGGTTCCACAACAACTGAGTTATTCCCGATGCAGTTGAAAATTGGATAATTGAAACTTACTCCGGGATTAGCTGGAAGGATTGCAATTACACGAGGGTCGAATCCATCAATTCCACTTCCGGGGAATGGATGCGTGAGCTTTATATCAGCCCAGAAGTTGGGGGTCCAGCCGTAACCGATTATTTGCAGCACATTCGGATAAAGTTGCGTTAGTGGGAAATGAAAATCGGCAATTCTTTCTGATGGTGTTACAGTGAATGTTTTGGCAATGGGATCGATTGTGGCATCATAAGCTGCAAGAACACAATGCTCTTGTGATTCCGAATCTGATGCTGACGGTATAACTTTAATTTCATTTTGTATTTCAACGGGATTTTTTGTTGCGGAACATGAAATAACGAAGAATGTCGTCAGGGTGACGAATACAGATGATATGAAATAGTGAAATACCTTCATTTAGTACCTCCGTATGATGACAATATTTAATACAATTTAAAAATGCGGAGACCGGAATCTGCCGCATACGCATAATTGTCCTGTACATAAACATCGTGAATTGCTCTTAAGGATTCAATAGTGAGCTCTTCATGTGCCGATTCAGGCTGATTGACATCGACTATTGTTAATCCTCTTGTCCATTCCGCTACATAAGCGTAGTTACCGGACACGTAAATGCTATAAACAATCCCGCTGAGTTCCATTCGGTTTACGATATATGCCGCCTCCGGCGGGTCAATATCTACAATTACCATACCATCGGTTGAATCCGCTATATATGCATATCCGTTATCCACGGTTATTCCCCATGCTTCGAGAGGACTAATGGTATTAATAATTTTCGCTGATTCGGGTGGATCGATATCAACTATCTGCATATTGGCAGCAATATTATTCACAAACGCATATCCTCCCTTTACTGAAATATCCGTTGCTGATGGCATGGCGACTGAGTTTATCAAGTATGCCGAATCGAGCGGATCAATGTCCCATATACTTAGGCCAATATCCCAGGTTCCTGTATATGCATAGCCATTGCTTACATCTACAGAATTTATTTCCCTCTCTTGAATTGATCTTACAATATAAGCGGATTCAGGAGGGTCAATATCAGCTATTTGTACACCATAATATTGGGTCGGAACATATGCATATCCGCTTGAGATGCAAAATTCGGGAACTGCGGATGGAATTGCCAATGATTTAAGAATATGTGGGGACTCCGGATTTGAGATATCTGCGATTTTAAGCTCTTTTCCACCGCTATCCAGCGTATATACGTATTTATCCTCAATGATTATGTCAGAAACTACTCTGTAAGTATCCAGTGATTTTACTAAGACTACTGTGTCGGGGATTCCGATATCCAGGATATGTATCCCAGTTGCTCTTCCATATAAAATAACGCCGTTTAAAATATATGCATAATCGCCGTAAACAAAGACTCCCTTTGTCAATCCATCAGTCTTGAATGAATCTGTTACATAAGCCGACTGAGGAGGTTCTACATCCACCACCCAAAGTCCCTCAGCACCGTCAGCGACATACGCATAACCATTTGAAACTTGGACCGCATATGATGTGCCTGGAGTGTGAATCGTTTTGACCACATATGCTGCTACCGGTGGTTCTATATCAACTATATTGAGATTGCCGTATTCCCCGTCGGTCACATAAGCATAAGACCCTTTAACATAAACGTTATAACCATTATTCAGATCAGGAACACTCTTCACGAAATGGGCGGCTTCGGGTGGATCGATATCGAAAATATGCAAACCTGCATGAGAGGGAGTTGCATAAGCATATTCACCCGAAACAAATATATCATTGTACGTATCAGGCGGGTTAACATTTTTTACAATATGTGCTGAGTCTAATGGATCGACGTCCATTATTATTAAGCGATCTGTGGTTATTAGGTATGCATAACCACCAGTCACAAAAACCTTTGATATTACCATATCAATATCTATCGTTTGAATCAGCGCTGCGGATTCCGGTGGATCGATATCCATAACCTGTAAACCATATAGTGTGGCGATGAAAGCATAACCATCGGCCAAGTGGAAATCATACGTGTCGGCATCGAATACAATTGTTTTAACCCAGATTGGATTCGCTGGATCTGATATATCTACAATTTGCAGGCTGTCATAGTATCCCGCTGACCGTGTCCAGTATAAATAATTACCATCAACGAAAATATCTAATGGAGCGCCATTAAGCAGAGGTGGTGTGACCTCGACCGGATTAAAGGCAATTTCACTACTCACAATCGCGATAGTTTCATCAAAAATCGGAATAAGGGTGGCGGTATCCCATGCAGCGATGAGAACCTTGTATTCGCTTTCAGGGGCATGAAGTTCGTTTGTGATAGTACCTGTGAATATATATGTGTCCGGATATGGTCCCTGACCGGTATACGATAATTGAGCGACACCATTGAAAAGAGACGGAGATTCAAGCACGCAATTTATGTTGTTATATCCCTGCCAGTCTTTGAGAAGCACCTCCACTGTGGCGGACCCACCAATAGGAAGATCGTTTTTTACCTCCGCCTTTATTTCAACAGGTTCGGGAGCGTTATCAACAACAGGTTGAGGTGGATTCGGATAATTCGTTGAAATGTCAACGACAAGCTTGAATTGTATAGGACCACCGAAACCAGCGAGATTCAAGTTCCATCGCTGGGTTTCGGATGTTACTCCCGTTGATGACCATACCCTATATGGTTGATCCTTGAAATATGCTTTGAACGGATTGGTGTTTCCGGGGATTGAGGCGGCGAGATTATCGAATAGCTTTGTGTATCCATCAGGCTCCATGACAACAGAATTATTTCCGATGCAGTTGAAAATCGGATAATTGAAACTCACTCCCGGATTTGCGGGGAGAATCGCTATTACTCTCGGATCGAAGCCATCAATTCCACTTCCGGGGAGAGGATGAGTGAGTTTTATATCAGCCCAGAAGTTGGGAGTCCATCCGTAACCCACGATTTGAAGACAATTCGGATATAACTGAGTTAGCGGAAAATGATAATCGGCAATTCGTTCGGATGGTGTGATGTTGAATGTTTTCGCGACAGGATCAATAACCGCATCATAAACTGCGAGCATGGTTTGGTTTGATATATCGTTGGATTCGGCAACTCCGATGTAATCGGGAAGGCTTGATTGTTCCGGGCTTTTCAGTTCAACCGGATTCTTCCCTCCTGAACAGGATGTGAAAATGCATGCAACCACAAGCAAAAGCATGAATCCTGATAACCTAAAATATTTCATTACTCTAACCTCCCATATCCGAAGTAGCTCCGTCTAGCTAAGATGAAGTGGACTTGTCCACTGTAGTCTCGTCTTGCGGGACTAAGTCCGATCACCAGAGCTTTATAATGCAAAGACCACCATAGTACCCGACATACGCATATCCATCCAGGACAATTACTTGTCCTACATAACCAGGAATCGGAATTGTTTTTAACAATGAAGCTAATTCCGGCGGATTTATATCATATATACAAAGATCCCTATGATCCGATGTAACATAAGCATATCCATTAGAAACACAAACATCATGCGCCCCATTATCCTGGCTAAAAGTTTTAATAACATGTGCTGATCCAGGTGGATCGATATCTGTTATCTGAAAACTATATATACTGTTATTCCCAGTAGTGTAAGCATATCCATTCGAAATATAAACTTCTGAAGCATCACGAGAATCCGGGACTCTTTTAATTATATATGCGGATTCCAGCGGTTCTATGTCTGCAATATATAGTGAGCCATATACGAAATACGCATAACCATGAGATACTTGAACATCATATGCACCATATGAACCGTCAGCCACTGTCTTTACAACATATGCTGACTCCGGCGGGTCAATGTCAATTATGTGAATACCGTCTGCAGAGTTCGCTACATACGCATATCCATTCGAAACATGAACATCGTTGTTAACACCGGGAAGGACAATAGCCTTGACTAAATATGCTGTTTCAAGCGGATCTATATCGATTATCTGAAGTCCAAAATAACTGAGAGTGACATATGCATATCCACTGGACACAAAGACACCGTTGGTTTCGTATGGCATTGTCAAACTTAAAGATTTAACCAATGATGTAGATTCCGGTGGATTAATGTTGAATATGTGCAAACCGACATATCTATTGGTGACGTAAGCATAATCGTCAGAAACATGAATATCAGTTGGATATCCTGCTGTGTCAATGGACTTTGCAAGAAATGAGGTTTCCGGTGGGGTTATATCGATAATTTGAAGACCGGCATATAAATTCGCAACATATGCGTATTCTCCTGATATGCTAACAGCTTTAATATATCCAGGTGTGTCCACAATTTTCAAAATAGAGGTTGATTCAGGAGGGTTAATGTCCAGTATAACAAGACCGGCTTCCGCATTAGCAACATAAGCATTACCGTCAGAAACCTTAACGTCCAATGCTTGTTCAGGTGTTTCAATAGTCTTAATCATGTGCGCCTCATCATATGGTTCAACATCTATCACCCGAACGCCATAATATCCCATTACCAAATAGGCGTATCCGTCTGAGACACATACATCGTAACCATACGCGTCAGTCACAACAGTTTTGACCACTTGCGCTGATTCCACAGGGTCAACATCGACAATATGAAATTTGTTGTCAAAATCTATGACATATGCGTATCCACTTGTAACGTATACACCAAGAGCACTTGTTATTGGGCCTGCAATGGTCCTAACTATATATGCTGATTCCACTGGATCGATATCAATTATCAAAAGACCATCAAAGTCGGCTATATACGCATATCCTCCGGAAACGAAAACACCATTCGCGATATACAATCTGACCAGGCTTACTATTGCTGCTGATTCCGGTGGATCAATATCAATTATATAAAGAATATCGCCTGATGAATAACCAGTCGTATTTATAACATATGCGTATCCATTGGAAACATAGACATCAGTAGTTTCATTTGTTATTTCCACCCGGTTAATCCATGTTGGCTCCAAAGGTTTCGATATGTCAAAAATGTGAAAGCCATTAATGCCGCCGGCTATATAAGCATAATTACCCTCAACAAAAACATCGTAAGGCGAAAAATTAAGCCATGGAGCAGTGACATCAATGGGATTAAAAGCGATATCATCATCAACAAGGGCAATAGCTTCATCAAATATATGAATATCAGTTGGAGTATCCCAGGCGGTGATTAGAACATCGTATTCACCTTCAGGGGCAAGAAGAGCGTTGGATATTGTTCCTGAGAAAATATATTCATTGGGATTTGGTCCTGAATGAGAATAAAACAGCTGAATTGCGCTGTTAAACAACGGAGGACACTCAACCTTGCATTCAGTATTGGAAGCTCCTTGCCAATCTAATAAAGTTACCTCTACAAATGCCGTTCCCCCATCAGGAGTCAGTCCTGTGCTTATCGTTGTACTGGTCTCAACCGGTTCAGGAGCATTATCAACAATAGGTTGCGATGGGTTCGAGTAGTTCGTTGAAACATCGACAACGAGCTTGAACTGCATAGGACCACCGAAACCAGCGAGATTCAAGTTCCATCGCTGGGTTTCGGATGTGACGCCGGTTGATGACCAGATTCGATAGGGTTGGTCTTTGAAATAAGCTTTGAAAGGATTTGTGTTGCCGGGAATCGAGCCTCCGAGATTGTCAAATAGCTTCGTGTATCCATCGGGTTCCACAACAACTGAGTTATTCCCGATGCAGTTGAAAATTGGATAATTGAAACTTACTCCGGGATTTGCAGGGAGGATCGCGATTACGCGAGGATCAAAGGCATCAATTCCACTACCGGGGAACGGATGAGTTAGCTTAATATCAGCCCAGAAGTTGGGAGTCCATCCATAACCCACGATTTGAAGCACGTTTGGATATAACTGAGTTAGTGGAAAATGATAATCTGGTGCTCGTTGGGATGGGGTGACGGTGAAGGTTTTTGCGATGGGGTTGATTGCGGCATCGTAGACTGCGAGTAAAGCTAGATTTGAAGCACTTTCGAAAGAATCGATAGTTAAAAAGTCCGGCAAGCCAGCCGGTTCAGGACTTATCGGTTCCACATGACCCTTCCCACTTGAACATGACGCGAGAACTAATCCTATGAATAATTAGGGATAGCATTCCTAATGATTTAACACACCTCATCACAATGACCTCCTAAACCCTTAAATTCGAAAATACCTATAATAACCAGACTTTGTTCTTATCTCACCAGAGCTTGATTATCCGCAATCCGCCATCAAAATTGGCAATGTAGGCATATCCGTCTGAAACGCATACTTCATAAGCCGAATCCGGGGTGCCAACGGTTTTCACGATATATGCGCTTTCCGGTGGTTCGACGTCTATTATCTGTAAGCCAGAATCCATATCAGCAACAAAGGCATATCCGTCCGAAACATAAACTCCGGAGGCATAACCCGGTGTGTCAACGGATTTCACAATATATGCGTCGGTTGGTTGTTCGATGTTGATTATCGTTAGTCCATAATAGTCATTTGCGACATACGCATAATTTCCGGAAACATGAACTCCATAAGCCCAACCTGGTGTTACAACGGATTTTACGATATACGCGCTTTCTGGCGGCTCGATGTCTATTATCTGTAGACCATGATCGCCATCCGAGACATAGGCATATCCACCCGAGACATCAACTCCATAAGCAAACCCCGGGGTATCAACGGATTTAACTATATAGGCAGTCTCCGGAGGTTCAATATCAACAATACCCAAGCCCTCATCCCAAATACCCACATATGCGTAACCTTCTACAACGTCAACACCATAGGCGGAACCTAATGTTTGAACGGTATTGACTATATGAGCTGATTCCGGTGGATCGATATCAGTTAACGCTATTCCTTCATCCCAAATGCCCATACACGCGTAATTTTTCTCAACATCAACACCGTAAGTATCACTCGGCATTTCAACTGAATTGAGAACATAAGCTGTTTCTGGCGGATCGACATTAACCAAACTCAATCCAGAAAACTGATTCGCAACATACGCATATCCATCAGAAACATAAACACCATAAGTATGACACGGCGTATCAACGGATTTCACGATATTAGCGGTCTCCGGCGGCTCGATATCTATTATCTGCAGACCAAACAAATAATCAGCTATATAAGCATATTCGCCAGAAACATGAATTCCACGAGCATTACCTGATGTACTAACAGTTTTCACGATATAAGCGCTTTCTGGTGGTTCGATGTCTATTATCTGCAGACCAACTTCATCATCCGTGACATAGGCGTAGCCGGATGAAACGTAAACTCTGAAAGCCCATCCCGGCGTATTGACGGTATTAACTATATATGCGCTTTCCGGCGGTTCGATGTCTATAATTTGTAAGCCGAACCAATCATCCGCGACATAAGCATAACCGTCCGAAACATGAACTCCCCATGCTTTACCCGGGGTATTAACTGTTTTCACGATATACGCGCTCTGTGGCGGTTCGACGTCTATTATCTGTAGACCAGCCTCTTCATCCGCGACATAGGCATATCCGCCAGAAACATGAACTCCTATTGCGTAAACCTGTGTATCAACAGAATTAACGATGTACGCACCTTCTGGCGGCTCGATGTCTATTAACTGTAGACCGTAATCACCATCAGCGATATAGGCATAACCGCTCGAAACATGAACTCCAGAAGCCCAACCTGGTGTATTAACTGTTTTCACGATATACGCGCTCTGTGGCGGTTCGATATCTATTATCTGTAGACCAGCCTCTTCATCAGCGATATAGGCATATCCACCTGAAATATGCACTCCCTTTGCATAACCCGGTGTATCAACCCAATTCACCCAAACCGGATTCAAAGGATTCGAAAAATCAAAAATATGAAGCCCGTTCCCAGAACCGGCAACATATCCATAATTCCCATCAACATAAACATCATATGGTGAAAAATTCAGCCATGACGGGGTGACATCAACGGGGTTGAAGATAATTTCATAGGTGACAACAGCAGTGGCTTCACAAAATGTATGTATATCCGTCGGGATATCCCAGGCAGCGACAAGAACATTATATTCGCCCTCGGGTGCCAGGAGTGAATTCGAAATAGTACCCGAAAAGATATATTCATTGGGATTTGTTCCCGGTCTCGAATAAAACAGTTGGACTGCGTTTGGGAAGAGGTCTGGCGCTTCGACTTTGCATTTTATTTGTAACGGTCCCTGCCAGTCGAGGAAGGTGACTTCTATACTCGCACTTCCACCATTCTGTTTGAGCCCCACTCCGATGTCAGCCTTGATTTGAACCGGTTCGGGGGCGTTATCAACAACTGGTTGAGGAGGGTCGGGGTAATTCGTTGAAACATCAACAATGAGTTTGTAAACCATAGGTCCGTCAAAACCAGCAAGGTTAAGATTCCATCGTCTTGTGTCCGATGTCATCCCGGTGCCGCTCGAAAACCACCTACGATATTCCACATGTTTGAAATAAGCCAAAAACGGGTTTGTATTGCCGGGAATCGAACCGCCGAGATAATCATGTAGTTTCGTGTATCCGTCAGGTTCAAGAATGACCTTGTTGTTGCCAGCCGCATTGAAGATTGGGTAATAGAACCTGTTGCCTGTATTCGCTGGCAGGATCGCAATTACTCGCGGATCGAATCCATCAATTCCACTGAACTTAAGCGGGTGCGTGAGCTTTATATCAGCCCAGAAGTTGGGAGTCCATCCGTAACCCACTATTTGAAGCACGTTCGGATATAGTTGTGTCAACGGAAAATAATAATCGGCAATTCGTTGGGATGGCGTAACGGTGAAGGTTTTGGCGATGGGGTCGATTACAGCATCATAAGCTGCGAGCACACTCCGATTTAATGGATTATTAGATTCAATAACACCAAGTGAATCAGGAAGATTTGATGAATATGGAGTGTCACCCGTGGATTTTATCTTTATATCCTCAACTGGATTTCCGCTTTTTGAACATGATAGAAAGATAACCAACAAAGACATGATTAAAATTGTTGCAGTAATTCTTTGAAACTTCATCTGAGAAATCCTCCCTTGGCTGATGAAGCCTTTGTGTAAGGTGGAATTGAATATTTAATCTTACTATAAAAGTATTGGTTATGCCAATAGGGGGGATTAGCTAATCTCGCCGATAACATAGGCTTTGGTTCGAGGGTCTTTTGGGTCCTTGAAGATTTTATCAGCGGGACCGTGCTCAACGAGCTCGCCCATGTACATGAACAACACATAATCGGCGATTCGTCGCGCCTGACGGAGAATATGTGTAACTATTACAATCGAGTAAACGGATTTCAGTTCCGTGAAAAGCTCCTCGATTTTTTTTGATGATAGCGGGTCGAGAGCGCTTGTTGCTTCATCAGCGAGAATTATTTCAGGCTCCACAGCAAGACCGCGCGCGAGCGCCAAACGCTGCTGCTGACCCTTCGAAAGAGCCGATGCGGGACGATGCAGGCGGTCTTTTACCTCATCCCACAAGCCGGCTCTTCGCAAATAATATTCAACCTTCTCTTTGAGCTCCCTCCTTTTGGCCACATGATGTATTCTCAATCCATAGGCAACATTTTCGAAAATAGACATTGGAAGGGGCCAGGGGGTCTGTAATAGAAGTCCCATTTTCTTGCGGATAGCTGCGAGATCAAGACCGGTTTCATATATGTTCTGACCATCGAGAAGGACTTTGCCGGTGACACGAGTGTTATCCGTAAGGTCGATTAATCGGTTAAATGATTTCAACAGCGAACTTTTCCCGCATCCTGATGGGCCTATTATCGCTGTTATTTGGTGATCGGGAATCGCTACGGTGATATCCTTAAGGGCATGCATTTTCCCGTAATACAAATTCAGATTCTCTACCATTAGATGTGACATATTAAATCAACCCCCGACATGTTTACTTTCGAATCGCCTCATTAAATATCTTGTGCTTATGCTGATGATTAAAATTATTATGGTCAAGACTAAAGCCGAGGCATAAGCGCGCACCTGAACTTCCGGGTATGGCGAACCCAGCTGCTGGAATATAGCAAGAGGAAGAGTTGCAACCGGGTCTGTGAACGATGTGGGTAGGTCTTCAGAATATCCGGTAGTGAGAAGAACCGATGCAGCATCCCCGACACCTCGTCCGAACGCAATTAGAAGCGCTGTGAGAATTCCCGGTAACGCCTGTTTCAGTATCACTTTCATTGTCGTTTCGGCACGGGTCGAGCCAATCGCAAATGCTGTCTCTTTCAGCGCTTTGGGCACAAGACGGATTACCTCATCCATGCCTCTTGCCGCAATCGGAAACTCTAAAAGCGCCACGGTTATCATGCCGGCAAGAAGCGATGCTTTCATGCGGAAGAACAGCATAACCATGAATCCAAGAACGCCATATACGATTGATGGGATCCCCCACAAGAGGTCAAGAGCGAATCTCACTATGGACACCCAAATTTTTCTGTGTGCGTATCCATGAATGAAAACTATAACGGGAAGCGATGCGAGGGTCGCGAGGAAAGTAGCTCCGAATCCGATTATAAGAGTTCCCGTTATGGCATTCAGTATTCCCGGCTTGGCGCCCATCAAATCGCCTCCGCTCGGGCAATGGCTGATCATTTCCCAACTCATAACCGGAACGCCTTTTATCATAACAACGAAAAGAAGCCCCGCTACACCAAGGAAAACAATAAGCGTGGAAATTAACATCAGGAATTTGAAAACATTTTCCTCGATGCGTCTTATCATGGAGCCTCCCTGCCATACATCATGCGCCTGACGACGAGTCTTGCGGCAAGCTGAGTGATAAACACAACCCCCATTAAAATCAGTGCGGCTGTCATTATCGCGGCATCGTAAAGCCGTATTGACATCATTTCACCGTAGTTATTGGCGATAAGCGCCGGTATCGGATACCCCGGATCAAACAAAGATCGAGGCATAATAACCTGATTTCCGACAACCATAAGAACCGCTATCGTCTCACCGAACGCACGCGAAAGTCCCATGATTCCTGCCGCAATAACTCCGCCGAGAGCATGACGGCATACGATATATCGCGTGGTTTCCCATTTGGTAGCGCCTACTGAAAGGGATACCTCTCGCAATCCAATAGGAGTCGAGCGAAGAACCTCCTGCATTACCGATGTCATTATTGGAATAATCATTAGGGCAAGGACAATGCCACCCGCAAGGACAGAATAACCGGTTGAGGTGTAACCAACTCGATCTCCCAACTCTCTCACAAAAGGTACAATTACAACAACCCCCCAGACACCATAGACAACCGATGGAATCCCGGCGAGAAGGTCTATAGCAGGGTCCATCACGATTTTAACCCATTTAGGAGCGTATTCCACAAGGTACAGAGCGGTTAGGATTGATAACGGGGCTGCGATAATCATGGAAAGAGCGGTTACCCATAATGTGCCAAGTATAAAATCAAAAAAACCAAATGAGCCCTTCATGGGCGCCCATTTGGATGAAAAAATCAAGTTGCCGAGCGAATTCTCCATGAAAATGGGGTACGCTTTCAAAAACAGCATTAAAGCGAAAACGATAACCAGGATTACTGTAGAAACGCTTGCAAATAAAGCGATGTTCCCGGTTCCAATATCAACCCATCGGCGAAATAGCGTTCTCATCTCTATCCCTTAGCTTATTTTGACTCTCTCGTTGCTTTACCGTAAAGGATATCGAGATTCTTCTTTAGAATATCGTCGGGAACCTTCATGAAACCCGCATCATCAACCAGTTTCTGACCATCGGTGAGAATCCAGAGGATGAAATCCTTCGCCGGACCCTTCGGTTCACCTTTAGTCATGAGGTAAAGCAGTCTTGCCGGAGGATGCGGGTATAATCCTGTCTTTATGGCAGTTTGAAGATCATCGCGGGTTACAATCTTCTCGTTCTTATCAATGACACCATTCTCATTGACATCGATGCTGATTACCGAGATACCGGGATTCATATTGCCGGTTTTGCGGTCGAAGACATAAGAATAGTTGTTGTAGCCGATTGCAAGGTGGTCATCCTGAACAGCCTTGAGGAGTCCCGGATCACCGTAAACGCCTGTTCCTTTGAGATCCTCTTGGGCGGCACCAAGGTATTTCGCCCAGCTTTCAGCCGCACCGCATGAATCAGACCTTGTATAGACATGCATGGGATTATTCGCTGAGGTACCCACAGCGGCTCCCCATGTCTTAATATCGCCCTTGAGATAAAGCCGCTGGAAAACTTCTTTAGTCATGCCTTTCTTGTTTAACTGTTCGAGAACTGGATTCTTTGCGTTTATGGTTGAAACAACAGCGTCTTTTGCCGCGGGGATAAAAACACCACCTTTGTCGAGCTCATCCTTATGGGCCTCCCGGGATATCATCGCGATATCTACAATCCCCGCGAGTGCATCGGTAGAACCTTTTCCAGCACCGCCCGCGAAGACTGAAATCGAGATATCCTTGTGAATCTTCTCGTATTCCTCAGCCCATACGGTCATCATGGGATAAAGCGCCCATGCACCGGAAACCGAGAGTTTCGTTTTCGCACTTGCCGGTTTTGGTGTCAAAGCAAATGCCATAATCAATGGTATGATTACGATGATTGGAAGAATAATGAAGAATTTTTTGGATTTGAACATTTTAGTGTTGCTCCTTATTTTAAAAATGATTGATTTCCTAAATGTAATACATCGAGACATGTTTTCCTTCGAGTTCGATCGCACGATTGACAACATCCTGAAGGGTTATGTTCTCGAGTACCTCTACAAACTTGTCACGAGCCTCCTGCCAAACTGTCCTGAGCGCGCACTTGGTCTCATCGGTGCATGAACAAGGTATATACGATGTAATACTGACGCAAAGCATCGGCGCGAGAGGACCATCGATGGTTCTTATAACATCAGCCATGGTGATTTCACTCGGGTGATGTGCAAGAGTATATCCGCCGTTTAATCCGGGTTTACTGGTCACAAGTGCTTTATTTTTGAACAGTAAAAGGATTTGTTCGAGGTATTTTTTGGGGATACATTGCTCACGGGCGATATCCTCGGCTGTGACGAGGTGTCCGTTGCCATATTTGATAGCCAGATGCATCATGGCTCGAGCTGCGTATTCGCCTTTTGTGGAAATTGCCATTGTCCTAAACCTCTACGGATTTACAGGACAATTATAACCATATGATGAATCCCCTGTCAATACCTCGGAAGTGGATTTTTTTCAATTTATCCGGGAAATATTACACCCATGAGTAAAAGAGGAGAATTTAATAGATTGAACCTATAATTGATATAGGTTATCATTACTGCAGTATTTGCTAACCATCATACAAGAGGTTCGAAATGAAACACACGGCATACTATCCGATTTACATTTTGTTATTTCTATTGATACTTATTCCCGCGACAAATGCCGGACAGCAGGAGAAAAGCAATAACGCATCGCAAGTGAACGGTCAGTGTGCTCATGGCGATAAGGAGGCATGTGTAAGCAAAATCGGCTGTTGTTGGGTGAAAGCACATTTCCCAAACGATTTGGAAAATCTGAGAAAACATCTGAAAGGCAGAGAATCCGAATGTTGCTGGGGACCCGGACATGATGTTCAAAAATGGGGGAAACACAATTGTTCATTCTGCTCACACGGCTTGCATCAGGAATCATGGCATGAGACGCAAAAAGGACGGACATCATATTGCTGCGGTGCTGATGAAATGCACCACTGGAGCTGGCATATTCATAGTTTGTGGGATAAATCCGACTGCCCCTTATGTAAATCCAAAAAGCACGGTAAATCGTGGC
>Ga0315277_10007686_pt1 | contig 13955 bp, 7 predicted proteins | sample YL17G05_15_MG_FD_203695 | JGI IMG/M metagenome (GOLD analysis project Ga0315277, IMG submission 203695) | Sediment microbial communities from Yellowstone Lake, YNP, Wyoming, USA - YL17G05_15 | ecosystem: Environmental > Aquatic > Freshwater > Lake > Sediment | place: USA: Wyoming | collected... | reverse complement strand
TCATCATGCTCACCTCGTACGCCGAGGACGAAATGCTGTTCGACGCCATCGCTGCCGGGGCGTGTGGCTACGTGCTCAAGCAAATCGGCAGCGACGACCTGATCCGGGCAGTGGAAGCGGTGGGGCGTGGGGAGGCGCTGCTGGACTCGGCGCTCACGCAGCGGGTGTTCGAGCGTGTGCGCCAGGCCACCCGTAAGGAACACGAAGCCTCCTTCGCCAATCTCACGGAGCAAGAGATGCGCGTGTTGGCCCAGGTGTCCGAGGGGAAAACCAACCGCGAGATTGCCCAGGCCCTGTTCCTGGGCGAGGGCACGGTGCGCAACTATGTCAGCAGCATCCTCAAAAAACTGAACCTGACCAACCGTGCGGAGGCCGCGGCCTACGCCGTGGAGCACAACCTGAAGGAATTTCTCTAAGATCCGTACGGCCCCTCATCTACTTCAGGGACTCGTTGCACCTGGCAACCGCAGCGTCGAGTTGCGCTTGGGCACCTTGCCCGGCACCTTGCCCGGCCCCTTGCCCGGCTTCTTGCCCCCCCATTACGGCCGTGAGCATCTCCTCGATGGCGGAGCGGCATTCATCGTAGCCGGTCACTGACGGTGTGGCGCCGTAGTCGTACGACAGAAACTCGAACGCTTTGGCATAGGGAGGATTCTCGCTGAAATACGTGGCCAGCAAGTCCGCCGCCGACCGGCGGGTCGGGTAGTACCCGGTGGCGCTCGCCCACCTGGCCTGCTGTTGAGGCTCGCTCATCCACTTGAGGAACAGCCAGGCCGCCAACTGTTGTTGGGGGGTGGTCTTGAGGATGGCCAGGCTGGCGCCGTAGACGTTCATCCGTGGCCGGGCTGAGGTATGTGGCGGTGGGTTGATACTCCACTGAAAGCCCGCCCCCTCGCTCACCGCCCGCTCGTATTGAGGCAGGCCGGTCGTAGAGGAGATGGTAAAGAGCACCTGGCCTGTGCCAAAATTGGCCCGCTCGGCGCGCGGGTCCGTGGCCGGCATTGCGCAACCACGATCCACCAGGTCCTTCAGAAACATCAACGCCTCCAACCCCTCCGGGCCGTTGAAGACGTAACGGGTGCTATCCTCGCTGACGACGTCCCCCCCCCGGCTGAAGATGAAGGCGGCAAAGCGGGAAGCGTCCAGGGAGTACTCGTAGCCGAGCGTATTGCCCTCAACTGTGGCTCCGGAGAATGGCTGAGCGGCGGCCCGGCACGCCATCTCGGCAAATTGCTCCCAGGTCTCGGGTGGGCCATCGTAGCCCAACTCGGCCAGCCAGTTCTCGTTGTAGACCATCACGTCCATGGATTTGTACAGTGCCCAGTCATAGCGTGCCGCCCCCCGCGACGGATCGCCGGCCGCCAGCGCGCCGGGAGAGAAATCGCTCAGTTCCGCCTGCGTGTAGCCCCAGCGCGAACTGGTGACATACGGATCCAGGGCGACTGAAGCGGCCTGCGCAGCATACGAGGCGGCCTGGTACGGTTCCGCCCCTACGAGGCCGGGCAGTGCGCTCGACCCCGCGCGGCCGTGGACTTTGTGGTAGATGGCATTGGTCGAGCCGGCATATTCGCCGATCACGGTGATGTTCCATTCGTTGCTGGCGTTGAACTGGTCAATCAACTCTAGCAGCACCTCCTCCGCCTCCCCGGCCTGCTGATGCCAGTATACGACTATCTGGCCGCGGGGGTCAATTCGTTCCAGGTCGCCGTAGGTCTCGGCGCTGCCGGGCAGGGGTTCCGCCGGCCGGCCGGCCGGGGCCGCTGTGCAGGCACCGAGCGCGGCGGCAATGAGGGTGGAAACGAGCAACAGCACCAGCGAGCGGGGGAGCAGCGTCCTGATGTCCATAATGCCCGGCATTATAGGATGGAGGGGGAGGACTGTCAAGCGCCGGCTGGCCCGGCACAAACAAAGAGCAGACAGTAGATTCAGGCCCTGGAGATGTTGGAAGGTACGCTCTATGACGTGATAGTATTGGAGGCTGCGGCTGGAACTCACCTGGTTGGAAGTGGTGCAACGCGACGCTGGACGGTCCACGGGCAACATTCTATATCAACGGGCCAGGAGTGCGCACGTTCAACCTGTGGATGCGGGAAAACGGCTTCCGCACCGACCAGGTGTTGCTGACCCAAGACGCCAACTATCACGGTGTGTGGGGCTATGCGATCTCGATTCACTCGATCTACCCGCAGGCGTGCTGGGAGTGGATCAAACGATCATTCCGTCCTTTACGTGCAACAGTGACTTGATATTCAGTGCTGTACCCACCGGCCATTTAGCCCCCCGGTGCGGGTACTCCAACGTGTCCACGGCAAACAGCAGGAAACCTCAATGCCCGCGTTGCACAAAAAACGATTGACTCGCGCAGATTCTGTGCTATACTGAGGACAAGCCGGACAAGCAAGAACGCCTCGTGGTCTGTCACAGCCCCCAACGTTGCGCCCCTTTTTGTAACCATCTTACACCATTCGGCAGGTTGTTGTTCCGTATGATGCAAGAAGTATGAGATACTATAGACTGCAATACCATTTGCTCCTGGTGTCCGCTATACTGGGCTTGTTGTTGGCTGCTTGTTCAGCCTCAACACCCTCGCCGGAGCCGACCGCTGAGCCGGTGGTCATCACCTTCGGCTGCCTCGGCTATGAAGCTAGCGCTTATGAGGAGTTAGCCGCCAGGTTCCACGAGGCCAATCCCAACATCACCGTGCAGGTAGTCCCCATTGAGGAAATAGTGGGGGGAGATTATGAGATCTCCCTACACCAACTGGCGTCCGGCGCCGACACACTGACCTGGTGGATAGAGCCTTATATGACCCGCCGGGGACTGTTCAAGGACCTGACCCCTTTCATCGAAGCAGATCGCAACTTCCCGCCCGACGATTTCTACCCTGGTACGTTGGAGAGCCTGCAATGGGACGGCGGCACCTGGGGACTGCCGGCCGGGATCGAATTCAACCTCATATTCTACGACAAGGCGGTGTTCGATGCCGTGGGGGTACCATACCCGGAGCCCGGCTGGACGTGGGACGATTTCCTGGAGAAGGCCATCCTCCTTACCGAGCGAGAAGGTGATACGGTCACCCGGTGGGGCTTTATTGAATTGCGACCGGATCCGTTTCCTTTCATTGTGGGTCGGGTAGGTTCCCTGGTGGACTATTCGACGACCCCGCCCACCCCGCTGCTGAATCAACCTGCGGTAGCTGAAGCGGTGCGCTGGTACACCAACCTGCACCTCAAGTATCAGGTGATGCCCTACTTCGAACCATCGTGGAAAGCGGAGGCGTACCTCCAGTCCGAAGCGGAGCTTCTAATCCTCGATGGGAGAGCGGCCATGTGGTCCGATCTCTCCACCAACTTGGAGCGGCGCAGCCAGGGCAGAGAGATTGGGATGGTACCTTACCCCGTCGAGAAACCAAACGACGCCACCACCCCTGTCTCGGCGTGGCCGGTCTACGCCATAAGCGCCGGCACTTCACACCCAGCAGAAAGCTGGCGCTGGCTGGATTTTCTGAGCCGACGGCCTGGGATACAGCCTGGGACAGACCTGCGGGGCGTTCTTTCCCTTTCCCTACCGCCCCGCCGCTCAGTGGCCGAGGAGATAGGTTATTGGGAAAGCCTGGACAGAGAGATAGCCGCTGCCTACAAGTGCGCCCTGGCACACGGCCTCGCTCGAAGTGATGGCGATGATGTGCTCAACGCTCTGAACGAGGCGCTGAATGTCATCCTCAAGGACGAGCAGAACATAGAGACTGCTTTGGCCAATGCACAAGCAGAGGCTCTCCAGGACCTGTATGGGCAGGCGCCTGGAAATGCGCCACCTCAGTTGGTTGTGGCTACTCCCAAGATTGAGACGGGCGAGGGGACGGTCATCATTTTCGCGCTCTCCTTCGCGCCCTTCTACACCGACGCTGCCCCTTATAGCGAGGTGGCCAGGACGTTTCATGACACCCATCCTGATATCACCGTTGAGGTGAAAGAGCCCTATTTCACGACCGGGTTTGGGCTGAAGGAAATGGCGTCTTCCGGCGACTGCTTCCTCTGGTACAACGAAGTGCCCGATGAAGAATCCTTACAGTCTATCCTCAGCCTGAATCCTTTCCTGGAGGTCGAACCGGATTTTCCCCTGGACGACTTCTACTCTCAGACCCTGGACGCCTTCCGCTGGCAAGGGGGCCTTTGGGCGCTTCCGGCAGAGGTTCAGATGCGGATAATCTACTACAACAAGGACCTCTTCGATGCCGCCGGGGTGGCCTATCCCCAACCGGGCTGGGACCTGGACAAGTTCCTGAACGCGGCGAGAGCCCTGACCCGAGGAGAGGGCGATGAGAAGCAATACGGATTTCTCCCTCTCTATGACGATGCCAGCGAATTGATCACCTTCATCTTCCTCCAGGGAGCCTCCCCGATGGACGCGCAGACCGATCCTCCCAAACCCTACTTCGATGATCCGGATGTGGTCAGGGCAGTGCGTTGGTACGCGGAGCTGGTTACAATCCACGGTGTGAAGCCTATCTTTCCTGGGGAGGAGCCTTCCCGCCTGGAAACGACCGCCTGGGACCTGCGCAAATCTCTCGTGAACATGGGCAGAGTAGCGCTATGGAGTAATTTCATTGGCACGGTCATCAGTTCTCCCAGTGACGTTCGTGCTGGAGTTGTGTCCTTGCCATCAGGCGATGGCAAAATATCGGGGTGGTTTGTGGAGGGATACTACATTTCGGCAGATACACAGTATCCTCAGCAGTGTTGGGAATGGATCAAGTTTCTCTCTGAGCACAGCCTGGAGGTGGTGAAGGGACCTCCGGCCCGGCGTTCGGTCGCCGAAGCGCCGGATTTCCGCGCCAAGGTGGGGGAGGAAGCCGCAGAAGCCCTCCTGTTTTCGATGGCGCACATTGACCAAGCACACCCGTGGTACGCGATCTATGCACCCCATCGAAGCTACTACTGGCTCGTCGAGGCCTACGGCCAGATTCTGAGAGGGGAGGAGCCAGGGCGCGCCTTAGCAGAGGCCCAGAGCAAGGCGGAAGCGTACATCGCGTGCCTGGAAATCAAAGGAGACCCCGCTGACGAGGCAGTGCAGAAAGCCTGTGCCAGGGAAGCGGACCCAAACTACAGAGAGTTGTACGAGTAAGAGGCTCTGAGACAGGAGAGCGACGAGTGTATAGCACGGATGGCGATATGGCCGATTCTCCCGCCATATTTTCTGCGGTGGATACGCATCCATTTTCTATTCTAATCATTCGAACTCGATGCCTTTTCCTGGTCCTTCTGCTGATCCTAGCTCAGTTTTTGGCAGCCTGCTCGCGGGAGGGCGCTTATGTGCCCACTGCACTTCCCTCAGCCCGTCAGGTGGTCATCACCTTCGCCTGCTCCGAGCGGGAGCGCCAGGAATATGAGCGGCTGGCCGAACTCTTCCACCGAACCCGGTCTCAGATCGAGGTTCAAGTGCTCTCTCGCGAGACCATCCTCGGTGGGAGTATGAGGAGGGAAGATGCCATCCACAAGTTGGCTACGTCCGCCGACACTTTTGCCTATCCAGGGGACCTCCTGCCCAGACACACCCGCGCTGGTTTGGTGATGGATCTGGCCCTTTTCATCGAGGCCGATCCCACCTTTGAGGCCACAGACTTCTACCCCGGCCTGCTGGAGCAGTTCCAATGGGACGGTGGTATCTGGGGCCTGCCGGCAAAGGTTCACCCTGACCTTGTTTTCTACGACAAGAGAGCCTTCGAGCAGGCAGGTATCTCTCCTCCCCGCCCTGGGTGGACGTATGAGGAATTCACCCAGGCTGCGCAGCAGTTGACCATGCGTGAGGGAGATCGCGTGCTCCGGTATGGCTTCATTGATTTCTTTCCTTATTCCACCATCCCCCTGGTGCTGGGTCGTGCAGGCACGTGGGCAGATGAGAGTGTGGCTCCACCACTTCCCAACCTGAACAACCCCGCCCTGGCCGAGGCCGTGGAGTGGTATACCGACCTGGCTTTGAAGCACGGCGTGATGCCCAACCCCACTGAATTTGATGAGCAAGAATGGATTACTTGGATCGAGGGTGGCAAAGCCGCAATGTGGGCATTTTGGCCTTCGGCTACACGTCTCGATTTGGGCGTCGCTTCGCTTCCGGAGGGAAAAGCCATTGTAGACTGGAAATGGGCTGCGGGCTATGCGATGAGCGCCGGCACCTCCCACCCTCAGGAGAGTTGGGAATGGCTGTCCTTCTTGACGCATCAACCCCTTAAGACCGGGATGGAAAGCGTGTCCCCTCGCCGCTCCCTGCTTGAGGTTTCCGTGCCTGGTCAGGAATTCGACGAAGAGGTGGAGGCAGTCTATGAGTACATTCTGAATAAGCCTCAAGTGACGGTCTCTGCTAATCAGTCCGTCGTAGATCCGCTCCTGGAGGCCCTGGACTCCGTCTTTGCTGGCGAGCGGAGGATAGACGAGGCGCTGACCGAAGCGCAGGCGCAAGCATTGGCGATGGTGGAAGGGAGCGCGCAGGGAGGCGCCGTCTCTCCTATCATTGTAGCTACCCCCAAACCTCGGGACGAAGCTCTTACCGTCGTTTTCTGCCCCCAAGGTGACAGCCCAAGTATGCTCGCTCCCTATCTCGCCCTGGCTGGGGAATTTCACGAACAGCACCCCGAGATCACCGTTGAGCTTACTGTGCCGGAAGTGTGGGATTTCCAGCATCAGACTAAAGTATGTGACTGCTTTGTCACTCATAGTGGTTTTGGCACTCAACGATTGCTTGACTATCAAGACCTCCTCAACCTGCAGCCTTTTCTGGATGCCGACCCGGATTTCGGCCTGAACGATTTCTATCCCCCATTCCTGGAAGCCTTTCGCCGGGAGGGGGAGTTGTGGGGGGTGCCGCTGGAAGGCGATCTGCAAGTTCTGCTATACAATAAAGACCTCTTCGATGAAGTCGGGGTGGAATACCCTCAGCCCGGCTGGACGCCAGAGGACTTTCTGGAGAAAGCGGTGGCACTGAGCAGTGAGGAAGGGGAGGGCAAAGTCTACGGCTATGTGCCCTTCGGAGATCCGGGTACCGCCCTGATCTTGCTCGGGCCACTGGATGTGGCTACTTTAGTAGATATGACGACCCAGCCTCCACGGCCTCAATTGGACAATCCGACAACAGTTGCAGCGCTGCGATGGTACACCGACTTGGCCCTGAAATACGATGTGATGCCCTCCTTTACGTCGAAGGAATTTCGGCAGGATACTGAGCAAAGCATACTCGATCAATGGAGCCTGGTATCTGCCGGCCGGGCGGCGATGTGGGTTTCTCACCCTAGCACCTACTACGAGCGTCTCCTACCACCACGTGTAGGCAATGTCCCCCTGCCCCTTCTGGGTCAGCAGAAAATGGGGATGCGCGAACACGGCGTGTGGGGCTACGTGATCTCGATCCACTCGATCTACCCGCAGGCGTGCTGGGAGTGGATCAAATTCGCTTCGGACCACAGTGCCGCAGTGACGCGGGGCCTGCCGGCCAGACGCTCTGTAGTCGAGTCACCGGCCTACCGCTCCCAGGTAGGGGAAGAAGTTGCTGATGCTCTCTTGTACACCGTGGAGCATATTGACCCTTCTCTGGACGCTGTCGAGCGAGAGCACCCCTGGTTGATTGTGCTCGTTTATTGGGTGATAGAGGCTTACGACCGTGTGCTGGAGGGAGCCGATGTGGAGGAAGCGCTTACCGACGCGCAAGCGAAGGCGGAAGCGCTCGTCGCCTGCTTGGGAGGAGACATTGCTGCCGCAGACAGAGCGCGGTACTGGACCTGTGCCCATGAAGTGGATCCGGCAGTCGAACTCTCTCCTGATCTTCGCCAGGAATAAGAGGCCCTTGAATAGCAAAAACAGGCGATCCCACAACGTGGGGGGTGCTGCCACGGCGCCAGACCACGTGCGGTGGTGCCGTCGGCAAGGGAAGTGATACCCGGGGCGAATTCAGTTTTGACAAAACCCTCCTCTGGCGGTTATAATGGGCCAATCTAGCGGGTGTAGTCACCCGTCACATCGCACAAGGAGGCAATCGCATGGCCAAAATCGCCCTCGTCGGCGCCGGCAGCACCGTCTTTACCCGTAACCTGTGCAGCGACGTTCTGCTGACGCCCGCCTTGCAGGACAGCACCATCTCCCTCATGGACATTGACCCCACCCGCCTGGCCCAGGCCCGCGCCCTGGTCCAGGCCATCGTAGACCAGCGGCGGCTCAAGGCGCGCGTGGAGGCCACCACCGACCGGCGGGCAGCCATGCAGGATGCCGACTACGTCATCACCACCTTCCAGCAGGGCGGGCTGGACGCCTACGCGCTGGACATCGAGATCCCCCAGCGCTACGGCGTCGAGCAGTGCGTCGGCGACACGCTTGGCCCCGGCGGCGTCTTCCGCGCCCTGCGCACCATCCCGGTCCTGCTTGACCTGTGCGCCGACATGGACGACGTCGCGCCCGACGCGCTGCTCATCAACTACGTCAACCCCATGGCCGCCAACTGCTGGGCGGTGGACGTGGCCACCAGCCGCCCCTACGTGGGCCTGTGCCACAGCGTGCAGGGCACCAGCGAGATGCTGGCGGGGTGGATCGGCGTGCCCTACGACGAGATCGTCTTTCTGTGCGCCGGCATCAACCACCAGGCCTGGTTCCTGGACTATCGCCGCGGCCAGGAGGACCTCTATCCCCGGCTCTGGGAGGCCATCCAGCGGCCCGAGCTCTATGCTCAGGAGCCGGTGCGCATCGAACTGATGAAGCACCTGGGCTACTTTGTCACCGAATCCAGTGGCCACGCCAGCGAGTACGTGCCCTACTTTCGCAAGAGCGCCAAGATGGTGAACGAGGACCTGGTGCCCCGCTTCCAGGACCCGGCCAACCGCTGGTTCGACTTTGGCCGCACAGGGGGCTACCTCCGCCACTGCATCCAGCGGCTGGCCGAGTCGCAACGGGAATACCAGGAGTTGCTCGCAGGGGTCAAGGACCTGCCGACCACCCGCACCCACGAGTACGGCTCCTACGTCGTCGAGGCGATCGAGACCAACCGGCCGGCGCGCATCAACGGCAACGTGCCCAACTGGGACCTGATCGAGAACCTGCCCAAGGGTTGCTGTGTGGAGGTGCCGTGCCTGGTGGATGGCAACGGCGTCCAGCCGACCGCCGTCGGCCCGCTGCCCACCCACCTGGCCGCCCTCAACCGCACCAACGTCAACGTTCAGGAACTCATCGTCGAGGCCGCCCTGTCTGGCAACGCCGAGACGGTGGTCCACGCCGTCACGCTCGACCCACTGACCGCCGCCGTCTGCACCCTGCCCCAGATCCGCGTCATGGTGGACGAAATGCTGGTCGCCCAGGCTCAGTGGCTCCCCCAGTTCCAGCAGACGTGATTAGGGATCAGGGATCAGGGACCAGTATCCAACTTCCAATCTCCAACTTCCAACTTCCAACTATCCACCGGAGGTCATTCTGTGAGTGAGAAAATCCGCATCGGCATCATCGGCTGTGGCGTGGGGCGCTTCCACGCCCGCCAATACGCCTCCATGGCCGACGTCGAGTTGGTGGCGCTGGCCGGGCTCGACCAGGACCGCTGCCAGGAGATTGCCAGGCAGCACGGCATCCCACGCCTGTACCGCGACTATAGCGAACTCATCGCCCAACCCGACGTGGACGCGGTGAGCGTCTGCGTGCCCAATCACCTGCACGCCCCCATCACGCTCGCCGCACTGGAGGCCGGCAAGCACGTGCTGGTCGAAAAGCCCCTCGCCACCACCGTCACCGACGGGGAGGCCATGGCACAGGCTGCTGCCCGTACCGGGCGCGTGCTGATGGTCGCCTTCAACTACCGCTTCCGGACCGACAGCCAGGCCCTCAAGCGGCACGTCGAGGCCGGCAAGTTGGGCGAGATCTACTTTGTGCACACCGGCTGGCTGCGCGACCAGGGCATCCCGGCTGGCGCCGAAGGCTGGTTCGGCGACAAAGCCCGCTCGGGCGGCGGCTGCCTGATTGACCTGGGAGTGCACATGCTCGACCTGGCGCTGTGGCTGGCCGGGAACCCCCGTGCCCTCTCCGTCAGCGCCACCACCTACGCCAAACTGGGTCCGCAGGGACGCGGCTTCTTCCCCGGCATACGCTTCCAGGGCCAGCCTCCGTCCTTCGACGTCGAGGACCTGGTCACCGCCTTCCTGCGCCTGGAGAGCGGCGCCACGCTGACGTTAGAGGTAAGTTGGGCGGGCTATACTCAAAAGGGGGACCGCTTCTTCGTCTACCTGTGGGGAGACCAGGGGGGCGCGGAAATGAACGTCCTTAACTACACCCGCGAGGACACGCTGCGGCTGTACGCCGACGTCCAGGGAGTGCGCGCCGAGACCCGCCTCCAGACGGGAGCCGAAAGCGAACAGACCGTCACCGGCCAGTTCGTGCGGGCCATCCGCCAGGGCCGGGCCCTCTCCCCCACCGTTGAGGAAGGGCTCCAGGTCCTGCGCATCATCGAAGCCATCTACCGCTCCGCCGCCGAGGGGGGAGAGGTGAGACTCTAGATGCCCAAGATCGCCTTCATCGGCGCCGGTAGCACCGTCTTCGCCAAGAACCTGCTGGGCGACATCCTGAGTTTCCCCGAACTGGCCGGCTCTACCATCAGCCTGCACGACCTTGACCAGGACCGGCTGCGCACTTCGGAGATCGTGGCCCGCAAAGTAGCCCACGTGCTGGACGCCCACCCCACTATCCAGGCCACCCTCGACCGCCGGGCCGCGCTGGATGGCGCCGACTATGCCATCTGCATGATCCAGGTGGGCGGATACGAGCCGGCCACCATGATTGACTTCGAGGTGCCGAAGAAATACGGGTTGCGCCAGACGATTGCCGACACGTTGGGCATCGGCGGCATCATGCGCGGGCTGCGCACCATCCCCGTCCTGCTGGACGTGTGTCGCGACATGGAGGAACTGTGCCCTGGCGTCACCTTCCTCAACTACGTCAACCCCATGGCCATCAACTGCTGGGCCATCAGCCGCGCCAGCCACATCAGGACGGTCGGGCTGTGCCACAGCGTGCAGGGCACGGCCGAGCAACTGGCCGCCGACACCGGCGTGCCCATTGAGGAGGTCCACTACCTGTGCGCCGGCATCAACCACATGGCCTTCTACCTGCGCTTCGAACGTAAGACCCAGGACGGCGTCGAGGACCTCTACCCGCGCATCTGCCGGATCGTGGAGGAGGGGCGGACGCCCTCCTGGAACCGCGTCCGTTACGAGATGCTCGCCCGCCTGGGTTACTATGTCACCGAGTCCAGTGAGCACTTTGCCGAATACGTGCCCTGGTTTATCAAGCGGGACCGCCCCGACCTGCTCGAGCGCTTTAGCGTCCCGCTAGACGAATACCCTCGCCGCTGCGAAGCACAAATCGCCGGCTGGGAGGCGCTGCGCGAGTACTTTGAAGACTCCGAGACGGTCCCCCCCATCGAACGCACCCACGAATACGGCTCCTACGTCATCCACAGCCTGGAGACCGGCACGCCCAGGGTCATCTATGGCAACGTGCCCAACCGTGGCCTGATTGACAACCTGCCGCCGGATTGCATCGTCGAGGTGCCCTGCCTGGTGGACAAGAACGGCGTCCAGCCCACCCGCATCGGACCGCTGCCGCCGCAACTGGCGGCGCTCATACAGACCAACGTCAACGTGCAAGCGCTGACCGTCGAGGCGGCCCTGACCCGCAAGCGCGAGCACATCTACCACGCCGCCATGCTCGATCCTCACACCGCCGCCGAACTGGACCTGGACCACATCTGGAACCTGGTGGACGACCTGATCGAGGCCCACGGTGACTGGTTACCCTCGTACCATTAGAAACCAGGTTTCTGGGAGAAACCTGGTTTCTCAATGATCACACCCACAGGAGGCTTTGACCATGCTTTACGATATGCCGCTCGAACAACTGAAAAGATACCTGCCGCTCCGCGAAGAGCCGTCCGATTTCGACCCCTTCTGGCAGCAGACACTGGCGGAGGCCCGCTCCTTCCCGCTGAACGCCGTCTTCGAACCGGTGGACTATGGCCTGCGTACGGTCGAGGCCTTCGACGTCACCTTCAATGGCTACGGCGGCCAACCCATCAAGGGCTGGCTGCTCCTGCCCCGCCAGCGCCAGGAACCGCTGCCCTGCGTGGTAGAGTACATCGGCTACTCCGGTGGGCGCGGCTTCCCCATCTCCTGGCTGGTGTGGAGCAGCGCGGGCTACGCCCACCTGGTCATGGACACGCGCGGCCAGGGCTACAACCCCCACCTGCAAGGGGACACCCCCGACCCGGAACCGGACGGCTCCAACCCCCACCATCCCGGCTCCATGACCCGCGGCATCCTGGACCCCAGGACCTACTACTACCGCCGCGTCTTTACCGACGGGGTGCGGGCGGTCGAAGCGGCCAGGAGCCACCCGGCCGTGGACGCCACGCGCATCGCTCTCACCGGCGGCAGCCAGGGCGGTGGCATCACCATCGCCGTCGGCGGGCTGGAGCCGGGCGTGTCCGTCGTCATGCCCGACGTGCCGTTCCTGTGCCACTACCGCCGCGCCATGGAGATCACCGATTCCGCGCCCTACAACGAACTGGTCGCCTTCTGCAAGGCGCACCGGGACAAGGTGGACACGGTCCACGGCACCCTATCCTACTTCGACGGGATGAACTTTGCTGCCCGCTCCAAAGCCCAGGCGCTCTTTTCCGTGGCCCTGATGGACATCATCTGCCCCCCCTCCACCGTCTTCGCGGCCTACAACCACTTCGCCGGCCCCAAAGACATCCGCATCTACCAATATAACGACCACGAAGGGGGCGGCAACTACCAGACGGTCGAGAAAATCAACTTCCTGGCCCACCTGTGGCCCGGATGTACTCGTCCGCACCGGTAGGGGCTGGCGAACAATGTCGCTTCAACACACAGTCACCCAGGAATTCGAACGCCGCTACGGCGTCCCGCCTGCCCTGGTCGTGCGCGCCCCGGGGCGGGTCAACCTGATCGGCGAGCACACCGATTACAACGATGGCTTCGTGCTGCCCATGGCGATTGACCGCGCCGTGTGGATCGCGCTGCAACCGCGCGACGACCGGCGCGTCGTGTGTACCTCGCTCGACTTACGCCAGGTGGCCGAGTTCTCGCTGGCCGGCCTCACCCGTGGCACCGGCTGGGGCGAGTACCTGAAGGGAGTCGCCTGGGCCTTGCAGGAGGCCGGCCACCCGCTGCAGGGCTGGGAGGGGACCCTGGCCAGCGACGTGCCGATCGGCGCCGGCCTGTCCTCGTCGGCGGCGCTGGAGATGGCCACCGCCCGCGTCTTTGCCGCCGTGTCTGGGCTGCCGTGGGACGCGACGGCCATGGCGAAACTCGGCCAGCGCGCGGAGAATCAATGGGTGGGCGTCAATTGTGGCATCATGGACCAGACCATCTCGGCGGCGGGGGTGGCCGGGCACGCCCTGCTCATTGACTGCCGCTCGCTGCAGACGCAGCCGGTGCCCCTACCGCCGGGGACCACGGTCGTCGTGCTGGACACGGCCACCCGGCGGGGGTTGGTGGATTCGGCCTACAACGAGCGCCGCGCCCAGTGCGAGGCGGCCGCCCGCACCTTCGGTGTCCCCGCCCTGCGCGACGTGAGTGTGGCCCAGTTCGAGGCCCAGGCCGGTCAACTGGACGAGATGACTCGCCGCCGCGCTCGCCACGTCGTGACGGAAAACGCCCGCACCCTGCAGGCAGTCGAGGCCAGCGAGCAGGGGGACGCTGTCGCGCTGGGCCAACTGATGGACGCCAGCCACGCCAGCCTGCGGGACGATTTCGAGGTGTCGAGCCGTGAGTTGGACGCGATGGTGGCGTGCGCCCGCCAGCAGGAATCCTGCTACGGCGCCCGCATGACGGGCGCGGGGTTCGGCGGCTGCGCCGTGGCCCTCGTCCGCACCGATTGTCATTCTGAGGAGCGCAGCGACGAAGAATCTCACGC
>Ga0315277_10007685_pt1 | contig 13956 bp, 7 predicted proteins | sample YL17G05_15_MG_FD_203695 | JGI IMG/M metagenome (GOLD analysis project Ga0315277, IMG submission 203695) | Sediment microbial communities from Yellowstone Lake, YNP, Wyoming, USA - YL17G05_15 | ecosystem: Environmental > Aquatic > Freshwater > Lake > Sediment | place: USA: Wyoming | collected... | reverse complement strand
AGACGATGGAGGCCGCACAGGAACAGCAGGTTCGGGAACTGGCGCTGGAGAAGATTTACGAGCAGCTGTTCGAGCGCAATCCGTTCGATCTTCCGCCGACGCTGGTCGCCGAATTCCAGGAGACGCTCATGCGGGAGCACTCCGAGAGGCTGGGCCGGTACGGCCTGCGCATCGAGGACCTTGGCGACGATCCCAAGGACTACGTCCTTCGCACGCAGAAGAACGCCGAGCGCATGGCCCGCCTCATCCTGCTCAACCAGGCGCTCGCCGAAAAAGAGAAGATTGAACCCACCGAGGCGGACGTCGAGCGCGCCATCGCCAAGAAAGCCGAGGAAGAAGGACGCCGGCCTCTGGCGATTCGCGCGCGCCTGGAAGCCCGACGGGAACTGGGCAGGTTCCGCGACGATCTCAAATACGACCTCGTCAACGATCTCTTGCTGTCGCGCGCCCGAATCAGCAAGCAGTTCGTGGCGGCGGAACCCAAGATTCTCACGCGGCCCGACGCGTGATCCACCAAATTGAAAAGAAGGATGCTCTGTCTATGCACCACCGGAAGATCGAGATTGGAAATCCGAAATCCGAAATCCGAAATCCAAAATCAGATGTGCGCGGCCAATATCTCATCCCCACCGTCATCGAGCAAAGCGAGCGCGGCGGGTACGCCTATGACATCTACTCGCGGCTTCTCGTTGACCGGGTCGTGTTCCTGGGGACCGACATCAACTATGCCGTCGCCAATCTGATCATCGCGCAACTGCTGTTCCTGGAGTCCGAGGACCCCGACAAGGACGTCAACCTCTACATCAACAGCCCCGGCGGCTCGGCCGACGCCGGCATGGCCATTTACGACACCATGCAGTTCATCAAGTCCGACGTCAGCACCACGGTGGTCGGCCAGGCCGGTTCGATGGCCGCCATCCTGCTGGCCGCCGGCGCGCCGGGCAAACGCTTCGCCCTGCCTCATTCGCGCGTGATCATCCATCAGCCGTTCGCCGGAGTCAGCGGCCAGGCTTCCGACATTGACATCCAGACGCGCGAGGTCATCCGCATTAAACACGAACTCAACGGCATCCTGGCCAAACACACCGGGCAGGACATCGCCCGGATCGAGCGCGACGCCGACCGCGATTTCATCATGGCCGCCCAGCAGGCCCTCGAATACGGGATTATAGACCGCGTGATCGCCGAGAAGCGCGCCGATTTGGGCGCCGCCGCCAAGAGCAAGTGAACCCATTTCGGATTTCGGGTTTCGGACAAGAGGCCCTGTTGCCGTGGCTCGGAAGAATCCGGCTTCCGCTCTGCCGTCACCCTACGTGGTGGTGTCTAATGAGTTCACGGGCGCAACATCAGGAGTGTCCGGTGCGACGACCTGTTCGCCTTTTCAGCCTTCTTCTGAGTTCCGCCAGGCTAATCGTCGGGGCGCCGCCCTCCGCCGCCTTGGCTGCCCTCAGACAACGCAGGTCATCGTATTCTTCGAGCGCTTCCTGCAGTCGAACATAGTCGCTGTAAGCGAGAACAGCGAACTCCTTCTTGCCGTTCTTTTCGATTACTTGCGCTTTCACAAAGCTCATGATTCCCTCCATTAGCGATAGGCTTCACTGCGGTGCCGCACACGGTAGACAACGATTGACCTTTTAGCTGCCTTGGCTTTCCGGAGGCAACGCAGATCCTTGTAATCTTTCCAACGGCTCCCTGAGCCTCAGGTATTCCTCAAAGCGAACAGCGTTCTGCATGGCACCGCCGAATCTCTCGCAACGCGGAGTTTACCTGGAGGTTCCGCAAAGACGCTCCGCGCGTCAAGGGGATTATGGTTGAACATTCTTCCACCGTGCTTCTTCACAGAGAGAAGAAATCAACCGCCGATGAACGCCGACCCACGCCGATTGACCCGAATAGGCTGCACCAGTCGTATCCGTGGCGGCGATGCACGGTCGCCTTTCACGAGGTGGCGCCAACTCGCGGCGCATTCGTTTCAAAAGGTTTATCGGCGCGGAGCGGCGTGCGTCGGCGGTTTCTCAAGGATTCGGGGGCTTTCATTTCTTGCGTGTTTTTGTATTGCCACTGGCGGGGTTCTGTTGCTATAAGGGCTATTGTCAGTTCGCAAATGGGTGTGACTCCGCGTTTCAGCCGCCCGGAGGAAGGGAACCCGGTAAGCGAACCACACGGACGTAACCTGTCGCGCACATGAGTTCCAGTCAGCGGCAGCCACGAGGCGGCGAGGCGTCCCTCAAGGAGGGCAACAATGCGACTGAGATGTTCCTTCTGCGGGCGAGATCAACACCAGGTCCGCACCTTGTTTCGCGGGCTGCCCAACAAGCAGTCGGCCACCACCGTCTATATCTGCGACGAGTGCATCCATCAGTGCTATGAGCGCCTGCGGTCCGATCGCCTGTCGCAACCCGAAGAGACCTGTTACGAGGGCCTTCAGGAAGTCCCCACGCCCAAGCAGATCAAGGAGCAACTCGACCAGTACGTGATCAGCCAGGAGCGAACGAAGAAGATTCTCTCGGTGGCCGTCCACAATCACTACAAGCGCGTACAGTACAATACCCTGGCCGACGACGTCGAGATCGAGAAGAGCAACATCCTGCTGATCGGCCCGACGGGGTCGGGCAAGACATTGCTGGCGCGGACCCTGGCGAAAATCCTGTCGGTCCCCTTTGCCATTGCCGACGCGACGACGCTCACCCAGGCGGGTTACGTCGGCGAAGACGTCGAGAACATTCTCCTCCGCCTGTTGCAGAACGCCAACGGCGACCGCGACCGCGCCCAGCGCGGCATCGTCTATATTGACGAGATAGACAAGATCGCCAAGACCAGCCAAAACGTCTCGATCACGCGCGACGTCTCGGGCGAGGGCGTCCAACAGGCGCTCCTGAAGATTCTCGAAGGAACGGTCGCCAACGTGCCGCCGGCGGGCGGCCGAAAGCACCCCCACCAGGAGTACATCCAACTGGATACGACCAACATTCTGTTCATTTGCGGCGGCGCCTTTACGGGCCTGCCGGCGATCATCGAACGGCGAATCGGGCGGAAAGTGCTGGGGTTCGGCGCCGACGTGAAAGGCAAAAAGGAGCGCCGGATCGGCGAGATTCTCTCGCACGTGAAGTATCAGGACTTGCTGAAGTACGGAATGATCCCGGAATTCGTGGGGCGCCTGCCGGTTGTCTCGACGCTCGACGAACTGGGCGAGGGTGAATTGGTTCGGATTCTGACGGAACCGCGCAACGCGCTGGTGCGCCAGTATCAGAAGCTGTTCGAGATGGAAGGGGTCGAGCTGCGCTTCGCCGACGAGGCGTTGCGCGCCATTGCCCGCCGGGCCGTCAAGACCGAGACGGGGGCGCGCGGCCTGCGCTCGATCCTCGAAGACACCATGCTGAATCTGCTCTATGACTTGCCGTCGAAGGCCAGCGAGGTGGCCGAGTGCGTCATCGAGGAGAACGTGATCAACAGCGCCGGCGAGCCTCTGTACGTCTATCGCGAAGATGCGCCGCGGCTGCGCGCCGGTTGACCCGCCGCCGGCCCATCGTCATGAAGAAACCCCAACATCAGCTTCTTCCCATCATCGCGCTGCGCGACCTGGTGGTGTTTCCACAGAGCATCACGCCGATTTACGTCATGCGGCCCCGGTCGCTCGAGGCGCTCGAACGGGCCGGCGACGTTCAGAACACCGTCCTCCTGCTGGCGCAAAAGAATACCGGCGTCGAAGAGCCCGAGGCGCACGACCTCTATACCGTGGGAACCGTCGGCGAGGTGTTGCAGGTGCTGCGGCTGCCCGATAACGCGACCAAGGTATTGGTCGAGGGGAAATACGTCGCGCGGCTCCGGCAATGCTACGAGCGCGAGAAATACCTGCAAGGCTCGGTCGTTCCGCTGTCGGTGCGCGTCGAATCGGGCAAAGAGACCGAGGCCATGACGCGGACGGTCCTCAATCAGTTCGAGTCCTACGTTCGCCTGTCCGAGCGCGTGCCCGAGGAAGTCTTTTTCCGCCTCCGCGCCGTCGAAGACCCGTTGCATCTGGCTCACGCCGTCGCCAACTACACGCAGATGAAGGCCGGCGAGAAGCAGGCGATCCTGAGCAGCACGAGCGTGCGGCGCAAGCTGCTGCTCCTGTCCAAAATTCTCAGCCGCGAGAACGAACTGCTCGAAATCGAGCAGAAGATTCTCACGCAGGTCAAATCGCAGATCGGCAAGTCGCAGAAGGAATACTTTCTCAACGAGCAGCTGCGCGCCATCGAAAAAGAACTCGGCCTGCCCGGCGAAGAGGAAGTCGAACTCGACGAACTCCAGGAGCGGCTCCACAAGACGGCGTTGAGCAAAGAGGCGCGCGAAAAGATCGAACGCGAGATGGCGCGGCTGGCCAAAATGCCCACCCTCTCACCCGAAGCGTCGGTTTCGCGCACCTTCATCGAGTGGATTCTCGACATGCCCTGGGGCCGGAAGACGCGCGACCGCATTGACCTCGACCGCGCCCAAAAGGTTCTCGACGCCGATCACTACGGCCTGACCAAAATCAAGGAGCGCATCCTGGAGTTCCTGGCGGTTCGACGGCTGGTCGAAGACGTCAAGGGACCCATCCTGTGTTTCGTCGGACCGCCCGGCGTGGGGAAAACCTCTCTGGCCCGCTCGATTGCGCGCACGCTGGGGCGCCGATTCGTGCGCGTCTCGCTCGGCGGCGTGCGCGACGAGGCCGAAATTCGCGGCCACCGGCGAACCTACGTCGGCGCTCTGCCCGGCAAGATCGTCCAGTCGCTCAAGAGAGCCGGCTCGATGAACCCCGTCTTCCTGCTCGATGAGGTGGACAAGATGAGCGTGGATTTCCGGGGCGATCCGGCGGCGGCGCTGCTCGAAGTGCTCGACCCCGAACAGAATCGCGCCTTCAACGACCACTATCTCGAAATTGATCTCGACCTCTCGCGCGTTCTGTTCATCACGACGGCCAACACGTCGGAAGGAATCCCTCATGCTCTGCTGGACCGCATGGAGATCATCCGGCTCCCCGGCTACAGCGAGGATGAAAAGATCGGCATCGCCGAGCAGTTCCTGATTCCCAAACAAATCAAGGCGCACGGACTGACGCGACGGAACATCCGGTTCACGACGCCGGCCCTTCAAGTGCTCACCGGCGGCTATACGCGCGAGGCGGGCGTGCGCAACCTCGAACGCGAGATCGCCACGATTTGCCGCAAAGTGGCCAAGGAGATGGTGCGGAAGACCGATTCCGACGCCGCCGCGGCCCTGAAACCGAAATCGGCTCGGCTGAGCTCGCCGAAGTCCAAAATCGGACATGAGATCACACCCGCGCGCGTTCGCCAGTTGGTCGGACCGCGCCGGCTCGACGACCACGAGGTCGAGAAGGCCCCCGAGGTCGGCCTCACGACGGGCCTCGCGTGGACCGAGGTCGGCGGCGAACTGCTCCCGACCGAAGTGACGATCATGCGCGGCAAGGGCAACCTGCTTCTGACCGGCAGTCTCGGCGAGGTTATGCAGGAATCGGCCAAAGCCGCCCTGAGCTACATCCGCTCGCGCGCCGGCCAATTTCACGTCTCGCCCGACTTCTACAGACACACCGACATCCACGTTCACATCCCCGAAGGCGCCATTCCCAAGGACGGCCCCTCGGCCGGCGTGGCCATGGCCACCTCGATCATCTCGGCGCTGAGCAACACTCCGGTCCGGCAGGACCTCGCGATGACGGGCGAGATCACATTGCGCGGCAAGGTGCTCCGGATCGGCGGCCTGAAAGAGAAGATCCTGGCCGCCCACCGCGCCCACATCAACACGGTCATTATTCCGAAAGGCAACAAGGGCGAACTGGAGGAGCTTTCGGAGAAGGTGCGCCGCCGCATGCACTTTGTCTTCGCCGACACGATTGACCAGGTGATCGAGACCGCTCTGACAAAGAAAGTCGAACCAAAACCCACCCGACGCCGCGCCAAAGCCGGCTGACCGCGCTCCAAAGTGAAGGACACGCGAACGCGAAAATCGCGTAGGCCCGACTTGACAGGCGGGACCGGAAATCCGAAACTCCAAGTGCAATGTCAGAGGGGCCGCTCATACTCGCCGCTACAGCGTTGTTGGGACTCTCCGCTGCCCTCCGCGCCGCCGAGGCCGCGTTGTTCTCGCTGGATTCCGATCAGATCGAATCGCTCGAGCGCCAGGGGCACGAGAAAATCCTCGCCGTCAGGCTGCTTCTGGCCTCGCGCGAGGAGACGCTGACGACCATCCGGGTCGCCGCATGGGCCACCAATCTGGCGCTGGCGGCGTGCGTTCTGGTTCTGTCCTCGCGCGCCTTGCCCGATCATCCGGTTCTCTGGGTTGCGGTGGGCGGAACGGTATCCGCCGCGGCGATCGTGCTGTTCAGCGATTTCGTGGCGCGCACGCTCGGCCGCCTATTCAACGAAACGGCAAGTCTCGCGTTCGCCCGGCTGCTGGTCGGGCTGACGGTTCTCGTTGCCCCGTTGCGGTGGCTGACGGTGGGCCTATCGAACGTGCTGACGGGTTCACTGGGCGAATCGCTTCTGGAGCGCGAGATCCAGGGCGAAGAGGAACGCAAGACCATGGCGCCCGCGCACGATCTCCACGTCGGCCTCGAAAAGGGCGAGCGCCGGCTGATCAGCAGCGTCGTCGAGTTCGGCTCGACGCAGGTGGGCGAGATCATGACGCCGCGGCCGAATCTCTTCGCGTTTCCCGACACGACGCCCCACGACGAGTTGCTCGGCGAGATTCGGCGGTCCAAGTTCAGCCGCGCGCTCATCTATGAGGAAACGCTCGATCAGATTTCCGGTCTCCTGCACGTGAAAGACCTTCTGCTGAATCCCGGAGGCGACTATCATGAGATGCTGCGAAAGCCGCTGGTTGTGCCGGAGACAAAACGGCTGATGGACCTCCTGCGCGAGTTTCGCCGCAAGCGCGTCCATCTCGCGGTCGTCTGCGACGAATTCGGCCGAACGGCCGGCGTCGTCACCATGCAGGACTTGCTCGAAGAGATCGTCGGCGAAATGGCCGATGAAACCCGCCATGTCCCCGAGATGATCCGGCGCATCGGGCCCTCGGAATGGCTCGTGCTCGGTCGAACCAGCATCGGAGACCTTCGCGAGCAAACCGGCCTGGCTCTGCCAGCCGACATGGGCCGGACGGTTTCTGGGTTCATCGCCACGCGGCTGGGGCGCATCCCCCAGGCCGGCGATGCCATCAGCGAGAACGGTTTCCGCCTGACCGTCGAGCGAATGGCCGTCCGGCGCGTTGCGATTCTCAGAGTCGAACGGGTCGAGCCCGGCGCTGAACAGGAAAGGGAGAAGCTCCCATGAACGCCTGGGCGGAACCGATCCTGAGCGCGGCTGCCTTTGTCCTGTTGGTCGCGGGGTGCGGCTTTTTCGCCACTCTGGCGGCGGCTCTGATCGCCGTCAGCCGATTCCGCGTGCGCTACGGCGCCGATAACGAAGGCGAACCGGCGTTCCGGCGCGTTCTGGCCTTGTTCGACGACGCCCAACGCATCCAGGCGGTTTCGCTGATTGGTTCGACGGTTGCCGGAGTGGGCGCATTGGCGGCGGCGATTCTGACATGTCGCGCCACGTTGGGGACGGCAGGGAACCCCCTCGATTGGCGCACCGTAACGTTGGCTCTGATCGTGGCGATCCCCGTGGTGCTGGTGTTCGGCGAGTTGGCGCCGAGGCGGTTCCTGCGCGCCGGCCGCCCCAGGTTCATCATCTGGCTCTGCCAGCCGATCCGCCTGTCGCTGGCGGCGCTGGGACCGCCGGCGTCGGCCCTGATTGCGCTGGCGCGGCACATCGCGCGTTGGCGCGGCATGACGGAACTCCCCGTGGACACGCTGGCCCCGAGCGAGCCGTGGCAAACGCTTCTCGAGCCCGAACGGGAGCCTTCGGCGCCGGGCGCGGCGGAGGAAACGACCGAGACGCGGATGATCTACGGGATTGTTGACCTGGGAACGACGCGCGCGCGCGAGGTGATGCGTCCGCTCGTGGACCTCGTCGTCGTCCATCTGCCCGAGCGCGTGGGAGCGGTACGCGAGTTGGTTCGGCAGACCGGCTATTCGCGCTTCCCGGTTTACCGCGACCGGATCACCAACCTGACCGGCTACATTGACATTTACGACATACTGGCCGTCGAGCCGCCCGACGATCAGGCCGCCGACGGGTTTGTGCGCGAGGCGTTCTGCGTTCCGGAGACCAAACGCCTCGACGAACTGTTGCAGGAACTCTTTCGCGGCCGTCACAAGGTCGCCATCGTCGTGGACGAACACGGCGGATGCAGCGGCTGGGTGACGCGCGAGGACCTGCTCGAGGAGATCGTCGGGGAAATCGAGGATGAATTCGACGAAGCCAGCGAACCGATCTGTCACGAGAACGAATTCACGTGGCTCGTTCAGGCGGCGGTTCGAATCGGCGACCTGACCGAGCGACTCGGCCTGCGCCTGCCGTCGGTTGCGTTCGACACGCTTGCGGGTTTTGTGTACGACGCGCTGGGCCGTATCCCGCGGGTCGGCGATTCCTTCGAAGACAACCAGGTCCGCTACGAGGTGGTCGGCATGGACAACCGGCGGATCGTCTCGGTGCGGATTCTCCTGGCCGCCCCTCCGGACGCCCGCGCTTCCGGCGGCCATCGGAATTGACGAGTCGGCAGGTCTTATGAATTGCCGGGCTTAGCCGTTCCTAAAACAATCGCACCGTGACGATCTCGTGCGGGCCGAACTGGAGATCCACGACCCCGCCCGCCAGAGTCGCGCCGTTGATCCGTTCTTCCATGAGGTTCACCCGCTCGGCGTGCTTGAAGGGCAGCGACGTCAGCAGGCGCGCACGTCCACGCCGGCCCCACGCCTCGTACAGCCGGACGACCACCCCTTTGCCTTCCTCGGCCTGCTTGATTGTTTCGATCACGACGTTGGGCGCATCCACCGAGAAAAAGCTTTGGCTGACGAGCGCGCCGATGCCGATTCGCGCCGTGCGGACCGGCCGCGCCAGCAGCGGCGTGTTCAATTCGTAGCCGTGGCGAATGACCCCGCCCTGGCGGAAATCGTCGGCGTGCGGCAACAGCGAATACGTGAACCGGTGCGCCCCCATATCGGCCTCGGGGTCCGGCTGTTTCGGGCTGCGCAGAAGCGAGAGGCTCAGGACGTGCCGGCGCGCGTCATAGCCATACTTGCAATCATTCAGCAGGGCGACGCCGTAGCCGTTTTCGGAGAGGTCGGCCCACCGATGGGCCGGCACTTCGAACTGGAGCGCATCGCGGACCGTGTTCGTGTGCGTGGGCCGCTCGACGTGGCCGAAAGCGATTTCATAGGTGGCGTTGAGCGCGCGCACGGCCAGCGGGAAAGCCGCCTTGAGCAGCTTGTGGCTTTCGTGCCAGTCCACTTCAGTCTCGAAATCCACGCGGCGCGAGTCGGCCCAGAGGATGATCGTCTGCGTTAGTTTCGACTGCCCGAATTGCCGCTGCACGCGAATCGCGGCCCGCACGGGTCCTTCCTCGGCCACTTCGATCTTTCGCGTGTCGCGGACCGGCCACGTCTTGTCGCGATAGTCGGCGTCAATCTCCCAGGCGTCCCAGTTGTGGGGAATATCCTCGAACAGGCGAAGCTGATTGCCGGTTTCGCCCTCGGCGAGCACGTCGCGGCCCGTCTCCTTGTCGAAGAAGCGCCGAATCTCGCCCGCCTCGTCCAGTTCGATCCGGTAATAGCGATTCTCGAGCGCGCGCGGCCGGGCCTTCGGCTCGTCCTCGGGCGCGGCGGTGGCGACGGCCGTCCCTTCGTCATACCAGAACGTCTTGTAACCGTAAGGCGGGACCTTTTCGGCCCAGAGGAGCCAGCCGTCGCGGGTCTTCTGAAGGCGCATCGGGCGGTTCTCGGCGTCCATGGCGCGCAGCCTCTGGATGGCCGGTTCCTCGATGAAAACGGGGCCGCTCCGCTCCCAACCCAGCGAATTGAAAACGACCAGAGGCCGGCCCGGACGCGCCCCCGTTTCGATTCGGCCGGCCAGACAATCCAGCGCCTCCTGGAGCGCCGGTGCGGCCTTTTCGCGCGCCTCCGCGTGAAAGGCCTCGGCCTCGCGATAGACCTCGCCGACCGACGACCCGGGGAGAACGTCGTGGAACTGGCAGAGGCACAGGAGCCGCCAGGCCTCGCGCAGCGCCTCGGCCGGATAGGACACGCCGCACCCCGCCGTCGCCACGGCGCTCCAGACTTCGGCATCGTGGAGGAGGGTTTCGGCGCGCCGGTTGTTCCGCTTGATCTGCGCCTGGGTCGTGTAGGTTCCGCGGTGATAGGGATAGTAGAGTTCGCCCACCCAGACGGGAAAACTGTCCGATTCGGCCACGAGGCGGTCGAAGAAATCGCTTGGCGCCATCGGCTCGCAGCGAGGGAGCCCTTCGAAATCGCGGGCGCGGCTCAGGAATTCGAGCATGGCGCGGGTCGGGCCGCCGCCGCCGTCGCCGTAGCCGAAGATGTACAACTGCGAGTTCGCCCGATCTTTTTCGACGTAGGCGCGTTCGCCCCGAAGCATTTCCTCGGCGGTCACGCGGCAATTGTAGTTGTCTGTCGGCGGGAAATGGCTGAACACTCGCGAGCCGTCTATCCCCTCCCACCAGAACGAGTCATAGGGGAATGCGACCGGCGCGCCCCAGTTGAGCTTCTGCGTCACGAAGTAATCAATGCCCGATTGCTTGAGAATCTGCGGAAGGCTCCCGCAGAACCCGAACGAGTCGGGCAGCCAGGCCTCGCGAACCTCGACGTCGAACTCGCGCCGGAACAATTCCTTCCCCAGCAGGATCTGCCGGACCAGCGACTCGCCGCCCGTCAGGTTGCAGTCGGGCTCGACCCACATTGCCCCGGCCGGCTTCCACTGGCCGGATGCGGCGGCCTGGCGGACCTTCTCGTACAGCGCCGGATAATGGGCGCGCGTCATCTGGTACAGTTGCGGCTGACTTTGGACGAAGAGATACTCGGGGTATTCGCCCATCAACTTGATCGCGGTCGAGAACGTGTGGGCGCATTTGCGCACCGTCTCGCGGTAGGGCCAGAGCCAGAGAACGTCAATGTGCGCGTGGCCGATGCAGCCGAACCGCTGGGCGCTCGGCGCCGCGTGGCAGTCGAAGAGCGGGCGGAGGACCTCGCGGGCCGATTTGGCCGCGCGCCCCAGTTCGTTCGCATCGCGCGCGTCGTAGTCGAAACGATCCAGCGCGCGGCCGAGGAGGTAGAGAATGCGGCTCCGGCGCGTGCCGTCGGCGGGAAGCGCGCGCGCCAGGCTGGAGAAAAACAGCAGGTCGTGATAGAAACTCCAGACCTCGGGAACGAGCGCGCCGATTTCGGCGCGTTCCAACCGCCGCGGACCGCGGAATTGGACCACGTCGGCCTGCGGGATGGATTCTACCAAAAGATCGAACGACTGGCCGCTCTGCGCCTGCTCGACCAGCCGAATCTCGCGGTGGTTGGCGTCGAGTCCCTGGAGAGGAACGCCGTTGAGGTAACACGTGCCCTCGCCGCCGTCGTCGAGCATGGCGAAGACGGTCCGGCCCGCCATCTCGGCCGGGATCGCAAAGCGATGCCGAAACCAGGCCGTCGCCCACGGACGCCCCCACACGTGGCCGATCGCGACCGGCGAAAAGGCCTTGCTCCGCGCGGCCATCTCTGCGGTCAGGGCTTCGTCGGTCTCGAAGTACTCGATCTGCGCGACCGGCACGCGCGGGACAAAACACGCCTCGAAGATTTTGGGCAAACGCACGTCGAGCTTCGCCAGCGTCATCGGACAAACACCCCTTGCATACGACTATGAGCCACCTACCATACGCATTTCGGCCCGGCGGTCAAGAGCGGAAATCACCCGACCGCCGCCGGTTCTGTTGCGCCAGGCGAGTTGGTTCCGCCTTGACACCAGGAACGGTCGGCCTGCAAAGTGGGCGCACTTCACGAGCGGCGACGGGTGACGTGGCCGGATCATTTGACTTCTATCATCCTCCGATTCTCGCCGATCCCTCGCTGCGCTCTTTGGAGCGGCGCGGAATCTGGGCCTTTGGCGGAAGCGCCATCCTGCTGGCGATCCTCGCCCTGGCTCTCGTTGTGCGGCTCGACCAGCTGGGGCGCGACCCGCTGGGGCCGGCCGAAGCCTGCATCGCGCGCGACTTCGCCAACGACCCGCGGCAGATTCCGAATCTCGAACGCCGCGAGGTCCTGACCCCGCTCTATCAAACGCCCCTGAGAATGTGGGGATGGTTCTGGAATTCGCCTCGCATGCTGCGCCTGTATTCGACGGCGTGGGCGCTCTTGCTGGTACTGGTGGTTTTCCGCATCGGCGCGTCCTATTTCACCGGGTCGGTGGGGGGCCTGGCCGCTGTTCTGCTCGCCGTGTCCGCTCCGATGGTGGCCGCTTCGCACGACGTCGGCTCGGCCACCGAAGCGGCGGTTCTCCTGATGCTCAACTTCGGCTGCCTGTTCCGGGCCGCCTTTCGCCGCGCCGCCGGCCGCCATTGGGCGCTCTATCTGCTGACCGGAGCGCTGGCCATCGCCTGCCATCCGCTGAGCGTGTGGGTGATAGTCGCGCAGGCGGTGCTGGCGTTTGTGGCTGGTCCGCGCGAGGAACGGCAGAGCTTTTACGGCCGCATCGTGATTCATGCCGGCCTGCTGGTCCTGTTCGCCTGGGCTTGGTTTCGCGTCACTCGCCCGCTCGATCCGGCGTTCTCGCCCGACTGGGGACCGCCGACGGAGTCGGGTTTGGGCGCACTGGTGCGGCTGCTCGGCGTCCATGTCTTTTGGGGAAACCGAATTCTCCCGGCCGGCTGGCTGTGGACCGTCGGCAGCATTCTGGTCATCATCGTGCCGCTCGTCTATGGCGGACTGGCCATCCGCCATCGCCAGACTCAGGAGATGACCAGTTTCCTTCTGACGAACGCGGCGGCGCCGGTCGCCCTGATCTTCCTGGCGCCGCGCCGGTTCATTTCGGCCCACGTCCCGGCGACCGATGCCTTGACGTTGGTCTTCGGCCCGCTGGCTCTCTGGGCGGCCGTGTCGCTTCGAATGGGCATGCGCGAGCGGACCTATCGGGTCTTCGTGACCGGCCTGGCGGGGGGCGGCCTGATCGTCTCGCTCTGGTCGTCGCGCGTACAGATGTATCCGGAGTGGGAAACCTACCGCGCGCGCCTGGCCGACCAGATGCAACGCGGCCGGGCGGTCGTGATTGACCGCGTGGCGCCCCTGGCCGATTTCGAGCAGCAGATCGGCTCGAAGATCGCCCTCGAGAGCCTCGCCGCGGCGCCGGCCCTCAATCCGGCGGCCAAGGGGCTGGCCGTCATGACGCCGCGCTCGCCGATGTACAGGGCCGACGATCCGCCCAATTCGCCCGCGCCGTTGATTCGGGCCTGGCTGGAGAAGAACTGCCGGCGCGAGGACGTTCTGACCGACGAATTCTTCCGGCTGTCGGCTTGGACCAATTTCAACCCCACGGCCTTGCGCGATTCGCTCAACCGCGACACCTTCTATGATCCCAAGACATGGGAATCGCTTCGCTTCGTCCGCTGGTTCGGACCTTACGATCCGGCGTTCGAAAACGACTGGGCGGCCAACCGCGTGCTCCAGGACGCCGCGTCGGGCAAGATGGCTCGCGCGTTGCTGGATTTGCGGAACCAGTGGGCGCTGGAGCCCAAACTGCCGCCGGGATACTACCACGTCTTCATTCCGCTGCAACTGACCGCGCGCGCCCCGGCCATCGGCGTTCCGCTCGTCTGGGAACTGTCCAACGGTCAGCGGAAGGCCGAAACCGTAACCAAGGACACGACGGGTTTGTCGTTCATCTGGGAAACCGCGTCGGCCAACGAACCGCTGAGAATCGCCGTCCTCTCGCCGGTGGGCGAACTCTGCGACTCGAAGGGCGAGCCGTCGGTGATTTTCTTCGGCGTCGGCCTGCGGCGCCATTTCCCCTACGTCGTGGACGTGGGCGCTCCTTTTGACGACCA
>Ga0315277_10007681_pt1 | contig 13962 bp, 9 predicted proteins | sample YL17G05_15_MG_FD_203695 | JGI IMG/M metagenome (GOLD analysis project Ga0315277, IMG submission 203695) | Sediment microbial communities from Yellowstone Lake, YNP, Wyoming, USA - YL17G05_15 | ecosystem: Environmental > Aquatic > Freshwater > Lake > Sediment | place: USA: Wyoming | collected... | reverse complement strand
AGGCGCCTGGTTACCGCGAAGGACAGAGGAGATAGGGCCCTCTGAATCGGTCCATACGGCCGCTTTCGCGGACCTCGCCGCGCCCAGCCGCCAGCGACTGTGAATGCTCAGAAAGGCGATGCCCCCACTACGCCTTGCCCGCCGCTTGTCAGCAGTCGCACCCCGCAGCCGTTCTCCTGCGGATACTTCACCCGGCCGCGATCTACGCTCACGCCCGTGGCCACGTCCTCGGCCAGCAGCAGCGCCCCGTCCATGTCGACGTAGTCCAACAGGGGCAACAACTGGGCGATGGCCGAGATGCCCACCGTCGATTCGGTGAAGCAGCCGACCATCACCTGCATGTCCAACTGCCTTGCCCGGGCGATCATCCGCCTGGCCGGGGTGAGTCCCCCGCACTTGTGCAGCTTGATGTTGATGCCGTGGAAGTAGCCGGCGCAGCGATCCACGTCGGCCTCGACCTGGCAACTCTCGTCGGCCACCACCGGCAGGACCGACCCTCGGTAGACCTCTCGCATCCCCTGCCAGTCGTCCGGCGGCAGCGGCTGCTCGATGAACTCCACACCCAGCTCCTTCAAAGAAACCGCATTGCGGATCGTCTCTTCGGCGGTCCACGCGCAGTTGGCGTCCACGCGAAACACGGCGTCGGTTTGCTGCCGCAGGCTGCGAACGATCTCCAGGTCCTCCGGCGTGCCCAGCTTGATCTTGTAGATCGGCCAGCCGGGGAACTCCCCGAGCTTGTCGATCATCACCTCGATCGCATCGATGCCGATGGTGTAATCGCTCACCGGAAGGCTCTCCAGGCTCAGTCCCCAGAGCTTCCAGACGGGCGCCCCGCGGAGCTTTCCCCAAAGGTCATGTGCGGCCACGTCCAGGGCGCACTGCGGGAACGTGGCCGGGGTGGGCACGTCCCGGGGCCCGTCCCCGCGCAGCGCCGGGCACATCGCTTCCCAGAAGTCGGCCGGATCTTCCAGCCTCAGTAGTTGCAGGTTTGGGGAACGGGTGGCTGGGGTCGAGCGAAGTGAGCCCCCAGACCCTGGGCTTTCCGGGGGCTCGCTGGCGCTCGACCTCGGCCACCCGCAGTCACACCAGCCGGACTTGGACCTACTGAGCCTGGCGGCCTCGACCTGCGGCCGCACCCGCTCCAGCGCCGCCGTAATTCCCTCGACCGTGGCGCCGTAGTACGCGCATTCGGGCGCCTCGCCGTAGCCGCAAACGCCCTCCTGCTCCAGCTCGACGATCACCGTCGGCTGCACGGTGGTGGTGCCGCGAGAGATGGTAAACGGGTGCCTGGTGGGCAGGTCGAATCGGTGGAGCGTGAGTCTCATTGGTTAAACCTCCTCGGTTCGCCGAAAGAAGGAAGAGGGAGGAGAGAAGGGGGAAGTGGGATTTAGGATTTGGGATTTCGGATTTGGGATTTCGGCATGAACGGTCAGGGGTCAGCGGCCTTCCACTCCTCCCTCCTCCCTCCTCCCCCTTCAGTCGCTCTCTCAGTTCGATTACCGCATCGACGGGTGGCTGGGGTCGAACGAAGTGAGCCCCCCAGACCCTCGGTTTTCCGGGGGCTAGCTGGCGCTCGACCCCGGCCACCCGACGCGCAATCCCTCCTCGCTCTTCACTCTTCCCTCCTCACTCTTCCCTCCTCCCTCTTCCCTCCTCCCTCTTCAGTCGCTCTCTCAGTTCAATCACCGCATCGACCAGCTTCTCCGGGCCCTGGCGGATCACGTCGCAGGCCGGCAGGCCCAGCTCCCCCGCTACGCGCTGGCACTCGACGGCCACCTCGTGGTCGGGAAAATGTTGACCGTTGACGGCCACGCCGATCACCCGGCAGGGGTGCATCACGTTGGCGCAGATCTCGTAGAACTCGATGGCCTTCCCATGCGGCGGCAAGGCGACGTGCGGCATGTCGCTGATTACCTCGCGGCCCATCTCGTAGCAGAAGATCAGCCCGTCCGGCTTCAGGCCGTGTAACAGCCCGAAGGTCACGCCGGAGTAGCGGGGATGGTACAGGCTGCCCTGCCCTTCGACGACGATGACCTCGTGATGCTGATTGCCCAGCACGAGCTTTTCGGCCGCCCCGCTCAGGAAATCGCAGATCACGCGATCGACGGGGCAGCCTTCGCCGGCGACCATGATGCCCGTCTGCCCGGTGGCCACGAAGGCGGCGTCGACCCCGGCGCGGTTGAGCCCCTGGGCCACCTCGACGGAGGTGACCATCTTGCCGCAGCTACAATCGTTGCCCACCGTGTGGATCCGCAGGCAGCCCTGGCGGAAGGGCCGGCCGCTGGCCACGTCCCGTTCCTGGTTGTCGCGCAGGTCGATCAGCCGCACGCCGTGCTCCGCTGCCGCTTGCGAGAATTCGGCATCGTCGCGGAGGAACTCGTGCAGGCCCGAGACGACCGTCAGTCCCCGGGCGATGGCCTCCAGGATCACCGTCCGCCACGCCGCGGGGATCTTGCCGCCCGGCGGGGCAATGCCGATCAGCAGCGTATTGGCCGCCGGCGCCTCGCCCAGCGAGCCGACGAAAGAAATCTCACCGCCGGTCCGCATCACCTCGGCGCACGTCTTGCCCGCCAAGTCGCGGTCGAGCACGGCGACGACCTCCTCGGGCTTATAGCGCACCACGCAGATCGCCGTCTTAGCGGCGTGCGCGTCGTAGTGCCCGTCGGTCAGGATAATCATTCTGCGTGGTGCAGCCATGCCGTGAGCGTATCGGCGGCGAGGGCGAAGTGCAAGGGGCCAGGGGTCAGGCGTCAGGGGCCAGGGAAAGCAGAAGGATGAATGCAGAATGCAGAGTGAGAAACGATTGACGCCCGCGGCTCCATTCTGCATTCATCATTCTGCATTCTGCATTCCCCGGCCCCCGCCCCTCGCCTCACACCTCAATCACGCTCAGCTCGCGAAAGACCGACTCGACCACCTCCGCGTCGATCTGATCGAGTTCCTCGCCGGCGGCCGCCACCAAGGCCAGATCGGCCAGTCGGCTGACCCGCCGGGGGATGCCCCGCGACAGTTCGTGCAGCCGGGCCACGCCCCTGTCGGCAAACACCGACGACTGGCGGCCGGCCTGGGCCAGCGACGAGCTGAGGAAGGCCTCCGTATCCGCCCGCTCCCAGGGGTCCAGGTCGATCCGCAGCTCGGCCAGCTCCAGCAACCGATCGCCGATGCGGCTCATCCGCTCCCGCTGGCCCGCCAGGACGATCGTCAGCCGCGCGGCCGGCGAAGGATCGTGCTGCGCCAACCGCGTCACCAGGTCCAGCACGGGGCTGGCGGCCCGGTCGGCATCGTCCAGGAGGATGATCGTCTCGAGCTGCTGATAGCGGTATTCGATCAGCCGATCGGTGACCGAGCGCCAGAGCCTGGCGACCGTCTGGGACGGATCGAGGTTCAGCTCCAGGCCCGTCCCCAACAGGCAGAGCATCTCGGCCGGCTCGAGGCCCAGCAGGTTGACCTTGGCCACGGGCAGACCGCTTTGACGGAGCTGCCCGGCGAACACCTCCAGCAACAGCGACTTGCCGCTGCCCGAAACGCCCATCAACAACCCCACCCGGCGGCGCTGCTCGACCAGGAAGTGCAATCGCGCCAGGGCCTCCTCGTGGGTGGGGCTGTGGTAGAACAACCGCGGATCCAGACAGCTCCGAAACGGCGTTTCCTGTAGACCCCAGTGCGATTGGTACATCGATGGCCGCTCCTTCCAGTGGTCCGATCATCCGGCGGACAGCCCGTGGCACGGACGACCAGAGTCCTTCCCGTATCTTTGTTGTTTTCGGTACAATCCAGCGAGAATCTTGACGCACAGCAACCGCGTCCGGCAAGTTTTCCTGGCGGATGAGTGGGTGGCTGGTGGTCAGCCGCCGGCTGCCCCCAGGCCGCTTTTCTGGGGGCTCGCTGCGCTCGACCCCAGCCACCCCGAGCACCGAGTTGCCGGAAAAACTTGGCACACACCGCCAGCCGATTGAGCCAGTGCAGCCGTGGCCGACCGCTATTTCAGCGAAACCCCGATTCTTGAAGACCGGGTGGTGCTGGTCGGACCCGAGGCACATCACCTCGTCCACGTGATGCGGGCGAAACCGGGCACCCGGGTGGTGCTGTTCGACGGTAGTGGGGCAGAGTTTAACGCCCAGGTAGAATCGACCGGCCGAAATCGCGTCCAACTGGCGGTCCTTTCCCGCCAAGAGGTGGATCGCGAGCTGCCGCGGGAGCTGACCCTGGGCGTGCCCCTGCCCAAGGGGGACCGGCAGAAGTGGCTGGTCGAGAAGGCCGTCGAGCTGGGCGTCGCCCGCATCGTGCCGCTGGTGACCGCCCGGTCCGTGACCCACCCGCGAGTGGCACCGGCGTCCCGCCAGCGGGATTCCACCCGCCCAGTGGCACTGGCGTCCCGCCAGTGGGATCCCAGTCGGCTGCGGCGGACCGTGATCGAGGCCTCAAAGCAGTGCGGCCGAAACCGGCTCATGGAGATTACCGAGCCCCGGGCCTGGGCCGACTACGTGGCCGACGCCGGGGACGCCCCCTGCCGGCTACTGGCCCACGCTTACGGCGAGCACATGGGGACGGGCTGGGTGGCTGGGGTCGAGCGCAGCGAGCCCCCAGGGCGTCACCTCTGGGGGCGGCCTGCGGCCGACCACCAGCCACCCGCCGGCCCGTCAAGTCCCGTGTACTTGGCCGTCGGCCCGGAGGGCGGCTTCACCGACGACGAGGTCTCCCTGGCCGTAGCCGCCGGCTGGCGAACGATCGATCTCGGCCCGCGGATCTTGCGGGTGGAGACGGCCGCGCTGCTCTTGGTGGCCATGGTCTGCCAAGTCCCCGGAAACGCTCGACACTAAAATCTAAGGACTGACCCCTTACCGAGACTGACGGCAGCGGGAGCCACCCGGCGCCATGAATGTCCACCATTTAGGGGGGTGTCAAATATGCCAAGATTCTCACCTACTGAATGTTGACATCAAGAAGGACCGTTAGGTAAGCTGGGTGATGTTTCGGGCCCTTCGCGAAGTGCGGCGTTCGCGTGTAATGCCGCAAGAAAGGCGTTGTCCTGCGATCCTGGGTGATGCAACATTCGCTGTTTCAAAGGAGGTGTGACGTGAGATGGCTCAGTTTGATTGTGTCGGGGCTAGCAACACTATTGATCAGTGGTACGCACGTCTGTGCCACACCGGTGCAATGGAGCGGAAACAACCATTGGTACGAACCCGTTCTCGAGGAACCTGGCGTTCGCATTGGCTGGCAAGCTGCGCAAGCGGATGCGATAAGCCGCAGGGGCTATCTCGCGACGGTAACATCGGCTGAGGAGAACCAGTTCGTGTTTGCCCTGCTGGGTGCTGAGTTCTGGGAACCCGCGGACGTACCCGGCAATCCAAACTACCGCGTCTACGGTCCGTGGCTCGGAGCGACCGATGCTCTGCAAGAAGGCAATTGGCAGTGGGTCACGGGTGAACCGTGGAACTACATAGATTGGGCACGCGGGGAGCCAAACAACCTGAACGGCGATGAGCATTACTTGCAGTACTTATATAAGCCCGATCCCGCTCCAACCTGGAATGACGCACACAACTTTTCGGCAAGGAGCTACGTTGTTGAGTACAACTCGATCCCCGAACCCTCAGCGTTGGCTCTCCTGGTCTCGGCAACCATCGGTCTCATGGCCTATGTGTGGCGAAGACGAATGGGGAAAGGGGTCGGTCCTTAGATTCTAGTGTCCGCGGTGTGGCGGGACTAAGATGAAGGAGTACCCCCTTTTCTCTCCGGGCAGCGCACGTAGATCCCCCCTTAATGCTGCTCCGAGGCATCGGCATGGTTGACCGTTTAGCGGGTGGGCTCGCCCGCCGCAGACTTTGGCGGAAATGGCAAGCCACCGCGCGGCGGGCAGGGTAAGCCCGCTAAGTGAGACGTCCCGTCGGCGCTGCAAGTCTTCGGTCACGAGCCGAACATGTGCGTCCAGTACTGGCCGGAGTGGCCGAGTCCCTGGCGGCGGTGCTGCTGGTTGAGCATGTTCTTGTGGTGGCCGGGACTGAGGAACCACGCCCTGCCCGCGCTGGACGCCGACACGCTGCCCACGTAGATGTTCTCGCCCGAGGCGGTCGTGCCGGCCTTCGCCGCGCGGTCCTGAAACGTGCGTTTGCCGGGCAGGGGCGACTCGTGCGAGAAGAAACTGTGCGATTGCATGTCGGCGCTGTGTTCGGTCGCGGCCTGGCAGAGCTTCAAGTCGATCAGCAGTGGGGGGAGTCCGCAGACGATCCGCAACTGATTCAGCCCCTGCATCCCCTCCACCACCCTCGGATCGAGCCGACCGGCGAGCTTGGCATTTTCGGCCATGATCCGCTCGGCCTTTGCCTGCTCGGGATCGACGATCTTCCCCAACAGTTGGTCGGTCTGTTGCAGATAATCCTGTACCGGCAAGGGTGACTCCGCGCCCTTCCACTCCGCCTCCAGAAGCCGGAGAAGCTCGGCGAACTGTTCCAACTGCTGGCGGGCCCTGGTGAACTTGGCGCGGTGACGGAGCAACTGTGACTGACGCTGCTGGTACAGGAGAGTCAAGCCGTTGAGTGCGGGCAAGCCCACCTGTTCGATCTTCTCCTTGGTCAACCCCTCATCGGCCCGTAGCTCGGCCAGCACCTTGCGGACCTGTGCGATCTTCTCATCCAGCGCGCCGCCGGGCGACGGGCCCTCGACGCCCACGGCCATCCGCCGCAGTTCGCCGTCGATCAGATCCTTGGCCGCAGCGATTCCCTGCGGTCCGGCGGCGGCCAATTGTCTGATTGCCTCCGCCCGCCGCTTCGGGTCGGCCCGAAACCGCCGGAAGACGCCGGAGAGCTTGCCAAGCTCCTGCCCCTGCTCGGCCGCCGACGCCGGCAGGCCGGCAACGACAATCAGCAGCAAGACGCCGACGGTCCATTTCACGTCGACTCTCCACTCACCACTCTTCACTTTCCACTCCTGCGGTGTTCCACCCGGGCGATCCCGGCTGCGCCGATGTAGCCGGCGTCGCCGCCGAGGGTGGCGAAGTCGATGATCGTCCGCTGGGCCAGCAGGGCGAAGGCCCGGCGATCGACTTCCTGCTTGATTCGGGCGAGGAATTTTCGGCCCACCTCCGAGGCGTTTCCGCCGAAGGTCATGGCCCCGCCCAGCAGCACGCCGTTGGGGTCGATGGTGTGCATCAGGCTGACCACCCCGATGCCCAGGTAGCGGGCGGTCTCCAGGATCAGCTCCATCGCCACCTGGTCGCCGGCCTCGGCCTCGATCGCCACCAGCTCCGGGACGCCCCGGCGGTCCGCCTCCGGCTTCTGCTGCTCCTCCTCGATCCGCTTCCCCAACGAGGTCTTCTGGCGGAGCCGGGTGCTGAGGACCTCGTCGGTCCGCCGGCTCAGCGCGGTGGCACTGGCGTAGGCTTCCAAGTGGCCGGGCTGGCCGCAGCCGCAGAGCCGGGCGTCTTCGGCGTCGTCGATGATCAGGTGGCCGCATTCCGCCCCGTGGCTGTTCTCGCCGTCGATCGACAGATCGCCGACGATAATCCCGCAGCCGATCCCGGTGCCCAGCGTGAACAACACCAGGCTGTGGAACTCCCGGCCGGCGCCGACCCAGTATTCGCCATAGGCGGCCGCGGCGGCGTCGTTGACGAAGGCCACCGGCAGGCCGCAATGATGGCTCACCCGATCGCGGATCGGAAAGTAATCCCAGCCTTTGAGGTTGACCGGCTCGATCAACATGCCGGCGGGGATGTCCATGGTCCCCGGCGAGCCCAGCCCCACCCGCGCGATGGCCGACGGCTCCAGCCCCGCCTGGCGAATCGCGTCCTTGACGGCCTGGCCCATCCGGGCGGAGGCGTCCTCCGGGCCCTTCTCGGCGTCGGTGGGGACGCTCAGCCAGGAGAGCGGACGGCCGGCGTCGTCGACCACGCCGACCTTGGTGTTGGTCCCTCCCAGGTCGAGTCCCACGTAGAACGGGGCCTGGGCCTTATCGAGCGAAATGAACTCACGCGTCTGCGACATGTTGCACCAATCTGTAACGGCTGTTGAGAGGTCACGGCATAGTGGGCGGAAACCCCAATACCGATGAATCAGCGGCGAGTGCTCAGGTGATCGCCGATTGTGATTGAGGTGGCCCTGGTTGTCTAGACCACGGTTTGCGTTTTCTTAGATGGAGGGGCTGGCGACCCGCGAGACCCTCCAACGGTCTCGCGCGGCCGCTGAAGGACGTCCCCGCTATGGGTGCTGTTGGACTTTCCCATTTCAGCCGCGCGACATGAGTCGTTTTGACGACACTGCTGTTGCGGCGCCCTTACGCCGCCGTCCGTCCCGTGCGGTACACCGCCGCCGGCGTGCGGTAGTCGAGTGCCTCGTGAATCCGCCGCTGGTTGTAGAACCGGAAGTAGCTCGCCAAGCCGTGTTCCAACGCCCGCGGCGTGGCGTAGTCGTGCAGGTAGACTTCCTCGTACTTGACCGTTCGCCACAACCGCTCCACGAACACGTTGTCCAGCCAGCGGCCGCGGCCGTCCATGCTCACGGCCACGCCCGCCGCTTCCAGCCGCTGAGTGAATGCTTCGGCCGTGTACTGCACGCCCTGGTCGGTGTTGAAGATCTCCGGTCGCCCCTCTGCCAGCGCCTCTTCGAGCGCCTCCAGGCAGAACAGCCCGTCCAGCGTGTTCGACAGCCGCCACGAAAGCACGTAGCGGCTGAACCAGTCCATCACCACCGTCAGGTACATCCAGCCCTCCGGCAGGGGCACGAACGTGATGTCGCTCGACCACACCTGCTCGGGCCGCACAATCGCCACATTTCGCAGCAAATACGGGTAAATCCCCTGCCCCGGCCCGCCTCGCGACAGACGCGGCTTGGGGTAGATCGCCTCCAGACCCATCCAGCGCATCAGCCGCCGCGCACGCTCCCGGCCGATGCCCAACAGCCTGGCCATCTTGCGGCTGCCGTAGAACGGCGTGGCCAGGTACTGTTGGTCGATCCGCCGCAATAGGGAAAGGCCGTCCTACTACGGTCCCTCTACACCGCACTTGCCGCCCGAGACTGAGACTACTTCCCACAGGGCGGGGGGCATGATAAGCTGGCAGATCATGCACATGGGAGGAAAAAGGGGACAGGTCCAATTTGTGCGAAGCACCCTTCGGGCCGTTCCGGCAAATTGGACCTGTCCCCTTTTTCCGAGGGGGTTTCGATGAACGGCTCTGCCGATTCCGGCCCGCGGGTGTATTTCGTCCACCCTCTGTTGGCCGCCCGCGATTGGCAGGACCGGCCCGAGTTCGACGACCTCTGCCAGTGGTGGCGCGACGGGGGCCGGGGCGTCTGCGGGCTGGTCGGCATCGGCGGGGCCGGCAAGACGGCCGTCGCCGAACGGTTTCTCCGCGCCTTGCCCGGTCTGGCCGCCCCCGGGCCGCAGCTCGAAGCCGACCCCCCGCTGCCGACGCCCCAGGGGCTCTTCGTCTTTTCCTTCTACGACGCCCCCAACCCCGAGGTCTTCTTTGATGCGCTCTACGATTGGCTGCTGCGGACCGTCGGCCTGGCCGACCGTCGGCGGGTCACCGAGGGCGGACAGCGCTTACAGGCCCCTGCCCCGCTGGTGATCGAAGCGCTCAACAACCTCGGCGCCGCGGGCGGCCGGCTGCTGTTGGTCCTCGACGGCATCGAGAAGGTCCAGGACGACGGCTCCCGCGGCGGCACCTTCGGCCATATCGAGGACGGCGGCCTGCGGGCGATTGTGCTCTACGCGGCAGGCGGTTGGATGCCCCACTGCTCCGTCCTAGTCACCACCCGGTTTGTCCCCGACGACCTCGAGTACGAGCGGGATCGCGGCTCTGCGCCCTTCTACGAGCGGATCGAAGTGGACCAGATTTCGGACGAGGCGTGCATTGCGCTGCTGCGTCGCCGCGGCGTCCGGGGTCCCGACGACGCCCTGCGGGAGGTAGCCCGGCAGTGCGGCCGCCACGCCCTGACCGTCGATCTGGCCGCCACCTACCTGGTCCAGTTCTGCCAGGGCGACCCCCACGCGCCGTTGGAGATGCCCACCGCCGAGGAGCTTCAGTCGCTCGCCGAGAGGACCCGCGACCGGCGGCTCCGCTACATGGTCGAGCAGTCCGAGCGGTTCGCCAAGCTGGCCCGCCGCTACCACGCCGCGCTGGGCCGATCCGACGCGGCGGCCCTGGCGCTGCTGGAGCGTATCTGTCTCTTTCGGCTCGGCGTCACCGCAGACACCCTGGTCGCCGTCTTCACCGGCCCGGACAAGACCACGATCTCCGGCCCCGAGCTTGCCCGCCTTTCCCGCGACCAACTCGACGCCAAGCTCAATGTCCTCGTCGAAATGCGCCTGATCGAATCCCACGGTGAACGTCGCCCCAAAGAGCCCCAATCTGAAATCCGAAATCTGAAATCTGAAATCTATTCGGTGCACCCCGCCGTCCGCGACGGCTTCCTGGCCGCCCTCGACGCCGCCACCGCGCGGCTCAGCCACGAGGCCGTCCGCCGCGGGCTGGAGGCGTTGCTGGGCGAACGCGCCGGCCCGAACCCCTCCGGCCCGGCCACACTCGACCTGCTGGAGGAGATCGTCCATCACGCCATCCAGGCCGGCCACGCTCAGGAGGCCTGGGGCATCTACTGGAGCCGGATCGGTACATACGAGAACCTCGGTTGGCGATTGGGGGCCTATGAGCGGGGCGAGCGGATCTGCCGGGCGTTTGCCCGCGGCAGGCCCCCCGAAACCGCCCCGCTCCCCGACGGGCTTTCCGAGCACCACCAGGTAGTCTTCATCAACGAGTGGGCACTGTATCTAGGGAACCTCGGCCGGCTCGACGCCGCCGCACACTGCTTCCAGCGCGGCAACGAGCCGGACTGCAAGAAGGAGAACTGGAAGGGAGCCAGCCGCGGCAACCAGAACCTGGCCGAGGTGTGGCTGCTGGCCGGCCGACTTTCGGGCGCGCTGCGGGCCGCCGACGAGGCCCTCCAACTTGCCGAGCGGGCCGACGAGGCGGAGGAGCGCTGCTACTCCTACGCCTATCGGGCCCATGCCCGTGCCCTGCGGGGCGAGACCGCAGCCGCCCTGGCCGACTTCCGCGACGCCCTGCACTGGCAGCACGAAGATGAAGGCGAGACGGACCGGCCGCTCTACAGCAACCGTGGCTATTGGCACACCCTCCTACTCGCCCGCCTTGGCCGGACGGAAGAAGCGACACAGTTCACGGAAGCCAACAAGGCGATCTTGCTCGACGCTTTTGGAGCTCAGGATAGTCACGTGCCGTCATGCAACCTCATCCTTGCCGATCTTGCGCGTCAGCGGGGCGATCTGCCCGAAGTGGAGCAGTTGCTCCAGGAGGCCCACACCTGGGCCCTGGCCCGCGACGCCAAGGAGCCCCTCTGCTGGGCCGAGCTGGTCCGGGCCAGGATCGAGCTGAAAAAGGGGACTGGCTCCGAGCAGCCAGGACGCGGAACTCGCGAGAATGCCTCGCGGCGAGGTGCCTGTCCCCTTTTTCAGCGGCCGGAGTGCGTGGCAGCCGGCAGGGCGCTTGAGCACGGGCTGCGGATCGCGCGGGACTGCGGGTTTGGGATCTATCATATCGACCTGCTTCTGGAGCGGGCCCGATGGCACCTCGTCGCTGGCGAGGCGGAGGCCGCGGAGGCCGACCTGCGGACCGCGCTCTTCGACGGCCACACCCCGCCGCCCGACACCGGCCTGCCCACCCTGCTGGCCGCCACCGACCCCGAATGCGGCTACGCCTGGGGCATCGCCGAAGGCCGCCACCTGTTGGGCGAAACCCTTCTGCTCAAGGCCGCCCAGAAACTCCGCAAATCCCAATTCACCCCCGCAAGCTTGGACCAACTCCCCGCCGCCGTCCGCGAGCTGATCGCCCAGGGCCGAAAGGAACTCAAATCCTCGCTCGACCTCTGGCGCAACTTGAAGGACCCCGAGTCCGACGCCGAAATCAACCCCCACGGCCAGCCCACGCGACGCCGGCTCAAACAACTCAGCGGCGGCCTGCTGACTGTGTATCCGCGTACGCCGGCCAGGCCGCTATCCCCTGTCAAGCCTCCCAGAAAAAGGAAATCGGACGTGCCAACCCATCAATTCAACCGGAATCGCCTGCGGCAACTCGAAGAACTGCTGGATATTGAGTACGAGAAGTTGTATGGGTTCGAGAAGGAGTTGGACCTCGCCACGGGAGCGGGTGAGCGAGTCGCGATTCGCCAGCAAATCAAGCGACAGATCGTCCCCAGGTTACGAGACAACGAACGCGAATACGCCGAGCTGTTGGCGGCAGGCGTCCCGGACGAGGACATCCCAGAGGAGGAGGCGGCATCGATCGTCGCCCAACTCTTCGAAGCCACTACGAAGACAGCAGAGAGCGGCCAGGCGTCGGAGCAGATGCTCAAGCTGCTCGGCGACATCCAGCAGAAGCTCAATGAGCCCGGGAGGGCCGCCGGCGCGAGATTGAAAACCTCGCTACCGATCATTCCCCTGCTCGTCTCGTACGAGCTGGAGCTCGACACGGAGAACTTCATTGCGAAGGTCTGGCGCAAGGCCCGTGACGTGTTCAGCAGGTTGGTCCACCAGAACCCTCAGTAAGCCCGCCGCAGGGCGCCCGCTACGCCGATCAGCGTGACCGTGGTTCTGATAGTCCGGACACGCGAATCGAGATGCCGCACCCATGGGGTCATTATACCCTCAGGAAGAAGCCTGCCGACTCAGACGCCCTCGGCTGGGCAGGCAGGAAAGCGGCGCGTTCTAGGTAACGATTCGGGGCGCCGTAGAGCTAGTAAACGGGTCAGACTCCGCCTCCAGTTTTTGCACGTGGGGAGTAAAGTAAGAGTGTCTGGCCTTTTGCGTCGCGATGAAACACGCGCGAGCAACCCGAGAGATTTACCAACATGGAACGCAAAGCACAAGCAGAGAAGGAACTGAGTCGCTACGTCGTCGGGATTGATCTGGGGACGACGAACTCGGCGGTGTCGTATGTGGACACGGCCGAGTCGCCCTGGCGGGTGCGGACCTTTGCCGTGCCGCAGCTTGTTGCCCCCGGGGTGGTCGAGGCGCGGGAGATCCTGCCTTCGTTCTTGTATCAGCCGGCCAAGGGGGAATTTGGGGCTGGGGCGCTGAGGCTGCCGTGGCAGAGGGGCGAGGGGCGAGGGGCGAGGGGCGAGGGGCGAGGGGAGGCGGAGGGTGTGGTGGGGTTCTTTGCCCGGGATCAGGGGGCCTTGGTGCCGGGCAGGCTGATCGCCTCGGCCAAGTCGTGGCTGTGTCACTCGGGCGTGGATCGCACGGCCGACTTGCTCCCCTGGCACGGGGCGGCCGACGTCGAGCGGATCTCGCCGATCGAGGCCAGCGCCCGGTATCTCCGGCACATGTCCGACGCCTGGGACGCCCGGTTCCCCGACCACCCCATGAGCCAACAGGACGTCGTGCTCACGCTGCCGGCCTCGTTCGACGAGGTCGCCCGCGAGCTGACGGTCAAGGCGGCCGCCCAGGCGGGGCTGCCCAGGGTAGTGCTGATCGAGGAGCCCCAGGCGGCCTTCTACGCCTGGCTCTACGCCCATGCCGACGACTGGGACCGGCACGTCGCACCGGGTCAGAAGATCCTGGTCTGCGACATCGGCGGGGGGACCTCCGATTTCACGCTGATCCGCGTCCGCCGCGCCGGCCAGCGGGGCGGCAAGGTCCAGTTCCATCGCGTGGCTGTGGGCGAGCACCTGATCCTCGGCGGGGATAATCTCGATCTGGCGTTGGCCCAGCACATCGAGCGGCGGCTGACAGATGGTAGCACTGCTGGGCAAGCCAGGAGTGGCGCCCGGGATGATGGGATCTCATCTGGCAGCGAGATGCCACCGGTGGCCGGGGTCGAGCACGGCGAGCCCCCGGAGACTTGGCAAGCTGGGGGCTCGCTCCGCTCGACCCCAGCCACCCCTCCCCCAGCCACCCCTCCCTCAGCCACCCCTCCCCCAGCCACCCCTCCCTCAGCCACCCCTCCCTCAGCCA
>Ga0315277_10007680_pt1 | contig 13964 bp, 14 predicted proteins | sample YL17G05_15_MG_FD_203695 | JGI IMG/M metagenome (GOLD analysis project Ga0315277, IMG submission 203695) | Sediment microbial communities from Yellowstone Lake, YNP, Wyoming, USA - YL17G05_15 | ecosystem: Environmental > Aquatic > Freshwater > Lake > Sediment | place: USA: Wyoming | collected... | reverse complement strand
CCAGAAAATCATACGGCTTCCGCACCTTCGAAGCCGCGGAAACCGCCCTATATCACACACTGGGAGCCCTCCCAGAGCCAGAATTCACCCACGAATTCTGCTGAGGAGGCTTATTTTGACAGCGACAGAAGACGGAGACACATGGCAATTGGCGTCCAAACAAACACTCCGGACCCCTTTATCAACGCCGATCGAGCGGCGCCACCCCTCATGGTGAGTGCGCTACCCCCTCAGGGAATACTTTGGTTTTCGACTGAAAAAGTATTGACATAAAGAAGGCGGGGCGTAAATTGGGCGTGATACGTGGCCCCAACCTCGGGTGCGGCAATGAGGTGTTGCTCTTTTTCCTCGGGAGGCAGTGCCATGAGACTACTAGCCAATTTCCGTCCGCCTTGTGCGCGGATCCTCCGCGTGTTCGTTGGCATCGCGTCTGCGACAGCATACACCAGCGTGGGCACGGCAACCACTTTGCCGGTTGGTCCCATCACGTTCAGTTCGAACTCTGATTACGACAACAACTTTAGGGAGTCTCCTCCCGTCAACGGAATACTCCGTAGCGCCAACGGTTATCTTGAATTGTCGGGAACTCCAACTGGGATCGCTGTGTTTGATACTTCCGCAACGGGAGGCGCTAACGGTCAGGGAGGCACCGGTGGCCTCGATGTGAATAGCGACCTATCCAGTTTTACGATTTCAGCCGATGTGGCCAGCTCTGTAGCCGGTGGAATTGGCGTCGGTTTCCTGCTCCGTCTGAACAGTTCCGAGGCCGGTGGATACGTCGCGGGGGCGCACTTCTTTCCCCCCTTTACGACTGGTACCAACAAGGTCGCTTTCGACATAGGCGAGGGGGCGGGCTTCACTGGAGCAGGGCTACGTATTTTTCATCAGGAGGTTCCCGTGTCGAGCACGCCGTTGGCGGATACGTTCTACAACTTCAAGGTGAGCGTCTCCGGAGGAACTTTCTCTTTCGATTTCAACCACGGCGCAGCATCAGCTAGTTTTACTGATACGACCGTGACTGCTACGTCAGGACAAGTAGGTATTGTATTGGACGCTGCCTCCCCATTTGCGGCAACACGACTGGATAATTTCACCATCGTGCCTGAACCGTCTACCTTTGCCCTATTGACAACCGGCGTGGCGAGTCTGTTGCTCATGGCATGGCGACAAGCGAAGCGCCGGGTGCCGGGCCTGACCCGCTACGCGCGCGTCTGACTCGGTTCTGCCCACTGCCGACTGCCGACCTGCCCACTCCCCGGCCGCAGGTTGTGCTTCACCACAACACCGGCTCCGCAGGTGGGAGTTGGGGCCTGGCGCCACCAGGTCCTGGCCGATCTCCAGAGCAAGGGCGTGCTCTCGCTCGACGTCTTCCCCGAAGAGATGACCGCCCCGCTGGTAAACCGCTACCTGGAGATCAAGGCGCGGCGTCTCCTGTAAACAAGTGACTATTCCGAAGGATCAATGAAATGGCCGGCAGTGCCATTCGCGGCACCTACGTATTTCCAAAGCTTAATCACCCGCTTCCAGTCCCCCTGCTCTTAGCCGCTCTGCCAACCGGCGTTCATACTCCTTGAAAAACCGAGACCAATACGACTCGTCCAGATGCTCCACGTCTAATCTCCCGTCCCGGAAGTCCTGTCGCACTTGCTCGGTCATTTCAGCGCGCACTTGTCCGATTGTTTCTTTTCGGCGAATATCGTCTAACTTCTGCTTTTCCCGCCTATACTCGAGACGCACGCTCTCAATTTCGTTCTCGAGCGTGGATTTCTCCAGTTTGAGACTTCTGCGTTCGTAGTCAAAAAAGCCAGATATCAATGCGATGAAAAGGGCCAACGCTGCCAGAGCGATAGGTACGGCGATCGTGAGATATTCGGGTTGCCAATACCAAGGACGTGACAACTTTTGAATCTCCAAACGGAGCTTCTTGGCTTCCAGATCTTCTTCTGCCATGAATTGCCTCTCTTGGCGCAAGCCATGTAGATCAGGCTCCCGCCTGACGCGAAGGCGATACATCGAGTCCCTCGGCCCGCAGGTCTGCCTTGGCCTCTGCCCAGGGGATCGCGTCTTCCCCGGCCTGCCGCAGACGGCGAATCTGCTCGGCGTCCTCCAAGTCCTCCAAGAGGGTCAAGAGTTGCTCCCAAACCGCGTAATCGACCACCACGGCCTTCTTCTTCCCGCTTGGGTCTACGAGGTACTCAACTCTTTCCAGCAACTCCCCAACACCCATCGAACACCTCCGCCACGGCGTTCTGCACGACCGCCGACCAAAGCCGCGCTTCGGTGCCCGGCCAGAACCGCCTATCTATGGCTCGTATTGTCTCTGCTTGCTGTTGACGATTGTATCGGATGAGCGGAGCAGCGGGAAGCCGCGTAGGTTATGCTTCAGCATGACTGCGCCGCCAGTGCTCGACGAATCCGGCGAGGCTACATGACTCCCGGAATCACGAAATGCAATTTAACTCTCCAGAGGGGTGGCCCTGGATGACCGCCCGCGATTCTGCGAAAAGGAAGACTCCGGCGACTTGCCGTAACGGCCGGAGGCGTGTCAGACGCGAGCTATGTTTCCAGGAAGCGCCGGTTGGGGAAAGCTGTCGCCGGGGAAGGTAAGCTGGCGGGGACGGCGGCTACGCGGCAGTTCACGGGCAGCACGTGCAGGAGGAGATTGTGATGAGAAAATGCTACCTGGTGACCGGCTGTGCGGGGTTCATCGCGTCGAAGGTTACCGAGCTGCTGCTGGAGGCCGGGCACCTGGTCGTCGGCGTGGACAACGTCAACGACGCCTACGACCCGCGGCTGAAACAGTGGCGCCTGGCGCGATTGCAGCCGCACGCCAATTTCCGCTTCCACCGGCTGGACATCACCGATCGCGCCGCACTGGAAGAGCTTTTCCAGGCTGCCGCGGAGGGACGCGAGGCAGAGGGCTTAGAGCCTGTCCCAAGACCCCTCACCCCCGGCCCCTCTCCCCGCAAGCGGGGCGAGGGGAGAACGTTTGAGGATAGCCCCTCTCCCAGCGAGCGGCGCGAGGGGAGAACGGTTGACGACGGACCAACGCCCCTCACCCCCGGCCCCTCTCCCCGCAAGCGGGGCGAGGGGAGAACGTTCGAGGATACGCAGTTGGAGCAGCGGCCGTTCTCGGCGGTGCTGAACCTGGCGGCCCGGGCCGGGGTGCGGCCCTCGGTCGAGAATCCTTGGGTGTACTATCAGGCCAATTGCGACGGGACGTTGAACCTCCTGGAACTCTGCCGCCGGTTCGGCGTGCGGAAGTTTCTGCTGGCCTCGACCTCGAGCCTCTACGGCGAGCACAACCCCGTGCCGTTCCGCGAAGACGCCGACACCAATCGGCCGCTTTCACCCTATGCGGCCTCGAAGAAGGCGGCCGAGACGCTGGCCTACACCTATCACTACCTGCACGGGCTGGACGTCTCGATCCCGCGGTACTTCACCGTCTACGGGCCCGCCGGCCGGCCCGACATGAGCATCTTCCGCTTCGTCCGCCGGATTGCCGAGGGGGAGCCGATCGTGGTCTTCGGCGACGGCAGCCAGAGCCGCGATTTTACCTACGTCGACGACATCGCCCGGGGGACCGTCGCCGCCCTGAGGCCGCTGGGCTACGAGGTGATCAACCTCGGCGGCGATCGGCCCACACAGTTGTCTGCGATCATCGAGCAGATCGGCCGGTTGGTGGGCCAGCAGCCGCGGATCGAGCGGAGGGCCGCACATCCGGCCGACGTCCCGGCCACCTGGGCCGACATCAGCAAAGCCCGGGAGCTGTTGGACTGGGCGCCGCAGGTCTCCGTCGAAGAGGGGCTGCGGCGTTCGGTAGCGTGGTATCGAGAGAACCGCGAGACGGTGCTGCCGCTGGAACTAGGGGACCGGTGAGGGTGAGCAAGTTGTCGGTGGTCAGTTTTCAGTTGTCAGTTGTCAGTTATCAGTTGTCGGTTATCAGTTATCAGTTCTCAGTGTGGGCAGTCATCAGTAGTCTGTGGTTGGTGACGGGTAGACTGGCACCTGCGAACTGCGAACCGAGAGCTGGCAACTGCGAACTGCGAGCTGACAACTGAGGACTGACAACTGACAGCTTCTCGGAGTCGCGATCAACTCCAGAAGGCGTCTTTGACCTGCTGGTTGCAGAGCACGACCAGGGCCCAGATCCCGAAGGGCATCGCCAGGAGAAACCAGGGCGAGAGGCAGCAGAGCGTGGCAAGGATCGACGCGGCCACGGCAAAGCGGTAGTTTTCCAGCTTCCGCATCTGGACGGCACCCAGCAGCACGACGACCCCGAGGATACAGCCGGCGAGGTTGACCAGCAGCCCAAGGGTGCCGGCGAGGATCGGCGGGGCTTGGGTCGCTGGGCCGCCGGCCTGCAACAGGCCGTCAAAAAAGGCCAGGTATTGCAGCCCGATGGCCAGCGCCGTGGCCACGGCCAGTCCCATGGCCGGTTCCGCCACCTCGATGGTGGCGTAGCGGCTCAGCAACCTGTACGAATCTCGGGCATCCCGCCAATCGCTGGGCTTGAAGCTGGCGGGTCTGGCGGTGCCGCAAGGGGGTTGGACGCGGTGATAGGCCCGGCGTCTTTCCGGATCGCCGAGCACCTCGAAGGCGGCCTGGACCCGGTAGAACTTGCTGGTGGCCAGTTCGTCTTCGGGGTGCAGGTCGGGATGGCAGCGGCGGGCCGCCTGGCGGTACGCCTTGAGGATCTCGTCCTGCGATGCACTCCGCCGGACACCAAGCGTCTTGTAGTGGTCCTCGGCCATGTTTCTCAGATTCCGCCCGGCTGTCCGGTCGAACAGGCTATCCGCCCACAACGGCAATTCGTAGGAGTTCGGCCGTCTGAAGTGACCGCACTCTTTCGACAAGGAGAATGGGGGAAGAGGGAAGAGGGCAACCAGTGGCAAGAGAAGAGTGAACGGGCTCCACAACAATCTGCCTGTTTCCCCTTGTTTCCCTCTTTCCCCTTCTTCGCTCGTTACACCCCACTCCATTCGGCTGAACGGTCACGCCAATTCTACCAGAGCGCCGAACGCGGGAAAACCGCCTCGCCGCGCGATGCCCCAAGAATCGTCGCCCTCAGACGGTCCTGGTCCCTATCTCGGGCGACTTTCCCTAATCACGAGGGCAACGAAGGCCACGTACGCCAGCGTGATCAGGGTGAGAGCCACAAATACAACTTTCTGGGGGGTAAGTACGTTGACTTCAGTGCCCGTGGTTCCCGCGCCCGCCGGGTCTCCCTGCGGGCCGGTATCCATCGTCATCAGCACACAGGCACAGACCAACACCAGCAAGAAGATGGTTGCCATGCTCACCAGGGGCAAGACAAACCCACTGTCGGCCGCCCCATCGTGCTGAGGATACGGTCGCCGCATGCAGCGGACCGTCAGAAATGCCGACGCGACCGTATGGTAGGCGCCCTTGGGTTTGCGTCGCTCGGGCTCGCAGAGCATCTCGTAGGCGTCCTCGATCTGCACGAACTTCCTTGCCGCCTGCGGGTCGTTGGGATTGGCGTCGGGATGGTACCGGCGCGCCAACTCCCGGTAGGCCTTCTGAATCTCGGCCCGCGAGGCGTCGCGCTGGACGCCCAAGATGCTGTAGTAGTCTGCCGCCATGCCTCGGCCCTCCCGCACCGCTGCCGGGTGCAGCCCGTGGCGCGACCAAACAAACCCAGTATAGCAGGTTGGCTGGCTACCGAACACCCCCCAGAAAAATGGGGCGTGTGGCGAGTCTTCGCCTTGCCCAGCGGCCGCCAACCACCGCTGCCCACGGGCGTCTACTTCCCGCGGAGGCACGGCGGCTTGATGCCGCGGACCTTGGTCGGAATGCCCAGAAACTTGTCGGCGGAGGTCACAAACAGCGTGGTGAAATCCGGGCCGCCGAAGCAGCAGTTCGAGGCATAGGGGAGTTCGATCAACCCGATCGGCTCGCCCTGGGGAGAGAAGACCTTCAGGCCCGCCCGACCGCAGCAGATGTAGAGGTTGCCGTGCTCGTCGAGCGTCATGCCGTCGGGGTGCGAGGCCAGGCCGTCGATCCACTTGGTCTCGTTGGCCAGCTTACCGGGGCCGAGGACGTCATAGCGGTAGATCGCCTCACCGCGGCTGTCGGCCAGGTAGAGGGTCCGATCGTCGGGCGAGAGCAGCACGCCGTTGGGCTTGATGCACACGGTCGAAACGCGGGTGATCTGGCCCTCCGGCGAGCAATAATACGCGTCCTCTTTCATCACGGTCGCTTGGCCGCGATGCTGGTAGTTGGGATCGCTGAAGTAGAAGCCGTCCTGGTGGTCGATCGCCAGGTCGTTCGGTTCGTTGAAGTGGGTGCCGCCCAACTGGCTGGCCAGGACCCGTTTCTGCTTGGTCTTCACGTCGAAGGCCACCACGCGGTACGCGGCACCTTCGCAGACGTATAGCTCACCTTTGCCGTTGAACATCATGCCGTTGGCGTCGGTGCTGTCGTCGACGAACAGGCTGACCGGCCTGCCCGGCTGGTAGAAATGGATCGAATCTTTCCTGCCGTCGGAGAAGTAGATATTGCCCCGGGCGTCGGCGGCCGGACCTTCACAAAACCCGTAGCCGGTCCCCAGCACCACCGGCTCGGTGCCGGGGGCGATGATTTCTTCAAGCGTCATGGCAGCCTCCGTGAAGTCTCCCCTCGCCCCGCTTGCGGGGAGAGGGGCCGGGGGTGAGGGGTCTGGGGATCGGCTCCAAGTCCAAGCACGAGTCCCGCGACACAGTCTATGGGTGTCCAATGCCTCGATATCAAGGCAACGGTTCAGCAAACGTCCAGGCCAAGTTGCCGCGGCCGCTCGCAGGAGCGTTGAAACGCGGGAGCCGACACGGCGGCGCCGGTCAATTTCAGTCGTCGCTTAGCCTGCGCTCTCCGCAGGAAAACGGTTTGCGAGGGCTGGCCTTGGACTTGGCTACCAGCGCCCGAAACTTCGGGTTGGTCTCGAGCAACTCGTCCATCAGGGCGTCGTCTTCCTGCGGATCCAGCGGCTGAATTGCCAGCAGGCGTTGATCCGGCATCTCCACAACCACGGTCTGACCCGATTCGGCGCACTCATCCAGTGTCTTCTTGAGGTTCGCTTCCAGGCGGCTCAACGGCATGGTCTTGATGGGCATGGAACTCCTCTCCTTCCACAATCAATTTGTTCCCGACTTTTCGCCCCACGACGAGGATGACAACCTCGTCGCCTTCCACATTATACAGGGCGCGCAAATGCCCCACACGCAGTTCAAATTCCGCCAAAGGGTTGGCCCGCAAGCGTTTGATTGCTTTGGTGGGTGTTATTGGTTGGTGTGGAAGCCTGGACAAGATGCCGGCTTCCAGCACCCGCTGGTCACGAGCTGGCAAAGCTTGGAACTGCCCGTCCGCGTCCTCCGTGATAGTGATCCTGTAAGGCATGCGACGGCCTCATAGACAATTCACCGAGAGACCTGTTTGCCAATTGGGGAGAGTGGCTCAGTCCGACCACGACACCCCTGATTTTACCAACTGTGAGGCTTCATACAAGCAGGGTAAACGCGGCACCGGCGCCGGAGCAGACATTCGGTGAGCCCGTTTGTAGTGCCCCGCTTCATCGGGGCGACCAGTGCCGGCTTTATGCGGCGGCCAGCGTGAGCACGAAGCACGCCCCGTCGCTGATGGTGTCGTCCAGCCGCAGATCGCCGCCCATGTCGCGGGCCAGCCGGCGGCTTAGCGCCAGGCCGAGTCCTACGCCGGGCGCGGTGTGGGCGGCCTCGTGGGCCGACTTCGAGAAGGGCTGAAACAGCCGCCTGCGAACCGCAGCGGAGACCCCCGGGCCGTGGTCGCGGAGCTGGAGTTGTGCCGCCCCATGGTCGGCTTGCAGCGTGAGGTGGACCCGCCTGTCGTCCGCTGAGGCCGCGTACTTGCAGGCGTTGTCGACCAGGTTGAAGAGGATCTGCTCGGCGGCGGAGACGTTCGCGCGGACCGTGGCCTCTGCGGCCCCGTCCTTCGTCTCCAGCACGAGTTGCATCCCGGCTTGTTCGGCCCGGCCGGCCAGGCGGCTTTGGATCTGCTCGACCAGTTGGCCCAAAGTGAGCTGCTCCAGCCGGCCGTCGGGTACCCTCTGGGTGCGACCGCGTTCCAGGCGGGCGTAGCAGAGCACGTTTTCGACCAGGTGGGCCAGCCGCACGGATTCTGCCCGCAGCGTGCTGAGATAGTGCTTCTGCTGTGCAGGGTCGGGCACCATGCCCTCGGCCAGCATCTCGGCGTACATCTGGAAGGTGGTCAAGGGGGTCCGCAGCTCATGGGTGACGGCGGTGACGAAGGCCGCGCGGCGCTCGCTCAGCCGGACCACCCCCAGCAGCAGCGCGGCCACCGCGACCGCCGCCAGCAAGACGCAGATCCAGGCGGCCCCCAGCGACAGGAGGATCGGTGAGGGCAGCCCATCCGCACCGACACCCAACCGGTCCGCCAGTGGCGGGCTGGGGATCATTTCGCCCGGCAACAGCCGAACCGGCAGCGCGGCCAACATGCGGGCCTCCTCTTTCGGCGGAACGGCGACGACCGGCTCGAGGGCGGCCTCGGGGAGCAGGTCGTCGACCGTTTCCAGCAGCGAGGTCTTGATCGCCGGCCAGTCGAGCAGGCAGCCCTGGACGTACTCCCGGCCGCCGGCCGATACCCGCCGGGCGAGGATCAGCTCGCCGCCGATCCAGAGCGGCGTCATCAGCACTCCGCCCACGTCGGTCGAAAGAAACAACATGTCATTGAGCGTGTTCGATGCCTGGTTCTGAACCAGCACGTTGGTGTTCGTCCGGACCGCCTGGGTCCGCTCGTTATACTCCACGGCGCCGCGTCCGAAGTTTTCCAGGTCGGCTTGGCGTTGTTGCCGCTGCACCAGGCGTTGTGCAGGGGTTTGGGCCAGCGGCGACATGACCATGGCCACCGGCTCCGGCGCACGCTCCGGCAGCATCCCCAGCAACCTGTCCCGATCGACCAGCGCGGCCACCCGGGCAAGTCGAGCCTCGGTCTTGCCGACGGCTTCCTGGCTGGCGTGATCCGGCACGGCCAGCTCGCGGTTGGCCCCCAGGGGGACCTGCGGCGAAGTGAGCCGCCCGTCGGGCTCGAACTGGAAATGAACCAGGATGTTCGGCGAAACCTCAGCCAACAAGGGCGAAGGGATCAGCCTCTCCCCCTCCCCACGATCGGTGAACATGTTGCTATACGCCCGGTTGACGGGCAGGAACGAGCTGTAGACGAAATAGGGCCGCGCGCTCTCCTGGGCAACGAACGGGGCCAAGGTCCAGTCCATCCGCCAAAGCGCCAGCCGGATGTTCTCCTCCCAGGCCGTCTGCCGATGGGCTTCGGCCTCCTGTCGCCGGGCCTCGGCCGCGGCACGATCCAGGCGCAGGGCGGTCAGGCTCAGCCAGCCCATGGCCGCCAGCACCACCGCCAGGCAGAGCGCGAAGCCGATCCAGATGTGCCAGGGGCGTTTCATAGGTGACTTACGAATGCAGAATGATGAAGGCAGAATGCAGAATGATGAAGGCAGAATGCAGAATGATGAAGGCAGAATGCAGAATTCTCTAGCGGCCGCCGGCACGGCGCCCCACTCGCGACTCTCCACTCTCCACTCACCACTCACTACTCTCCACTATCCACTATCCACTATCCACTACCCACTCCCAAACATGTATCCCTTGCCGCGAACGGTCAGGATCACCGCCGGTCGGCCCGGGTCGTCCTCGAGCTTCTCGCGGAGCCGGGCGATGTGCATGTCGATGGTTCGCGTGGAGAGGCCTCGCGGGCTGATCCGCCAGACGTTGGCCAGCAGCTCGTCGCGGGCGATGGCCCGGCCGCAGTTGGCGGCCAGGTAGTGCAGCAGCTCGATCTCCCGTTCGGAAAGCTCCGTCCGCCGGCCGTCGTCGAAGCGAACCTCCCGGCGGCGGAGGTCGATCAGGCCGCCGGGGATCCGGACCTCGGCCAGATCGGTAGGGCGTTCGGCGCTGCGGCGCATGACGGCCTCGACGCGGGCCAGCAGCTCCTTGACGCTGAACGGCTTGACCACGTAGTCGTCGGCCCCGTCGCGCAGCCCCCGCACCCGGTCGGCCTCATCTCCGCGTGCGGTGAGGATAATGATCGGCAGCGTGGGCCGCAGCCGCCGGACCTGATCGAGGATCTCCAGGCCGTCGCGCCGGGGCAACACCAGGTCGAGCAGCAGCAGGTCGAACTGGGCCTTCAGCGCCAGCTCCAGCCCGAGCTGGCCGTCGGCAGCCTCCAGCGTCTCATAGCCGACGAACCGCAAGGCGTCGACGATCCCTCGCCGAATGGCCGGATCGTCCTCGATGGTCAGGATCCGCTCGCGCGACATGGCGTCACCCCGCTACGTTCAGGCTACCTCATTTCCGCCGGCTTAGCCATGGCCAAATGACCGGCGGGTGAATCGAGCCTAGCCCCGGGCGGCAGCCCGGGGCCGGCAAAGGACTGTGCGCCTTGTCCTCGACCCCGGGCTGCCGCCCGGGGCTGGGGAAGGGTCGTTCGGAAGGCGTTTTCTCCTGCACCTAATTCGCCTTCACGTATCGCTCGTACTGGTAGGTGAGCGTCTTCTCCTCGCCGGGCTCGAGCTTGACGTTCCAGCGGATCGAGCCCTCCCGCTCAAGGAGTTGCAGCTTCGTCGGATCGACGGAGATGGCGCCGTCCTGGTCGGCCGTGAGCGGCTTGCCGGGAATGGGGTTGGCAATCACGATCTCCACCGTCCGCTTCTCGAAGTTCCGCAGCCTGAGCTTGCCCTCCAGGGTGACCAGGTCCAGATACACGTCGCGGGTGGGCGAGTGGGCCTTGAGCTTGCGGTCGATCTCGCGCTCGGTCTTGTCGTGGGCGACGTTGATGGCGGCCGTGACGGGCAGCTCGCCGTTGCCACCTTTGGGAGTGTACTTCAAGAGGTCCTCGCTCAGCGGCCGCTCGGCACTCAGGGCCAGGCAGGGCCCGGTCGTCCAGGCCGTATCCGTGCCGTTGTGCAGCACCAGGGAATGCTCCATCTGCTGCGGCGGCGACCAGCGGTAGATGTGCGAGTAGGTGATCTTCTGCCGAAACAGCGTGATGATGGCCTTCTCGCCGCGGCGGAGCGTCAGATCCTTCTTGGTGTAGACCGTGTAGTCGGTGGCGGCCGCGCCGTCCATCTGGGGAAGGTTCCCCAGCGCCTTGCCCAGGTCGCCGCCGGCACCCGCCACCGGTTGCTCCACCACGCCGGTGGGCTGATCGAACTGACCGGAGACCATGGTGTTCGACGTGATGGCCGCCCGGTTCATGATCTGCGTGCGGACCGCTTCGGGCGCCACGGCCGCGCCGATGGTGCGGATCACCTGGCCCACGGCAATGGGGGCCATGTACTCGGTGTGCACGAAATGGGGCACCCCCACCACCAGGTGCACGTCGCTGTGGATCAGGTCCTCCGCCTCGTTGACCAGCGTGCCGCGGAGCGTCAGCTCGGCCGTCTTCTCGTCGAGCACCTTCAAGGTGTACTCGGGGATCCAGGTGATTCCCTTTTGCAGATAGGCCATGCCCAGGGTGGTTTTTTCGGCCGGCTTTTCGGCCTCGCTGAGCACGTGGATCCGCAGCGGCAACTCGAGAATCTGCATCCGCGTGATGCCCTCCACCGGCACCGCGAAGCTGTTGCTGCCGCTGTCGAGCACCACGAACTCGGGCCCCACCGAGACCAGCTTGCCCACGGCAGAGCGCTCCTGGTCCTTGTACTTGTACTGCAACTGCACCTTGAGGTTTTGGCTGGCCTGAAGCCGGGCGCGTTTTCCGGCCGCGTCCTTCGGCGCGTCGCGATCGTCGAACTCGACCACCTCACCCGGACCGGAGCCCACCACGTCGACGGTCTCCTTTTCGTTGTGCGCGTAGATCGCCAGGGTGCCGAAGGCGGCCGGGGGGATGTGCTGGGCGACGCACCAGCCGTCGCGGACCTGCACCTCGCCCTCGCGCATGAAGAACCCCAGCCCGTTCTTGAACACCGCCACGGACTTGGTCCGCGGTTTCCAGAGATGCGGGTTGTCGTCCTCGGCGGCCTTGGAGGCCGATTCGGCCGGCACCGCCGGCGGCTGCCAGCCCGGCACCGCCAGCGCGGCGACAGCCGCCAACACAACCGCCCAGCGGCTTCTGTACAGCGGGCAACTCCCCACGAACCTTTTCAGCACAGCCATGGCGAGACCTCCTGGAACAAATGACCTTGTCGGGACCCGAACCGTGATCGCGCGACTACCGCGGGCAAACCGGTCGCGACGATCAACTGCCGATATTCTAACAGGCCAGACTGTGGGACCCTGTAACGGGTTTGTAACATGCCGGCAGCACAGGTTCTTATGCGGTTCCGCTTAGCCCCAATACCGTTGAATCAAGGGCGAACCCGGCCCGGACACAGTGGCACCGGCGTCTCGCCGGTGTGATGCAAGCGAAAGTGCTGCCATGATTTGCATCACACCGGTGAGACGCCGGTGCCACTTGATCCTTCTTGACATCGCACTCAATTCAACTCAAAAACGCTGGGCGGACCACCAGGAAGAGTACCGGGTCCAGCCAGAATCTTTGGGGCAATCGATGCGCGCGGTCGTTCTGAACCGACCACATGGGGGATTCAATGCAACCAGTGAGGCGGATTGCGAAGTGCCGGCCGGGCTGGCCCTCTTCACCGGACCTTGGCACGTCGCGCCGGCCGCTGGGACCGTTCCGATCAGGAACCTCTTGCCACCCGCAGAGCCCGGGTGTCAAATGCTTGCATAAAGCGCCTCAACGACCCATACTTTACAAATGATCGATTCTACCAACATCTCCCTGATTGGCATGTCCGGCGTCGGCAAGAGCACGGTCGGCGTGCTGCTGGCCAAGGCACTTGGGTGGGATTTCCTCGACACCGACTTGTTGATCCAGGTGGCCGAGGAGCGATCGCTGCAGGAGATTGTCTACACGGAAGGCATCGAGAGGCTTGCGCGGATCGAGCAACGGCACGTGGTGGCCTTGGATCGCCGCCAGCATGTGATCGCCGTCGGCAGCAGCGCGATCTACGGACCGGCGGCCATGCAGCGTCTCAGGGCGCTGGGCGTGGTGGTCCACCTCGACCTGCCCCTGTTCGTCCTGGAAGAGCGCTTGGCCCGATTGAACGGGCGCGGTAGGCTCATGGCACCGGGTCAAACGCTGCACGGCCTGTTCCAGCATCGGCGGCCTCTGTACCAGCAGTATGCCGACCTGACCGTCGATTGTGCCGAACGCACCCAGGAACAGATCGTCGACGAGATCATCGCCCGCCTCTCTTAGGATGTCGTAGGAAACGGCATTAACGCCCACGCAACGCGCAACGGATCTGCGAGACCATGGCAGACGAGATCATCCCCGGCGACAAGAGGCACCGGAGGCTCACGCTGGTCGCGGCCCTGCTGCTTAGCCTCCTCGGCCTGCTGGCCCTGGGGATACTCTGCGGGTACCTGGGCGAGATCCAGAAGCTGGCCCGGGAAGACCTGCGGGCGGCCGAGCAGCAGGCCCTCCGGCTGACGGCGATCGTGCTTTGGATAGGCGGGCTGAGCCTGGTGGGGATGGGCGCGTGGTTCTGGCGGCTGGGCCGGCGGATCAACCTTGCCGGCCGCTTTCCGCCCCCCGGCATGAAGGTCATCAAGGACACGCGGGTCCGCAGCGGGGCCCAGGCGCGGGCATTGGCCAACCTGGCCGAGGCCGCCGCTCTGCTGTGTGTGGTTGCCGGGACCATCGGGATGTGGTACCTTCACCGGCTGGTCGCCGCCGTGTTGCGGCAGTGACAGTAGTTCCAAGTTCGGTTGCTCCGAGTTCGGGTGGCCGGGGTCGAGCGCCAGCGAGCCCCCGGAAAGCCGGGGGTCTGGGGGTTCACTTCGTTCGACCCCAGTCACCCGCTCCGCAGACCTGGAACTACTGAGCGATGGCTTTTCGTGAAGGATGGCCGCTGCTGGCCGCCGGCTTTCTGCCTTATGCGGCGAACCCACGGAACC
>Ga0315277_10007678_pt1 | contig 13965 bp, 9 predicted proteins | sample YL17G05_15_MG_FD_203695 | JGI IMG/M metagenome (GOLD analysis project Ga0315277, IMG submission 203695) | Sediment microbial communities from Yellowstone Lake, YNP, Wyoming, USA - YL17G05_15 | ecosystem: Environmental > Aquatic > Freshwater > Lake > Sediment | place: USA: Wyoming | collected... | reverse complement strand
CAGGAAGTATGCGGATGACTATTCCGAGGAAGGGCTGCGCTGCAACGGCTACGCCCTGCGGAACTACCTGGTCCTGATGAAGTATGCCGAGGTGATCCAGGCGCTGGGTTTGGCTTCGCAGAACTGAAAGTGCCTCGTTGCGGATCCGACGATCTTTCGGGAGTCGCAGTGCGATTTGTCTGTTGACGGTTTGATTGGATTGCACTATCACCCGGCAAGTCTCTGGGAAAAGTCCTGGAACGCGTCACCCAACCGATGGACAGATGAAACACGTGCCGCTGTGCGAGGTCGGCAATGTGCCACACGACTTCGAGATGGCCCACGGTGCTCCTGGTCTTGCTCGCCGCCCTCGGTGAGGCGGCGCAGGCAGCGGCCATTTCCAGCCCGCCCGCTTTGACGGGAACCACCACGCCGCCGCTGGTGGTTCTCTGGGATACCGCTCACACCGGGTCGAACCCCACATCCGCTTCTCACGCCATGCTGCGCGGCGACCAGTCCGCAACAACCTTTGTTCTCAAAACGAGCGGCGAGGTCACGACGGCCGATCTTGCCACCGTCAATGTCTATGTCCTGGTCGAGCCGGATAGCCGCGATCTGAGCGCCTCCGAGAGCGTGGCCATCCAAGGCTTTCTGGCCCGCGGCGGCAACTTCCTGCTTCTGACGGACACCGACGCCTACGGCGCGGGAGTTAATGCCGTTCTCGCGGGAAGCGGAATTTCCCAAGTGGGAATTACGGGCGGGGGTATAGAGTCAACCACGGACCTGACGAGCCATCCGGTCACCGCCGGCGTTCGGTCGTTTTTCGTCGCTTCCGGGGGCTGCGCGCTGACCGCGACCTCGCCGGCCGTCTCGTGTGTTCGCTACGCGGGAGCGACGGTCGTTGCGGCCGCCGATCTCGGATCGCATCGTATCGTTGCCATCGGCGACGAGACGTCCTTACAGGATACGGGGTTGCCCACGCCCAACTACCGAATGGACGACAACGCGGTTCTGGCGCGAAACATTTTCAACTGGTTTCGGCGCGGCGGCTCTCGCGGGCTCTTGTCGCTGGACGCATCGGTCTATTCAACATCCGCCGTCGTTCAGATCGAGTTGAGCGACCAGGATCTCGGACTGGCAACGACGGCCTCCGTCACCGCCCACAGCAATCGAGGCGACAGCGAAACCGTCACGCTGAGCGCGGGCGGCGCGGGCCGGTTCGTCGGCGGGATTCGCTTGACCGCCGAACCCGTCGTCATCAGCGACGGTCGCCTGTCGGTTGCCGACGGATCATCCGTGACGATCGTGTACCACGACGTGAACAACGGATCGGGCTTGCCGGCTGACGTGACGACCAGCGCCACTGTCCACGGCCGGCCGCCGGCCATCCGCCAGGTGAGGCTCGCGCGCGTCGGCCCGTTCAGCGCGCGCATCAGTTGGCTGACGGACGAACCGGCCACGGCGCGCGTGCGGTTCTGGCCCATCCCGCCGCGAGCGACCACGCAGACCGTCTCGCGCTCCGACTGGCGCACCTCGCACGTTCTCGAACTCCGCTGGCTCGATCCGCAAACGACGTATGGCTTTGTGGTGGAAGCGGGCGACCACCTGGGGAATCTCGCGGCGGATCGCGGCGGCCCGACGCCCTACCGGCTCATCACGGGCCCAACGCGCCGCGCGACGCCCCTGATCCGCGTCCTTCTCCTCTACAGCGATACAGCGCCGGCCGGCGTTCTGGACATCGCGTCGAAACTCATGGCCGACGGCCGCATCGCTCGCGTGGACCCCTGGGACTACCACGCCGCCCTGCCCGACATGAGCACGCTTCAATCCTATGATGCGGTCCTCGTGCACGCCAACCTGTCGTCGCCCAATCGAAGCGCAATGGGCGATCTTCTCGCCGACGCCATTGTCACCACCCTGCCGGCGGTCACGCTGAACCGCGCGACGTGCGACCCCGAAGCCATCGGCGGCCGATTCCGCGCGGGCGGCTACGGCTTGTTCGTTGTCTCTTCTTCCTACCGAACCAACCAGCTCGCCACGCTCGGCGCCGTTTACGCCACGACCCATCCGCTGTTCGACGACGTCGCGCGCTTCGACGGCGGGGCGTGGAGCGGCCACCAGTCGGCGGTCCTCCTGACCACCGGCAGCGCCCGCACGGCGGACTGGAGCGACGGGGAGCCGCTGATCGCGCGGCGGGTTGTCGGCGGAACGCGCCTGGCCGCGCTCAATTTCTTCGGGCCTTCGAGCGACGTCAGCGCGGAGCTCTGGGACTCGTCCGGCGACGGCGCGCGCCTGATGGCCAACGCGCTGGTGTGGGCGTCGCGCGCACTGGACTCCGATCTGTGGACAACGCCCAGCCTCGACGCCGAGCCCGCCTTCACGTGCGGCACAACCAACACCATCAGCTGGCTACCCTTCGCCCAGACCACCCAGGTCGAGATCGAATGGAGCCGAGACGGTTTTGCGACAATCGCCGGGCGCAGCGGCTGGGTGGCAGAGTCGCGCCGGCGTTGGACAGCCTCGGGTCTGGCCGACGGGCAAACCTACGCGTATCGCATGTGGGGGCGGAGCGTCACGCTCGGCTATTCGCCCTATGCGCGTTCCGTCGCGTCGCGGCAGGACGCCTCGCCGCCCCAGACGGGCATCGTGCCGCTGCCGGCGCTCACGACCGCGACCATCCTGACGCTGCGCCTCAGCGGCAGCGACGCCGTGAGCGGCCTCGCGTCGGCCGACCTGTATTTTCGGCGCGGTTCGAGCGGGACGTTTCAATCGCTCGCGCGCCTCAACGCGCCCCTTCAGGCGACGTACAGTTTCAATTCCGCGCAACACGGCGGCCTGGGGCGCTATGAGTTTCAGATTCGCGGGACCGACCAAGTCGGCAACGTCGAGGCCAAGTCCGCCGCCGACACCTGGACGCAAGTGACCCGGCCGTCCGCCGCCACGCCACGCTGGCGCTTCTACTGAAGGCGACCGGCGCCCCGAAATCCCAAATTCGAAATCCGAAATTGATTGACCGCGCCCGCCGGCCCTCTCTAAACATCGGAAGGCTTGCCGCAAGGGCGGGCCCATCAATCTTGTCTGACCTGTCGGACGTCTCAGACCTGTCCGACCGGTCCGACAAGACCGCTAAGGAGGTCCCCGAATGGCGAGAAAAGCAAAACCGGCTTGCCCATCGCTGAAGGGCCGCATGATCGAGCCCCTGCGGCTCGACAAGCACATGACCGTCCGCGAGATGATGGACACCGTGTTTGCGGCGTCGGGGTTCAACGCGCGCCGGCTGGGCGAGGCCTGCCGGCTCTACTCGCACATGTTGAACGAAGGCACGACCGTGGCGTTGACCCTGGCGGGCGCCATGACGCCCATCGGCATGAGCGGCCCGATCATCTCGCTGATCGAAAACGGTTTTGTGGATTTCATCATCTCGACCGGGGCCAACCTGTACCACGACCTCCATCGCCCGTTCAACTACCCCGTCATGCAGGGCCACTTCATGGTGGACGACAACGCGCTGGCCGAGCAGGGCGTCGCCCGCATTTACGACACCTTCATCCGCGACGACGAGACCCTGCTGGCCACCGACCGCGTGATTCTCGAAACGGTCAAACAGATAGACCGACGCCGGCCGATCTCAACCGCCCAACTGCACCGCGCGATCGGCATGGCCGTGGCCGAAAAGGCGCCCTACCCTGAAAAGTCGTTCCTGGCCGCCGCCGCGCGCCTCGATGTGCCGGTGTATTGCAGCGCGCCGGGCGACTCCTCGATCGCGATGAATCTGATCGTTCCCTATCTGCTCGGCGAGCCGGTCCGGATTGACCCGTTGCGCGACGTCGTCGAAACGACGGCGATCGTCGCCGCCGCGAAGAAGAACGGCGCCGTCGAGATCGGCGGCGGCTCGCCCAAGAATTTCTACCTCCAGACGCAGCCCACCCTCTGGCAAATCCTGCGCCAGCGGACCAAGCGCGGCCACGATTACTTCATTCAACTGACAACCGATGCCCCGCATTGGGGCGGCCTGTCGGGCGCCACCCCCCAGGAGGCGCGCTCGTGGGGCAAGATCAAGGACGCGACGATCAACAACGTGGTGGTCTATAGCTGCGCCTCGATCACGTTCCCCTTGCTTTGCCAGTACGTGCTCACGGCCAACGAACCGCGCAAGCCGCGGCGGCTGATGCGCCAAGTCGAGGAATTCACGCGCGACCTCACGGAGCGCGTCCGCAGCGACAAACGGTTTCGCCGCAAGCCATAAGAACAGCAGGGCCATCATGAAGTGGACGGATAGCGAGGACATCGCTCTGGCGCTCCTCGAACGGTTCCCCGACCTCGATCCGTTGACCGTGCGCTTTACGGACTTGCACCGCTGGGTCTGCGCGCTCGAGGGCTTCGACGATTCCCCCGAGGCGTCGAGCGAAGGAAAGCTCGAGGCCATCCAGATGGCCTGGTTGGATGAATATCGCCGCGAGCACCGGTGAGAACGCCGGGTATAGGGTATCGGGTGTCGGGTATGGGGTATGGGGTATGGGGTATGGGGTGTCGGTAGAGACGCAAGAGAAGCGGCAGACTGAAGTCTGTACTCCAAACCTTCTACCTTACCCCCGATACCCGATACCCCACACCCTATACCCCACACCCGATACTCGATACCCGATACCCTACACTGCGATACACATCGAGCATCTGGTCAATCCAGCGATCCACGCGAAAGTACTCTTCGGCGCGCGCTCGGGCAGCCTCGCCCAGGCGGCGTCTCTGCTCGGGCGAATTGAGCAGGTCGCATATAGCGTCGCGCAGGGCCGCCACGTCGCCCGGCGGAACCAGGCGGCCGATCACGCCGTCCTCGATCAGGTCGGGGATGCCGCCGACGCGCGTGGCCACGATCGGCCGCGCCGAGGCCATGTATTCCAGAATGATGCGGCTCGATCCTTCGGAACCCAGCGACGCGACGATGCCGATATCGAGCGACGCCGCCACCGACGCCACGTCGTCCAACATGCCCAGCAGGATGAGCCGCTCTTCGATTCCCAGCGCTTCGGCCATGCGCCGATAGCGCAGGCGCTTCTCTTCGTGCCCCTGGCCGGCCAGCAGGAACCACACGCGCGGATAGTCGCGGGCGATAATTCCGGCCGACCGCAGAAACTCGTATTGGCCTTTGACGCGCTGAAAGCGGCCGATCAGACCGATGAGGATGTCGCCCTCGTCGAGCCCCTGGGTGCGGCGCCAGTCCTCCGAGCGGCGGTCGGGTGAGAACCGCGAGAGGTCCACCCCGGGATGGATGATGGACGTCTTGGCGGCCAGCGAGCGCCGGAACCATCGCTTGCTGCGCGCGCCGAGGCTGGCCGCCGCCGCGTTGGAGACCGCGACGATCCGCGACGTGGCCCGCCCGTATAGCCAGCGATTGAACAGGTGCGAGGAAACGGCCGTCACCACGTGGCGCGTGCGCACCAGCGGCACTTTCGATCCCGACAGCCGCAGGGCCAGCGCGGCGATCCAGTGATCCTTGCCGCGATGGCAATGCACAACGTCCACCGACTGGCGGGCAACCAGACGCGCCATCTGGCGAATGTCGCGCCAGTCGCTCAACGGCGAGAACCGGCTGCGGAATCGAAGCGAGACGACGTTCATGCCCGCCGCGCGCGCCCGCGACTCCAGTTCCCATCCTTCGCGGACGACCAGGATGGGTTCGTGGCCGCGTTCGGCGAGGTTCTCGTAAAGAATGAAACAATGGGCCGCCTCGCTGATCCACTTGCGGCTGCTGTTGGTGATCGCGATTCGCAACGATTCGCCGGACCCTGGATCCATCTACACAAGCACCCTTTCTTCTTTCTCGCAAAGACGCAAAGGCGCCAAGAGAAGCGTCTCGAGAACTCCACAATTCGAGATAAAGCCCGTGCAATCCAAAGACCGTTCATTACAGGGGCGCCAGAACTATTACATAAACCCGGAACCTGAAACCTGAAACTTGAAACCTGTAACTCTCGATTCCCTCACCGCGTTCGGGTCGCCAGAAACTCCGCCGCGCCCTCGAGCAACCGCGCCAGACGTTCGGGCATGCGCGCCGTAGCCGCTTGCACCCGCCGCGCCAGTTCGGCGACCGCCGCGCGCGCCTGCTCGACGGCCCCGCATTGCTCGAAGAGCGCGATGGCCCGCGCCGTATCCTCGGGCGTCGTGGCCCCGCGCGGCCGATCGAGAATCTCCAAAAGATCCCGCCGCTCGGCCGCATCGAGGTGCGAGAGCGCATAGGCGACCATGAAGCTGCGCTTGCCCTCGCGCACGTCGGCGCCCCGCTCGCCGCGCCCTTTGCTTTCGGTCAGGTCTATCAGATCGTCCACGATCTGATACATCGGCCCGACGGCCGCCCCGTAACGGCGAATTTCCTCGAGCAGCGGCTCCTGCGCGCCACCCGCGATGGCCCCGCCGATCATCGGCGCCGCCAGATAATAGCCGGTCTTCTCGGTCGCCATGGCCATGTATTGCTCGACCGTCAGGTCCGACGCCGACCGCGCGTTGATGTCGAGCGCCTGGCCGCGATGCGTGTGGTCGAACGTCTCGGCGAGCAGCGCGATCAGGCGAAGCACGGTTGCCGGAGCGGCGCCGCAGTCCAGCGTCTTGAGGGCGACCGCAACCGCGCGGCTGTGCAGGTGGTCGCCGATGTTGATGCCGTGAGGCAGACCGAACCGCCGCCAGACGGTCGGCCGGCCGTGCCGCATCTCGTCGCCGTCCTCGATGTCGTCGTGGACCAGAAAGTAATTGTGCATGAGTTCGATGGCCACGGCGAAGGGCATGGCATGGGATCGCAGGCCGCCCAGCGTTTCGCACGTCAGGAGGGCCAGCGCCGGGCGCAACCGTTTGCCGCGCCGCGCGGCCTGCTCGACGTCCAGCCCCAGCGCGTAACGGACGCCGTCGTCGAGGTTGGCAACGGCCTCGCCGGCGGGCAATGCCCACTCCGCAAGGGCCGTCTCGATGGCCGGCGCCACCTGCCGGAGTTGTGCTGCAAATTCTTCGCCGCTCATGTGCAGAGACAGGAACAGGCCCGACGCGAAACGCGCTCAGGGGTTCCGTTGCCGAATCTGTCTGTAGAAGCTCGACCGAGGCTTTCGACAGGATGACAGGATTCACGGGATGTTGGAATCCTGTCCATCACTTCGACGCCGTCCCGTTCGCCTTTCCTTCCGTTTTTGGATCGTTCCAAGAAGAGCTACACACCCGCCGTTGTGGCAAATCGCACGACCGTTTCTACGTTCAACCGGTCGGCGAAGACCAGGGAAGCGCAGGAGAAGTCCACGCCCTTTCGGGCTCTCGCTGCTCGGAAAGCGTTCCCCTGTTGTGAGCCTAAGCCCCGTCGTTCGGATTCACAGGATGCTTCTTTTCTCGGCATCCGGTTCATCCTGTTATCCCGTCAAAAAGGAAACTTGCCGCCCCTCAAAACTATTGAGCGCGTGTGGCCTGATGCCCGTGCCGTCCAAGGGAAGGATGGGCGTTCGCCTTGCTACGGACACACGTCGGTGCCGAGAACTTCCTTCTGCGTGGCGATCAGTTGCGCCACGCCTTGCCGCGCCAGATCGAGCATCCGCTGCATCTGCTGCGCGTCGAACGGCTTGGACTCGGCCGTGCCCTGGATTTCGACGAACCGGCCGTCGCCCGTCATCACGATGTTCATGTCCACCTCGGCCGAGGCGTCTTCGAGGTAGCAGAGGTCCAGAACCGGTTCGCCCTCGACGATGCCGACGCTGACGGCCGCCAGGAAATCCCCGAGGATTTCCTTGCCGATCTGGTTGGCCGCGCGCAATCGGCGGATGGCGGCGGCCAGCGCGACAAACGATCCGGTCGCGGCCGCCGTTCGCGTTCCGCCGTCGGCCTGGATCACGTCGCAGTCTATGATGAACGTCCGCTCGCCGATCTTGTCGAGGTGAACGATCGAACGCAGCGCGCGCCCGATCATGCGCTGGATCTCGGCGCTGCGGCCGCTGACGTGGCCCCGCGACGAATCGCGCAGGATCCGAACGCCCGCCGAGCGCGGAAGCATCGCGTATTCCGCCGTCACCCATCCCTGGTTGATTTCCTTGGCGTGCAGCGGCACGCGGTTCTCGACCGTCACCGTGCAGATGACCTTCGTGTCGCCGAGCTCGATCAGGACCGAGCCCTCGGCGTGCTTGATGTAGTCGAGCGTAATGCGGACCGGCCGAAGCTGGTCGGCCGTACGTCCATCCACCCTCACGGTCAGGTCATCCTTTCGGCGCTTTCCACACGGAAAGCACCAAAGCGATTCGCGCGTCTTAACAGGGACAAATTGCAGGCCGATCTGCGCTGAGCAGAACCAGACTCATGCCTATCGGTCTTGCGGCCATTACGTCAACAAGAAAGCGCCGGACCTTACGGACGCGCAGCCGGCCGCTCCAGCGCCTTGATCAGGAAGGTCAGGAGGTCGTTGGCCGGAGTCGGAATGCCGCTCTCGCGGCCATAGCGAACGATGGCGCCGTTCATGGCGTCAATTTCCGTTCGCCGTCCGGCGCGAATGTCCTGAAGCATCGAAGGGTGATGGTCGTACGTCGCGGGAACCAGCCGCCCGAACAGAATCTCGACGTAGGCGTCGGCGGTGGGCGCCAGCAGGTCCACGCGCCGCGCCGCCGCCACGGCGTAAATCTCGCTCACCACGCGCCGCAGGACCTCGCGCGTTTCCTCGTGCTCGATCAGCGTGCCGTAGTGCGTGCCCAGAAGCGTCGCCGTTGGGTTGAGCGAGCAATTGTAGAGTATCTTGCCCCACAGATAAGCGTGAATGCGGCCGGTGGGAAGCGTTGGGATGCCCGCGTCGGAGAACGCCCTGGCGAGCGCCTCAATCGTCTCGCGCGGCACGGCGTCCGGCTCGATGGCGCCGAGCATGACTTCCTCGGCATAGACGGTGACGCGGCAGTGGCCCGGCTCGACCACGACGACGCCGAAGATGACCCGGCCGCCGACGGTTCGCGTCGCGCCGACGAAACGGGCGACCGTCTCGACGTTGCCGAGGCCGTTTTGGAGCGAAACGACCGGCGGCGCGCCGGCCAGGTGAGCGCCGACGATCTGCTCCATCGCCGCTTCGGTGTCGTAGGATTTTACGGGAAGAAGGACGGCGTCAAACGATTCGCCCGCCGCCTGCGCGACCGACTCGAAGGTGCGCAGCCCCGTCACGCGGTGGTCGCCCCAAATGCCCGAAAGGCAAAGGCCGCGCTCGGCGATGGCCGCCATGTGGGCGCGTCGCCCCACCAGGGTCACATCGTGCCCCGCGCGCCGCAACAAGCCGCCGAAGACGCTTCCAATCGCCCCAGCCCCCACTATCAAGAAGCGCATCGGAACGACCCCTAACGCGGAATGCTGAACGCTGAATGCTGAATGAAACAGCCCAAATCAACTTCGATCCGTTCTGTCTCTTCTATCCTTTCACTTCCGTTCAGCATTCAGCGTTGTCTTTCCATCCCTGCCGTTCGCGGGTCTTCCAGAATTGCTCGAACGGCACGTAGTTGGGCTGCCGCCAGTTCCGCCGCAGGATTCGATCGCGAACGTGGCGCAGGATGAACCGGAAGAACTTCCGCTTGTACGGATTCCGGGCCGTCAGGCTCTCCCAGACGATCCGCGGCTGCATGTAGAAACGCCGGAGCGTCCGATAATAGTGCCGCTCGACGTCGGCGCGGCTCAACCGCGTCGTCGGCATGATCGCGTGGAAAAAGTTGTAGTGCGCCAGGTCGTGGTCCTCGATCCGCCCGGCTTCCTCCATGCGCCGATAGTACGGCGTGCCGGGAAACGGCGTCGTGATCGTCAGGACGAGGAAATCGCTCGTGCGGCGCACCAGGCGATACGTCATCTCCATCGTGTCCGCGTCGTCGTTCCAGTCGCCGAACATGATGTTGGTCATCGCCATGATGCCCTGGTCGCGGATCAGGCGGATGGCTTCCTCGGAGCGATTCAGGTTGAACCGCTTGCGATAGCTGTCGAGGACGGGCGGCGCGGCGCTTTCGATGCCCAGCATGATCTGAAAGCATCCCAGCCGCGCAAGGCGAGGCAAGAGGTCGGCGTCGCGCAGGATGTGGTCCACGCGCGCCTCGAACCAGAAGTCAATCTTCAAGCCGCTTCGTTCGAGTTCGTCGCAGAACGACTCGAGGCGCTCGCGGCTCCAGTTGAAGCTGTCGTCGGCAAAGTCCACGACGTGCGTGCGGAACATGTCGCAGGCCGTGCCGACGTACTCGATGATCCGGCGCGCGGAGATGCCGCGCCAGCGCGACTTCCAGAACGAGGCTTCCGAGCAGAACGCGCAATCGTCGCCGCAGCCGCGGCTGGTGTTGATGTGGACGTGGTCGCGCACGCTCGTCAGCTTGTACGCCGGGCTGTCGAAGGCGATGAGGTCGAACGCCGGCACGGGAAGCGCGTCGAGGTTCTCGATGTGTAGCCGCGGCGCGGTCCGATGAACGCCGCCGTTCGCCATGAAAGCAAGCCCCGCAATGTTCTCGACAGCCGAACCGTCGCGCCCCTCGCCTGTTGCCACTTGTGGCAAAGCCCGCAGCAGCTCCGCCAGCGTTTCCTCGCCCTCGCCAAGAACGACGTAGTCGAACAGCCCGCGTCCGGGTCCCGTCAGGATTCGGTCGGCATCGAGGCTGAGATGGCTTCCGCCGCCGATGATCGTTGCGCCCGGGGCCGCGTCGCGCGCGAGACGGGCGGCATCGAGCGCGTCGGGCGCCAGGCTCGTGATGTTGGCGGTGATGCAGACGGCGTCGGGTTTTTCGGCGCGAAGGATTCGTTCGAGATCGAACCAGGGTCGCGGCAGCGCGGTGGCGTCCACGAACCGAACGTCGTGCTCCGGCCGAATGTAGGCGGCCAGCGCGAGAAGCCCGGGATTGGCGGCCCACAACTTCAGCGGCGGGAGGATGACGTGCGGCGGATCAAGCAGCAGGACTTTCAAGGGAGAGAAACCTCAGAATGGCAAATGATGAATGAGAAAAAAGGATGAAGGCGGAAGGACAAACAGTTGCAATAAGCACCTGTCACTCACCGTCCGGTTTACTTCATCCCTCATCCTTCAGCCTTGATTCTTGATTCTTGCTCTCCGTCGGGCAAGGAAATTTCTCTATACAGCCACGCGGCGCGCCTTGCATGATCTCTTCATTAGGAGACGAACGATGCCGTCCACACCAAAAGGCCACTGGCGACCGGCCGACATCCGTCAGCCTCTGCTTTCGCCCAACGTGGCCGGCGACCTGGTCTCGCGGGCGTCCACCCAACTGGCTCTGGCCCGAAGCCAGGCCAAACGCCACGCCGCCGATTCGGGACTCGAATTCGCCCGCCATTACACCAAGGCCGTGGACGACACCATCCTGTTCCTCTGGTCGGCCGTCGGCAAGTTCGGCGGCCACGGCCACGAGCCGCTCGAACGCATCGCGCTGGTCGCCCAGGGCGGCTATGGCCGCGAGGAACTGAATCTCTACTCCGACATTGATCTGCTGGCGGTCCTGCCGTCCGACCTTCGCGACGACGAAGAGCGCGCCATCCGGCAGCTGTTTCATCTCCTCTGGGACCTTCATCTGGATCTTGGCCACGCCACCAAGACCATCGGCGAGTGCGTGGACGTTCTCGGCAAGGACATAGACTCGGCGACCGCCCTGATCGAGTCGCGCCTCCTGGTGGGCAATCGCGAGGTCTTCGACTCGATGCGCGAGCGCTTCGAGCGCAAGCTGCGCCGCAACCAACAGCAGTGGTTTCTCGAATTCCGCCGGCGCGACTGGGATGAGCGCCACGAACACTACGGCTCGTCCGTCTATTTGCTCGAACCCAACGTCAAGCAGGGCGAAGGCGGCTTGCGCGACGTTCACACCCTGCGATGGCTGGAATTCCTTCTCTATGGGACCACGTCGCTCAACGCCCTCGAGCAGAACGGCCGGATCAGCGCCGCCGAGCGCGAAGCGCTCCTCAAGGTCGTGGATTTCCTGCTTCGCGTGCGCAACCAACTGCACCTGCTCGAAGGCCGCAAGTGCGACCTCCTGAGCTTCGACAAGCAGCCGCGCGTCGCCCAGGCGCTCGGCTACAAGACCGACAAGGAATGGCTGGCCGAAGAACTCTTCATGCGCGATTACTACCTCATGGCGCGCGAAGCCTTCCGCATCGCCCAGCACGTCATCCACGACCTGACCGAACCCAGCCGCCCCGCGCCGCTGTTCAAGCGCGAGCAGGCGATCAACGAACGGCTGCGGTGCCGCCAGAACCGTCTCTACGTCGCCGGCGACGAAGCCGCGTATTTCCAGGAAGACCCCACGCGCCTGATCGAAATCTTCGCCACGGCTCTTTCGGCCGGCTGCCGCGTCTCCGATCCGACCAAGCGCACCATCGAGCAACTGGTGGCGCGCGGCGTCGGGGCCGACCTGTGCGCGAGCGAATCGGCCCGGCGCGCTTTTCTCTCGATTCTGAGCGCGCCCGGCGAGGTCGGCGCCACCTTGCGCGACTTGCACGAATCCAAGGTGCTGGCCGCCTGCCTCCCCGAATGGGGCCGCCTCTTCTGCATGGTTCGCGCCGACTCCTACCACAAATACACCGTGGACGAACACCTGCTGCGCGCCGTCGAAGCGGCCGATCGGTTGCGGGCCGGCGACCCGACCGCACCCGAACTGCTCCGGCGCGAGGCGCAGCGCGTTCGCCGGTGGGACCTTCTCTACCTGGCCATCCTCATCCACGACATCGGCAAGGGCGAGGGGCACGGCCACGTCCTGCGCGGCGGCCAGGTCGCCCAGCGCATCACCGCGCGGATGAACCTTCCCGCCGGCGAAGCCGAAGCGGTGCGCCAACTCATCCTCGATCATCTCAGGCTCGTTCACGTCGCCTTGCGCCGCGACCTCGAAGACCCCAAACTCATCGAGCGCGTGGCCCGCGACATCGGCGATCCCGAGCACCTTCGCATGCTCTACGTTCTCACCTATTGCGACGTGCGCGCCGTCAGCCCCGACAGCTGGTCCGAGTGGAAATCGGCTCTCCTGGGCGAACTCTACGAAAAGGCGGCGGCGGTTCTGGCCGGTCTGGCCGCCCTCAGCCCGCGCGCCGGCGCCGCCTGCGCCGATCTCCTCGACAAGGTCCGTTCCCACCTGACCTCGCCCGAGTCCGAACACACGATTCCGCTGGCCGACTACCTGGCCGGCCTGCCCGACCGCTACGTCTCGACCGTGCCGCCCGATCAGATCGCGCACCACTACGAAATGTTCGGGGCCCTCGACGAGGAGAACCGGGTGATCTGGGAACTGCGCCACCCGCCGGGCGCCAACTACTCGGAGCTGACCGTGGTGGCTTACGACCGGCCGGGCGTCTTCAGCGTTCTGTGCGGCGCGCTCTCGTCGAAACGGATCAACATTCTCAGCGCGCAGATTTTCTCGACCAAGGGCGGCGCGGTGATTGACCGCTTCCAGGTGCAGGACAGCCGCGGCGAGCCGTTGCCCGAGGGCTTTGTCCTCGACCGCTTGCGCAACGACGTCAACCGCATCTTCTGCGGCAAGAAATCCGCCGACGAGGTGTTCGGCAAAGCCCCGGCCGAACCGCTCCGCCAGCGGCCCGAATTGCAGCGCATCGCCCCGCCGTCGGTCGTCGTGGACAACGACGGCTCGGAGCGCTCGACCATCATCGAGGTCAAGGGCTACGACCGCATCGGCCTGCTCTATGACGTGACGAAGATTTTCACCGCCTATGGCCTGGACATTGACCTCGCGCTGATCACCACCGAAGCCTATCGCGTCGTGGACGTATTCTACGTGACCGATGCCGAGAACAACAAACTCGACGACCCCGTGACGATCGCAAAACTCCGCGCCGAACTCCTCGCCGCCGTGTCGAAATAGCTTCCAGAGGACACGAAAATGAAATGCATGTACTGCCAAGGGCGATGGAACGAGGGGCGGCGCCGTTTGCGCTGCATCGGCATGGATACCATTTGATGTTCGAAGCCGTGGCGGCCTGGGTATGCTCCCAATGTGGCGAGGTTTACTTTGA
>Ga0315277_10007677_pt1 | contig 13968 bp, 8 predicted proteins | sample YL17G05_15_MG_FD_203695 | JGI IMG/M metagenome (GOLD analysis project Ga0315277, IMG submission 203695) | Sediment microbial communities from Yellowstone Lake, YNP, Wyoming, USA - YL17G05_15 | ecosystem: Environmental > Aquatic > Freshwater > Lake > Sediment | place: USA: Wyoming | collected... | reverse complement strand
TGACAGCGACGATGACAGCGGCGATGACGATTCGTTAGCCGATGACGACAGCGGCGATGATGACGACAACGGTGACGATGACAGCGGCGGCGGCGTCTGCGGGTGCTGAAGAAGGCAGGAGGTTATGGTCCAAGGGCGAAGGGTGATCCAACTTGCGGTTCATGATCCTTTGCCTTGAGTTGTTCGGCTCTTGAACTTTTGAACTCATTTTTGAAGGGGCGCGGATCATCGCGCCCCTTCTTCTTCTGTATAAGCCGCAGGCCAATCTGCCGATATGTTTTCTTACAGCGGACGGCTCTTTGATTAATTGATGCCGGATTACGAAAATCTGATGCCGTTGATAGGCTGCTCAAAAAAGCGGGTCCAAAGTTTTTTCTCTAACCATCGGTAATTGCTGGCGAAACCGCGGCGAGGCCCGGGTTGGCATTCGAGGTGCATGTACGATTAGCATGACTGCTCCAATGTTTGGGGCTTTTCATAATAAGGTGATGTGCGTGGAGGAATTGGTGGAACGAACAGCCGAACAAAATCCAAGGCGAACCGGCGCGCTCCGTCAGGCCTGGAGCGGCGCGCACGGCTTGCGGAGGATTCCATGGCGCGTCACTGAAAGTAAGAATAGGTTTCCGGGCAATCGAGGCTCCCAATTGGTTTTAATTTGATCAGATAGGGGAAAGGTTCTTAATGAACCAAAGTGATTGAAGTTTGGGCCCCCTTCCGGGGCCTTTTTTTTATCCGCTTCCCGCGCTAGTTTAGCGCCGATTCGCAATCATGAAGCTCTCCGAAAAACCCGGGGGTGGCGTGAAGCGCAAAATTTTACGAAGCGGCCTGTTTTTCTGCGGCCTGTTGATCGCCGTCGATTTAGTGCTGCGGATTTTCGGCGCCGGCGTGCCGCCGAAGAATTTTTGTTCGAATGGCGCGCCGCGGGGGTCTTATCGTTATGCTCCGCGGAATCGGTATGTCGACGCTCCCACGGATTCGTCCATGCATTTCATTATCTGTTTCGGCGATAGCTGGACTTACGGATTGGGCGTGGCGGCTGAACAAACCTGGCCCGCGGCGTTGGAAAAATTACTGGGCCGCCGCGAAACCCAGGCGCGAGTGGTCAACGCCGCCGTTTGCGGCGCCACCGCGGCCGAGGTGGCGAAAAATTTCGAGCGCCAGGTTAAACGATATCAGGCGCGTCGCGTCGTGCTCATGGTGGGCGCGCAAGACGCCATGCCGCTGGCTTTACTAAAGAAAGATCCGCCGGGAGACCCTTATAAAACCCAAAGTTGTCCGCAACCCTGGTGGCGGTTGGGAAATTTAATCGCTCGGCGTTACCAAGCCTTTCAGTTGCGCCTGCATAATCCCGACCCGCCGGACGGCAAGGAAAATATCGCGCGGCGCGAATCGATCACCGAAACCCAGATGCAGCTGATGGAGCTGGCGCGGCGCGCCGGCGATTTAAATGTAACCGCGGTTTTCGTGACCTATCCGGTTCTGCCGGTCGGACCCCATGCTGCGCCCTTCTGGCCCTTGGAGGCGCGCAATAATTTTCTGATTCGCGCCGCCGCCGAGTCGTTCGGTCACCTGATTTGTGATTTGGAAACGCGCTGGGGGGAACGCACCGAGAAATATTTAATGGATTGGATGAACTGGCCGCACCCGAACGCCGCCGGACATGCCGATATCGCCCAAGCCGTGTTCGAGATGCTCAAATAAAAAATCGGGCGGCCGGCTATTACTTAATGGCCTTCAGCGCTTTGCGAACCTGTTCCACTTCAGCCAGCAAGGTTTGAATCGCGGATTTGAACGAAGCAAAGTCAACGCTGTTCTCACCGGCGAAGGTGTAGCTGAGGCGCACCTTTCCGGTTTCCGGTTCCCATTCCACTTTGCCGACCAGCAATTTGTAATTGAGTTCCGCCAGGGTGCGAAATATGGCTTCCTTGAGCAGGCCTCCGGCCGGTACCTGGTACACGTCCAGGATGGCCACGTAAACGATTTTTACTTCCGGCAAAACCCGCACTTGAAACTGCTCGGGCGGCGCTTGGGGAAAGCCGAGCTTGAATTGAAATTCTCCCGGCGCTCCTTTTTCGGCTTTGACTTTTAGCTGGGTCAGGTAGCCTTCAACGGTTTCCGGAGTGGTTGGAGCAGCCTCGGCCGTTGCCGCGAGCAACCATAGAACCACGATCGAAGTTACCAAAGAAATTCGGCGCATCGCTTGCCTCCATTCAATGGATTTTACATCTCGTATCATACCTCTTATTATAAGTCGCTTTAAAGTGGTTGTGGATTTGGCCATGGTGCAGGTTCACCCCAGGTTTTTTCGGGTGACTTGGTTTCCGACCAGGCCTCGATCCCGCCACCGTCGATATACCTTGCCGGAGTCAGTCATGCCGCCTATTGATCGCCGAACCGCCGTCGCTATTGGCCAGGGTACCGACCGCATCCGCGCGGTACGCGCCGCCTTCACCGCCTTGGGCGGAATTCAGCATTGGGTCAAACCCGGTCATACCGTGCTGCTCAAACCCAACATGATGACCGCTATGGGCACGCCGACCATCACTCATATCGACACCTTGCGCGGATTGGCCGAACTCTGCAAAGAGGCCGGCGCCAAGCGCGTGCTGGTCGGCGAAAACAGCGTCTGCGGCATGAACACGCGCATGCATTTTGAGATGGCCGGCTACCATGACGCCCTGTTGCGCGCCGGCTGCGAGGTCGTGTACTTCGAGGAGGAAGACTGGGTTTATGTCCGCCGAGACGAAAATTTCTGCCTGAAGGACATGCATCTGCCCCAAAGTCTGGTGGAGGCGGATGTCTGGATCACCGTGCCGGTGGCCAAAACGCACGAAGCCACCGACAGCACGCTGGGCATCAAAAACCTCCATGGCATCATGGCGGATGAGGACAAAGCCCGCCATCATCGCGGCCGGCCGGAAATGGGTTCGTCTCTGTTCGAGAAATTCGTGGATATCTACGCCACGTCCAAACCGCATCTTTGCGTGTGCGATATGTTTCACGCGGCCGAAGGGCAGGGGCCGGCTTTCGGCGATATCGTCGAAATGGGCCTGTGCGTGGCCGGCGAGGATACCGTGGCCTGCGACGCGGTCGTCGAACAGTTGATGGGTTTCGACAATCTGGAGGGTCTGCTGACCCGCGCGGCGCACCAACGGGGCGTCGGCCAGGGCGACATGCGCTACATCGACGTGGTCGGCGAGCCGCTGTCGAAACACCGCCGTAAATTCAAGCGCGCTGCTTGGCGACCCACCGGCGCCGAGGGCGAAGGCATCATCGTATTCTCCGGCGACGTTTGCCACGGCGGCTGCCAGATGCTCATCCGGTATATCATCGACGCCAGTAAAATCGGCTTCGCCAAGGATGCGCGGGAAATGGGACCGCTCTACGTCCTATGCGGCATCTGTCCGCCGCCGCCGCCCAACGATGGTTTCATCATGGTCTACGGCGATTGCGCCATTTACTCGACCTGGCACTACGATTATCGCCAAAAGCCGCATCGCATCGGACCCTGGTGGAAACCGCGCCCGGGGTACGTGGACGTGGCCGGCTGTTGTCCCCTCGGCCTGCAATGGCTCAGTCGGGTGCAAAAGCTGGTCGTCGGCTACGGCTCGGTAATGAGTTTTTTGGACGGCATTAAAATTTTTGAGACGGAAAAATTTTCATTCGCCAAGGGCGTGCCGATGGAAAAAAACCCGCGCCGCTGGCATTACGACCCGGAATTCGCCCGCCGCTACGGCAAGGCCATCAAAGAGAGCAATCCGCCGCCGTACGCCTATCCGAACGAATCGATCAAAGGCGATACCTTTGCGCTTTGGAAAAAGCAACAACTACGGTTACGGGGGGAGGGCCGATGAACGCCGAAGAACGCGAACGAACTTTGTCCTTCGCCCGTGAACACGTGGCCCAGCCCTGGCGCACAATGGTGGAAACGGCCAAACGCATCTCCCAAGGTCAGGAACTCGGCCCCGAGGAAGCGCGAATTCGCTTGCCCATGACCCCGTTCACGGCCGACGCGCGCGTGCTGTATCCGCTAATGCGCGATATTGTCGGCCTGCTGACTTGGGATCCCAACAACCTCTTTACCATCATCCTGGAAGACGACGGTCAACATGTTTATCGGGCCTTTTTCGAACTGACCCGCGACAACAACTTTATCGAAATGATCGAAGTTCCGCCGGATGACCCGATGCTAGCGCTCGTGCTGGAATTCATCGCGCAGGACCGCATCGGCGATTTGCGTTGGATGCTCGACGAAACCTGCCAGTTGCGTTTCGGCAAGCGGATCAATTGGGTGAAGATCGCCAAATTGAGCTTTTTCCACCTGTTGGGCGAAGCGTGGCGGGTGTGGGAACAGACCGGCGACATTTGGGCCTGGGGCCGGGCCACTTTTCAGGCCGTGCAAAAAATTTATGCCGAAAAGCTGCTCATGTTCGGCCATGAGCCGCCGGTGTTCGCCCGCTTGCGCGAGATAATCACCAATATTCTGGATGTCGATCCACGGCACATCGATTTCGCGCGGCTGTTCGGTCCGTTGCCGAAAAAGACGGAGCAGCCGCAAGTCATCGCCCTGGCCGGGCGGGATTACCTCGTCGCCTTGAAATTGGGCGGCTCCGATCCGCTGCATCTGACGGTCGACCGCGAAGCGACCCGTGTCCATGAAACGTTGCCCATGAAAAAAATCGCGCGCCGCTTGCGCAAGGACTTAAACGCCGGACAGGTGATCGTGCTGCGCACCGAACCGCTGGCCAATTTATGTTACGAAGCGACCCGGCCGCCGCTGCCCTGGCAACGCGAAGACCTGAAGCTGGTGCTGCAGCGGGTGCTCGAAATCGTCAAAGGCTTCGGCGCCACCTGGCATATGCATCCGTTGCCGTTTTACTTAAAAGACTGGTTCCGTTTGCCCGGCAAACTCCTCGGCTTGCCGTACGATATCAATCGCCTGGCCGCCTGGTTCATGCCTAAAGTGATTATCGACGGCATGGAGATATTCCTGGGGCAGTACAACAACCGTACGTTCATTTTGCTTGACGGTGACGAGCCCGTGCTGGTGCTCAACCTGGAGATGTACAATGCGGGGCCGCGCCGGCTGCGGACCTTCGATCCGATGCAGTTCAAGGAAGTTTTCGCCAAGCCGGAACGCAGTTTTCAGAATACCCGCTTCGGCGTCGAGGAAGTCGGGCTGCGGTTGTGGGATCAAGGCTTCGGCTTTCAGAACATGATGATCGGCATGCGGCTTTCGGCGATGAAAGCCTTGGGCGATCTGTTGGCGGTGCGCCATTATTCCTATTTGTATCGCATGTTCGGAGCGATCCGCCCGTTGATCCGGGTCGTCAAGGAAATGAAGGCCGGCGGCCTGGCCGTGTATCCCGACCGCTTGCTGGTTTCGCTGGAACATTGGGTCCGGGAAGTCGGCCGGCCGCGCATCTGGGGCACGCTGCTGAATATGATGTTCGACCGCAAGCCACGCCCGCGCGGGCTGCTGTACGTCAAGGGCACGATCTTCGCCGCGCTCGCCGTGGTGCTCGTTATCGGACTACTGGTTTACGGCTGCTGAGGCTCGGCAGTTTAAATCATCAATAGTGGGGGCAGACCCGAGTGTCTGCCCGGTGGAAAAAGGGCGAACACACGGGTTCGCCCTTAAAGTGTGTTACGGCAATGTAATTTGATAATGCTCGCCCAGGTTGTCGTATACCGTCCCGGATATCATGATGTCGTAATAATACGTCCCCGCGGTGAGGCCGGAAACCGTCACGCTCTTGTTGGTGGCGGCGGAGAAGATAGTGGACCAATCGCCCGCCGCCATTGTCGTTACGGCATCCGGATCGGCGCCGTACAGCAGCCAACCCGTCGAGGGGAAGGTGGTGGCCCAGGACACGGTAAAGCCGGTAGCGGTGACATCGGATTCGGTGATGTTCAGCGGGTTGTACATGAAATCCACAGGCAAATCGTTCTTCACGAAGTAGCCCTCGGAGGTCCAGATGTCAAAATTATTGAAGCCCGGGTAAATCTGGTAGTGCACGTCCCACATCTGGCTGTCTGACAACCAACGGTATAACGTGGAGGCCGCTCCGCCTTGCAAGATGATGTCGTCCAAAACCTCTTGTGCCGTCAGCCACTCTCCGGTGGGGAATCCGAGCAGGAAGAAATCGTAACCCATGGACATGATCAGCGGTTCCTGCACGATTGTTCCTATCGACCGCAGCACCGTCGGATTCACGATTTCCATGAAATAGCCCACGCCGGACTCCAACTCGAAGTCATTGTAAGTCGGAAAGGACGCGTAGTGGATATCCCAGTATTGGGTGGAGCCGTCCCAGCGAATTAAGGTTGTGGCGTGCAGCCCGTCGGCATTTACGATATCCAATAAATTTTGAGCGGTCAGCGGAGTATCCAATTCAAACGGCACGGCTAACAGCGTGTAACCGTAGCTTAGATTGAAGGTGGTCTTGCCGACGATCCGCGGCGCCACGCCGCCGGTTCCCGCATTGAGGATCCGGTAATAGATATGATCAATGGTGTCGGAACCGACGTGGACCCAGGGGCTGGAGACATTCGTCGCCACCGCAGTCCAGTCACTCGGGTTCGCCGAATCGAAGAATTGGCCTTCATGCGTATAAATATCCGCATTACCGCCGGCCCAAGTAAGTTTTACTTCGCCGTCCATCGAGTTCCAACCGGCGTAGAAATTCGTCGGCATGTAAATCCGCAGGTTGTCTTGGGATTCGTCGTGACCGGTTCCAGCCTCGATTTTGATGCGTACCGCACTCTGATCGATAAGTGGCACATTCCATGAATAGGAGCCGTTATCCGGTGCATTCGCGTCGATCATAATCGGGTAGGAGGCGCCGCCGTCGATCGAGGCGGAAATTTTTACCGAGCCATAAAAACCCAGCGGGCAATCACCGTAATCCCAGGTAATGAATCTATGGGAACCGCCGGCTATTTGTTGATAGGTGGATGGATATAACAGTTCCAGGAACGGCGCCGGATTCAGCGTGCCGTCGCAAGCTCCATCGGTGCAGATGTCGCTGGTCGTGCAATCATTATTGTCGTTACACCCGGTGCCGTTGGGGGCTTGCGCGTCATCCGGACACGCGGCGGTCGAACCGGTACAGTTTTCAGCCGGATCGCATACCGGGTGAGCCGCGTCCCGGCAAACCGTGCTGGAGGGGAAAAACGCATCGCCCGGGCAATCGGCGGTGCTGCCGGTGCAGTTCTCGGCGATGTCGCAAACGTCCGCGGCTTCGCGGCAGCTCGCAGCGGAAGACTTGTATTGCGGTACGCACTCGTTGCTGGTCCCGCTGCAGTAATCATCATAGTCGCAAACGCCGGCGGCGGCTTGGCACATTTTCCCTGACCAGGCAAACGAGTTTGTCGGACAATCCGGGCTGTTGCCGTTGCAGGTCTCGGCTTCATCGCAGATTCCCGCCGCAGGGCGACACTCGATCCCGTTCAAATATAAGTCGTCCGGACAATAGGGACTATCGCCAGGACAGGCCTCGGCAATGTCGCACACACCTTGTACTGCGCGGCACACGGTAGCGCTGGGCATGACCAGGTCGGTGGGGCAAGTTGCGGCGTTGCCCGGGCAATATTCCTTGTAGTCGCATTCGCCGACGCTGTCGCGGCAAAGCACCGTGGTTGGAGCAAATCCATCGCTCGGACAACCGAGACCCGTTCCGGTGCAATGTTCGGCAATATCGCAGTCGCCGCTGGAAGATCGGCAAACTGTGGTTGAAGGCTCGAAGCCATCCGCCGGACAAGCGGCGCTGGTGCCGGTGCAATACTCGATCTTGTCGCATTCGCCGGCCCAGGTCCGGCATAAAGCCCCGGCTTCGGTGAAGCCGTCGGCCGGACAACTGAAACTAGTTCCATTGCAATATTCGACGGTGTCGCAAATCCCGGCGACATTTCGACAGATGGTGCCGTTAGGTTGTGGGATATCGGCCGGGCAAGTATTGGCGGTTCCCGTACAACGTTCTTCTTTATCGCATAACTCTGCCGCGGGGCGACAAATAGTACTGGCGCCCATAATCACATCCGATGGGCAAGTGTTGGCGCTGCCGTTGCAAAATTCTGGAGCGTCGCACCCGCCGGGCACCGCCGGCCGGCATTCGTAGGAAGTCGGTTGCTTGGCGTCGGCCGGACAGGCGGAGTTGGAACCGTCGCAGTAGTCGGCGAGATCGCAGTCGCCGGCGGAAGCCCGGCATTGGTGGGTGGTCGGTTGCTTGGCGTCGGCCGGGCAGGCGGCATTGGAACCGTCGCAGTAATCGGCGAGGTCGCAGATTCCGCCGGAGGCTCGACATTCATAAGTCGTCGGCTGCTTGGCGTCGGCCGGGCAGGCGGCATTGGAACCGTCGCAGTAATCGGCGAGGTCGCAGATTCCGCCGGAGGCTCGACATTCATAAGTCGTCGGCTGCTTGGCGTCGGCCGGGCAGGCGGCATTGGAACCGTCACAGGAATCGGCGATGTCGCAGATGTCGGCGGCGGCTCGACACACTTGCGAAGTGGGCTGCTTGGCATCGGCCGGGCAGGCGGCGGTGGAGCCGTCACATTTCTCGGCCACGTCGCATACATCGGCAGACGCGCGGCAAGTGTGGCTGGTGGATTGCAGCACATCCGCTGGGCAATCGGCGGTTGAACCGGTGCAGAATTCGGCGGGGTCACAATCGCCGGCAGCGGGACGGCATTCGGTGGTCGAAGGCGAAAGGACATTCGGCGCGCAGTAGTCCGCTACGGGACCTCCGTCAACACAGACCTCTTGGGGGTCGCATACTCCGGTCGACGCCCGGCAGACATAACCTGGAGGGTGCCAGAGATCCTGAAAGGGGCAGTCGGCGGAGGAGCCATCGCAATATTCCGGAATATCACAAACGTTTTGCGCGGACCGGCAAAGGAACGTGGTTGGACGAAAGGCATTCGCCGGACAGGTTTTATTTGAACCGTCGCAATAATCCGATACGTCGCAGATGCCTTGGGTGAAGCGGCAACCCGTGGAAGTCGGCGCGACGGCGTCGGCCGGGCAGGCGGCCGAGCTGCCGGTACAAGTTTCGGCGACATCGCAGAGGCCGTCCTTGGCGCGGCAGGTGGTGGAGGTCGGTAAGAAACTATCGGCCGGGCAGGCGGCGGTGGAGCCGTCACATTTCTCGGCCACGTCGCATACATCGGCAGACGCGCGGCAAGTGTGGTTGGTGGATTGCAGCACATCCGCCGGGCAATCGGCCGTTGACCCGGTACAGAATTCGGCGATATCGCAGTCGCCGGCGGAAGCGCGGCATTCGGTGGTCGAAGGCGAAAGGACATTCGGCGCGCAGTAGTCCGCTACGGGGCCTCCGTCAACACAGACCTCTTGGGGGTCGCATACTCCGGTCGACGCCCGGCAGACATAACCTGGAGGGTGCCAGAGATCCTGAAAGGGGCAGTCGGCGGAAGAGCCATCGCAATATTCCGGAATATCACAAACGTTTTGCGCGGACCGGCAAAGGAACGTGGTTGGACGAAAGGCATTCGCCGGACAGGTCTTATTTGAACCGTCACAGTAATCCGACACGTCGCAGACGCCTTGGGTGAAGCGGCAACCGGTGGTAGTAGGCGCCGCGCCGTCAGTCGGGCAATAAGGCGATGTGCCGGTACAGTATTCGGCCACATCACAATCGCCGTTTTTGGCGCGGCACAGCGTGGTGGTCGGCGCATAAGCGGCCGCCGGGCATTCCATCGAGGTGCCGGTGCAATATTCCGCCACGTCGCATACATCCCACACATCGCGGCAGAGGGTGGTCGAGGGTGCATTGCTGTATTCGCAATAATGGGAGACGCAACTGTCGGTCGTGCACGGGTTTTCGTCGTCGCAATCATCCGCGGTTTCGCAACCGTCCTTGATATCACCGGAGATGACGTAGGCGAAGGGTTGGCGTGTCGCCGCCCCGCATCCGGGAACATTGAAACCGGAAACGTTCAACCGGTAGCGTCCGACAGCGGCCGGATCATCGTCGATTTGCAATAGGTTGTTAACCCGGTCGAAATTGGTTTCAGTGTCGGGATGCTTCACGACGGCACGGATGCCCCATTCCCGGTCGCCGCGCGGGATCCAGGTTGTGCCGGAGTGGTCCCAGGAATGATTGTTCACATCCGTATTACAAAAACGCAGAAACGGGGCTTTGTATTGTTCGCTAGAATCTTCCGAATAGACTTCCAGGTAAAAAGAGCCCTCAGTGATCGTGACGTCGGGCGAGAGATCATAATCGTACCAGAAACTGTCGTATTGCCGAATGGGAACATGGGTGGCGGAATAGAGAACTGTTCCCGGATAACCCGACGCGCCGTCGTCGTCATAGACGTAAACATCGATATAGTCGGGAAGCTCTTCGTAGGTGTCGTAAAAATAAAACAATCCGCGATCGAGGATGGCGGGATAGAAAGTGGGCGTCACCTTGATGGCCCGACCTTGATCGCTGGAGCTTTGCATGCCGTTAAACGGGCCCGCGGAATAGGAATGGACATAGGTGGCGCCGCGCTGGTTGGCGTTATCCGGATAACCCGTGGCGGCGGTCGGATAATACAGCGAGACATCCAGGTTGTTGACCAGCCCGCCGCCGGCGGTTTCGGCTCCCGGACAGTCGGTCCAGGCGACCGTAACGCGCAACGGATAGGTATTGGAATTCACTTCAAAATAGCGGTAGTAGTTTTCGCCGGTCGCCAGACCGGGCGTGATGTCCTCATAGAGAATAGCAGTCCCGTCGCCTAATCTTGCATTGGCCCGACCCAGGCCTTGCATGTTTCGTCTGGAATCCGCGTTCCATGGAATTTCCTGGCTGCTGCCGACGCCGTATTGGCCGGGCGCCATGTCCACGGCGCCGTTACCGATCAGCGCCTTGATCAAGGCCGCGGAGGGCGTGGTGTCGCCCAAGTCCGCCAACCGATCGCGAATCACAGCCGCCAGGCCGGCCACCAGCGGTGTGGACATGGAGGTGCCGCCCATGTACAGGTAATTGCTGTCGTACACGCCCCAGCCGGTGCCCGCGCCTGCTGCGGTCGAGCGGGCGGAAATGATGTTGGTGCCCGGCGCGACGACATCCGGCTTGTAGCGACCGTCGGCCACCGGGCCGCGGCTGCTGAACGCCGCCAGGCCGTTTTGATTATTGGAGACGCTGTCGCCGCTGATCGGCATGACGGGAAAGAGGTAAGCCCACGACCCGACGCCGTAGGTGGTATACCCCCCGGGGCTGCTGTATCGTTCCGAAGCGCCGACGGTCAATACGTTTTTAGCCGTTCCCGGGCTGTCGAGATTGGCCAGGTCGATGAAGCCGTTGGCGTTGTGATCCGCGCCGTTATTGCCGGCCGCGAATAGGATCAGGAACTGGGGATTGTTCCACATATATTCATCCGCAATATACGCCGCAGAAGTGTATTGATCGTAATACGTGCTGCCCCAACTGTTGCTGTGGATTCTTGCGCCCAGGGCATAGGCCGAAGAAAAGAGCGCGGACAACGAGGGAATCACCAGAACGCCGTCGCTGTTGCGCATGATGGATTGAAAGACCAGGCTCGCTTCCGGCGCCAGGCCGGCGAAGCAACCCGTGGGATAGGAGTGCGTGCTGGGGGTGGCGCCGGAAAGATCGCCGTTCCCCAGCGCCGAACCCGCGACGTGGGTGCCGTGGGCGTTGGTGTCGGTGCAGTTGCCGTCGCCGGCGATGTCCATCACCGTCACGACGCGCGATGCTCCGGCGCCGTTTTCGAAATCGTCGTGCAGGTTGGCCACCGAGCAAGTGCCGCATTCGCACCGGTCCAGGCCGGTATCGGCGATGGCGATGGTTTGGCCGGCTCCGTAAACACCCCCGGCGGACCAGAGCAAACTGATATCCATAATGTCCCGCGATTGATCGTTATACAGCTTCCATACCGGTTGGGGTTCGATCCACAACACGGTATTCAGCCGGGCGACTTTGGGCAAAGCCTCGTGGGCGATCTGAATATCTAGTTGTTCGTTTGAACCCTGATTCAAGACTCGTCCGCCGATTTCCGTCACTTGTTGGGCCAGCGCGCGAGTGATGGAGGCCCGCGTCGAAGGGAAGGGCGTCAGCCGCAATTGGACCGGCGCCTTCGGCCCCTGTTCCGGAACCTGCCGCAGGGTTGGAGAAATGCGGAATTGCGGTTGATAAATGCCGACCCAGCGCACGTAATCCAGCGCTTCGACCTGGTCGCGTTGGCGGTTGGTCATCCAGACCAGGAAGGTGAAGTCCGGTATATTGCGTTGGATGGTGACGCCCAGCTTGGTGAGGCCGTTTTTCATTTCCGCGGTGATGGGTCCGTTAAGCTGCACCAGGTAGGCGCCCTCTTTTTCCGGATAGCTTTCGAGATACAACTCGGGATCGAAAGGCAATAATTTCCATTGGGTTAACGGGTCGAAAGCTCCGGAAACCAAGCGAATGAACAGCGTGCCCTTGATTTCACCGTTGGCGCTATCATTGGAAGCGTCCGGAATTGTCGCATCGAGGGCCGGGGGCGCCGAGGATTCTCCGGCCTCATCTCCGCATCCGGCGAATCCGATGGCGAAGAAGGTTACAAACAGAGCATACACCAAGTAAATAATAGATCTAATTATTCTAATCTCTGACGGTCTAATAGCAGTCATAGAACACCCTCTCCGAGAATGCTTTCTCTTGCTGATGGGTATTATCACGGGAATTCAAATTACCACTCTTTATCCGAAAAGTTCAACATGCAAATTTGAGTTTATATAAATTTGGCGATTCTCCGGGTGGGCGCGCCTTTTCGGGTTCGGAAAGCGCTTTTGCAGTCCTGGCGGTACGGAAATTCCAGTCGCCTCTATCCCCCCTCGCTAACCGCTGGTCACCGGTCACTTGGTCACCGGTCACTGGTCGTCGGTTCCTGATTCCTGTCTTGACATCGGGCTTTCTTAAAGTAAAATGCACCCCTCTTTTGAGGACCTCTTTGTCATTCTGGGGTTGTAGCTCAGTTGGTTAGAGTATCGGCCTGTCACGCCGAGGGTCGCGGGTTCGAGTCCCGTCAACCCCGCCACATGTCGAAACCGGGTTCCGAGAGATCGGAGTCCGGTTTTTTTTGCGCCCGGGCGGCGGCGAGTTCCGCAAGAAGATCGAAGGGTTGGCGGTACGCCGCCTCGACGCGCCCCCCGCTCAGGGTGGAGTTCGAGAGTAAGATTTGCAGCAGTTGGCGCTTTCGCGGCCTGGAGAGGGAATCCCACATAGTTTCAGCGCGTTGCGCGAGAAGAAAACGTGCCGTTCCAGAAGAGAGAACAGATAGGACACCCGAGTATCTAGTCTTTCCACCCCCACTTTTCGACAAGAGAAGGATCAATATCTGTTTCAAGCAGGACTTTCATGTGAGCCCAGTTATCAAGGCAGTCTGAGTAGACGACAAAATCGTATCCACACCGATCATGCGCCTCCTTCACGACTTGTCCAACTTGACGAAATGCCTCGAAACAGGCTTCTACAATTTCGCCTTCTGCAAGTTCGGGAACCAGCCATGTTCGTTGGACTCCGACCTGCTCCCCGATTGCCATGTGCTCTTCATCAAGGAGAAATCCAATTATCTGTTCTTGGCCAATTTTTAGATAATGCTCGGTCGGCAAGAACGGTCCGACCTCCGAGAGGATCGCCAATTTCATTTGCCTTTCGCGAAAGACCCCAAGTGCTATTTTGCTCTTTGAAGCCAACATGCCTCGTTTTACTACCGTATTTCTACCTTCGACAAAGTTCCGAAGGAGCGAGCTATCCTTCATCCGTTCCTGTTGTTCAGGATACCAATCATCGAAATCAGGAATCTTTTGTTTTTCTGCCTGAAGTAAAAAGGTGACGTTTCGTAGCGCTTGTAAGAAGGCGTTTAGGCAGTAACGAAACCGGTCAGGGACGAGGTAGTTCTCGATCATGTCATGCATGAAGAAGTGAGCTTCCTCGTACTTGTCGTGTGCGCCCAAAATCGGGCACA
>Ga0315277_10007674_pt1 | contig 13969 bp, 13 predicted proteins | sample YL17G05_15_MG_FD_203695 | JGI IMG/M metagenome (GOLD analysis project Ga0315277, IMG submission 203695) | Sediment microbial communities from Yellowstone Lake, YNP, Wyoming, USA - YL17G05_15 | ecosystem: Environmental > Aquatic > Freshwater > Lake > Sediment | place: USA: Wyoming | collected... | reverse complement strand
CCCGGAAACATCCGGGATATTCTCGTAAAAAATGCCCCCACTGCGATTGCAGGCTGCGCCATAACCCTCGTCATCATCACGGGCGAGATTGATATTTCCATCGGATCCCTCATGGGACTCCTTGCCACACTGGTTGGGATTTTCACATCAAAAAGTCATGCGGGACTTCCGGTTGAACTCGGCGTCTTGCTGATCCTTGCCATCGGCCTTGGCGTGGGAATGATCAATGGCATTCTTGTCACTTATGGCCGCGTGCCTTCGATTATTGTCACGCTGGGAATGTTGACAGCGCTGCGCGGGATCAACGATCTTTTCATGGGTGGAAAATGGATTACTGATCTTCCTCCGGGTCTTCGTTTCTGGGGCACGGGATATTTTTGCGGGGTTCCTGTGAGCCTTTGGATTGCGATCTTTGTGATTCTTGGCTGTATAATCCTATCGCGTGAAACACCCCTTGGAAGGCGGATTTATGCGGTTGGGAGCAACAAGGAAGCAGCGCGGCTTGCAGGCATATCAGAGAAAAAGATCAAGATATTCGTTTTCGCTTTCGCCGGAGTTCTCACAGGAATTGCAACGCTTGTGAGCGCGACGCGGCTCTCTGTCATTGAATCCGGGATCGGTGTTGGATTCGAGCTGTTGGTTGTTACCTGTGTTGTGGTGGGAGGAACATCCATAAGCGGGGGGCGCGGACACATTCCCGGGACTTTGCTTGGAATCCTGGTTCTTGGCATGGTGGGAACAGTTCTGATTTTTCTGAGACTGGGAGAGATGTCAACCTATTGGGAGCGTGCGATCCAGGGCGCATTCATCTTGCTCGCTGTTCTTGTGGATCACCTGGCGAATATCAAATCAAGGAGAGAAGTTTCGATAGAATGAAGAATAATATATCCCACGCAGAGACGTCCTTCGACTGGCTCAGGACAAGGCAGAGAATGAAAATATGATTTATCTTCTCTCTCTCTGCGATCCCCGCGCCTCTGCGTGAGATGAAAAAATCAGGATAATCTTCGGGATGATAGATCGGCAACAAAATCCTTTTCCATATCCACATGAAGCGGTCATGGCAGCCCTTGCTGTTCTCCTGATTGTGTTTATGGGAATCATGGAACCCGCATTCTTGAGCTGGAGAACACAGAGAGAGTTGTCAACACACGTATGGGAATTGGCGCTTCTTGCCATTCCCATGACATTCGTGATTATCACATCAGGGATAGATCTCTCCATCGGATCGGCAATGGCGCTGGCTGCTGTTGTTCTGGGTTTAAGTTTTGAAGCAGGGATGTCGCCCTGGATTGCGTCGCTACTTGCCGTTTTGGTTGGGCTTGGCGCCGGAGCGGTCAATGGATTTTTCATCGCTTATGTAAGAGTTCATCCCCTGATTGTTACTTTGGCGACGCTGGCTGCGTTTCGCGGGATTGCGGAGGGCATAAGTCTCGGGAGACCGATTTCCGGATTTCCCGAATCCTTTGCAGTGATCGGGCGGGGGCAGATATTCGGGCTTCCGATCCCCGGGATTATTGTTCTGATCGCATCTCTTGCCGCGTTTCTCATCCTCTGGAAAACGCCTGTAGGAAGGTATGTGTATGCCCTGGGGCACAATGAAACCGGTACCCGTTTTTCCGGAATCCCGGTCGAGAGAATCAAGTTTCTCCTTTACGCTCTTTCCGGAACATGCGCCGGGCTTTGCGCCGCTCTCTATGTGGCAAGACGGAACACAGCAAAAGCAGACATTGCCATGGGCATGGAATTAGATGTGATCACAGCAGTAGTTTTGGGAGGCACGAGCATTTTCGGCGGGCGGGGCACCATCATCGGAACTCTTTTAGGCGTTTTCATGATTCACGAGGTGCGCGAGTTCGTCAGCTGGCGATGGAACCAGGACGAGTTAAACCTTGTGGTAATCGGAACGCTACTTATCTGCGCGGTTCTTATTAATAGATTATTGTCACGTAAAAAAAGAGTGTAAAACCAGCTCTATATAAAATATTTATTTTATCTTTTTCCCAAAAGGCAAGAAAAGCTGGGGTCAATCTTATCATTTTTCTGAACGATTGAGAGAAATTGGGGAGAAATTGGGGTCAGACCCCTACTTGAGTATCATTAATGTTGATGAAACAGCAATAGGAGTTTGAGATCAGAGCGCTGGGCAACGGAATCTTTGTTTTTTACAAAAATTCCTTACAATTTCCCATGAGCACCGGAAAAACCTGGGATCGGACGCCATAAATAATGCGATCAATATTTCGGGTATGGAGAAAATAGAAACGATACCGATTCCGATTCCGGCCCCGAAAGGAAAAACTTGTCCCGCCAACGGTTTGCTCACCCTTGGAGAGCGGGATTGAACCTTTGGAACCTTTTGAATGTTTGGAACTTATCTCAATCTCGTATTGACACACTATACTCCGTTTTTTTATTATCTTTTTCGATGATTCATTGATAAATCTCCAAACGAAAACGGTTTCGTTCAACCGAGTTTTTTATGAAAAAGACTTGGTCTTTAGACGACACTTTGAGAATTTGAATAAATGGAGTCATTAGATCAGTGATCAAGATGAAAAAGAAACTTTCTGAAAAGGCAATTGACAATATTGTAGTGAGTCAAACCAATAATGATTCGGCATGGGAAAAGCCTATACATGTTCATAAAACCAAATCTGCCGCTTTATCTATTCCTGCAGAACTTGCCGGGAGGGCAGCTTTCCTGGCCAGACTGCACAGGGAATCAGGTATTGAAGAGTGGCTTATGCGCATTATACGAGAGAGAATTGAAATTGAAGAAGTCGCCTTCAATGAGGCGAAGCGCGAAATAGCTACGAAAAGCAGTGTCTGACCAGTAATCGATCTTCTCCCTGAATCTGGACAATTAGGATTGAACACCATATGGTTTCATTTGGCCATATTAAGACTCTTTTTTTTGTGACAAAAATAAAAATAATTTCTCTGGGATCTTTGCCCTGCCACGCCAAAGTTTACTCGAAGTAGGGCAGCTTTGCGAAAAAAATTATTTCTCTTCCTTACTTGAATCTTCTCCTTTAACCAGTTGACAGGATTATAATCTCTCTCTATTGCTTAATGGTATTTTTTTTGATTGGTTGAAAGGAAATAAGAGATATGAACCAGAAAATTCTCAAGATTATGGTGGTATTGACAGTTGTTTTTTTATTACTCACAGGATGCGGGAGGGAGGAGGCGCAATCGCCGGCGCCAGAGCCTGCAAAGATATCCGGAGCGGAAAAGAAAAAAATCGTCATCTGTATGCTTCCCAAAAAGAAGGGGCTTCCTTATTTCTCGAGCTGCGCAGAAGGCGCGCAGGAGGCTGCAAAGGAACTGGGCGACGTGGAACTGATCTATGACGGACCAACGGACGGCTCCCCGGAAAAATCCGCGGGCATGATCGAAAAATGGACGCTCCAGAATGTTGATGCGATCGCCATATCCCCCAATGACCCGGACGTCCTTGCCCCAGCCATGCGCAAAGCCCGCGAAAAGGGTATCAAAATCCTCACCTGGGACGCAGACTCCCTTCCGGATACCCGGATGTTCATGGTGAACCAGGCAACGCCGAAAGAAATCGGTTACGCGCTTGTTGATACCATGGCAAAGGATATCGGCGGCGAAACTCCGGAAGGCGAGGTGGCAATCATCACAGCCACTCTCACAGCTGCGAACCAGAATGCCTGGATCAAATATATCAAGGAATGCGTCGAACAAAAATATCCCGGACTCAAGCTCGTGGCAATCAAGCCCTCAAACGAAGACCAGAAGCTGGGGTTCGAGGTTGCACAGGATCTCATGAAGGCATATCCGAATCTGAAAGGGATTTTCGCCATCAGCTCAGTTGCATTCCCCGCAGCGGCAGAAGCAGTGAAACAGTCAGGCAAGGCGGGAAAAATCCACGTGGAAGGCCTGGCAACGCCCAATGACATGCGGGAGTATGTGAAGGACGGCACGATCAAATCCGTGATCCTCTGGGACACGAAAGACCTGGGATATCTGACAATCCATGCAGCGCGGAACGCAGTCAAAGGCACGCTGAAACCCGGAGATGCCTCCATAGAGGCAGGAAGGCTCGGAAAGAAAAAGATCGAGGGCGACCAGATACTCCTCGGCAATATACTTGTGTTCACGAAAGACAATATTGACAAGTACAACTTTTGATTCGTGGTTTCCGCGCCGCGCCGTATCGCGCCAAAGGTGTGAGAAGGCGGGTGGGTTGTTAGATGTTAGATTTTGGATATTGGATTTGGGATGCTGGATATTGGCTTTATGCGAAGCGAAGCGACGATCCGCCAGCGGCGGATTTGGATACCCGCCACTGGCAACTTATCACTGACCACTAATCACTGGCCACCCTAAAGGAGATTAAAATTGAAAAATATTTTTCTGATATCAATCTTACTTCTGACACAGACAGGAGGCGTTATGGGTATCGCTCAGAATGAAAATGCAATGACACCTTGCGGACTCAGGTGCGAATATCACGCAAATCCCATCGGCATCACCGAGCGCACGCCGCGGCTCAGCTGGGTATTCCTACGCGAGGAAAATCCCAATAGGGGAAAACGTCAGACCGCATATCAAATCCTTTCCGCATCAAGCGAAACGAATCTTGCGAAAGACCAATCTGACCTTTGGGATACGGGAAAGGTTTTGTCAGATCAAAACAATCAGATTCCTTATGGCGGAAAACCTCTTGTATCGCGTGGGCAATGCTGGTGGAAGGTGCGGGTGTGGGATGAGAATGGAACCGAGTCTGCCTGGAGCGAACCGGCATTTTTCATCATGGGAATTCTTAATAAAGAGGAGTGGAAAGCAGAGTGGATCGGGTACGACGCGGGTAGGGATGCCTCGCACGGTCCTGGATTCGATAGCCTCGACTGGATCTGGTTTCCGGAAGGGAATCCCAAGAACCTCGCACCCCAGGGAACGCGCTACTTCCGCGCCTCCTTTTCGCTTCCGGAAAAGGCGGCCATCACAAAGGCAGGGATCTTCATAACAGTAGATAACAGCTTCTTTCTTTATGTGAACGGGAAGAAAGCAGGAAGCGGCCAGGAGTGGAACGAGTATTATTCCTTCGATCTTGCTCCCCTGCTCAACCCGGGAAAAAATATTCTTGCTGTGGAAGCGGTTAACAGGGAACCAAGCCCCGCGGGACTTATCGCTAAAATGATTGTGGAGTTCGCGTCGGGCGATCCTTTGATTCTCGCGACAGGTGACCAGTGGAAAACATCGGATCAGGAACTGGAAGATTGGTCGTCCCCGGAGTTCGACGACACAGTCTGGAAATCTGCCAGGAAGATCGGGAGTTTCCCATGCCAGCCCTGGGGAAACCTTGTTGCGAATCAGCTTTATCTTCCCCCTGCTGCGTATCTCCGCCACTTGTTTGTGTGCAGGAAAAAGGTGAAACGCGCCCTGGCTTGCGCCACAGCGCTTGGAACCTATGAACTCCACATCAATGGACGCCGCGTGGGAGAGGATTATCTCACTCCCGGATGGACCGATTACAACAAGCGGGTTTATTACAACACGTATGATGTCACAGACAATCTCCTCAAAGGCGAAAACGCCATTGCAGCAATCCTTGCAGACGGATGGTATGCGGGCTATTACGGATTCCATAAAAGTCGGAATCATTATGGAACTGATCCCCGCTTTCTTCTCCAGATGCATGTGGAATATGAAGACGGCACTGAAGAAATCATCACAACGAATAAAGGATGGAAAGCGTCAAAAGGCGCGATTCGCGAGGCGGATCTCCTGATGGGTGAAACGTACGATGCCCGTTTGGAAAAAACCGGATGGGATGACGCAGGTTATAATGATTCCGGATGGGATCAGGTAACGTCGGGCGTTGCGGAGAACTTCTCTCCGATCCTGGAGGCTTATCCCGGAAATCCAGTTCGGCTCATCGAAGAAATCCCTGCCAAAACCGTTGCCGAACCCAAACCCGGGATATTCGTTTTTGACCTCGGACAGAACATGGTGGGAGTGTCGCGGCTCAAAATCAAAGGCAAACCGGGCAGACCGATCATCGTCCGATATGCGGAACGCCTGAATCCGGATGGAACGATCTACACGCTGAACCTCCGGAGCGCGCGCGCCACTGACAGCTATTGTCCCAAAAGCGAAAAAGAGGAAACCTGGTCGCCCCGGTTTACCTTTCACGGATTCCAGTACGTGGAACTCTCCGGATGCGAGGGGCGCCCCGCGCTCGATGCAGTGACAGGCCTTGTCTTTCACTCCGACACTCCGCGTTCGGGAAACTTCGAATGCTCCGATCCTCTTGCCAACCAGATCTTCCATAATCTTCTCTGGGGACAAAAAGGGAATTACCTCGAGGCGCCGACTGATTGCCCCCAGAGGGACGAGCGCCTGGGATGGACAGGCGATGCCCAGGTATTCATCCGCACCGGATCCTTTAACATGGATATTGCAGCGTTTTTCACCAAGTGGCTCGTGGATCTTGAAGATGCGCAGCTGGAAAACGGATGCTATGCCGACGTTGCTCCCAGGCTCGACCTGGGCGGCGGGTCCCCAGCCTGGGCAGACGCAGGCATCATCTGTCCCTATGCCATTTACACGGTATATGGCGACAAGCGGATAATGGAAAAACATTACAGATCCATGACCCGATACATGAATTTTCTTGAGACCCGTGCCAGGGAATTCATCCAACCGGACACAGGTTACGGCGACTGGCTTTCCATCAACGCGAATACACCCAGGGATGTGCTTGCAACAGCATACTATGCGTATGTGGCTGAGCTGATGTCTAAGATCGCAGGAATTCTCGGAAAGAGCGATGACGCGGAGAAATATCGTCTCCTGTTTCAAAACATCAGGGAGGCATTCAACAAGGCGTATGTGAAAGAAGATGGAAAAATTCATGGCGAGACCCAGACGAATTACCTTCTCGCCCTGGATTTGGATCTCCTTCCTGAAGAAAAACGCGGAGCCGCTCTCGGGTATCTTGTGAGCGACATCGAGTCGCGCGGATTTCATCTCTCCTCCGGGTTCGTGGGAACGCGGCATGCCCTTCCCATTCTCTCCCGCCTTGGTCACAACGATCTCGCATACAAACTCCTTCTCACAGACACCTTTCCCTCCTGGGGGTACCCGATCAGGAACGGGGCAACCACGATCTGGGAACGCTGGGATGGGTGGACAAAGGAGCGGGGATTCCAGGATCCGGGAATGAATTCATTCAATCATTACGCCTTCGGCTCCGTCGGGGAATGGCTTTACGGATATGTCCTGGGCATTGATGCTGAAGAGCCGGGTTATAAAAAGATCATCATCCGTCCGCAGCCCTCGGAAAAATTATCATACGCAAGAGGATATTACGATTCCATTCACGGCAGGATATCATCAGAATGGAAGATGGAAGATGCGATCTTTCATCTGACGATTGAAATTCCGAAGAATACAACCGCAACGGTTTATATCCCAGCTAAAGACGCATCCGCAGTTTCCGAGGGAGGCAAACCTATAGCAAGCGCGGAAGGCGTGAAATTTCTCCGCCAGGAAAAAGACAGCATTTTATTTCACGTGGGATCGGGAGTATATTCCTTTATATCCAGGGATGGGAGTTTCAAATAATACATGCAGATCATACCCGCTCCTTATCATTTGAATGAAATTCATTGATTTCATATCGTCTTCTATTTAAATGGACTTGTTTATTTAAAGGAATATATCAAAGGATCGAGAAGGACCTATGAAAAAATTTCCGGATCTTCCTCAATTTAACATTCCAGAATCATTCCAGTCTTTAGATAGGCAAATGTCTCCTGAAGAGTACCAGGAATGGATTCAAAGAAACGTCGCCCTCCTTCAGGAAAAAGGCCTGTATGATAAATATCGCAAGGATCCGGATCGAACGCCGGTGGATGTGCGATTTAAAATTGTGGAATAACAGGAGGAAAATCGTGAACGCGCTTCAAATAAAACCCTGCGCAAAATGCAAATGGGACCTGGTGGCATTGGGCGAGGTGATGCTGCGTCTCGATCCTGGCGAGGGGCGGATCAGAACCGCGCGGGAGTTCCGCGTGTGGGAAGGGGGAGGAGAGTACAACGTGGCGCGCGGGCTTCGGAAATGCTTCGGGCTTCGCACTGCCATTGTGAGCGCGTTTGCGGATAATGAGCTGGGGCGGCTCCTCGAGGATTTGATTCTCCAGGGAGGGGTGGATCTATCCCATGTGAAATGGATGCCTTATGACGGGGTGGGGCGAAAGGTGAGAAACGGGCTGAACTTCACGGAACGGGGTTTCGGGGTGCGCGCGGCAAAAGGGGTGTCCGATCGGGGGCATACGGCTGCATCGCAACTCAAGCCCGGAGACATTGACTGGAAAAAAATCTTCAAAGAGGAAGGGGCGCGATGGTTCCACTGCGGTGGGATTTTCACCGCGCTTTCTGAAACCGCCCGGAAAGTGGCGGAGGAGGCGACGCGCGCGGCAAAAGAAAACGGCACGATCATCTCTTATGATCTGAACTATCGCTCCTCCCTGTGGAAGGATATCGGGGGAAAGAACAAGGCACAGGAAGTCAATAAAAGCATCGCTCCGCTTGTGGATGTGATGCTCGGAAACGAGGAGGACTTCAACGCTGCGCTGGGATTTGAGATTCAGGGAATGGATGATTCGTTTTCCAATCTCGATCCCGCGCTTTTCAAGCGCATGATCCAAAAGGCAGTGAAGGAATATCCGAACTTCAAGGCAGTGGCGACAACCCTTCGAAATGCCAAAACAGCCACGAGAAACGACTGGGGCGCAATCCTTTATTATGAAGGGAAATATTACGAGGCAATGCAGAGGATGGATTTGGAGATTTTTGACCGAGTGGGAGGCGGCGACAGCTTTGCCTCAGGGCTGATCTACGGTTTCCTTGCGGGAAAATCGCCGGAAGAATGCGTGAATTACGGCGCAGCGCACGGCGCGCTTGCCATGACAACTCCGGGCGACACATCCATGGTCGCTCTCGAAGAAGTGGAACAGCTGATGAAAGGCGAAGGCGCGCGCGTTGCGCGCTGAGAAAGATTTTTTTTGACATGATAAGGAGAAGCCTCATGAAGATCATTGAGTGGATTGAGAAGGCGCGGATCATTCCGATCGTTTCCCTCGATAAAGAGGAGGATGCGATTCCCCTGTGCAACGCCTTGAATGCGGGGGGTCTTCAGGTTGTGGAGATCACGTTCCGCACTCAAGCTGCAAGCGAGGCGCTCCGGATTGTGAAGAGAGAGTTTCCCGGATTTTTGCTCGGTTCAGGAACCATCACAACGCTCAAGGAACTGGAGGGTTGTGTTTCCGCGGGCGCGCAGTTCGCAGTGGCGCCGGGTCTCAATCCTGCTATCGTGAAAAAGGCGCAGGAAATGGGTTTCCCGTTCTTTCCAGGTGTGTGCACACCCACAGAGGTGGATTCAGCCCTGGATCTGGGATGCGCGATTTTGAAATTCTTCCCTTCGGAAATCATGGGAGGAGTGAAGATGCTCTCCGCAATTTACGCCCCGTTCAAACATCGCGGCGTGCGCTTCATTCCAACGGGAGGGATCAACGCCAAAAATCTCAAAGACTATTTATCTCTTCCCTGCGTTCTTGCGATCGGCGGGAGCTGGCTCGTGGAAAAATCCCTGATCCAGGATAAAGCGTGGAACAAAATCACGGAACTTACACAGGATGCAGTAAACGCTTGTCCAATGAATATAAACCACCCGTAAAAATCAAGATCGCCCCAAAAATCAAAAAAACATTTTGCCACAAAAACCCACGATAATACACAAAAAAGGATTTTATTTTGTAAGTCCAGCGCGGAGTTCTTGAAGTTTATCTAATATTTCTGGGGCGTTCTTTAATTCACAAAGCGGCGCCAGGTTTTCGAATATATATTTCCAGTCCAATCGGACTCCTTGTCTGATCATGATTCCTTCAATATCCGCCCAATCTTTGTTTCGCGAGGCAAAAGCCTTTAAAACAACAAGGTCTTCCGCAGAACAGGTAATAAGGGTGGCATCTGGCGTGAAGGAAAATGGCGTGGCGCGCTGAACAAGATTTTGCTCAAAGGGCAGGGCGCCGAGAGAAATATCAATATCAATTCCATTCCGAGCACGGAGCAGGAGGACCCTGTTTTTTAAAGCAAAATCCTCAGCATCGGGGACGCGGCTTTGAAAAAAGCCGATTAATTCCCGGATGAACAATTCCTCCTTTCCAAAACCGGTAAGCAATGTTGCATCCACATCCTGTGTGATTCGCGGCTCCCCCCATCGAAGGACCGAAAGGGCGCCAATAAAGCAGAAAGACCAACCCTTTTCTTTGCAGAAGGACTGTATTTCCATTGCAGCCTGGAGTTGCGGGATCATTGACGCGCCTTCCGGAAGAGTCTTTGCATCTCAATCATTCCGCTCGTATTTCTGGGGCGGTGAAAAAGGGCGCCCAATTCCAACATTCCGAGAACAGCCTCGCGTCTCTCTTCATAATTGAATTCACGAAGTTCTTTCCTTCGAATCTCCTCAAGCGCAACTTCGGCCCTCTTCCATGCCTCCACCCATTGTGCCATTTCTTCTTTTTCGATTTCCAATTTTCGATTTTCCCCGGATTTTAATTTTTCAAGCACCTGGTTTTTCACCCGCAATATTCAGATAAATATACCAGGATTGCCATATTCATTTCAAGGGGAATGATCTCCTCAATGCTAATGAAAAATGTTTACCAATCCGATTGGTCGGTTTTCTCAATATTGGATACCTGGTTATTGGTGATATATACAAAGCGCTCAACAATCTTTCTAGCATGAGCACCCCTTCCATATCCATAGACCCATCTCTCTGTTTCTGCAGTTTCCACAAACATACCCATTGGCGCTCCGAGCAAGTCAATAACCTGCTGTTTTGTCATTCCTTTTTGAACCTTTCCGAATCTTTCTTCAGAAAAGGCAATGGAATACCCGTAAGTAGTCCTGAATGCAGATGGCATTGGGGTATATAATTGATTATCCTGTATATAATAATATTTGGGCCATCCCCAAGATCCCTGATGTGACATTTCAATCTCAGCCAATTTGCCTTGGGAAAAATAGAGAATTCTGTTCTCAGAAAAATATAAATTAATATCAGAACTTGCTTGTCTAAAACGATGCGGCTCCTTAATCTTTTTAAGCCCATAGCACCAGATATCCCAGCTGGCAGATGTCGCTTTTCCAAGGGGATTGCCCAACTTGTACAATACATCTTCCTCGCTCATCCCAATTTTAAGCTCTTGAAATTCCTTATCAATGAACATTTCCATGCTGGATGGCTTTTTGGGCATGAGAAACGACATTCTGAAATTTTGGATCTTCTTTATTCCATCTGTTATCCGGACAAAGAACAAAGCAAACAACCCCATAAAAACAGCAAGAGCAAATACAGTAATATAAATCAGTATCCTTATTCTCTTCTCGGGATTTTTCAGTTTCACCATGAACAATTGAATACTACCTTTTCCAAAGGATATCAACGTTTACATATCCCATTTGTGGGATTTCTCTATCTTGGATACCTGGTTATTGGAAAAAAATATAAAACGTGCAACAATCCTTTTATCTTGACAACCGCTTCCATATCCATAGACCCAGTTCTCTGTTTCTGTCGTTTCCTTCTTTATATCCATTGGCTCGCCGAGCAAGTCAATAACCTGTTGTTTTGTCATTCCTTTTTGAACCTTTCCGAACCTTTCTTCAGAAAATGCAATGGCATATCCATAGTAAACTCTGCCCCTGGGAATACCATATGGAGATGAGCTTAAGCAGTTATTACTGATATAATAATATTTTGGCCATAAATGAGATCCCTGAAGGGACATTTCAATCTCCGCCAATTTACCTTTAAAAAAATAGAGAACTCTGTTATCAGAAACGTCAAAATTGAAGATAATTCCATGTTCCTGAACTGGATATTTAATCTTTTCAAACATGTAACACCAAACATCCCATTCACATGATGTCGCTTTTCCAAGGGGTTTTCCCAATCTGTATAAAACTTCTTTCTGACTCATCCCAATCTGAAGATTTTGAAACTTAACATCAGTAAAGATTCCCAAGGCGGATGGCTTTTTAAGAGAGCGCTGTGAAATTTTAACATCATGGATTTTCTTTACTCTATTCCTTATCCAGACAACAGGCAAAACAAGGATCCCCAAAATAACTGCAAGAACCAATCCGTAAATAAAAGTCCGAATCTTTATTCTCTTCTTGGGATTTTTCAGCATATCAGGAATTGATCCATATCCTTTATATATTCACATATTATGAAATATTATATCTCAGATGGTATCCGTGCAAGGAGAAACTGGTAAGGCTCGTTTCCTTCATCCGCAAGGCTATCTTCGTGCGCCAAGATTTTGTAACCGCATCCGGATACAAGGCTGTAGAGTCCCAATTTCGAATATTCACGGAAATGATACTTTTGCCTGTACCAGTAAGGCCTCAGGCTGAGGGCTTCAATATTCATCCACGGAACTTCAATATACAGGAAACTTTCCTCCTTTATCACGCGTTTCAGCCCTTCCAGAAATCCGGCGTCGTCACGGACATGTTCCAGGATATGAGATAACACGACCAGATCAAAAGGGGTCCCGAGTTCGGAAATGTTTTCCGCGGGAAGCCGTTTAAATTCCAGGTGGGGGTATTGCTGCCTGGCGATCTGAATCGTGTTTTCGGATAAATCTATCCCAAGGGTACGGAATCCGTGTTTGTGGAGGAGTTCGCAGAAAGATCCGGTTCCGCACCCCACGTCCAGGGCCGTGGGACGGAAGCCAAATGCGTCGCATGGTGGCAGTCCCACTTTTTTCATATTTCGCAGCCTTCCGGATTGATAGGTTTCTCTGAGGCTGTTCCAATCCGGGCGCTCGTCCGTCATCTCGACAAAATGGCATCCGGAACCATAAACATCATCTTCATCCTGTGCCGTAAATCTGGAGGACATGATTATTGTGGCGTCGTTCCTGCATTGCTCGATCAGAAAGGGATGTTTTAAAAGCGTCATGCGATTTTCGTGTTCACATTTCTCCGGCAATGGTGGGTGTTGAAGATCATAGCCTGGATCCTGAATCATTCTCCTTGCGAGAAGATTTTGTTCCTCCCTGTCCCGCCTTTCAACGAAACGATTCAGAAAAATACGGAGAATTTTTCTCCTGATTCTGGAAAAGAGAGATCCACTATAGATCTTTCCATCCCCATGAACGATGAATTTTGGGTGCGCCCGATTTTGCGTGAATGCTTTCCGCGATGACTTATACATTCCCGGATCCGGATGAATCTTTCCGGAATATAACAAAACCGATGCATCAGGTGCGGGGGCAATCCCAAGGGAGGAAAATTCGACAATTTCCAGGGAATGGATCTTCTGAATTTCAATGATCTGGGGAACATCCCTTAAGAGAGATTCCCTGCCCAGATGAGATGCCAGGCGGATCTTCATCCGCGGGGAAACGGACAAAACCTTTTCAAGGAAATTGAGCAAATGATTGTTCGTCGAGACATGAAACAAATCAAGAGATTCAAAACCATCAAACGGGTATCCATGAATCCTTGTCTGATAATACATTTTTTCCAGAAAATATGTGATCCTGCAGTACATGCTCTCTCTCATTTAACATTGAACATTTTGAATTTTATATTTTTCATTTTAAATTGTCATCTTCCCATCCAGCCGCCGTCAACAACCAGGATGGCGCCGTTCACATAATCCGAAGCTGGCGACGAGAGGAAGATAACCGCGCCGGCGAGATCCCCAGGCGCGCCCCAGCGACCGGCAGGGATGCGTTCCAGGATCGCCTTGCTTCGCTTTTCATCTGCGCGAAGCACTGCGGTATTGGCTGTGGCAATATACCCGGGCGCAATGGCGTTCACATTCACGCCCTTCGATGCCCATTCATTGGATAGGGCCATAACGAGCCGCGCCACGCCGGATTTCGACGCTGAATATCCTGGAACCGTG
>Ga0315277_10007673_pt1 | contig 13969 bp, 14 predicted proteins | sample YL17G05_15_MG_FD_203695 | JGI IMG/M metagenome (GOLD analysis project Ga0315277, IMG submission 203695) | Sediment microbial communities from Yellowstone Lake, YNP, Wyoming, USA - YL17G05_15 | ecosystem: Environmental > Aquatic > Freshwater > Lake > Sediment | place: USA: Wyoming | collected... | reverse complement strand
AAGAACGGCGTCCTGCGCCCGCTCTTGGTCACAAAGTCGCCGAACGTCAACACGTTCGACCGAACCATGAACTCGATGAACTCCTGTTTGTACGTTTCCATCGCCTACTCCCCGCTTTGCCGCTTCGCTTCCTCCCACAGCTCGTCCATCTCCCCCAGTGTCATCTCCGAAAGAGCCCTGCCCTTCTCCCTGGCCCGCTTCTCGATGCAGCGGAACCGCTCCGAAAACCGCGCGCAGGCCGCCTGCAGCGCTTCCTCGGGCTGAACGTCCATACGGCGAGAAACGTTCACCAAGGCAAAAAGCAGATCCCCCATTTCCTCAAACAGCCGCCGCCGACGGTTCGGGTTCTCCTCGCGCGGCTCGAACTCATGAGCCAACTCCTCGAACTCCTCGCGCACTTTCCCCATGGTCCCCGCCACGTCCGGCCAGTCGAACCCCACCCGCGCCACCTTCTCCTGGACGCGGTGGGCCTTTTGCAGCGCCGGCAAATGCCGAGGCACTCCGGACACAAGCGACTCGTCCCCCTGCTTCTCCGCCTTCTCCCGCGTCTTGATCTCCTCCCAGTTCTCCAGCACCTGCGAAGCGGTCTCCGCCACGGTCTGGCCGAACACGTGGGGATGCCGCCGAATCAACTTCGCGCAGATCCCCTCCAGCACCTCCTCGATGCCAAAGCGCTTCTCGCGCTGCGCCAGCGCCGAGTGAAAAACCACTTGCAGGGCAACGTCTCCCAGCTCCTCCTTGAGATGCTCGAAATCCTCCGTCTCCACCGCGTCGCAAACCTCGTATGCTTCTTCGATCAGATACTGCCGCAGCGAACCGTGGGTCTGCTCCCGATCCCACGGGCAGCCGCCCGGACCCAGCAGCCGCTCCATGATCCAGCACAGCCGGTCGAAAGGATTCGCCGGGGCTTGAGCGGGAAGAAAGGATGCGAACTCGGTCATGGGGCCTCCGCGGGACCAGAGGGCGGAAAAAGACGTCCCGCGAAATGACTACCATAACCGGGAATCCCGAAAGATTCAAGAGCGCATTTTTCTTTTGTCGCGCATTTCCCTTTTGTCATGGACATTGGGAAAATGTGAGATCCCCTTGAGAAAATTTTGAGAAAATTTCCTCTTGACCCGTTAGCGTATTTTTGTTACACATAAGTTCCTGTATGTATGGATGACGTTTTCACCCAGAGTACGGGATCCTGTTGAGGCGGACGGCGTGTATAGAGAAAAGGGGGATAGTGGAAGGGAGGTGATGCCGATGAAAACCTATCGCATTGCGATTGCGGCGGCGCTGGCGGTGGTTGTTTTCGCGTTGTATCACGCGGCGCCACAGCCCAGCGCGCTGGGAACGGCGGATCTTGTCGGCTTGGCCCGGGCGGCCGGCTCGTATGAGCGGGGGATTTGTGCGGCGAAGTTCGATCAGCCGTACACTTGCGACCTGGTCTGTGATCGTGGACGCGACGACTGCTTCCAACTCGGACTAGTTTGCGAGTGCGCACAGGGCGTCGAGTACGGGTGTGAGGACTGGACCGAAGCCTGTCCTGGGTTGAGATGGGTTGAACAGGACAATGATTGCACCTACGATGTAACCGCCTGCCAATTACTTACAGGTTATGATTGGGTAACTGATTGGAGGTGGGATTGCATGTATACAATCCCCTAGCAGGCCTTTTCCTGGAACCCTGGTTCCTGAGGAAGAAAAGGGATCGCCGTCCGCCTCAAGAACTCGCCTCCCCGGCCATTCAGAAGGAGAAAGAAGCCATGAGGATTCGAATACCCCTTGCCCTTTTCATGAGTTTATTGTCAACAACCATCTCCATGGCGCAGAACGCCGCTCTGCAGAAGGTTATAGACGGCATTCGCTATAACGACCAACTCGCCTCCAGTTTGGATTTGGGATACGAGATAAAGAGCATCGTCGTGAAGGGTGCCCCCTACCTGTCTCCCGGCAATAACGAGACGAACCGGACTCAGAAGGGGCGGCTGCAGTGGGTCCCAGGCAAGTACAAGCATGTTTACCAAGGCGTGGCATCCCATCCTCAGACTTTGGACAAGACCGAATCCCGTTACAAGCCGCTGGTTCACGAAGTCGAGGGGATTGACATGAAATGGGTGATGGAGCCTGAACCGAATGAGTACCGGTATGCTTTCACAAGATCCTGGGACGAAAAGGTAGCCATGGAATTCCAGCATACAAGATCCGAGGCCATTATCCGCCCGTCACCTCGTGGACGCGTCCAAAATCCTCTCTCGAAGGGAGTGAAAGTCGCTCGAAGCGACAAATCAGACGGTTTACTCGATTTCGATCTGATAGACTGGCAAGACGTCGCAGCGGACAGTGTGGATGGCGTGGCATGCCAGAAAATCGAAGGCGTTCATAGGCACGATAAAGACAAGACACGCTTGTGGGTGGACCCGGCGCGCGGGTACCGGATGATGAAGATGGAACGAGAATCTCTCATTGGGGAGGACCTTGGGGAAGGGCGCTTTCGCGGCTGCATTGCAATGGGGGTATTCCAGACCAAAGAGATGACAGAGGCAAAGCCCGGCATCTGGATCTCCACGCGCATCGAAAGCGCCGCCTATTGGATAGATACATCAGGCACGAAGACTCTTCTGGACAAGACCGAAACCATTGTGAAGATCCTCGGGGTGAATGAACCGATCGCGGACGAGGTTTTCCATCCCGGAATTCCCAACGGATACCACGTCATGGACATGGTGCTCGGGAACCACTATTCCGTTGGCCGGGATTTCTCGGGCAACGATTTTAAGGAGCAGGCACTGGAATTGAAAGCCGCCGTCAAAGGTGCCGAGCCTTCCCCCGTGCCGATCCGCACCCCAAGAACGCCGGAGAAAGCCGCCACGCCCTCGTCGGCCCAGGTGAAGCCGGTATCCGCTCCCCCTTCCGCTGCCGGGAGTGCCCGGGGAACAAAGGATTTGACGTTTGTGTATTTCGCGCTTGGGCTGGTCGGAGGGCTGGCAATTGTCGGTGCTGTGATGTATCGGAAAAGGGGACGCTGAACAAGGATTGGGGAATATGTCAATAAGATGGATAGGAATTCTCGCGCTCTTGACCGTAGCGCACGGTCTGCTTATTCCTCCTACGTGCAACGCGGCGGAGGAGGATGCGTGTGTGCGTTTCGACGGACCGCCGCTGACTACGTGTGGCCCGGAGGCGATTGGGCTATACCTAGCAAGCCGGGGGCATCCGGTGTCCGAGAAAGAGATTGTTGCGGTGACTTCTTTCCGTCCGGAGAGCGGCGGAATGACCCTTGAGGGAATCGTGCAAACCCTGGCGCATTTCGGGGGAAAAAACTCCGTCCAGAGGATTTCACCCGCTCATCTGACTAGGTTGGGCAAACCGTGCATCGCCTTTCTGGATTTTGGCCACGCCTGCCTGGTACAGGCCTCGAGAAAGGGAAACATCTGGGTGAAGGAGGCCGGGAGAAAGCCGCAACTTGTCGCTCCGGGAGAATTCGCTAAAGTGTGGAGCGGTATCGTGGTGGCACCTGACGTGCGCTCGTTGGGGCGCTACCTTCTGAGCGCACTCGCTGGTTGTCTTTGCATCTTGCTCCTATCCAGCGTGGCGTTTCCACTCCGCGCGCCTAAGTCAAAGGACCCAACCCGAGAAAACGGAGCAAAGGAAGTATGATTCTCCGCTCAAGAGCATTCTGGATTCTCATATGGATATTGGGGGCCGCTTGCCCTTCTCCTTCAGCCCCGGTGATAGGCGATTTTCCCCGGGAGTCGAGGACAGAAGCTTCCCTCCAGTTTGAGTCCCAAGAAGCCGATCTAGGGCCTCGCTTAGCCGGGGAGAATTTCGAGGTGGTCTTTCGCTTCAGGAACAAAGGTGACCATTCGATCCATCCGTTAGCCCTCAAGAAGTCATGCACTTGTATCAAGCCTGCTTTTGAACCCGAAATCATAGAAGCGGGTGCGAAAGGCGTTCTTCGAGTAAAGGGATATGTGGACACGCGGCAGAATACGGGTGGCAAATTCACTTACATGGTGCTTGCCCGTTGCGAGGACCAGCAGCCCTCCCTCGTGCGAATCAAAGGCCAAGTGTTGAAAGGACTGCAAGTCTATCCCTCCATGATCCAGGCAAAAGGCTTACCCGATCAAGCGGTTGTCAGGGTGCCTGTACGGTTTCTGTTCAATGAGGAGCCTTTGCCAGTGAAAGGCGTTCGAAATCTTCCGCCCGGAGTGGAATTGGAGTTGATGGAACCTTGCGGGAGTGGCGGTTCGAGCGAGTGGTTTTTCGTGCTCAATGTGGCCCTTCTTCCCACTCACTTCCACTACAATCTCCAGATGGTTCCATCGAGCAGCAAGCCGGATGTTTTCCAGTACCAACTAGAAGGAAGTGTTGACCGGGCTTTCGAGCTCTATCCGAATCTCATCTTTTTCAACGATGTGGTTGTGGGTCATCCAACAACACGCACATTGGACGTTGTGCAATTACGAGATGATAGCGAACTGCCACTTCTCCAAGTAAAGATAAACGAGGAGCTCACTTGCACCCCCCTTCGGAAGCCGAACGGCAAACTCCAATTAGTATTCGTCGTCACTCCCATGAGAATTGGGTACACTCGCGGAACCGTGAGGATCCCTGTTCAAGTTGAACACGTCAGTCGGGAACAGGTCATCCCGTTTTCCTACGATGCCCATGAACGAGGAAAGGGAGAAGACCTCTCGGAGGGCATGAGTACCGGAAACCGAGTCGTGATATCCCAGAGAAACCGGTCCGACACGCTCAGGTGACGCAAAGGATAAAGAGTCATTACTCGCCGAGAGCAGTAATCGCCGATGTTGTGCCCCCCCCGTTCCATTCTGCGTTTCGTTCCGCTTCTGTTCTCGCGCGATATATCCCCCGAACCTGAGAGACGCGCCCCTCAAAATCAGTCAACCCAAAACCCCAAAAAACCAAGCGCAAACGGAGCGCATTTTCCTTTACTTGCCCGACCGATAACGGTTACTCTTACAGCGGCATTCGTGATAGAAAGGTTCATTCCGGCTGCGATCATGCGGATTCTATTCATTGGGGACGTCGTGGGAAGACCCGGACGCAAACTGGTGGCCGGTTTCCTGCCCGAATTCCGCCGCCGGCGCGAGATTGACTTCGTCATCGCCAACGGCGAAAACGCCGCCAGCGGAAAGGGACTCACCGGCCCCGTGGCCGAGGAACTCTTCGCGGCGGGCGTGGACGTTCTCACCGGCGGCAACCACACCTGGAAGAACAAGGATATATACAAGATCATCAATGAAGACCCCCGCGTCCTCCGCCCCGCCAACTACCCCCCTGACCCCGCCGTGCCCGGCCGCGGCAGCGAGCTCTACCGAGTTCCCGGCACCGACACCATGATCGGAGTGGTCAACCTGCTCGGGCGGGTCTTCATGGCCCCCGTGGATTGCCCCTTCCGCACCGGTAAGGCCATCGTCGAGAGGCTCCGCAAGACCACCCCCCTGATCATCGTGGATATACACGCCGAAGCCACCAGCGAGAAACTCGCGCTCACCTGGCACCTGGATGGCCTTGTCACCGCCGTCATCGGCACCCACACCCACGTGCCCACCGCCGACGAGCGTATCACCGCCGCCGGCACCGCCGCCCAGACCGACGCGGGAATGACCGGCCCCTACGACGGCGTGCTGGGCGTCCGCAAAGACCTCATCCTCCAGACCATGATCTCGCTGATGCCGGTCCGGCACGAGCTGGCCGAGGGCGACCTGCGCCTCTGCGGATTGCTCGTGGAGGCCGATCCCGCCACGGGCCGCGCCCTCGCCGTCGAGCGAATCTGCCATCGCGAGGGATGAGCCGGCAGCCCGATACGCAACGCGCCCCGCACTCCCCGGCCAGCACGCTCTGGTCGCTGTGGTTGAAAGCGTGCTTGAGGTACTGGAGGCCGACCATGAGGCGCACGGGCTTGGCTTGGCGTCCCGTGCCGCTGAAGAAGGGCTGAGGGTTATTCTCGAAGACCAGCCAGTCAGGAGAAGAGAATCCCGCTCTTCGCAATTCCGTCTCCGCTACAACGCCGAAACCCAAAAGATCAGGCCAGTCGTACAGAGCAGTGCGAAGGCCGGCACTTCATAGGCTATCCTGTTGGCGCCGAGGACGGTGACAAGCAGGCAGTAGGCAAGGAGCAGACACCACAGCAGGAAGACGGTCTGAGCTGCGGGATGAACAGCCCCAGCCTGGGTCCACCGGCCATGCATGATATGGGAGAAACCCGTTGTCAGGCCGCAAGAGGGACATCGTTCCATGCCGGTGACCCGGCAAACCAGACAACCCGGCAATCCAAACCGTTTGTGAGTGCCGACGCCGGACGGCTCGGGTTGCACGAGGGCGCACAGACCCAGCCAGGCGGTCATAAGGAAGGCAATGCCGAGATGCAACGCCCTATTGGCCCGGCGCGAAATCGGCGGGCGCCATGACTCAGGGATTGTCCACATGAACCACTCCGCCCTGGTCCCGTCTCAGAAGAACCGCCAGGGGCCAACCGCCTGGCTCTTCATCCTGTTGGCAACGACCAAGCTGTCAATCAGGAGAATGAGATTGCAGGGAATCAGTATGGGAAGTATAATCAAGCCGATGCCGCAGGTACAAGCGATGAATCCCCAGGCCAGAAGGGTCATCAGTGTGAACACGATGCCCTTGCCCGTTTGGCCCAGGTAGAAGTATTGGATTCCCGGGCACAGTAACGAGAAAAGGAAAGTCAGAAGGAGGCTCTTCTCGGCCGGGCCGATCAGACCCGCGCTCCCTTGAGGGGGGGCCTGCATCTGTACGACAATGGTTGGTCCCGGCGCGGGTTGGGCCGCGGCCGGTTGCGGCTGCGCCGCCGGCCGGGCGAATCTCTGTTGCGCTCCCGCCGCCGGGACCGTCACCGGCGAACCGCAGTTCGGGCACTTCCCCGTTTTGCCCGCGAACTCGTCTTTCACTCCGAAGTTCTTGCCGCAGGTCCCACACTTGACTTCGATCATGTCGGTGTCTCCTTTGCTGATTTGTTGGTTTTCCTCGTTCATTGCCTCGCGCTTATCAGCTGACGCAAGACAGGCCGTTGTTCTGATAGACAATCCATTGATTGCCGGGTGACCAAGAGTGAAAGTCCCCCTCGGCGCATAATCGAATGGCGGCATCCATCACTTTCTTGCGTTTCTTTCCCACTCTTTCTGCAACTCTTGGAAACCAGTCTCGGCCTTCCCGTGAATCCACCGAGCCAGGACCACGTTTTCGACCACTGGCGCGGCGATCCCCACTACACTCACGGCCACGGCCGCGATGGCAAGGCCTTTTCGCGCGCGTTGGACCAATGCGACAATGAGCGCGGCGAGAGAAAGGAGAAAAGCGGGGACAGTGGCGAGAAGCCCCAACAAGCCCACAACCGGCAGGAGCGAAAACGGAAGTCCGAGTCCTCCGAGAACAAGCGCGATGATGGCCAGCACGGTAACGGCGGTTGAGCTGCGCAAGGGCATGGCGTGGCGCGGCGTGGCGGAGACTCCCGCCCGTTGGGTGTTCGGTGAGGAAGGCGCGGCGTTCTTAGCGGGAATCTCCTCAAACTCAACCAACTCCACCGCGCCCGAGGCCCCCGCCGGTGCGGGAAGTTCCTCAAACTCAACCAGTTCCACAGTGGACTGAAAAGCCGCCTCGGGAGGGGCGGCGGGAACCGGCGCAGGAGGCTGCTGGGGCGGAGATGCGCAGTAGGGGCACTCGCGAAGGCCGCGCCGGTAGATCAGGCCGCAGTGCCAGCAGACCCCGTGCCGTCTGTCGGAGAAGTCCTCTCCGGTCGCGCGCCGCACGGCTTCTCTGTAACGGAGCCATTTGGCCATCCCGGCTCCCGCGAACAGGACGGCGATGAGGGCCGAGGCGCCGCAGACCGCCAGGCAATAAACCGAATACTTGGAAATGTCGTAATTGGTGAGGTAATCAATACACTCCGTTACAATGCCGGGAAACGCCACGGCCGCCGCCAGACCCGCAAGAAGGAGAAAGAACAGCGCCAGGCATGATGGGAAAAGGAGGCCGGGCCTGCGGGATTTTGCCTGTTCGATCAGGTTCTTGTGTTCTTTGTCGCATTTCGCCAGGCGGTCGGCCCATTGAGATTCCCGCGGATTCCGGCGAATCGCTTCGGAATACAGGTAGATGGCCGCGCGCAACGCCCCGGCCTTCTCGTGGCAATAGGCCATTGCCGCTATGGCGGTTGCGTTCGATTCCTCGTCCCGGATCACGGGGCGAAGCAACTCGATTCCCTTTTCCGGTACGCCTTGCTTTGCCAGTTGTGCCGCGCGGGAGCAGATTTCCTGATTCATGGGATCAACTTTCCCTTTGCCGGCTCCGTGGACAGAATGATCGCGTCCTTTCCTCTGGCGATCTGTGTCAAGACACTCTCAAGCCTTTTGCTGTGGACCGCTGCGATGCCGAGTCTGGCCGGAAAGCCGAGGATCGGCGGTCGCCGTGGATCGCTCGTCTCGTTGCCACGCCTTGGCGGGCGGCTCTCCGGAGAGCCTCGGATCGGCATCCGGCACGAACTCAGTGGCCCATCTCGTCCGCGCCATGCTTTTCGCGAGCAGGCCGGCGACTCCCAGAACGGCGATGATCGCGACCGCAATCCCGAGACCGTATAGGAGGTAAGGTGGATTCGACTTGCGCCAGACTTCCTCCTTGTGCTGCCGAATGGAAAGTTTAACGGCCTTGAGCAGGCTCTCATGCAGGTTCTTGGTGTTACGAACCTTGATCACCTCCCCCCCGGTCTTGCTGGCCAAGCCCTCTAGGTTCTCGAAGAAGGGAAGATGCTCGAGGGGAACGCCCAGCGGGAATACGAGCGGGTAAATATGAACCGGATCGAGGTCCTGCGCGGTTTGGGCCACTTGCTCGGAAGTGAATCGCTTTGGAAGGAACGGCAAATCCACTGCGATCGGGAAAAGCATCTTGGCCGCGCCTTGACGCCAACCCATATTGATGCTCTGCCCGTCCACGGGTTGGTTCATGGCGTACATCATGCCGGAATAGAGGTCCTCGGTAAGCTTGTCGGTCACCTGGAGGCCGTTCACTTCATTGCGAGTAGGTTCTGCGTCCGAAGACAACCTCTGCGTGTCAAAGTCGCCCGTTGGGCCTGGCGGCGTTTTTGTCGGGTCTGGCGGCGGGTTGGTCGGATTTGGCGGCGCATTTGTCGGGCTTGCCGAATGAAACCCGACAAACCCGACGTGAACATCGATCCCTTCTTCTAGCCCCAGTTTCGTCAACGCCTCTTGGACCGTCCGGAACTCCTCTTTCACCCCCTCCACGCCCTCCGTCCCACAACTGTAAGGAAGGAAAACGACGTCAAGCATGCCCTGGGCTCTGGAAGAAAGCGAAACATCCTCCGTATCTAGTTTATCAAGTGGCCAGCGTAGGTCCTCAAGGATCAATTCTGAGGACTGCACATTCAGGAACAATGGCTGGTCACAGCTGATCTCAGCTTCTCCGGGTTGCTCATCGAACACTTTCGTGAACTCGTCCCGGAAGTCACTAGCGGTGGGCTGGATAGGATTAGCCTCTGGTAGAGTCAAGGAAATCCACTCTTGAGCAAATGGACAAACAGGAAGCTTTACGATTGGGATATTAGCGAAATGATGAAAATACAGTGCGGGCGTAGCCACCTCCGGTCCGTCGAAACGCACGTCCACCTGTGTAATCCGTCGCTTCGAATCTCGAACGATCCGGAGAACAACATCATCGAACAAGGCCTGTTTGGCGGCTTCTTTTAACCTATCTCGTTGAATATCATCCGCGATTGCTCCCAAAACGAGATCGGTACCAATCCCCACTGCCATCAGCTCGAGCCCACCACCAACCAATGCCACTGTCATGACTACGCTTGCCACCGAACTCCCGATTCTTAAGTCCTTGTCCAGGGTTGGATCAGGCATTCCTAGTTTTATCAGATTTACATAGGTTCCCGCATAGAGCGCGGCTTCTCGCTCACTCAATTTTGGAATCGTATCGGAGAACACCTTGGCCAATATATCGGTGATTTTGGACTCTGCAACCGACATCGTGATGTTTTCCGATAAGGGTTCCTCGCGCAGAAAGACTTGTTTGACAGCACTAGTATGACCCTCCCATGCTAGGCGACCAAGCACCTGGGAGTTCGTAATAAGCACAACTAAGGCATTATCGGCCTTTGCCCCAGTATCTCCTTTGCGGACAGAGGTGTATGTCCGGTTGGCGCTGAGATAGGTGTAGCGTACCCCCAGTTGGTAGTGATAGGTGCGTCCTTTTTGCGCCGGGTCATCACTGACTGGGTCAGACATACCTTGCATGGATACGACACTCCACACCCCACGATCCACTCCCTCGCCGGAATCAGGAACAGGAGGAAACAAGATCTCCTGCTTTGTCCCGGAAGCTTCAGAGGGAGACCTTCCCGTATCCCAAAAGAAACCATTATCATCAAACTGAACAACTGTTGATGCCGTTACGGCATATCGACCTGGCGACACGTTCGGAAAGGTTATCGTCCTTTCCCCAACGGGCAGACACTGAGGTGGAATCTTCAGCCCCGGGTCAGAGAGACTTGTGACCACGACAGCAACACGTGGCACATCCTTTGCACGTTGTACCCAATGCCCAATGTTGTCCTGATTAGGCGGTGGGAGTTCTGTGTTAGTACGAACCTCCCAGAAGGGAACTTCTCGCCCACCGACAATCGCTTGTCGTTCCCATACCGGTTGAACATCAACAGTTGATCCGTACTCATTCAGAACTGTTACTATCATTTCCTCGGCTCGGGCGCGATTGACTCCACCAAACAGCATCAGCAAAAGGGCGATCCAAGATGCTAGTAGCATTCTGGTAATCTTGGTCATGGCATCGCCTTTCCCATCTGCTGCTCTTTTCGAGGATCGCCGCTATGTCGTCTTTTCCTTTGCTGATATACCGCTGGATTCAAAGCCACGCCAGCAGTTGTTTCTTCTTCGCCTCGAAATCCTCCTGGGTGATAAGTCCATCGTCGAGAAGGCCCTTGAGTTCGCGGAGTTTGGCCTTGACTTCATCCATCCTCGGTTTGGCGTCGGCGGCGCCACCGGCGGACGGACTTGGTTGGCCCGCCATATCCTTAACGATGCCCATGGCGGCGGCGATGCCGAGTCCGGCTGCCAGCCCTTCGCCCGCCGCGCTGCCGGGTTGGCCCGCCGCGTCGCGCAGCGAATCCGTCCGCATCACGCGCTCATAATGACCCACTTCGTCCTGGCCCACGGCCCGTGTGCCCGCCGCGCGGTTGATCGCGTCCTGCACCTCGGGCGGGACCGTGATGGCTTCGACGATCAGGTCCACCAGCGCCAAGCCGTACTGATCGAATTGGTCGTGCACCGCCTGCTTGACCTTGACCGCCAGCTCCTCGTATTTCTGGGCCAGATCAAGCACGGAGGTCATGACGGACGGGATGGTCTGCGCCAGCTTCGACACGATAACCTTGCGCATGTACTGTTCCACGGCGTAGGTGGTTTCCAGACCCTGCGTTCCCACCAGCGTGCGAAGGAAGACGCGGGGATCGCCGACGCGGACCGCGAAGCTTCCGTTTGCCCGGAGATTGACCATTCGGAACTCGCTGTCACGGAACAAGATGGGCGAGGAGGTTCCCCACCCTAGATCCGTGAAGGTCTTCAGGGCGACGTAGTAAACGTAGGAACGGAAAGGGGACTTGCTGAGGGTGACGAGGTTGAGCAACTTGCTCAACACGGGGAGGTTTTCGGTGGAGAGGGAGTGGCGGCCCGCGCGAAAGCCGTCCGTCGGTTTGCCGTCGTGGAAAAAGACCGCGACTTGGCCATCCTGAACAATCAGCTGCGAACCGGTGATCAGTTCGGCAGTTCCTTGCTGCGGCACACGGGCCACCATGATCTCGCCCGTCTCGTCCTGAAACTCGATGACCTTCCACGGCATATCGGCCTCCTTGGGGAACTAGAAGGTGATCGCGTCCTCGCGTTGGCGCAGGGCGGACAACGCCCTGTCCGCGGCCGACCGCGTCTTCTGGAGTTGCTCCGCGAGCGTCTCGCCCGTTGCCGAGAGCAGCCGCCCGGCCTCGTCGTGAAGATCGTGGAGTTTTTCTTCGATCAGCGCAATATCGGCGGGGCTGACGGGCCGGTTCCGCTCGATCGAGCGATTCGCTGAGGCCGACGCAAGCTGCGTCCGGAGTGTGTCAATCCGCTTGGACAAACCGTCGAGGGCGATGGCGTGATTCGGTTGGCTGGCGGCCAAACTCCGCAGGTCCGCGAGCAACGCGTCGAGTCCGCCCGTATAGGATTCCAGTATCCGCCGCTCCTGTTGAGGCGCCGCATTGCTCATCTGCACCCCCACGGATTGACGATGCTGGAAGAAGATCGAAGCGAACAGGAGGAACGTGATGACGAGTTGGATGACAGTCAGTTTGTCGCTGACAAACGTGTCGGTATAGCGTGGGTGAACGGCGAAACCGCTGGAGGCAAGAATGGCCACGGCCCAGGCCGCAATCAGCGTCATGAGGCGGATGCGCGTGGCAGGGTCCGGCTCATATACCGAGTCTTTCACGGCCAGCGTGTAAGTGAGGTAGCCGAAGAAGACGAGCTCGGCGATGCAGGACGCCATCAGCGCCGCGTAGAACGTCTTGTTGCGGTATTCCGGAATGATGAAACAGAGATAGGCCACGACGGTAATTCCAGCCGCCATGAGAAACAGAACGATTACCCCCGCAAACGTCCCTTCCTTGGTTCGGCTCATGCTTTGTCTCCCTCGCGGCCGGCGATTGGCCGGGCCGCTAGTCCTTGAGCGGTTGGCCGCTAACGTCCTTGTTTATCGTACCAACCAGGATGAGAATGCCCTCGACCATCCCCCACGGAACCGTGATAAGTGCTCCATAGCCACAGCTCAAAAGAGTGATAAGCAACTGGGCCAGACCAATACCCTTGTACCCCAGGTAAAAACGGTGCACGCCTAAGAACCCTAGGAGAATACCGAGAACGCCGGCTAGAATCTTGGACTTGGGGGCCATCGGGACGACTTGTTGCTGCTGCGGCATCTGGGGCTGCACCTGCGGCCCGCCGGGCCCCATCTGAATGATGACGTTGACCGGCCCCTGAGGCCCCGGAGCTGCTTGTTGGAAGGGCTGGGCTGGCTGCTCCACGGCTGATCCGCACTTGCGACAGTTCGCGACACCGGCCGGCACGGTTGCTCCACAGTTGGGACAGTTCATGTCATCTCCTTCGACTTTTGTCTGATGACCATGGAAGAGACTTTCTCTTTCACTCTTGGGACGCCAGCGCATCATGCGCACAACAATACTTCAGAACACCAGTAACGAATATAGCGGAACGCTGCGCAGAGTCAAGCGAAGAATCAGCAATTCCGAGCTAAACTAGTATTTCGAGGATACCGAAAAATGTCCCTGGAATTCTGAGCGTTTCAGGCAAAACGGCTTGCCGTCCCGCCGCCGCCTTTCCGCGTGGAGGGCGATTCCTCTATCGTCCATCATTCCCTCCCTCCCTGTGTTCATCTCTGTGCCGCGCTTTTCGTGGCGGCATCCTGTTCCAGCAATCTTGTTCTTTTCCCGTTGCATTGGGCCGCCGGAAGAGCTACAATTCTCTTGGGTTTTCGGCATGAGTGCCCGCAGACGCGCCTGAAAGCGGATGAACGGCGGAGAAAAACATGACAGATACGGAATTCCCGCCAGAAACGGGCTTCACCGAGCCCACCCAAACGGAGCAGCCCGCTGTCTCCCCCTCCGGCAGGCATTTCCCCATGCTTCTGGGCCTCGAAGGCCCGCTCAAAGGCCGCCGGTTCATCCTGGACAAGCAGGTCATCTCCATCGGCCGCGACATGCTGGCGGATATTCTGCTCATGGACAACCGCGCGTCCCGTCAGCATACTCGGATCATCTACGTGAACATCCAGCAGAAAGACGAAGTCCCCGTCTGCCGCCTTTTCGACGCCGGAAGCACCAATGGAACCTTCCTCAACCAAAAGAAGGTCGGCG
>Ga0315277_10007672_pt1 | contig 13969 bp, 10 predicted proteins | sample YL17G05_15_MG_FD_203695 | JGI IMG/M metagenome (GOLD analysis project Ga0315277, IMG submission 203695) | Sediment microbial communities from Yellowstone Lake, YNP, Wyoming, USA - YL17G05_15 | ecosystem: Environmental > Aquatic > Freshwater > Lake > Sediment | place: USA: Wyoming | collected... | reverse complement strand
GCCTGGACCCGCTCGGACGCAAGGAGGTGCGCGACATCATCCTGAAGCTCAAGGAAGAGGGCCGCACCGTTCTGTTCTCGTCGCACATCCTGTCCGACGCGGAGATGATTTGCGACCGGGTCGGGATTCTGTTCAAGGGCCAGCTCATCAACATCGGGTCCATGACCGAGCTGCTGTCAGCCAAGAAATACCAGTTCGAGCTGGTGGTTTCGGGGCTGAAGCCCGAGAAGGAGGAGGCGCTGAAGGCCGGCGCCGCCAAGTCGCTCGAATCCGACCACCAGCTGATGCTGGTCTACACCGACGAAGAGAAGGCGCAGAAAGGCATCCAGGAAACGATCGGGGCGGGAGGCACCGTCCTGAGCTTCACGCCGCGCACAGAGACCCTTGAGGAGTACTTCATCCGTCACGTGAAAGGAGAGGCCGCATGACCGACAAGACCGCTTCACAACCGAACATGCCGCATTCCCTCAGTGCTCTTGCCGAGTTTGAGCCGGGATCTCAGTCTACCTGGCGGGACAAAATCTGGCCGCTCCTGCTGTGGCTGGGCCTGATCACGCTCCTGTTCCGTCCCCTCCTGTGGAACGATATCCGCGAGATCGCGTCGCCGGCCCTGGGCGCGGACAAGAAACCCGTGCCGCCGCCCGGGCAGGCCAGCTGGAACCTCGCCGTGGACCTGGTCTGCTACGTCCTGTGCTGCTTCACCCTGGTCCAGCTTATCGTGGGGCGGATCGGTTTCATCGCGCTTAACACCTTCCGCGAGGCCGTGCGCAACCGCATTCTCTACTTCATCCTGTTCTTCGCGCTGATCCTGATGCTCGCGTCGGGTGTTGTCAAGGAGCTGTCCATCGCCGCACACGACCGCATCGTCACCAACCTGGGGCTGAGCTGCATCAGCTTCTTCGGCCTGATGACCGCCGTGTTCGTGGGCATCTCGCTGGTCTATAACGAACTGGAAAAGAAGACCATCTACACCATCGTCTCCAAGCCGGTGCACCGCTTTCAGTTCCTCCTCGGCAAGTTCTTCGGGCTGCTGCTCACGATCTACGTGATTGTGGGAATCATGACCGTTTTCTTCTTCGCGGTTTTCAACTACCAGGCGCAAACCTCCGACCAGGCCAGCGAAAACGTCCTCTACAGCCCGCCGGACGCCCAGGGGACCAGGCATCTCGTCGAGCACCCCGGCCTGGCGAAGACGGCCTTCCTGGCCAAGGCGATGGGCAAGTCCGTCGCGCAGTCCGCCGGCAACGTTCTGGGGTTCCCCTCCGGCGCCGTGTCTCAGAACATGCTGATCGCGGTGGCGATGATCTGCCTGGAACTCATGATCATCACGGCGGTGGCGGTTCTGTTCTCCTCGTTCTCCACGCCGTCCCTCAGCGCGATGTTCACCGTGATGGTTTTCGCGGCGGGCCGGCTCAACGAGGATATCCTGCGTTTCGCGAACCGGGTGGTCGTGGACGCGCTGAAGGAGGAAGGCGCCGCCACCTTCGCCGCCCTGTCGCTCGCCGTGAAGATCAAGGTCTGGTTCGCCCAGTTCTTCGCCCTGATCGTGCCGAACCTCGACAGCCTCAACGTTACTTCGTCGGTTGTCTATTCGGACACGATCAGCGTGTGGCGCTATTCCGTGCTGTACGCGTTCTGCTACACGGCCATGGTCCTGATGCTGGCCATCCTGATCTTCAGGAAGCGGAATTTCAAGTAAAGGAGCGCAAGCTAAAGTAGCGCAGGCGTCCCGCCTGCGAAGACAGTTTGTAGTGCAGGCTTTAGCCTGTCTTGTAGCGCGGTCGTCCCGCCTGCGAAAACGGTTTGTAGTGCAGGCTTTAGCCTGTCTTGTAGCGCGGTCGTCCCGCCTGCGAACCCGCGCCCGGTCAGAAAACAAGGCGGGCAGGAGGCGCACTCTGTGAACATGGCATACCAACCCGGCAGGCGAGACGCCTGCCCTACTGTCTGTTTCCACAACAGATTGGGCCGGCGCGGCGCCGCGGCCCTGCGGGTCCTGGGGTTCCTGGTCCTGCTGGCCGCGTTCAGCGCCTGCGCCCTCTACCTGCAGCACAAGCAGCTCCAAAAGATAGCGGTGGAGCGGCCCTATCTGGACAGCCTCTTCCTGCCGCGCAAGGAAGTGGCGAAGATTCTCAGTTTCGGCTACGATGGTTTCATGGCGGACTTCCTGTTCCTGCGCAGCGTTCAGGCATTCGGCGGGCAGTGGAACAAAGCCATCCAGAACTACGGCGGCGTCGCGGATTATTTCGAGACCATTGCCGAGCTCGACCCGCGCTTCATGGACACCTACGAGTTCGGCTCGATGGTGATGTCCGAGAACGTCGCCGATCCCCAGCGGGCAATCGAGCTCAACAAGATCGGCTGGCTCAACAACCGAAGGACGTACAAACCCGCCTATCTCAACGCCTACATATCGTGGTACGTGATGAAACAGAAGAACCCCACGAAATTCTGGGTCCGGCTGGCCCAGAAGGCGCCTGACTGCCCCGAATTTGTGGGGCGGCTGGCGATCTACGTGGACGTGGAATCCGGCGAATTCCGCGCGGGTTTGGACAAATGGATAGACTTTTACCTCAACGCCGCGGTGAACCGCGACTCTTTCAACCGAGACCTGGCGCTAACGCATCTCCCGGACATCGCGGAGAAATGGAATCTAGACGTTCTGTACCGCGCGCTTGGGAAATACCGGGATGAGCACCAGGGGAAAATCTCGATGCAGCTGGAGGAACTGGACCAGCAGGGATACCTGAAGGACTATGATGCCTGCGACTATCCGAGAATGATGCAGCTGCTCGAGGCGGTCTGGGACGCGGGAAACCTGCGCAAGGAAGACGTCGGGCGGCTGCTCAAGGGCATCACCCAGCAGGTTTACGTCAAGAAGTCGGGCCTGCCGCTTTCCCCTTATGCCAACGCCGCTCCGGGAGGCAACTGGTACTCCATCCGGAAGGATATCGGCCCGGAGAATTTCGAGGAGGCTTTCAAGAACCGGAAGCTGATCCTCAGCTGGAAATCCGCCACGGAATGGACCTCCGTGGCTCTGGGTTTCATCCGGAGCCACGTCGAGAAATTCAACCTGGAGAAGAAACGCTACCCCGCGTCACTCGAGGAGCTGGCCCCGGAAGTCCGAAAAGCTGTGGACCCGATCGCCGGAAAATGGGACTATGACCCCAAGACGGGAAAGGTGAAGTCCCCAACGTTCCCTGATCTATGACCGAGATTGACACCAGTGTCTTCTATTGTTACCGCTGCGGCAACCGGGTCAAGCGCGCGGAAGGCAACTGCTGGTATTGCGGCGCCCCGAACCGGCGTTCCGTCCGCCCGCCCCGTCATTGCCCCTTCTGCGGCGAGCGCATCGCGCAGAAAGCCGTCAAGTGCCCGCATTGCGCCGAGTTTCTCGACGGACGGGCCAGGCCCACTCCGGTCACGCCATCCGGCCCGCCTCAGCAGATCACTTTTGTCATTGACAAGGCGGTCATCCAGGCCGACAAGCCCCTGATGCTCGAAGGTGGCGGACAAATCCCTCCCGGCCTCGCCAACCTCCTGTCGGATCAGACCGTGCGGGCCATTCAGTCCAACCAGCCCGGCCTGATTGACCAGGAAGGTGTCCGCGCGCTTCCGATGCCGCGGGCGGCGGCTCAGGCGGCTGCCTCCCTTCCGGAAGCCATCGAACAGGAAACGGAGCCGGCCGATGCTCTGCCGGCGCCGGGCAAGGGTCCCGCCGCGGGCAAAGGGAAAGCGCCCTTCCCGGAGTCTGTGCGGCGAGGTGGCACCGACTTGGTGCGCCCGGACTCCACCGCCCCCGTTGTGGCCAGCGGCAAGGAGAGAGCGCTTTCCCTGGCCAAGGCAGGCGGAACGGCTTTGGCAAAGGCGGGCGGTTCGGCCCTCGCCAAACTCACGGACCGGCTGATGGGCGCTATGGAGAGTCCCACCGCCCCACCGCCGACGGCTGCCCCCACCGCCGCGACTGAGGCGGGACCCCTCGACGCCGAGGAAGTCCACCTTTACCGCATCTGCACAGTCTGCGGGAATGAGGTCCTGGCGGACGACAACTACTGTTTCCATTGCGGGGCGGTTCAACGCAAAATCGAAAAGTCCGGCAAGCCTCCCATGCGGGTCGCCGGAAACACCTTCCCTATTTTCGTTCTCTGCGTTCTGCTGCTGGGCGGGATGGTGTACCTGGCGCTCTTCGGGGACAGGTTCAAAAGCTTCGACCTTTTCGGACGTCCCATCCGCGACGTTCTCCAGGCGGCCTTCAGCGGGTTCACGTTTCTCCTGCTCGTGGCGGCTTTTTTCATCCGCCGGACCACTCCCAACCAGATAGCGGTAATCGTGTTTCTGGCGATATGGGGGCTGGTTTCCCTCGCCGCGCTCATCCAGTCCAGCTTCTTCTCGTAGGATGGGCCTTGACCCATCACAAAAGAAGGCTGTAGACTGTAGTCCGTAGTCTGTAGGAAAGAATTCCGAGGCAAATCCGCCGGATGGGCCTTGGCCGATCACCCGCCGAAATCAGCATCATGGATTTCAACCCGTCTTATTCTCCGAGAACCTGCCCGAACGAAAACCTCGCGCAGAGACGCAGAGGCGCGGAGAAGATCGAAAATGGAGTTCTCTGTGTCTCCGCGTCTCTGCGTGATAGAAATGACATCTGGAGAGGACCGCACGAGAATCCTGCTGAAGAAGCAACGAAATGATGGATAGTGATACGGAACACACAGAAAGAGATACCTTCCGTGTGTTCCGTGTATTCCGTGGTAGAAAACATGCCGCATCAAGAAAACTTCCAGCCCTGCTATCTCGCTCTGGTGCAAACCGGAGAATTGGCCCGGCGCGCCGAGGCGTTGCGCGCCCTCGTTTCCCCCTGCCGGCTCTGCCCGCGCAAGTGCGGCGTGGACCGCGCCGCCGGTGAGCTCGGTTTCTGCCGCGGCGGAATTCTCGCCTGCGTCTCCAGCTGCAACGCACACCACGGCGAGGAACCCCCCATCAGCGGCCACCGAGGCTCCGGCACCGTCTTCTTCGCGCACTGCACCATGCGCTGCAAGTTCTGCCAGAATTTCCCCATCAGCCAACTCGGACACGGCGCCGAAGTCACCGACGCCGAACTCGCCGAGCGCTTCCTCATGCTCCAGCGCATGAAGTGCCACAACCTCAACCTCGTCACGCCCTCCCACTACTTGCACGCCATCGCGCAGGCGCTCGTCCTGGCCGTCGAGAAGGGATTCCGCCTTCCTATCGTTTACAACTGCAGCGGCTTCGAGAGCGTCGAGGCGCTTGGGATGGCCGACGGGATCATTGACATCTACATGCCAGACATGAAGTACGCGGACCCGAAAAAAGCCGCCCTCTACAGCGACGCGCCCGGCTACGTGGACGCGAACATCCCGGCGCTTCAGGAAATGCAGCGGCAGGTGGGTGATCTGGTCTGCGACGAGGATGGGGTCGCCCGGCGCGGGCTCCTCGTGCGGCATCTCGTGCTGCCCGGCGCCGAGGAAGACAGCATCCAGGTCATGCGCATCCTGCACGATCAGGTTTCGCCCACGCTCTACATCTCGCTCATGAGCCAGTACTTCCCCGCGCACAAGGCCCACGAGACCCCGCCGCTCGACCGCCGCATTGACCCCGAAGCCTACCACCGCGTGGTGGACTGCATGGAAACACTCGGCCTCAACGGCTGGGTCCAGCCGATGATCGGGTAGTCTTGCCCGTCTTCTTCTTTTCCTCGATTCCGAGGATTTGCTGAAGAATCGGGCATAATGTACAATGAGCACGATGTAACATCAAAAACATGTGGAATCGCGGGGGGCAATCTTTCATTGAGATTCCGAAATCCCTGAAAAAGACTTGACACGTGGTCAACACAAGATTAATGTTGTGTCATGATACCTGATCCTGTTAACATCAATGGTATTTGGGACTGTCTTCCGCCAGGGATACACGATGCGACATTGCTGGAAATAGAGCAACGTTTTGCCACAAACGAGACACGAAAGGCCCTATACGAAGGATTCAGACGAGGGACACAATCTCTTGAAAAAGCTGGGTGCAAGACAGTTTTCTTGAATGGTAGTTTTGTGTCTGAGAAGCCCAATCCGGGTGACTTCGATGCTTGTTGGGATCCCATAGGGGTGGACGACAAGAAGTTGGACCCTGAATTGCTCGACTTCAGTGATGGCCGACGAAGGCAGCGTCTGAAATACGGGGGGGAATTCTTCCCATCAAGCGCAGAAGCGGATGGCTCTCGAACGTTTGTGGAGTTTTTTCAGACGGATAAGTACACGGGGAGAGAGAAAGGGATCATTCGTATCCGCCTCTCATGACGGGAAAGAGGAAAGGAAAAGTTATGATAACCAATGAACGTCAATACCGCGTATCCAAGGCACAGTTGTCGAACCTGGAGAAGGCAGCCGAGGTGTTTGATTTGGATGAGACTGCAGAGCGGATAGGCTCCAAGGTACTTGCCAAGGCTGAGTTGGAAGCACTAAGGAGTGAAGTGGAAATCCTGTCTGCGCAACTTCGGGAATACGAAGCACTAAAATCCGGGATGGTGACCGTCCCGAAAACCGCGAACCTTGATGAATTGCCAAGCATTTTTATTCGGGCAAGGATTGCGCAAGGCCTTTCGCAACGTGGACTTGCCGACAAGCTTGGTCTCAAGGAGCAACAAATTCAGCGGTATGAGTCGGAGGAGTACGCGTCAGCGAGTCTTCGACGGCTTTCGAAAATTGCCGATGCTTTGAAACTGAGCATCAGCGAAGTGGTGGAACTCAGACAGGAGTCGAAAAATGAGCAATCAGCAACACCGCCTGATATCGATTGGAGTTGTTTTCCCGTTAAGGAGATGTACCGACGAGGCTGGCTAGCCGATCTAGTCGGTTCAATGGCATCTGCGATGGCCGAAGCGGATTCGCTTGCCCGAGTCTTTGTCACCAGCGTTATTCGACGTCCCGCAATAGCAATGCACCGCAAGCGAGTCCGTTCAGGCTCAGACCTGGACCCATACGCCCTATTGGCCTGGGAGTGTCGTGTTCTGGCCTTAGCGGAGAAGTCACCTGCAAAGGGTACATACACACATGATTCTCTTGATAATAAATGGCTCACCAAACTGGCACAAGAGAGTCGTTTTTCGGATGGACCAATGCGGGCCAGGGAGTATCTCGACAAAGCCGGTATATGCTTGGTTGTAGAGCCCCATCTGCCTCATACCCATTTGGATGGCGCTGCTCTCCTTCATGGAGAAAGGCCTGTTGTCGGGCTTACACTCCGGCATGATCGTCTCGACAATTTTTGGTTTGTGCTCTTCCACGAGATATTTCATATCATCAAGCATCTTCGGAAAGGTCGAGTGGAGAATATCCTCGATGACATGGACGCAGAGCCTGACGAATTCGAACGTGAGGCAGATGAGTTGGCTGGCCGAGTGTTGATTCCCGAGAAAGATTGGGAAGTGGCATTGGCTCGTTATGTTCAGAGTGAAGACTCGGTAAACGCGCTCGCGCGGGAGTTAGATATTAATCCTGCGATAATCGCGGGACGCATACGAAAAGAAGCCGACAACTATACGATACTCAACCAGTTGGTCGGAAAAGGCGAGGTGAGGAAGCACTTCCCGGAGGTCAAACTCGGGTGGTGAAGGAGGTAGGGGCAGTGAACTTCGACCATCGGCACTATGTCCCATGTATTCGCTGGAAAATGGGGGAATACCAGGCAATCTTCAACCTTTCCAGCAAAGCAACCTGGAAAATCACACCTCTGATAGAGGCACCAGAAATTGGTTTCGATTTCGAGAAATGGAAACCGGTGAAATCAGTAGATGACCATTTGGCTCCTTTTGCAAAGCGGGTCAAAACACAGTGGCAAGGGAGACATTGTTTCGTGGACATGAAACTGATTGAGCCGTCCAAGCGAATGGTTGATGGACAACACCCAGCGGAATTTGTCTTCAATGAGTTAAGGTCTCAAGACTGCATGGCTATACCTGTGAGTGGGCTTGATCGAGACCAGCAGTACCAGGAGGCAATTCGACGGGCCGTGGTCAAAGATAGCCGAGGCTTGTGCTTGCGCCTCGGTATCGAAGACGCGTTCAAGACAACCCTTAAGAGAGAAGTCGATGTGCTGCTTTCACACATTGGCCTGCAGGTCAGGGAATGTGATCTAGTACTGGATCTAGGCGCTCCAAACTTCGAGCCGGTTAATGGGTTCGCCAAACTGATTGAGGACGCAATCATACGAAGGCTACCTGACTTGCGGCTATGGAGAACCTTCACGCTCGTCGGAACTTCCTTTCCACAGTCAATGGCCGAAGTGAAGGAGAGTCCAGCAACTATTCGGAGGTCAGAATGGTTGCTTTATACGATGCTTATCGAGAATCTGCGGAAAACTAAAACCCGGCTTCCTGCCTTTGGTGATTATGGGATAAATCATCCAAGTGTTGACTTGGTTGATTGGCGCAAAGTTAAGCCATCCGCAAAAATCAAATACACGGCGGACGATTCATGGTTCATCGTTAAAGGCTCGAATGTTCGAGATAATAAATTTGAACAATATAGAGGCCTCTGCCAAACCGTCATTGACTCGCCGCATTACCCCGGGGAGGATTTTTCTTATGGAGACAAGTATATCGCCGATTGCGCATCCGGCATAGGGAAAACAGGAAACTTGACTACTTGGTGTATGGTAGGGATGAACCATCATCTGGAGAAGGTGGTGGCGGATATCGCCAGTTTCTTCGGTTCTTCAGGCACTCCCTGACTCGGCGGCGAAGTTCAACTGCATGCAGCATGTCCACAAGGAGTTGGTAAAGGATAGCGCGCCTCTGCCGTAGTGTCTTTTGTGGCACCCCGAGTTCCGCAAGTATGTTTGCGGCCTCATTGCTCCACAACAATTGAGCAACGGAGAATGGGTCTACCGCTCTATTCAAGCGAGAAGGTCGAGCCGTCTCAAAGGAGATACTTCCTCTCGCGCCTCGGCGGGAAATAATGATGCCCCACCACTCAGGGACAAGCGAGAATACTGCGCCAGCATGCTTAGTCCCAACAATAACCGTGGCGTGGTCGAACACATCCCCATAGGCCTTGATCTGCTCGTCGAGTCGGCAGAGGGAGTCCTCGTCGCTCTTGATTTCGTATCCAATGAGATGCCCATTCACGACGGCGATATCAGCCCTACGTCTGCCGTGTTTCAATCCAAGTTCATCCACGACGACGGTATCTGCGTCGGCATGATGCCTTCTCAGCCTCTTGCGGTGAAAGAATTCTCGAATCTGCCTGTCGTTCATGATTGCATCGGAACCACCCAGATGTAGTCTATGATTTGTGCACTGTAAATGCAATCCCAAAAGATCCCCCAAAAGCATCTCGTCGAAGTGCGGTTGCGCTGCCACTCTCAATTCTCCGGCGGATCGAAGCGATATCCCACGCCGTGGACGGTTTGAATGAGGGCGGGATGGGCGGGGTCGGGCTCGATGCGTTTGCGCAGCTGCGAGATGTGCTGATCCAGCGTGCGGCTGTTGGGGACGTGTTCCACTCCCCAGGCCGCCTGAAAAAGAGCGTGGCGTGTGACCACTTTGCCGGCGTTTTCGTGCAGCGTCCACAGTATCCGCAAGTCGCGCAGGCTGAGGTCAATGGCCTGGCTGCCGCGCCGGGCGCGCAGTTCATCGGGGAAGATCTCGAGGTCCCCCATGCCAAAAGGCTTGATGGCTTCGGAGGAAGCAGCCGTCCGCGCAGCGAGCACACGCCGTGTCACCGCCCGGATGCGGGCCACCACTTCGCGCACGCCGAACGGCTTCACGATGTAATCGTCCGCGCCAAGTTCCAGGCCGACCACCTTGTCCACCTCTTCGGATTTCGCGCTGATGAAGATCACGGGAACCTGCGGCGAACGCTTGCGGATCTGGCGGCAGACGTCATAGCCGTTCAGGCCCGGCATCATGATGTCCAGGCACACGAAGTCCGGATTCTGGGATTGAAAGAGCTCCAGGGCTTGCTTGCCGTTTGTCGTCTTCAGCGTCTCGTAGCCCTCGGCCTCGAATATCTCGCACAGGCCATTCAGGATGTTTCTGTCGTCTTCCGCGACGAGAATCTTCATGTCGCTCCTCCTTGGCCCCGATCCTTCATCTGTGGCACCCCTCCGGGGTGCGCATCATCAAATGGGCGACCTTTCCGGGGGTTCCCTTCGGTCACCCCCGGCTACTCAGATTGGACCGCTCCGCGGTCCCTTTTTCGAAGAAATCTGACTCTTTCCCAAAAACAACCACTGCAAACACTCCCGCCATGTTGCTCTCTTCAAGAAGGATCAGGGGCCTTGGCGCGGCGTGGCGATCCGCAGCTCGAACACCGCGCCCCGTTCGCTCGGAAGCACCACCAGGCCGCCTCCGTGGAGGCGGGCCAAATCCCGCGAGATGGTAAGCCCGATGCCTGTGCCCGTGACGCCGTCGTTGAGCTTGTCGCTGATGCGGTGAAACGGCAGAAAGATCTTCTCCCGCTGTCCCGGCGGGATTCCGGGGCCGTTGTCCGAGACGGTGATGACGCTCCACCCCGGCTCCTGCCGGGTCACCACGCGCATCCCGCCTCCCGAAGCGGCGTATTTTTCGACGTTGCCGAAAAGGTTCCCCAGGATTTGCGCCAGGGCGTCCGGGTCGAGTTGAACCGTCTGCGCCGCGCCCGCCTCGAACTCCACCCGGATCCCCTGGTCCTCAAAAGACGCCCGGAAGTGGTCCAGGACAGTTTGCACCACTTCATCCACCGCGCCCGGGATCATCTGCAGGTTGAGCTTGTGGCGTTGCTTGCGGCTGAAGGTGAGGATGTTCCCGATCAGCCGGCTCAGGCGCTGGCTTTCCGAAACGATAATGCCAAGATGCCCCCGGGTCTTCTCCTCTTCCTCCGGAAGCGTGCGTTCCAGCAGCTCCGCATACATCCGAATGTTGGTGAGCGGGGTCTTGAGCTCATGCGAGACCTGGTTGACAAAGGTGACGCGCTGGGCCGCGTCGCGCATTTCCCGCGAGCTCTCGCGGTAGAAATAGAAAGCCAGCCCGACGAACGCCAACCCCGCCGCCAGCAGGCCTCCAAGAAGATTGAAGTACAAGGCCCCGCCCTTCGTGTTCAGATACCCCGGCGGCAAGTAGTACTTCAGGCCCCAGGCGCTCAGAGGATAGCCCAGAGCCTTGTCGGCTAGGGGGATCGCTCCCTCCGGCGGGTCATATCCGCCCCACTGGTAGATAACCTCGCCCAGGGAATCGCATAATGTGACGCGTCCCGGAAAAGAGCCTTCTTCGAGCGTCTCGGGCAGCACAGCCACCACGTCGGCCATCAGGCGCGCGCCGTTCAGCTCCACCCCCACAATCCCGCCCGCCGGTGTCCTGCGCCAGAACAGAACGTGGATGCCCCGGCCCCAATACCAGACGTACCAGCCGTGCGCTTTCGCTCTCCCGGTCTGCTGGCCCGGCGACCCGCCCATCTGCTGAGTCATCTGGGAAACGCCCTGGTTTGAAGGGCGCGTCTGCTGAACCATCTGGGGAACGCCCTGGTTGGCCGCGGATTGCTGGGTGGGGGCGGGAAAGGGCTGGGGCGCGACGGATTGCTGTTCAGGGGGAGGAGAGGGCTGGCGCGCGACGGATTGTTGGGTGAGGGCGGGCTGGTTTCGCGCATCCCGCTGCGACTGGGGGACCATCCGCTGTTGTGGCACGGGGGCATTCAGCGTGGTCTGAACCGAAAGCGGGAGAATCACATTGGAGAGACCTGTCTCGCCCTGGCCAATGAGGTTGCTCACGGACAGGATTTCCTTGGCCCGGTCCAGAAAGCTCCACTCGGTCTGGCTGAGTTCATCCGCCGGGCTGGGATACGCCGCTTCCCCGTCCGAAGTCAGGTAGAACGATTGCGCGATGAATGGGTCTCGGCGAGTCAGGTCGCGGAGCCCCTGCTTTGTCAAGGTCGTGAGTTCCGTTTGCGCCAGAAGATACCGTTCGCGTTTCTGCATCAGTTGGGCGATGGTCTGGTCAATACCCGACAAGTCCTTGAGCAGGATTTCCTGGAACCTGCGCCGGGTGTTTTCCTGCTCATGGCGCGCAACACGCACCCCCAGGGTGCCGAGAAGCCCCAGGGGCAAACACACCATCAGGAGGAAAAGAACGATCAGTCTTGGTTTCATACCATCCTTGCGACTGTCACTGGCTCACTTGCCAGTTGTAATCCTTCTGCATCTGCTTGCGCTGCCCTTTCCACTTCGCTCCCTCGAGGTTGCGGTCGTCTTCGTCATTCTGCCCGGCTTGCTGACGGAGTTCGGGGGAGTTGAACCGGTCCGCGTTCTCGTTAAGGATAATCCGGTTGCTTACGAGCGCCGCTCTCGCCTCCTCGATCTTGCCCTTGTCGCGCAACCGCATGGCCAGCATGCTTTGCTCCGAGGCGATCAGCTTCACGACGTCCACCATCACTTTAGCGTTCGTACGCTCCTCGATCAAGGGTTTTGAAGCCGTGAAGGACGCCTCAACCTCACTCGCCAACTCGTCGGCCTTGCGCGTCATCATGTTGTCGTAGCGCACGTTGACCCAGGCGATCTTCCGCGTGGAATCCTGCGCCCCGGGCTGCACCTCCACCTCCAGAACGATGCTCTTCTCGCGCCCGCCGTACAGGTTGTTGATGAAGACCTGAACGTTCTGTCCGTGAATCTCGCCCTCACGCCCCAATACCCGCACGGGCCTCACCCCCGGGGCGCACCGGATTTCCGTCTGGATCTCCTGCGCCACCGCCGACAGCGCCCGGCCGAACTCCTGGTCAAAGACCTTCACCAGGTCCCGCGCCTTCTCCGCGAAATACACCGTACCGTCGCTCTTGTTCGCCAGTTGGCTCATCAGATCCTCGTTGTAGTCCAGACCCAGGCCGATGGTGCTCACCGAGATCCCTTCCTTGATCAGCGACGCGCCCAAGTCCCCCAACTGCGACGGAGACTGCGGACCCACGTTAGCCAGCCCGTCCGAAAGCAGGATGACACGGTTGACCCGGTGGCCCGACAGGAACTTGCGGATTTCCTCGGCGCCTTTGCTCACCCCGCCAAAGAGGGCCGTTGTGCCGCCAGCCTGGATCTGACCGATCTTCCGGCATATCTCCTCTTTGTCCGAGACCTTCGTCGCGGGCACCAGCACCCTCACGATGGTGTCGTAGAGGACGACACTGACGATATCCTCGGCGTTTAGCCGTTCGATCGCCATGATGGCCGCGTCCTTGGCCTTCCCGATCTTCTCTCCGCTCATGGACCCCGACTTGTCCAGAACAATGGCGATGTTGACGGGCGCGTGCCCCGCCGCCCGTTCCATCTCGAATCCGGTCAGTCCAACCCTCACATAGGCCTTCTGCGGATGATCGGCGAGAAGCAGAGGCTTGTCCAGCGCCACGTCCAGCGTCACCCTGGCGGAGGGCGCGGCAAAGGTTCCGCAAGGTGTCAAAACCCCCAGTCCAAACAGCATCAGCGCAAGCGTAATGACAAAGCGTTTCATGAGAATTCTCCTTTCTGTGGGCGCCATCCTCAGTTCCCGGTTCTCAGTTTCCAGTTCTCGGTTCTCAGTCCTCAGTCTTTTCTTCTCAGTTCTCAGCACTCAGTCCTTTCTTCTCGGTCCTCAGCACTCAGCACTCAGTCCTTTCTTCTCAGTCCTCAGTCCTGAATCACTGGGGTAGGCGGCCACCTCACGCTTTTCATGGTAGACCCTCTCCGGGGAAAAAGGGTCAGGCCGCTGTAAGGGGTTTGTAAAAGAATTGTCAGAGCCCTGAGGCGCCAGGCAAACAACCGCCCCCCGGGAGCCTTGCGCCACGCCTGTCTAGATAGACTGGTTTGTGTCAATCCCCATGCGCACATAACCGTTGGGGGTAATGGTTGGCCTGTCCGCGAAGCCCCTGAGGAAGACGCACCGCCAATAGGAACAACGCGCTCAGTCCTGATTCCGTGGCGCCCTGGCGCCCGAAACGTGGAGATACACAGGAGACGAAAAGCG